>Ga0129308_1000387_pt1 | contig 69148 bp, 60 predicted proteins | sample L827metagenome_FD_94440 | JGI IMG/M metagenome (GOLD analysis project Ga0129308, IMG submission 94440) | Ring-tailed lemur group fecal microbial communities from Wisconsin, USA - L827 metagenome | ecosystem: Host-associated > Mammals > Digestive system > Large intestine > Fecal | place: USA...
GCCGATTATCCGATCCATCTCGTCCAGGTAGCAAAGCTTCCCAAGGAGGTTCGGGAACGGCTCACCTCAGATTTCAGGCTGATCGCCGACTATCTGGCCGTTAAAAACGATCCGGCAAAGCTGAAAAAATTCATGTCAGACAAAAAACGTGTTGTACAGCATCCTGAGGAATTTCTGGATGTATTCGCGGAAATCACAAACGACTCACGGTATAAACAGGTAAAGGAAGATTTTTTGAAAAGCGGGAAGGAGGAATTCAATATGTGTTTGATGCTTGATATTTCGGAAAATCGGGGGAGGGAAAAGGGACTTAGGGAAGGATTAGAGAATGGACTTGCCCAGGGTATTACATGTTTTATTCAGGAAAATATCGATGAAAATGTCGCCCCCAGCCGTATTTTAGAAAAACTGCAGCATTACTTCAGCCTGTCTCCCGAAAAGGCGAAGGAATATTATGAGACATTTAGCCAGTAAAACTATCTGCGCCTCTTATTAAGTATACCGATATCATAAAAAGAGAAACGATTGCCAGCTTTCACTTCATGGCATCGTTTCTCTCTTTTTCTCACTTCGATTCCACCTTCTTTGCCACCACAAAGAACCGCCCATCGGTCTGGGTATATTCACAGGTAGCCAGGGTGATCAGCTCTTCCGGATATTCTGCCTCCAGCTGTGTGTCATAGAAGCGATATCCCTTTACAAACCTTATCAGTTCTTCATAATCTTCTTCCGTCTGTGCCAGCAGCATGGTCATAAAGTCCTCGTCCACGCGGTTGGCCGGCTGCTTGAAGGCTCCGATGACCTGATAGGTTCCCGGCTCCTCCAGAGTATCAAACTCGATATAGGGATGATTTTCCCAAAATTCCCGGCTGTCGTAGTTTTCAATCTCCGCAAACATGGAACCATTTCTCATATGATGCCCGTATATCAGGATATTCGGAGAGGTTCCATCCAGCCTGCAGTCTCCGTCTATAAAGATCATTCCGTAGGAAGATTTTTCCTTCTTAAAGTTCCGATATAAATAATACTCCGGATCCTCCGGGGTATACATGACCGGATAATCGATCTGCGTGCCTTCAATGCGGATCCAGCCCATCATATCCGCATTCTGCTCATGGAGAGCCGTATATTGAGCCAAACGCTTCTGTCTCTCCAGCTCTTCCGTATTCGGAGCCGATCCCTGCGCCGGCTCCGGCAGCTCTGTCTCCACACTCTCCATGACACTGTAGATCTCTTCCAGCACCTCCTGCCCCTTCCGGTATTCCATTTCCTTCTGATATATTTTCCAGCCGAACACTGCCGCTGCAGCAAAGCAGGCTGCGGCGATGAATGTAAATAAGTGCTTCATAATCTTTTGACCCATATCGGCTCCTCTTTCACTGTTCTTTTCTTCTTCCGAAAAAAGAGCAACGGATCCATCCGCTGCTCTTTTATTGTTTTTTGTATTGCCTGTTGTTTAAGAACGGCTATAGCGTTTTCTCATGTAAAGAGCGCTGCATGCAATCAGCAGTGCCAGCATGATTCCAAACACATATCCTGTGATGCCTGTATCTCCCAGTTTCGGAAGAGATGCCAGCGGCACGTCCGGATCCGTAATCAGAATATTGGAATCTCCGTCTCCGGTCCACGGACCAAGCGGCACCTCCGAATCGGTGATTCGGGTTACGCTGCTTCCGCCGCCACCGCCGCCGCCATGGCTTCCGCCTCCGTTATTGCTGGACGGGGTGGTTCCCTCTGCGTAGAAGACCCAGTCTACTGCGTCAAAGGAATCTGCAAAGGAATTGTCGAATTCCGGGCCCGGAAGGTGCAGTTCGATGGTCAGAGTCTCCTTCTGACCTGCCGCAAATGCGCCCAGGCTGATGCCGTAATCACCGGCTGTCAGAGCCTGATAGCCGCTGTCCGGGGTATTTCCGTCAGCGCTGCCTTTGTAGATGACTTTGGAGCCGAGTGTCAGCGTCATATCGATCTGATTCAAAATATCATCACGGAATGTCTTTCCCTCGGCAGATGCAGTGCTCTTGTCCCTCACGGCAGTCTTTCCGTCTTCACTGGTGAATTCGGAGAAGGCTTTCATATAGAGGGTGATTTCACGGCTGCTCTGGTTGGCCATTGCCACGGTATTGGTAACCGTATCACCGGGAACCAGATTTTTCATGTTGGAGAATAAATCCTTATCCTGATAGCCGACTACCACATCCGTGTCGCTGGCATAGCTTCCGCTGCCTTTTACATCAACTGTGTCCGCAGCGAGCGCAGTCATGCCGCTCATTACCACGAAGGCCGCTGTCCATAAGCCTGCCATAAGCCGTTTTAATTTCATTCTTTTCATAGCATTAAACCTCTCTCGCTGCTAATGCATGGTCTAAAATTTCATTATCTATTAAATCTGCGAATTACTATTCACAAATTACAAATTAATTTTTACTGCTCGTAAACTGTCTTGTCATCTTCATAGGACGCAACACCCTCGTCAAACGCAGCTTTGATATCATCTACATCGATTTCACCATCATTATTTACATCCGGTAAATTATCTGCCTGAATAGCATCTGCTTTAATGGTGATATTAATATCCTGCTTATCAGCAAGCTCATTTCCACCTTTAAATTTAACCTCTGTAAATAATTCCTGAACATCCTTTACAGTATCGCCATGAGTAACAAAATCTCCTGTTTCATAAATCTGTATAGAATACTGCCAATCTCCAGCAACAAGACCCTTAATATCCTCTGTTACATTAACATCATCTCTCCAGAACTCAACATTCTCCCAGTCAATCCCTTCTACAACCACTTTGTAGCGTACATATGCCTTAGATACACCAATGTACTGAATTACTGGATCTTTCTGAATTACAGTTCCTGGTTCGATTCCTTCATAAGTAATTCCTTCGTCCGCATTTTCAGTTGCAGTATACTTACCAGCATTCTGCTGCTCTTCTGTCGGCATGTTCTCTGTAATCTTTACATTTACATTACCAGTTGTTACTACGTTGGTAGCTGTCTCAGTATCTGTAAACCAAGCCAGTGTTCCGCCTACTGCTAAAGTTCCTACTAATGCTACTGCTGCTGCTGTGAGTGCCGCTTTCTTTTTCATGTTTTTTACCTCCAAAATAATTTTTAATTTTATGTAAATTTGATTTACATTTGACTTTGCCTTGTTTATACCAGAGTCATACGCTGTAAAATATTACTCAGCGTTTCACTGTTTATCCTTGATACCGCTGACGATATCAAATGCCAGTTTGGCCGCATCCGCACCTTCTGCTGGACTCACTTCAATATTGTCGGCCTGAACAGCTTCAGATGTAATCGGAATTGTCAGCATATCTGCCGTTAAACCATCCGGCATGGGATCAAGCAATTTGCCGTTTTCCCACAGGCCCGGATACGTAATAGAGCTAATCAATACCGCAGACTCACCAGGATCTAAAGGAGCGGATAAATACCAGAAGCCATCCTCCATCTTCACCCATTTGGCTGTTTTACCTCCCGACTGTACAGTGGTATCAATTTGCGAAACTGCATTCCAGTTATCTATAGTCAGCTCGTCGCCATTCCCGTTAGGTACTTTTATTTCTGCTTTCTTTGTTTCTCCGCCAATCGCATATTCCACATTCGGAATATCCACTCTCATCCGCACATAACACTTAGACTTTCCGGCGGAGGCTACACCGATACCGCGTTTTGTAAGATCTTCAACATTCTCATTTGTCTCAATTTCGATTTTACCGGTTGTAATACTGTTTACTGCTGCCTCAATATCCGTGAAATATGCGACTGTCATGCCGATTCCAAGGATTGCGACCACCAGCAATGCCGCCGACCAACGCATCGACCTTCTAAACCATTTACTTATGCTTTTCATGTGACTGCTCTTCCTCCTTTTCCGGCTTTACAATCTCCGGTATCAGCTGCAATAGAATGAATACAATTACAAATGCACCGATGCCGAACATGCCCTTTGCTGTCCGCATATACAGCGGTATGTATCCGACCATCGGCACCGATATGCCGGCTTTCCCTATCAGATTTTCAAATGGAATCGGCGCCAAATCTTCATCCTCATTGGCATCGCCCTTTGTCCTGAATTGCCGGGCATCCGTATCAATTCCGATTACCCGGTGGGTTGCCACCGCATTATCACCTTTACGGAATGTAATCGGATCTCCGACTTCGATCTCCTCCGCATCAACATGCCTGTCTACAATCACTACACTCCCCACATGGTAGTAGGGCTCCATGCTGCCGCTCAGGACAGCATAGATATCATTGCCCATTACCTTTGGTACTATCATGACTGCCCCGACGGCAATCACGATAAGTACCATTAGAATTGAGAGTGCGTTACATATTTTTGTTACTGCTTTTGCCATAACGCCTGTTCACCTTTCTCTGTCAGCTTCCCTGCTTATTCCTCATCCCGGTCTTCTTTATTTCCGTAGATGGAGGACAGTATTGCCTTCGGTGACATGCGGCTTATGGGGGGTTCCGGAGCAGTTTCTTTAAAACCTGTCGCTGTTACTGTGTTTACTTTGATGCTTGTGTCAGAGAAGTAGCTGCTGCTGTTCTTATAGTTACTAAACTGTACTTCTTCCGTTGTTTCACCCGTCACAGACACATTCTTCTCATTCTCCACAACAGCATACCTTAATGAAGGTAACTCCTTCACACAATAAGAGCCAACCGGAATTGTTAATTCTGTACTTGCCGTACTCTCGCCTTCAGGTACTGTAATTGTGGCATAGAAAGATTTGCCCGAAGTATCAACCACTTCAAATGTGAATGTTAACGGTTCCTCCGCAGCTGCTGCAGCTGCTGCATCTGCCGACTTCACCAGATTTTTGGTAATCTTCAATTTACTTACAGCTCTGTTAAACTTATTGGTAAAGATTACCGTATCATTCTGACTCCCAAGTGATTTAAGAGTGTTTACAACGCCCTTATCCGGTTCCGTAACTGCACTGCCATTTAACGCAGCATTATCAAGTACAATATTATAATTGGAACCAATATTTGCTGCTGCTGCAAGATTTTCAACAATCATGTACTCTGTCACTTGCTTCGGAAGGTTCATAATTGTTACGGTTTCATCCGCTTTCACGCCAGATACTTTAAACTGATATGTATAACCATCTCTGTCGTTTGTTACAGCTTCAAAATTCTTCACAGCCGCTGCCGACGTATCTCCTCTTCTTAAATTAATATCCTCACTGCTTAATTCGCTTCCTCCTGTGGTCTTTACCTTTACAACAAATTCATATGCAGCATCTGCCGCCTGATTTGTTCCCGAAATATTTTTAGTCAGGCTAATATTATGTTGATAATATTCATTAGTAAAGGTAATCGTTTCTCCTGCTTTCGCTGTTCCGCTATTTGTATCGTTATTTCCGTTTACCGTTGTTTTCCAGGCTCCCTTTCGGTCTGTCTCAGTAATGGTAAAGGCAATATTCTTGTCTTCCGGTTCAACCTTAATCTGAACCGGAGTTCCTGCCGTCACATTTACAGAGCTATAAGCTCCCTGAGTTCCTTTTTCAGGTGTGACATTAAAGGTAAATGTTCGATCACCTTCCTCCGGATATGCGCTCTCATCGCCGCCCAGCTCTTTTTCAACAGTAATATAACCGTATTTTGAATACGTATTAGTGAAAGCCGCCGTACTTCCTCCCTTTACAATAACTCCGGTACTGGAAAGAGTTTTCGGATGAGCTTCTTGAGACTGAATAGCAGTTGTGCCTTCTCCGCTTACAGCAATTCCGGTTAATACATAATCGCTATTTTCAATATTATCGCCAGTCTCTGTGATTGTATAAGTTTCATTCTTAGGAATTCCAGTAAAGTCAATATTTCCTCTGTCCGCTAATTGGAATGTATACTGCTTTTTATCCTCATCCCATACAGCATCTTCCTGTTCTCCATATTTCGTTCCGCTGCCGAATTTTACGGAAAAGCTGTATGTGCCATTTAGACTCTCATTGTCAGCAACTCCCATAACGTCTTTCCTTACTGTAAGCTTTGAGGTTACCGGATTTACAACCGGATGTTTAAACGTATACTCATTTTCCTGTTCACCATGCCCGGCGAATGTCAGATATGCCTCAACATTAGAACGGTATCCCAATTCACCTGTATGAGTACCTGTATCCTCCTGTCCGCGCTCTGTCGGATCATTAATTTGATCTGCTGCTGTCACTCTGTATATCAGGGTTTTTGTTGTCTTACCCAATACATTTGTGTCTTCGCCGCCGCTGCTGCGTCCTACATACCAGGTAATTGTTTTAGTCGCTGTATTATATTCTGCAATTACCGAAGTATCATTTGGATAAGTATACCTTACAATTCCGTCTGACAAGGCTGGTACTAATTCCGTCCCCTTATCAGCTACTGTCTGAGTTCCGTTCTCCTGAGTTCCATTTACGGTTCCATCCTTTACATATAACGTCGGAGCCTGAACCTTGGTACCCCCTACGGTGATCTCACCTAAAACCACATTATCAGTCAGCTGATCCGTCACAACAGGATCGATTATTTTTAAAGAAGTAGTTACAATGTTATTAATTTCCGTAAAGATCTTTTCTAACTCGCTGACATCCTTTGCCGAATAATATTTTGTTATTCCACTTGTTCCTTCTGGAGTAAGCCAGGTAGCATTTCCCACATTATTGCCATAACCAATCGTGTAAATACTAACACCCGGATTCTCGGATACCACTTTTCCGCATATATTTTGTGCTTTTTTGGTTGCCTCTTTAACACTTCCACCATTATAGCTTGTATCACACCAGGTATAATATATCTCCCCATACCAATTCTTACCTTCTATATAAGAATTGGGCTCTCCATCTGTCATATAGATTACAACTTTCTTATTCGTATCATCTTTTACCTCCTGAAGCATATGTCTTGCTCCCAGGAATCCCGCTGCACTGTGCGTATAATAAGTAGTGTTTAACGCGGATAATTTATCCTCTAATGCGGCAGAATCTTCGGAATCAATCCACCCCTCTGTCACATTTTTATAATATTTTGATGACTCTGGATTGTCATAACTCACCTGATAACTATTGTCTGCACGCGCATATTCTTCTTCTCCAGCGAATGCAATAACACTTACTTTGCTCCCTTTCACAAGTTTCTTCGACATGTTTTGGATCGCAGCTTTCATGCTGGTGAAATCGTTATTACTAATACTATTGGATCTATCCATCACAAACACCATGTCAACCGGATCTCCGCTCGTTGAACCAGATGTTGTTTTCACCTCATCTCCGGTTACTTCAAGTGTGATATCATATACACCGTCATCCGTAATGCTGTAATCCTTCCATGCACGTTTAGCAATAGTAGGACTTAACTCTCCGTATACATTCGTACACTGTAATAAATATCCTCCGCTCTCCTCTGTAATCTGATAAATATCTGTTGTATTTCCCGTAACGGCCGCAATAGTTCCGCCCGAGACGTCCCAATTCACACTCTTTCCGGCAGACGCTGCTGATTCTTCTACATAGAAATATCTTCCAGTTTCTAAATCTGCCTGCACAGATCCTATACCCAATATAGAGCACGGGGTGATTACTACATCGTCCTCACTTCCTGTTCCATCTTTGTATGCCTGCAGTTTTTCTCTGTTATCCGCTGAAATAATATTAAAGTCAAACTTAGCATTTGCGGATGGAAGTTCTCCCTGAACCTGCTTCTGAATTTTTACGCCCGCCTTAGGTATAATCGGAAGATTAAATTTCATCTTACAGTTAGAATCATTTCCTCCCCGTTCTAAATAGTAGAATCCAAGCTGATAAGTTTTATTATCATAAGCTTCCTCAAATCCCATGAAATCAATGTATTTTTCTTCGACATAGCTTTCTGCCTTTTCAGCAGTATATCCGTTTTCCTTCATGACTTTAGCTATTGCCGCATCCTTTGTATATAGGGAAGCATAATATTTACCATCAGTAGGTTGATTTTTAACTTCTGCAGCATCTCCATTTTTATCATAGATATGAGTCACAACATATGTGTTTTTCTGTACATCCGATGCATTGGGATAGGAATACTCAATCTCTCCGGTTGCAAAGTTAACTTTTCCATCCATCTGTCCATGGTTTCCGCCAATGTCCAGAATCAGACAGCTCGCTGCATCCTGAGAATCCGTAGGCTTCAAATATACCCAAACATCATCATCTCCGCTAAACTCAAACGTCAGATCTTTTCCGTTAACTTTTCCTTCCTCCGGCATGTAAAAATCAAAATTCATTTTCATACCGAAATACCAATCGCCGTTGCCAAAGGGCCAAAACTTTCCTTCAACTCCGCCTGAAGATGATAAAACATTACCATTTTTAGAATCAAATCTGGCACTTGCCTGATTACTGTCAAACAGGTAATAACCATCCTCATCTTCTGTGAAGAAATCGCTGGCCAAATTCACATCTGAATATACCTTAACATTAGAGTTACTAATACTTCCCTGCTCCTTTGGAAATAAATCAGCTTCCTTGAAGAAATTCCCGTCAAAACTGTCCCCATTATATGTTTTGGGCACCAATCCCTGAACAATATTATATGTTGTTTGGCTTTCACTCCACCAATAATAATTTCCTGCAGGATACTGACTTCCTTTTGTTGCATTAAAAAGTATTTTGGCATTTTTACCCTGAAGGTATGTATTAATCGCATCAGCCTCCTTTGCAGTCCCGCTGTAGTCATACAGCGTCACATCAAAATTCGTAGTTCCAGCTGCTCTTGTCAGGTTATTCAGGCTGGCCGTCATTACAGCCGCTGATGCTGTTTTCTCACGGACTAATGCTCTGAACAGCCCTCCGCGATTGCGTTTCACCAGAACTGTCGGCAATACCTCCGCGGCAAGATCGACTCCCGCATAGGAATCACTGTATACTATGACATCGTCATCGCAAGATTCCTCGTCATCTTCGTCATCCAGCTGCATATCCTGCCAGTCTTCGAAGTCCATGTCCTCGTCCTCTTCGTCGCCGCCGTCAATTCCGCTCGGTCCGTTGATGCTCATGACACGAGGTACGCTGTAGCTGGACATGCTGACCTGCACATCACTGCTGCTGTCGGAACTGCTTCCGCCGTCGGAACTGCTGTCAGAACCGCTTCCGGAGTTACTGTCGGAACCGGAATTGCCTTCCGAACCGGAGCTGCTCTTTTCCTCGGAGCTTCCGCTGTCAGAGTGGCTGCCGGATTCGCTGCTGTCAGAGCTTTCACTTCCGGTATCGCCGGTTTCTGCGTTGCTGGACTGATTCTCGTTTCCGCCATTCTTCTGATCCTCGTTGGAGGAGGAATTGTTGTCGGAAGCTTCCGGCTGAGTCGTTTCTTTATCTTCCGGCTTGCCTGCAGACTCGCTGCCGGATGTATTTGTATTCTCGTTGCTCTCTGTCTGGTCCTTGCTGTCTGTTACATTCTCATTGCCTGTATGAATATCTCCGGCATCCGGAGTATTGTTCTCCGGCTTATCCTCTGCCTCTGAACCATTCTCATCTGCAGAGCCGTTTTCATCTGTCTCTGTGTCTGCTGCCTGGCTCTCATCTGCCGGATTTGTTTCATCCTCTGTCAGGCTGCTTCCGTCAGAGCTGCTTCCGCCGGATACGCCGCCGTTGGAACCATCGGCCGGTGCTTCTGCATCAGGTACCTCTCCGCCGGGGCCCGCCTCTTCTGTCTCAAGCTCTTCTGCAGCCGTTTCTTCTGCCGGCACTGTTTCCTCTTCTGACAGTAAGGAGCTGCCGCTCTCTACGGTTACGATACCGCTCTTTCTTCCGTCAATATCCAGCTGGAAGTTTAATTCATCATTAGAACGGTTGATGAAAAGGAAGATAATGGTTTCATCGCCGCGAAGCTCATAATTTGCTGTATCAATCGCAGTCTCTGAGGAGCTTGCACGGTCCGCTTCACTCTTGGATGCCCGCTCTGCCTTTGCTTCCTCACTGATCTTTACAAACATCTGAAGCTCTGCATCATCCGGAATTGCCTCGGAAGCGCTGGCCTCGTTTGCATATGGAATCTCGTCCAACACAAATACACTGCCGGTGCTGCCGTCAAACAAATTTTTGTAGCTTTCCGGTTCGCCCGCTTCATCTGAATCTGCGTTTTCAAATGAATATTGGTTCTCATAGAGGAATCCGGAACGAATGGCGTTTTCTGCTGCCTCCCGGATCTTCTCACCGCTCAGCGCAATCGTCACATCCCGTGATTCACTCTCGCTGTCTGCCCAGGCTACACCCTGAAATGATGTCAGCACCAAGCAAACTGCCAGGAACATTGCAAGTTTTCTTTTGATTCTCTCCTTCATCCTTTTCATCCTCTTCACCTCAACTTACTTTCTTGATCTATATCAATGAAGTCATCTTCTTCATTTTGTTCCATCTCTGGTCCCGTGTTTTCTTCCGCTTCATCCAGCGCACTGTCTACCAGCTTTAAGAGTTCCAGGGCGCTTCGGAAATACTGCTTCTGCTTTCGTTCCGCCCAGATTACCTCCCCCTGCCAGGTTGAGTTCTGTCTGTACTTCACATGCACTATGAAGGTACCTTTATCTCCCTTTTTATCCTGTATTCGGCGCGTATCCATCTGCTGCCCCGCCCCCTTTTTCTCCGTACGCCTTGTTTTGTCATTCTCATTGATGAATGTCCAATGTTCGGTCGAACGCTGGGGAAAATTCCATTGGTCATACAGCGCATCCATTTCCCGTATCAATTCTATGGTGTTTTTATACTCAATCGGTTCATCCTGATACTGATGCCAAATATGCCCCGCATAATCACCATTCTCTGCCCTGTCCAGACAAATGCAGATTAGATTCGGTGCATATAATCCAAAATTCTGTGCACTCATGGCTTTTCCTCACCTCTAACACGTACTTTACCAAAACACCTATCATTCGAACCATCATAATTCCGGAAATTTTTGTATTTTTATGATTTTCTTTAATAAAATGGAAAGATATTGTTTCGAAAGGGATTAGAAATTCTTAAGAACTGATCTTATAAAGAAATAAAAAAAGTGCAACCCCTCTTCACTGGATTGCACCCGATTCGTTAACACGCTTCTTCCGACTCTGCGAGATGAGCAAGAGAAGTTACATTATAATTAAACTCTGCCCGCGGACCGGCCAGCTCTTTTAACTTCCGGCTGATACGGCGGTAGATAATGTCGCAGTCTTCCTGATTGGTACCCACTAAAAGCACCAGATACTGAGACACACTGTATTGGGTAAAGGCATCGCCCTGACGTAGGCTGACGCCGATGGCTTCTTTTAAGGCTTCAGAACGAGTCTTAAGCTTCTCCTGATTCTGAATCATCTTGCCCTCATAATCCACCAGAGTACAGAGCATCAAAAACATGGATTTGCCTGTCCGTTCCATATTCCGGCTCAAAAGACGATAGGCATCTATGAAGCTGGGGTAGGAACAGTAATAGGCTCTGACTCCTTCCGGCTGGCTGCTGCCGTTTTCCCGAAGCTCCATCTGGATTTCCGATATCTCTCCGGGACATCGTGTAATCTTTTCGCTCATCTGCTCATAGCAACGCATCATCTGCTCAGACGGCGGCAGTCCCATCTCATCGGAATAGAGGCGTACTGTCTTATCATAAAGAATATGAGCCTCCTTATATTCCCCCTTACACAAAAGTCCATCAATCTGATAAACCTGCCATTCATCAAACGGATAAATCTCAGCAGCCCGGGAGTAGACGCGGACCATGGTCTGGTAGTCCTTCCGGTGTTTGGCATATTCGCCCAGCCATAGAACACACCGTTCAAATAGTTCTTTATAATAAAGGCTTTCTGCTGTAACCCATATCTCTGTCGAAATCCCGGGAAGCAGCTCTCCCTGATATAGCTCAAAGGCCTGACTGTAAAGACGGTACTTCTCTATCTCATTGCTTTCCTCCTCTGCCTCCAGAGACAGAGTTTCAAATTCCAATGCGTCTATATGAACCGGAACCGTCTCATCCGCTGTGTAGATACCGCCTTGATGTACAATATAATCTCCCACCGGCAGTCCGGCACGCTGCATCTGTCTGCGCATCTGGTAGATTAAGTTATTAAAGCTGTTATTTAGATTAGTAAGGCTTTCCCTGTCGTACAGAGATTTCATCAGCTGCTCTTTTGCAATGCCCTTTTTTCCCTGCAGCCAGACAATCTGAAGCAGCTGAACAAATTTTGCTGTGATACTTCTTCCCAATACGATTTCTTTTCCTTCATAGGACAGGGTGAAGCCACCCAGCATCTGTATATCCAAAACCCCTTTTTCTGTCTCTTTCATCGAAGATCCCCCCTCAAAAGCGCACAGAACGGCTACCCGCTTTATTTCCTTACGTGCTATTTTCTATTATAACACATTTTTCTCACCTGTAAATGACCAGAGCAGTAAAAAAATTGAGAAAAAACCTTAAAAATGGCCTGCAATCAGCCAAAACGCCCCACCGGACCTATCAAATAATGCAATATGATGATACCGATCTGTCACGGAAAAACCCCCGGCATAGAAACACGCCGGGGGTCTTAACATCCTCTGCTTTGGCAGAGAACCTGTTATTCTGATTATTTCTGCATCTCCAGAACATCTGCAAATGCCTGGATAGCAGTGCTTGCCTGACCGAAGTCGCGCATCTGCTGATCGATACCCAGCTTGATGTGCGGGATACCTGCATTGTTTAATGCAATCTTTAAATACGGATACTCCATCTCCTCCGGATCGCAGAACTGCTGCATGAACAGTACCAGACCCTGAGCGCCGCTTTCCTTTACCATGTTGGCAACGAACTCGCCGCGGCGGTTCTCAGAGGACTTCGGATCGTAAAGAAGGATGTCATAATCCATGTTGGCAAACTGCTGTGCCAGTGCCATGATCGGATCTGCGATGTCTTCCGGTACATCAGTACGGAAGGATCGGCTCTCATGAGCTACATCATCAGCTGCGATAGCGATGTTGTTCTCCTCGAAGATCTCAAGCAGCTTCGGGTTGTCGCAGATGATACCGGAGGTAACTACCTTGGTTCCCTTCCAGTCACATACCGGAAGCTTCTCCAGCTCTGCATTCAGCTCATCCAGCTTTGCGATGTACTCCGGCTTCTCCATGAAGAAGAATGCCTTTAATACTGCGGAACGCTTGGTTGGAGTGATTACGTCGCAGTGAGCGCTTGCCAGCTCTACGAATTTACGGCGGGAAGCACGGCTCTTGTTGTAAACCTTGATAGCATCCTTGATTGCCTCGTCGGTAATCTCCTTGCCTGCTACCTTCTCCAGCTCTTTTCTTACATGGTTGTACTGATCAGCACAGAACTGAAGACCGAAGTCCTCAAAACGGTTCTGCGGATGTGCCAGGAAGATAACTGCCATCTTCTCACCCATGGAAACACGGAAGTTCTGGCTCATCGGACGAAGGGTATCGCAGATAGTTGGTGTGATGACACCGTCTAACTGATCCATGGTGCCGTCCAGAAGCATCTCCAGAGCAAGCTGAGCGATGGTGCAGTAGAAGGTTGCACAGTATTCTTTTGCACGGCTGATGGTCTTATTATTGGAACCCCAGATACCCATCGGTACCATGCCGGCAGCGTAAACCAGCTCTTCGGGAGCGTAGTACGGCAGAACGCCGATTACTTTCTTGCCCTGAGCCTTATATTCAGCAAGCTGCTGCTTCGGGCTGGCAGCTTTTACCTTAAATTCATCTAATAATGCATTGATACTCATCTGATTATGCCTCCTTTGCCTGGATGTTTGCTTCCATTGCCTCTACAAGGCCCTGTACACGGGTCTCGTACTGAGCGGCATTGAAGTTACGCGGGTCAGCCTGGTCACCGTCGAAGCCTGCGCACGGGATACCTAAATCAGCGGTAAAGCGGCGCTGCATCTCTGCCATGTAACCACTCCACGGCTTACAGCTTCTGTTGTAGTGTACCAGAACGCCGTCTACCTTGTTATCGCGGCAGATGCCCTCACGCCAGTCAACACCCTGCTCGATGCAGACAGAGTTCGGAGCTTTGTAGTATGCACGAGCCATCTCGTCCATATTGTTGTATACGAAGCCGAATGCCGGAGCATATACGACTGCAGTTACGTTTACGCCGTTTGCTTTCAGAGGCTTGAACAGAGCCGGCAGCTTCGGCCAGCACGGAATACCCTCGAACATAACACGGTATTTCTCCGGGAACGGAGTTGTGGTCTCGCCCTTCTGGATGGTCTCTTCCAGATCCACTGCTAACTGCTCAAATGCTTCCGCAGCCTCAACTCTTGCACGAGCGGTTACAACGTCAGCCATGTGGTTGAATAAGTCGAATCCGCTGTATGGAGCCGGTTTGTACTGTAAGTAATCACAGACTTTTAACCATGCCTTAGCTGTACGGTTAGCGTTAGCACATGCCTTCTCGAATTTCTTCTCGTCAAACTTCTTGCCGGTCAGCTCCTCTAACTGCTTGATAGCCTTGTCAAACTGAGCACGAACGTATTTTACATTCTCATCGTGAACCTCTACCGTGTTGTTGTAGGGGATATCTACCATGATCAGCGGAACGTTGCACATACGGGCAATGTTCTCATACCATTTTGTCATACAGTTACAGATGTTGTTGCAGCAAAGTACGAAATCCGGCTGCGGGATACGCATCTGACGGATCGGAGAGATGGCTTCCATACGTCTGTCTTTCTCCGGACCATCCGGCATTGCCATGATGTCGTATAAGTTGTCAAGCTCCAGATACGGAGTCTGTGTCTTCGGATCTTTTTTCGGTTTGCCGGTTGCTTCGTCGATAATTACGTTGCCGTCAGCGTCCTTTAACGGTTTGCCGGTGGACGGATCGATGATGTACTCACCGGTTTCCTTGTCATACTTACGGGATACACGTACACCCTTTGCATAAGCTAAGCTGATACGGGCATATCCGCAGATATCGTTGTCATAGCCGAGATCCTCAGCTGCCTGGCACATCATCTCGCCGTAACGGTTAGCAGCGATACCAGCAGCCTGGTTCTCCGGGTACATTACGTTCAGATCAAATGCTGCAGCAAGCTCACACGGGAACTTGGAAGAGGACCAGCCAACTAACTCGCCTCTTGCTTTGGCCTCACGCGCATCTTTGTGGACGTCATCAACGACCTTACGAAGCGCAAGAACGCCAGGACTAACTTGTTTTGCCATAATAATTATCCTCCATTCTTTATATATAGATGAAATACTTACATCCTATTTCCGGCGGCTGGCAGCCTGCCATGCCATGACAGCAGCACCGAGCGCACCATTATACTGTGTCAATGGGGACGTCTTAATGGGACATCCCAGTTCCTCCTGCAGTGCATTTACGACACCTGAGTTCTGAGCTACTCCGCCTGTCATGACCACATCCGGCACGATGCCGATGCGGTGGGCAAGTCCGGTTACACGATGCGCAACGGAACGATGGATGCCGTCAATGATATCGCATTTGTCGGTTCCCATCGCCAGCTGGCTGATAACCTCGCTCTCAGCAAATACGGTACAGGTTGAACTGATTCCTACTTTTTTTGTGGACATAGCGCCCAGTCTTCCCAGATCTTCTACCTTTACTTCCAGAACGCGGGCCATTACATCCAGGAAACGACCGGTTCCTGCTGCACATTTGTCGTTCATCTGGAAATTGGTCATTGCGCCGTTATCAATGTGGAGAACCTTTACGTCCTGGCCTCCGATATCGATTACGGTGTGAACATTCGGGAACAGGAAGGCTGCTCCTTTGGCATGACAGGAAAGCTCGCTCATCTGCTTGTCAGCAACGCCTTCCATCAGGGAGGTACGGCCATAGCCTGTGGCTAAGGTGTAGGTCATATCTTCTTTTTTCATGCCTGCATTTTCCAGAACGGCCTCAATGGCACGCTGCGGACCGCTGGTGCCGGCGCCGACGTCGATTAGGGATTTGGCTACGATCTCCTGGCCGTCTTTTAAGATAATACATTTGGATGCGGTGGAGCCGACGTCGATACCTAATGTGTAAATACCACTCATTGTATCTTGTATCCTCCGTTTCTTTGATAGGGTACATTGAAAATTATGTTTATGGGATTGGGGCATGGGGACAAAGGGGGCGGGGTGAGGGCTTCGACTTTGTTTGATCGAGACGGCGCTGCGCTGGTCTCGTGGGAATCGGAGGCCACTACTCCGCCATGCTCGCGCGCTCGACTCCGCTTCACTTCGTCTCGCTCGCGGGGCTTCGCCCTATAAAAGCCAGATGCAAACCAGCTGCTTACATGCTAGCATGACGCATCTGGTTTTCCTCTGTCTTTTGCATGGCTCATGCCTTACGCGCACATTATACCACAAAATCCCCTAAAAGTCGCTGGAAATTGTTGAATCTTCCATAAATAAATTGATAAGATAGTTATAATTTTGTGCTTATCTGCCAAAGCATACAGATAAATCGAGCAAAGGTTCCAGCAGCCCTTGCCCGATTCATCCTGTAAGTTCCGAAACTTTCCAGAATTTCGAGACTTATTTACTATCACTATCTACTATCAATTGTTTTACGTACGTTGCAACTTATTTTTTCTTATACATTCACTTTTTTAGGTATGCCGTCTTACGGCATTTCGTTTTTATGAAACTTTGATGTTTATTACTTTCCGAAGGTCTCGAATTCGCGGATGGATCTCGGTGCGATCATCTGGTGCATCGGGCAGATAGACTGCGGATTCTGGTATACAGACTCCGTGAATGCCTGGATGTACGGACGAAGATCTGTTACATCTACGATCTCATCAACCATACCTTTTTCTGTACAGTATTTCGGACGGGACTTGTCGGTGTACATCTGAATCATTTCGTTCATCTTAGCGATGATTGGTGTCATATCCTCTCCAGCCTTTTTAGCTTTTACAAGCTTTCTGGAGTACATAGCGTTTGCTGCTGTCTCGCCTGGCATTACGTAGTATTCGCAAGCACCGGTACCGATGGAGAATACGTTTGTATTGTTGCCCTGCGGACCACCTAATACGTAGTGAGCAGCTGCACTTGCCTTACGAAGGGTTACCTGTAAGGACGGAAGCTTGGAGTTCTCGATGGAGTAGATTAAGGACTGACCTAAACCAAGTAACTCTGCCTTCTCTGCCTCGTCGCCTACATCGATACCTGTGGTATCCTGCAGCCATACCAGCGGGATTCTGTCACGAGCACACAGAGTAACGAACTCGTTCATCTTGATAAGACCCTGACGATATAACTTTCCGCCGATACCTACGGAGTTCTGTTTGTACTCCGGATAGTTCATCAGAAGACCCTGTACGTTAGCGATAACACCAACTAACAGACCGTTAACCTTTGCAAGACCGGTTACCATCTCCGGACCGTAGCCCTTCTTGTACTCAGCCAGCTCGCTGCCATCGAACAGACGGCCGATTACATCATAGATGTCGTACGGACGTTTCTGGTTCATCGGAATGATGCTGTACAGATCCTCAGCCGGAAGCAGAGGAGCCTTCGGTGCATCTACACGGAAGAACTCTAAGTTGTAAGCCGGAAGGTAGCTGATGTATTTCTTGATACCCTCGATTACGCCTAAGTCGTTCTGATATACCTCACGGAAGAAGCCTGTCTCATCGTAGTGAATCGGAACAGAACCCGGAGCCGGAACCTTCTGTTTGCTGTTCTCGATCTGAGCTGCAACGATCTGCTCTGCTGTCTCCTCGTCTACGTATCCCTTCGGATTCATACCGCTTAAGATACCAGCGCCGCCTACTGCCATGTTGGCATCCTGATGTGCAATCAGAATAGTCGGGGAAATGCTGTGGTATCCGCCGCCTGCCGGGTTAGTTCCGTAGATACCTACGATTACCGGAACACCTAACTGGTTTAACTCAGAGTTACGGAAGAACGGTGTACCGCCGCCGCGTCTGTTCGGGTATACCTTGTCCTGATTCGGGAACTCAACGCCGGAGCAGTTCAGTAAGTATACTAACGGAAGGTGCATCATTTTAGCTGTATCAGAGCAGCGAAGCAGGTTCTCTGCCTGTCCCGGTACCCATGCACCAGCCATCTTCTTGTTATCGGAAGCTACGATTACAGCCCATTTTCCACCGATACGGCCAAGACCGTTTACGATGTTGGTTGTACCGAATTTATTGTTCTCCGGATTGAAAAGGCTGTTTAACGGGCACCATGTACCAGCATCGATTAAAGCGTTGATACGCTGCATAGCGGATAACTGACCGCGCTGATTTAATTTCTCTTCGGAAGTGATACCAGCTGCCAGAACCTTCTCGATGGACTCATGGATATCGTTCTCTACTGCTTTTAAGCTGTCAGCGTTTTCCGGATTCGGGTTTACTAATGCCTTACCAACGGTCGGCATGTTCTGGAAATACTTTGGCATTGAATACATATTCATGTCTTCATTCTCCTTATTCTAAATGGGTTTACAGCGGAGCAGGATACTGTTTAAGAAGCATCCTGCACTCCGCATATGTAAAGTTTGTTTTTATTTCCTGTTTTGGCAAATGGAATTATTTTGCCGGCTCTTCCTTCGGAACCTGGATGAATGCCTGGCCCGGGTCGATTTCCTCGCGGATCATGCGGATAACTTCCGGATCCGGAGGAGACAGTTTTACTGCTCTGGAAACATCGATATCGAAACCTGTGTTCTCGATAACGTCTTCCGGTGAAGAGGTCTCATAGTAACCTGCAAGGTACATTCTCTTTGTCTTCTCATCGAACTTCATGATACCGCGATCGGTAACTACGGCCAGAGGTCCGCGGTTGCCCGGAAGGCCCAGTTTCTCACGTCCGCCAGGTCCGTCGATCCAGCCCGGGCTGGTTACGTAGTCGATCTTCTGCATGAATCTTCTCTTCTCATGCTGAATCATGATGATGGTGTTGTTGAAGGTTGCGATAGCGTTTGCACCGCCGGAACCGGTGAAACGTGTCTTCGGTGCATGGTAGTCGCCGATACAGGTGGAGTTTACGTTTCCGTACGGGTCGATCTGAGCGCCGCCGATGAAAGCAACGATTCTGTCATTGTCATTTAACCAGTCATTGGTCTCGAAACCGATGAAACGGATATTCGGCCACTGGCATCCGCAGTGAGCCATGAAACGAAGGTCGCCTACAGAACGCGGAACCTCGATCGGATCACAGTCCATCAGACCGCTCTCTACGATTAAGTTGCACTTCGGTGCGAATAAACGTTTTGCAACGGAAGCACCGATTAACGGAAGTCCTGTACCTACAATTGCGATATTGTCATTGGTAATCTGCTGGGCAAGGGTAATTGCCTGCATCTCTTTATTTGTATACTTTGTGTAGTCAGCCATGATTAATCCTCCTTGCTTACATCTGTAGCATAGCCGTATCCGTCAGATACTCTTAACTTAAGGAGACGGTTTACACCGATCTTCTCAAGGAACTCTTCATTGTCTTTTACGCTGTAAACGTACTTATCTAAGAATGCCTTGAAGTCTTCCTCTGTCTTGCTGGCTGCGCCGTATTCTTTTAAGAAGGCGTTGTCATAGTCATAGTAGCCATAGCACTGAGTTGGGAAAGCGCCGTAAGGAACTTCACAAACTGCATCTACAGCGAAGCACGGAAGCTTGGTAGCCTGCGGATCTCTGCGGATGATATCATTGCTTACCAGCTCTTCACAGGTTACGATAACCTTTCTGGCAGCTACAGCGATGTCGATGTCGTGGAATTCATCACCCATCAGGATACAGGTTCCATCCGGAGATGCTTTCTGTACATGGATGATAGCGGTATCCAGCTTCGGAACCGGAAGGCATACAGTCATCTCGCCCGGCTTGAATGGGTTCTCCATGTATACAAATTTGTCATCTGTCAGTTTGTCGATAGTCTGACGAACTTCCTTACTGATTCCCCACTCATCTACCAGACCGGAACCGATCATGAAACGTACCGGTAAGAACGGAAGTCCTAAGGAAGATGCATGCAGCATATACATAATGGCATCCTGAGAGTAATCCTCGTAAATCAGTTCTCCGGCCTCGATTTTCTTACGGAAACGACGGGATACGTTTGTTACACCAGAGTCTGCTGTATAGCAGTTGATGTAAGCTTTTACACGATCCTCACCAATCAGCATATCCCAGTCGGAACCTGCCGGACCTGCCCATACGATAAAATCCTTTTTGCCCTGACGAAGAATTTCACGAACCGCTGCCATCGGTTTTTTGTTGGTTGTAAAACCACCGAGGGAGATCGAATCGCCGTCTTCTACATACTTAGCAACCGCCTCTTGTAACGTACATACTTTATTACTCACAATAAAGCCTCCTTTTATATAAATTTTCAATTACTAACAAGTTACATGGATTAACCAAAGATCAGCATGAAGAAACCGGCTGCTACTGCAGAACCGATAACACCTGCTACGTTTGGTCCCATAGCGTGCATCAGAAGGAAGTTGGTCGGGTTCTCTCTGGAACCAACAGTCTGAGATACACGAGCTGCCATAGGAACGGCAGATACACCGGCGGAACCGATTAACGGGTTAATCTTACCGCCTGTTACAATGTAGAGAACCTTACCTAACAGCACACCGCCGATGGTAGCAAAGCAGAATGCCATAAGACCCATACAAATGATTGCGATGGTCTGTACACGAAGGAAGATTTCTCCGTTTGCTGTAGCGCCTACTGTGGTGCCCAGCATGATGGTTACGATGTTACATAATGCGTTCTGTGCGGTATCGGAAAGACGCTCTACAACGCCGGCCTCACGGAACAGGTTGCCAAGCATCAGCATACCAAGAAGCGGTGCTACGGACGGAAGCAGTAAGGAGCAGAATAATACTACGAATACCGGGAATACTATCTTCTCTACCTTGCTTACCTTACGAAGCTGCTTCATCACTACGGAACGCTCTTTCTTAGTGGTAAGAGCCTTCATGATCGGCGGCTGAATCATAGGAATCAATGCCATGTAGGAATAAGCCGCAACGGCAATGGGCGCTACCAGGTCAGGAGCCAGGTTGTTGGCTACGTAGATAGCGGTCGGGCCGTCTGCACCACCGATGATACCGATAGCTGCTGCCTCGCCTACTGTAAATAAACCAGTTGCATTTGCCAGCATGAATGCAATGTAGATACCCAGCTGAGCTGCTGCACCAAGGAGCAGGCTTATCGGGTTTGCAATCAGGGGACCGAAGTCTGTCATGGCGCCTACTGCCATGAAGATCAGACACGGGAATAAGCTGGACTTAACACCGCCGTAGATAATACGCAGAACACCCTGTGTATACCACGGATCGGATTCCTTCATTAAATCTGCCAGAGGCAGGTTTGCAAGGAACATACCGAATGCAATCGGAAGCAGAAGAAGCGGCTCGTACTGCTTTTTGATTGCCATATATAAAAGAATAAAGGAAATGAGGAACATTACACAGTTTCTCCAGGTCAGTGCGGCAAAACCTGACTGTGCAAGCAGTTCGCTCAGGATTTCAAAAAAGTTCATTACTTTACCTCCTAGTTAAGAGCAACTAAGGCAGCTCCTGTATCTACAGCATCTCCTGCTTTCACAAGGATCTGGCTTACTGTGCCGTCTGCCGGTGCAACAATCTCAGTTTCCATCTTCATGGCTTCCATGATGATGACTACTTCGCCGTATTTTACTGCCTGGCCGGCAGAAACCTTAACATTCAGGATCTTTCCTGGCATCGGAGCTTCGATGGTGGTGCTTCCTGCTGCAGGTGCTGCTGCCGGAGCGGCTGCTGGTGCCGGGGCCGGTGCCGGAGCTGGAGCCGGTGCAGGTGCTGCTGCCGGAGCCGGTGCTGCCGGGCGCTGTACCGGAGCGGAAGCTGCCAGAACCGGTGCTGCCGGAGCGGCTACGCCATTGCGATCCAGGGATTTGTAAGCTTCTAATTTCTCTACTTCAACTTCATATCTTTTTCCATTGATCGTAGCAACATATTTCATAGTTTTTTACATCCTTTCGATAGTTTTCCTGTATCTTTCTATTAGCCCAGAGTGATTAAAGCTGCGCCGGTATCTACTGCATCGCCTGCCTTAACCAGAATCTGAGCAACTGTGCCGTCTGCCGGTGCTACGATCTCAGTCTCCATCTTCATGGCTTCCATGATGATAACTACTTCGCCGTACTTCACTGCCTGTCCTGCAGAAACCTTAACATTCAGGATCTTTCCCGGCATCGGAGCTTCGATGGTGGTGCTTCCTGCTGCAGGTGCTGCTGCCGGAGCCGGTGCTGGTGCTGGTGCCGGTGCCGGAGCTGGTGCCGGTGCGGCTGCTACAGGAGCCGGTGCCGGTGCTGCTGCCGGGGCCGGTACTGTGATAGGTGCTGCCGGAGCGGCCGGTGCCTCGCCGTATCTCGGGATCGGTGCATATTCGTCAATTCTCTCAAGCTCTACTTCGTACTGTTTTCCATTGAGGGTAGCCGTATACTTCATAACTGCTGAAACCTTCCTTTCAAATTTCCTTCCATTCCTGGGGTTGTTACTTAAGTTCTGTTACGTTCAAAATTCTAAACTGATCGGTCGGAACTCCCAAATCCTCTCCGATTGTTGCCATAAGTACGGCTAACATCTCTTTGTCCGGTTCATCTGATACTACCGGAGCAGCAGCTGCTGCAGCTGGCTTCTGAGCCTTATCTTTGATAATTGCGCCCAGAATCTTGGAGATCAGAATGATCGCCAGAGACAGTACAATCAGTGTCAGGAATACAACAGAAATTCCCAGCAGTGAAACGATGACTGACTGCCCGATTGGCATGGTTGATTCAGTCCACATGTGCTTTGCACCTCCTTTTTTATTACGGCATTGACTGGCGCCGAACCAGGTTCGCTTTCGCATTCCTTTGTGAAAAAATATATTAGCAAAATCTTTCGTCTCCTGATTCCACATTGTGGAATGCATTCCATTTTTGAAAGCTTTTTAAAAAAAGGGACTCACCCTTTCCTTTATGGAGCCTGCATAATAAATAAACATGGCAAGCTCACTATGGTTAAATTATACCAGTTACCCCCTGAAATGTCAACCGAGGCTTTCATAAATTATGCACAAAAAAGGAGGGTTCAAAATAGGAAAAAACACGGATTCTGAAGCATTTTCCGCTTCCGGAATCCGTGTTTTTTTCTGTTATCTGTCTTTTTTACCAAATCGGCATATGCTCGGTGTTATGCCGGCTCATGCTGCTTTTTCTGTCTTTTTCCGCCTTATTTCGGAAGCTTAAAGGAGCTCTTTAAGGACACGATCCGGTTGAATACCGGAACTCCCGGCGCGCTGTCTTTGCAGTCCACGCAGAAATATCCGTTTCTCACAAACTGGAAGCTGTCAAAAGGCTTAGCCTCCTTAAGGCCCGGCTCTAAGTAGCACTCTTTCAGCACTGTTAAGGAATTGGGATTTAAGTTGACGGTTCCGTCTGCATTGAGTTTTCCCTTTTCCTCATCTACCAGGTTTTCATAGAGGCGGCACTCTGCCTTGAGCGCAGTGGGAACGGCTACCCAGTGGATGGTTCCTTTTACCTTTCTTGCATTGAAGCCGGAACCGCTCTTGGTCTCCGGATCATACGTGCAGTGAACCACAGTTACATTGCCGTTTTCATCCTTCTCACAGCCGGTGCAGGTTACGAAGTAAGCATTCATCAGGCGCACTTCATTGCCCGGGAAAAGGCGGAAGTATTTCTTCGGCGGTTCTTCCATGAAATCTTCCCGCTCGATATAAAGCTCACGGCAGAACGGAAGCTTCCTGGAACCCAGCTCTTCATTCTCCAGGTTGTTGGGAGCGTCCAGCTCTTCTATCTGGCCCTCCGGATAGTTGTCAATGACAAGCTTAATCGGATCCAGAATTGCCATAACTCTTGATTTTTTCAGTTTCAGATCCTCACGCAGGCAGTATTCCAGCATCGCGCTGTCAATGGAGTTATCTGCTTTGGATACGCCGGCCAGCTCTACGAATTTGCGGATGGATTCCGGAGTGTAGCCTCTTCTCCTGAGAGCAGCGATGGTTACCAGACGCGGATCGTCCCAGCCGTCTACTACGCCGTCCTCTACCAATCTCTTGATGTAGCGCTTTCCGGTAATAACATTGGTCAGATACATCTTGGCAAACTCGATCTGACGCGGCGGATTCTCAAATTCGCACTCTCTTACCACCCAGTCATATAACGGACGGTGATCCTCAAATTCCAGAGTACAGATGGAATGTGTAATATGTTCAATGGCATCCTCAATCGGATGGGCAAAATCGTACATTGGGTAAATGCACCATTTATCTCCTGTGTTGTGATGGGACATATGAGCCACACGGTAGATAACCGGATCTCTCATGTTGATATTCGGAGATGCCATGTCAATCTTGGCTCTTAATACCTTCTCACCATCCTTGTATACGCCGTTTTTCATATTTTCAAACAGCTCTAAGTTTTCCTCGATGGAACGATTCCGGTACGGGCTTTCTTTTCCGGGGTTATTGAAATCGCCGCGGTATTCACGGATCTCATCGGCGCTTAAGTCACAGACAAAGGCTTTTCCCTTTTTAATCAGCAGCACAGCGCACTCATACATGGTCTGGAAATAATCAGAGGCAAAGAATAACCGATCCTCGAACTCTGCTCCCAGCCATTTTACATCTTCGATAATGGACTCTACGAATTCTGTCTTTTCCTTTGTCGGGTTGGTATCATCAAAACGCAGGTTGAATTTTCCGCCGTATTCCTCAGCCAGCCCGGAATTTAAAATAATAGACTTGGCATGTCCGATGTGCAGATATCCGTTCGGCTCCGGTGGGAAACGGGTCTGGACATGATTGTAAACGCCCTCGGCCAGATCTTTATCAATCTCACGCTCAATAAAGTTTTTGGAAACAGTCTCTTCCCTGCCTTCGTTTTCGGTCATCACTTTTTTATTCTCTTCCATAAGCATTCCCTCCGTAACTGTTCTTCAGTGGTTCTTTTATCAGTATATCCCAATTTCTGTAAGAAATAATTTCTTATTATCATATCACACTTTATAAAAATCCGAAAGATGAAATGTGAAAAATTTATCACCGTATCAGTCGACGCCGCATATTTTGGCTCCGTTCGGGGTATGTTTAAAACAGTATCTTGATTTTCCTTTTTTTAAGGTAAGGAGGCCCTATGAAACGCGATAACCGAAAAATTGCTCTGATCGGCACCGGCATGGTAGGAATGAGCTATGCCTATGCCCTTCTGAATCAGAATGTCTGCGATGAGCTTGTATTAATTGATGTGAATAAAGAGCGGGCAGTCGGAGAAGCCATGGATTTAAATCACGGACTGGCTTTTTCCGGTTCCAACATGAAAATTTATGCCGGAGACTATCGGGACTGCACCAATGCCGATATTGCCGTCATCTGCGCCGGCGTGGCCCAGAAGCCCGGGGAGAGCCGGCTAAATCTTTTAAAAAGAAATACGGAGGTTTTTAAATCTATCGTGGATCCGATTACGTCCTCCGGCTTTAACGGCATTTTTCTGGTCGCCACCAATCCGGTGGATATTATGACCCGCATCACCTGCACGCTTTCCGGTTTTAACCCCAGGAGAGTTCTGGGAACAGGAACCGCTCTGGATACAGCCAGGCTGCGCTATCTCCTGGGAGAGTATTTAAGAGTAGATCCCCGCAATGTACACGCCTATGTCATGGGAGAACATGGGGACACGGAATTTGTTCCCTGGAGCCAGGCTATGGTGGCCACCAAATCAGTCAGCGGGCTTTGCGAGGAATCCCACGGAAACATCTGTCCCGGGGAGCTGGAAAAGATTTCAGAAGAAGTCCGCACTGCTGCCTATAAAATTATTGAGGCCAAAAACGCCACCTACTATGGTATCGGCATGGCTCTGACGCGTATTACCAAGGCAATTCTGGGCGACGAACACAGCGTTTTGACCGTATCCGCCATGCTGCGCGGAGAATACGAGCAGAGCGGTATTTTCGTCGGAGTCCCCTGCATTATTAATCAGAATGGAGTTCAGCGGGTGCTGCCGCTGGATTTGAATGAGGAAGAAACCGAAAAACTGAATCAGTCCTGTCAAATACTGAAGCGATGCTATGATGAGCTGGAATTATAGCATTTGATGCGCAGAAAGCAGAGTCATATTCGGACTCTGCTTTCTGTATGTTCCCGGTTATTTCTGCATCTTAGGCCTTTGCCAGGCTCTGTCCCAGTGCAGCACACTCAGCGCCTGCTGCCTCGTCCGGCGTTCCGTTGGCAATTACCGGATCTGCCGCCATACGGCATCCCAGGGTCTGGCAGTCGCTCTCCCAGTTTCTCATCCACTCGCCGTCTCCCCATCCGTAGGATCCGAATAGTGCAATCGCCTTTCCGCTGAGCACACCCTTTACCTCTTCAAACATCGGCTCGAATTCTGATTCTTCCAGCTGCTCCGCTCCCATGGACGGGCAGCCGAATGCAATTTTATCGTACTCTCCTGCTTTTTCTGCAGAAAATTCTGCCGATGTGTAAAGATCAGCCTCAGCTCCGGCTTCCTTGATTCCCTGTGCCACGTACTGTGCCATGGCCTCTGTATTTCCCGTCCCGCTCCAGTATACAACCGCAACCTTACTCATTGTGTGTTTCCTCCTTGAAATGATATTGTTTTATAATTAAATGTATTAAGCAGCTGTGATCAGCTGAATAATCGGTGTTCCCTCTTCAAACCGGGCTCTGCAGAATGCAGTGCAGCTCCGGTAAGCATCAAAACGTTCCTGGGCTTCCTTCGGATCTCCATAGACCTTCCAATAGCCGCAGCAGGTGTAATGTTCTCCTCTATATTCAATGAAACCTATAACATCCTTCAAAGGATACCCCAGAAAAACGCCGATTTCGTGAGGAAAATCCCGTTCCATACAAAGCCGGTCTGACAATTGGTTTATGAGTGCCTCTAATCCGCCCTGCATCTCGTATCCCTGCCGTTTCAGGAAACGGCGGACCGGTCCGCGCTCTACGATTTCCTCCATCCAATTTTTCCGATACATATATATTAAGAAAGAATTCGTCCGCGGACATTCTTTTACAATTCTCAGGGACAGGCCGAAACGGGCAAGCTCACGCTGCCAGTAAGCTGCCTTTTCCTGTACCGTCTCATTTTCCCCGGCACAATATCGAAATAAATTAGCCGGCTTTAATCCAACCAGAGTCGGAGCGCACTGCCCGATTAAAAGTTCTTCAAATTCCTGCCTCATTCCGTCATCCTTCTCCTTCCTGAAATTCTCCTTTTTTTGAGGAGAACAAAAGAATCCATTGTTTTTATTTATTGCACTAGTATTTGTCCGGCATGTGGTTTGTATGCAGTTAGCAAGAACTAACCTTTTATTTTTTTAATAGTTAGTTCTTGCTAACCAACCCTCTTTAAAAATAGTTAGCATTAACTAACTCCTTCTATACTATATCACGCTTCTCCTACTCTGTCAACTGACTCTAATGGGTATTTTTCTCAATAAAGATCTTTCATAAAAAGGCAATAAGGCCGCAGAAAAACGCAGGCTTGCCACTTTCTCTATTCCGAGGCCTGTCACACTTCTGAGATTTGTCCATATACTGTTATTATAATAAATCAAAAGGAGATAACTATCATGAATGAAGATAGAAATAAATTTTGCCCACAGACCTGCCCAAAGAGCTGCCCTTGCCCGGTTCTTTTAAGTATCGCAGCTTCCATTGCTAATGAAGAGGAATCTCTGGCCTGCCTTCTCAGCGCAGAATGCGCCAAGGTAAATAAGGTAGTAGACGCATACAGTGATTATGAGGTGCTGATCGCAATCGACACATCCATTCAGTCCACACTGGATCGGATTATCACTCTGGAAAATACCTTAAAGGCTAAACTGGATTCCATTCTTCCGCTGATATCCGATTGCATGTAGCCGGATCAGCGTTTTCCGGAAACCTCCGATTTACCTTCTCCGGGAAATTCTTTTAAGCAGCGGTCTGTACAGACGCAGCCCGCTTTGTGAGCTTTACAGTTTTCACGGCAGCCGCCAGGGCCTAGAAAAATAACATGCAAGCATGGCTCCGGCAGCGGGCCGGAAATAAAAAAGCGGAGAGTCTTGATTTTACAAGATTCTCCGCTTCTTCTCTTTCGTGAGGCATCGGGGATTCGAACCCCGGACAACTTGATTAAAAGTCAAGTGCTCTACCGACTGAGCTAATACCCCATATTAAACTGGGCTAGTTGGATTCGAACCAACGAATGCAGGAGTCAAAGTCCTGTGCCTTACCGCTTGGCGATAGCCCATCAGCAAAATCCCATAAGGGAAGGTGGATACAGGGATTCGAACCCTGGGCCTCCAGAGCCACAATCTGGCGCGCTAACCAGCTGCGCTATATCCACCATATGGAATCTGACGAATCAGATTCGACGAGCCTGAAGGGATTCGAACCCCCGACCCACGGCTTAGAAGGCCGTTGCTCTATCCAGCTGAGCTACAGACTCATATTCATTTTGCATACTAGCTAAACTTCTCAGGCACATAAACCTGTCCCGCTCTGGTTGCTTCTGCCAACCTGGCGCCTGCCGTTTCATCGACAGCAAAAGTAGTATATACTAAATCGAGCTTAGTGTCAAGCATATTTTTTATTTTTTTCACACAATTTTTAATACTTTTTATAAGGCCTCCCACTCATAAGGCAGCACTTCCGTAAGAAAATGTTTTTCCCGCAGGGCCTCCTCGATCTCGTCTAAGATCTCCTCCTGATCTGCACTGATTCTGTGAAAATGGTAGCCGGAGGTGACATTCATAAGCGGAGTGGACTTACCGGTCCTTAAGTGATTCATAAAAACCTGCACATCCCGCCGGTTCTTGATATTTAAGGGAGCTGACACCTTACCGTAGACGCGGTGGTTTACCATTACATCTATGATGCAGCCGCCCAAATCCACAATCATGGTCAGCTCCTCTTCTGTCTGCTCGTTGGTATGGAATACCTTAATAACCCGCTCCGCCCGTTTCGGTTCATCCAGGATATAACCGCGGGCAGTGGCCACAATGGGATGGCCTTCGGTTCTGAGAAGCGCAATATCCTGCACCACCACCTGACGGCTTACGCCGGTCTCACGGCCCAGTGCGCCGCCTGACAAAGGCTTTGCGGACTGCCTCATCATTGCCAGAATCTTCTTTCTCCGCTCAGCACCGGTCATCATCGTCTCCATCTGCCATCCCTGTCCTTCCTATCAATCCTGTTTTATGTTCCGCCCTATTCTCTTAATCAATGGCTCTCAAATGTTTTAAGCTGACATCCAGAATCGGTGCCGAATGGGTCAGAGCACCGCTGGAAACATAGTCCACTCCCAGCTCTGTAATGGTTTTAATGTTTTCTTTTGTCATGTTTCCGGAACACTCCGTCTCAGCACGGCCGTCAATGATGCGGATCGCCTCTGCCATCTCCTCCGGCGTCATATTGTCCAGCATAATGATGTCTGCACCGGCCTCCACAGCATCCCGCACCATGTCCAGATTCTCTGTTTCTACCTCAATCCGGCGCACAAACGGGGCATAGGCTTTCGCTGCGGCAATCGCTTCTTTTACGCCTCCGGCCGCATCGATATGATTATCCTTTAAAAGCACACCGTCGGATAAATTATAACGGTGGTTGGAACCGCCGCCTACTTTTACCGCATATTTTTCAAAAATACGCATGCAGGGCGTTGTCTTTCTCGTATCGAGAAGAGTGGTTTTCGTTCCCTCCAAAAGCTTTGCCACACTGTTTGTGTAGGTTGCAATGCCGCTTAACCGCTGCAGATAGTTAAGCGCCGTCCGTTCTCCGGAAAGAAGCACCCTGATATCGCCCGTTACGTTTGCCAGATGCTGACCCTTTTTCACCGCATCACCGTCTTTTACATCAAAAACTACCTTTGTCTCCGGATCCAGCAGGGTGAATACCCGCTCAAACACAGGCAGTCCGGCAATGATGCCGTCTTCCTTACAAATCAGCTGCACCTCGCCCTTCTGATAATCCGGCATCACTGCATTGGTGGATACGTCCTCACTGTTAATGTCCTCTTCTAAAGCAAGACGGATAAATTTATCAGCCGCAAGCTGCATGGTAATTGGATTCATATGTTTCTTCCCCTTTCCGGCCGGCTGTAATGTGCACAGCGGCTCTCTCTGCAAATACAAGGCTTTCCAGCAGGCTATTGCTGGCCAAGCGGTTTTTTCCGTGCACTCCGTTGCAGCTGGTCTCTCCCACTGCATAAAGGTGCTCCATGGTCGTTTTGGAATCGCTGTCTACATGAATGCCGCCCATAAAATAGTGCTGCGCCGGCACCACCGGGATCGGCTCTTTTGTAATATCATAGCCTTCCTCCAGACACTTTTCGTAAATATGCGGAAAATGGTTCCGGATGGTCTCCTCCGGCACCGGCTCAAAGGACAGCCACACGTGGCTGGTGCCTTCCTTTTTCATCTCGGCCTCAATCGCCTGAGACACCACATCTCTGGGCAGCAGTTCATTGACAAAGCGTTCCCTGCGGGCATTCAGCAAAACCGCTCCCTCTCCTCTGGCTGATTCGGAAATCAGGAAGCTGCGTCCCGGCTTTTCACTGTATAGACTGGTAGGATGAATCTGAATATAATCCAAATGCTCCAGATCGATCCCGTGCCTTTTGGCTATCTCAAGCGCATCTCCGGTGAGGCAGGGGAAGTTGGTGGAGTGCTCAAACAGTCCTCCAATGCCTCCGGTGGCCATCACGGTGTCACGGGCATGGATCCGCAGACAGTCTCCTTCCCGCGTCTCGGCCAGCATCCCGGTGCAGACTCCGTCTTCCGTCAGGATATCCGTCATGGTTGTGTATTCCAAAATTGTTACATTGGAAAGCTTCTTTACACGGCGCTGCAGAGTCTCCGTAATCTCTTTTCCCGTAATGTCCTCATGGAAACAGATACGGGGTCTGGAATGGGCGCCTTCTTTCGTATATTGTAAACTGCCATCCGGGTTTTTGTCAAATCGAACTCCCAGCTTTAATAAATGATCGATCACCTTTCGGCTGGACCGGATCATGATATCCACGCTCTCTTTCCTGTTTTCATAATGACCGGCCCGCATGGTATCCTCAAAATAGGTATCGTAATCGCCCTCATCCCGCAGGACGCAGATTCCGCCCTGAGCCAGCATGGAATCGCAGCTTTCCAGATCCTCCTTGCAGATCATGAGAATTTTCTGATCCTGCGGCAGATTCAGAGCCGTATAGAGGCCTCCGACTCCGCAGCCGGCAATTACCACATCTGCATAGATGTCCTTTGTCATAATATCTCCTCTCCGGCGGCCTTATTTTGCCAGCTCCAGCATCCGTTTTAAAGTGTTTCCGGCCGGGACAGTCATCGTCTCATCTACGCTTGCTCCATTCTCTCCGGTCTTTAAGACATGGAGAATCTTGTCCAGGGTTATCTTTTTCATATCATGGCAGATGGGCGCTGTCGCGGGGAAGTAGAAGGTTTTATCCGGATTCTGTTTTTCCAGCTCATGACGGACTCCCATCTCGGTTCCGATGATAAATTCCTTTTTCTCGCTCTTTGCCGCGTAGCCGATGATACCCGTGGTGGAACCGATATAATCTGCCATCTCCAGAACCCGCGCATTGCACTCCGGATGGGCCAGCACCTCTGCCTGCGGATGAGCCTCTTTTAAGGCTTTAATCTCCTCCTCCTTCATGCTCTCATGAATCGGGCAGAAGCCATTTACCAGCATCACATGCTTCTCAGGCACCTGCTGTGCCACGAAGCGGCCCAGGTTTTTATCCGGAATGAACAGAATATTCTGATTCGGAAGATTCTTTACAATCTTCACCGCATTGGCAGATGTAACGCAGACATCGGCCCAGGTTTTTACCTCCGCGGTGGAATTGATATAACAGACTACCGCCAGATCCGGATATTTCTTCCTGGCATCCTCCACTTCCTCTCTTGTCACCATATGAGCCATCGGACAGTCGGCATCCGGATCCGGCATCAGCACCTGTTTATCCGGACATAAAAGCTTTCCGCTCTCTCCCATGAAGGAGACACCGCAGAACACAATCGTCCGATTGGGAAGGCCTTCCGCAATTTTGCTCAAATTGAAGGAATCTCCTATGTAATCCGCAATCTCCTGAATCTCCGGCTCTACATAGTAGTGCGCCAGAATTACCGCATCCTTTTCCTGTTTCAGTTTCTGTATCTCTTCCTGCTTTGTCATATTTTCCTCAATTCTGCCGCTGATACGCCGCGGCGTTTTTCTTTGTCCAGTCTCTTTTGAAACGTGCCTGCAACAGTATAGCATATATCTTTTCAGGTGACAAGACATATGTTAAGAAATTGACAGGTCCGCGGGCAGGAATGGCACAATGCAAAAATGCCCGGCAAAACCGGGCAAAAAAATAGAGCGGGTGATGGGAATCGAACCCACGTATCCAGCTTGGAAGGCTGGTGTTCTACCATTGAACTACACCCGCATAATCTGCTCTTCAATTGTCATAAATAAAGTGTCTGGAAAGTCGGGGTGACAGGATTCGAACCTGCGACCTCCTGGTCCCAAACCAGGCGCTCTAGCCAAGCTGAGCCACACCCCGGGATGCATCCGCGCGTTCCCTGCAGTGCATCAATTATTATAGCCTATGGCTTTTTTCTTGTCAACTATTTCTTACAGATAATTCACTGTGTAGTGCGCTTCTCCGTTCTGATCCAGTTCCATCACCATATAGCTTGGATTTCTGCCCTCCTGACGCGGGAAGGAAAGACTTCCCGGATTCAATACCGTGATATCCTCCCGGATATCGAGGCAGGGCTTGTGGGTATGGCCGAACATGGCAATCTGCACCTTGCGGTCTTTTGCCTCATCCACAAGACGTTCCGTTCCTACTGATACGCTGTAGAAATGACCATGGGTTAAAAAAGCCCGGTACTTTCCGATGGAGATCTCTTTTTCCCGGTCCAGACTGGAGAAAAAGTCATTATTACCCAGAATCATATGGACCTGACAGTTTTCATTCTGCTCCTTGCACCATGCTGCAATCCGCTCCTCGCTGCCTTCTGCATCCCCCAGATGAATCAGCATGTCAAACGGTGCGGTTTTCTCAATTACAGTCTGAAGATTTCCGTCTCTGCGGTGTGTGTCACTCACAATTAATATCTTCATTCTTTCCCCTCCAACGCTTTCTTTAGTTCTATTTTCATCAGCTCCAGCGCTTTTCCGCGATGGCTGATTCGATTCTTCTCCTCTGCGGTAAGCTCGGCCGACGTACAGCCAAACTCCGGCAGATACAGGATAGGATCATAGCCGAAGCCGCCTCTTCCGGCCGGCTTTTCAGCAATCAAGCCTTCCATGGCTGCCTCTGTGTGCAGAACACTTCCATCGGGAAGCACTGCCGCAATATTGCACATGAAACGGGCGCTGCGCTCGCTTCCCCTGGCATCCTTGACCCGCTCTATCAGGATCCGGTTTTTCTCTGAATACGGAGTGTCCCCCAGATAGCGGGCCGAATATACTCCCGGCTCTCCGTTCAGATAATCAATCACCAGACCCGAATCATCTGCCAGGACGATTCCGCCGGTCACTTCCCAGACTGCCCGGGCCTTTATTTCTGCATTTTCCTTAAATGTGGTGCCGTCTTCTATGATTTCTCCCTCAAAGCCGGCTGCCTCCATCGTAACAATCTCCCGATCCAGATCGGCCAGAATCATCCGGATTTCACGAAGCTTTCCCTCGTTTCCGGTAGCAAAAATAATCTTGTTTTTCATGGCATTCTTCCTCTTCCCACATTTTATTCTGTCTGTGAATCCTCTTCTTTTTTCGAAACGGCTTCCCGATCCCTCGTATAGGCCTTCAGGCAGACATTGCATTTCTGGCTTTCTTCCACCCGTTCCCAGGAGGTACCCCGGAAGCTGATATAGCCCTCTCCGTCGCTTAAATCTGCTGTCAGCTCCTTGTCCGGTGAATTATATTCAATCGCCACGGGATGTACCGCTCCCGGTGTTGTAATATTTACAATCACCGCAAACCTCTTTCCGTCTGAAAGCTCTATGGGGCGTTCAAAATCAATGGTATAATACCCGGCATGCTCCAGTGTCCCGGATGCCGCAAGCCGGCGCCGCCCAAACTGGCTGCTGCTTTCTACATCCGTCACAACATAAACCTCATAGGAGGTATTTTCTCCTGTGGCATAAAATCCGGCGGCCGCCAGCTCTTCCCCCTCGCCTGCGGTATACACATTGGCAAAGTAGGCGCTTTCCCGGCCATAGCCTAACTGTCCTACCCAGCCGCATAAATCCGACTGATAAATATGATGGAACTGCTTTGTATCGTCCACCCTTGCATACAGAATGTTGTGAATTCCGATGTTGGCATCTGAATAGGATACGTAAAAATATCCCTCATCTCCGAATTCTCCGCCCCAGCTGTTGGCACAGATGAAGGCGCCGTCCGATTCGGGTGCGATGCTGAAATTTTCCTTCGGATAGTTATCATCCCACCCGATGATCACAATATCATGGTTGGGCTTGGCAGCCCCATCGTAAAAGTAGGCTCCCTGTTCTTTATTGTAATAACGCGAATCCCTCTGTCCTGTCACCATGGATGTATAGAGGGAGCTCTGCACACCTCCGTAGAGATAGACAGCGCGCTTGATGGCCTCGTAGTCCTTGGACGGCAGCACCTGTATCTCCTGTACATGGCATACCGGCTCAAGCCCATCCGGGGAATAACCGTCCCCGTAAGGATCCTGCTCTTCCAGAACCGGTCCCTGCCAGGCCAGCAGGTAGGCCATGGACATCGTGTACTCTCCGCCTGCATTCTGATCCATGTGGAAGCTGTTTTGAAGAGACATGTGATCCTCAGAAAAGCTCACCGATGCCTCCGGACGCAGCCGGCTCTCCAATGCCATCAGCGAGGCAAAAGCCCAGCAGGTTCCCAGACTTCCTTGGTTCTTCACAGCCGGAGCGCGGCCCTCCCAGCGGTAATCATACTGCTGCGGCAGGTAAGAATCATCGCTTCCCGCATAGGAAAGCTCCAGCGTATTGCTCTCTGCCTCCCATTTTTTTTCATAGGAGAAGCCTTCCTCCAGGGCCTGCAGGGGAAGGTACAGCATCCCGTCCTCCTCCTTCAGTTCTGTATCCAGAAGAATAGAGGTTCCATCCACCGTAAGTTCCCGGCTTCCCACCGAAATCTCCGCCCGGATACTGCCGCGCTCTATCACCAGTCTGGTGCCGTCATAGATATGAGCCGAACAGGAAAAACCCTCTGCCAAAAGCTTTACCGGGATCAGAAAAACGCCCTTCTCTGTCATTTTCAGAGGAAGCCCCTTTTTGCTCACTTCCTGTCCGTCCACCTTCAAATGTATCATTTTTTTATTCACTTCTCTGGAAATAATGGAAAACCAGTCCGGCTGCCAGAAACCCGGTTCCAAACTTTTTTCCACGCTTTCATGTACAAACCGTTCCTGGCTTTTCAGCACGCCGCAGCACGTCAAAAGCACCAGAAGTACAAGATATAAATGTTTACGCCTCAACTGTCTCTCCCGTTTTTCTTTTTGGAGGTTTGGGCCCCATAAACTGATAATAATAGGTTTTCATCATACCGTTGTAGATCTTGCGGTTTTTATCTGCCTTTCTGCCAATGCATTTCTCTGCTTCCTCATAGGAGGTGATTAGATACATGGACCAGGAGTCCAGCGCCTTAAATCGCTCCCCAATACAGCGGTAAAGGGCAGGCAGGTTTTTCTTGTCCTCAATTCGCTCGCCGTAAGGCGGGTTGGAAATAATAAAGCCGTATTTTTTCGGATGGCTCAGTTCCTGCACCGATCTCTGCTGGAAATGAATCAGATGATCCACCCCGGCCCGTTTTGCATTCTCTCTGGCGGCCCTGATGACCTCTCCATCGATATCATAGCCCTGGATATCCACTTCCACCGTATCGTCCACCAGCTCCGACGCTTCGTCAATGGCATCGTACCAGCATTTCCGCGGAATTAGGTTTTTCCAGTTCTCAGCCAAAAAGGAACGGTTCATCCCCGGCGCTATCCCGGCTGCAATCATAGCTGCCTCAATCGGAAAGGTTCCGCTGCCGCAGAAGGGATCCACCAGAATCCGATCCTTTTTCCAGGGAGTCAAAAGAATGAGGGCAGCTGCCAGAGTCTCCGTAATGGGAGCCTTGCTTGTCATCTGCCGGTAGCCTCTCTTGTGCAGAGATTCCCCGCTGGTATCAATGGCCACCGTCACCTGATCTTTGTAGAAAAAGACGCGCAGCGGATATTCGCTTCCCGTCTCCGGCATCCGCTCCATGTCATACTCGGACTGCATACGTCTTGCAATGGCCTTTTTCATGATTCTCTGTATGTCAGAAGGACTGAACAGCTTGCTGTTAATGGAGGATGCCTTTTTCACCCAGCACTTCGCGTCCCGGGGAAGGTAATGTTCCCAGGGAATCTCTCTCGTCCGCTCAAACAATTCATCAAAGGTCACAGCCTGAAAGCTTCCCACCTTTAAAAGCACCCGTTCCGCGGTCCTAAGAAAAATGTTGGCACGGCAGATGGCCTCAGCATCTCCTTCAAAGGAGACACGGCCATTTTCCACCTCTGTAATCTCGTATCCTAAATCCGCAATCTCTTTTTTCAATACTGCCTCCAGGCCGAAATGGCAGGGGGCTATCAGCTCAAATCGCTCCAAATTGCTGTCCTCTTCTCTTTCTGTTTTTATTCTAACAGTATTATTCTAATTTACCTTTTTCCTCCTGTCAATGTCCTCTTTCTCCAAAGATATGAGGATTTTAGGACCGTATCCTGTATTTACCGCAGTAATAGATAAACCCATTGGCGACATTATATACTTCATAGCCCTGTCTTGCAAAATAATTGCAGGCCAGCATGCTTTCACTCCCTCTGGTACAGTAAAAAAGCAGCGGACATTCTCCGGTCAGAACAGACGGATCCTGCATCAGCTCCTCATAAGGATAGTTTTCGGCTCCATATAAGTGGCCGCACTGAAAAGCTGCCTTGTCGCGCAAATCAATAATTCTTCCGTTGTAGCCGCGTTCCAGCCATGCATCCAGGCGCTGGATCGGAATCGTTTTATACATTCCCGGTACCTCCTGTCCTTTTTCTTTATTATATTCGCACCGGATACAGCATGTTCCATCCGGCATATTCCATTCAGAATATTCCATCCTGTATGCTCTATAACAGGAAAAAGGCATTCTCCGCTTTTTCCGGAAAATGCCCTTTTCTTGTTTTTTCGTTTTACCGAATCAGCCGTTAATTTCTGCTGCAGTCTGATGTGTTCTGAGAGCTGTTGCGGCTGCTGTTTCTGGATGTGTTCTGAGAACTGTTCTGGCTGCTGTTTCTGGATGTGTTCTCGGAGCTGTTCTGGCTGCTGTTTCTGGAACTGTTCTGAGAATAATTCTGGCTGCTGTTTCTGGAGCTGTCCTGATAGCTGTTCTGGCTGTTGTTTCTGGAGCTGTCCTGATAGCTGTTCTGGCTGCTGTTTCTGGAACTGTTGTTGTCCATATCGTTGTAACTGTTTCTGCTAGACATATTCATTACCTCCTAACTGTTTTTGGCTACATCGTTAGTATGGCGGTTCCATCGGAAAATATACGAAATCATAAAAAATATAAAAAAAGGAACTCCCGATACGGAAATTCCCTTTTTTTATATTTTTTATGATTCTATTCTTTCTTCCTTTATCCCAGAACGCTGATAATTTTAACCGGGTTGCGGTAGTTCCACTGGGAAATCTTGATTCCTGTCTTTTCGGTTGAGGCGTGGACAATCTGCCCGTCTCCTATGTACATTGCCACATGGTTGATCCGCTTTCCGTTGCTGTAGAAAATCAGATCGCCGGGCTGCATCTCTTCTGCGCTGATGCTTCTGCCCTGAGAGGCCTGTGAACCGGAGGAACGGTTTAATCCGATTCCCGCACCGTGCTGCATGACATATCTGGTAAAGCCGGAGCAGTCAACACCCGTATGAGGATCGTTTCCGCCGTATTTGTAACGGCCGCCCACAAACGAAAGCGCATAGTTTACTACCTGCTGTCTTAAGGCATTGTCTGAATTCTCGATTCTGAGAGCTTCCTCGCTCTCTTCGCTGTCAGACTCACCCTCCTGATCTTCAGACTCGGTAAGGTGTACCTCTGCATCCGCCTTTAAATAGCCTTCCATCCCCTGGGACGACACTTTAATCCAGTTGTCCTCACAAAGCTCCAGCACATCGTAAATCACGCCGGACTGAGCCATCGCTACAACGGCGGAAGACTCATTCTCTTCTGCATAGATGGAAACATCGCTTCCCTCTACAGTTGCTACCATCTCGTTTTCCATTCCGTTTGACGGCCCCGCAAAAACGGTCTGATGGCTTGCCACGGTGAGGGCTGTGCATGTACACAGCAGTCCAAACAGTTTACTTGTTTTATAAAAATTCATCCGAAATCCCCTTGATATATTTGCTTTATTCAGTTAAATAACCCGGGAAAACAAGGCATTTATTAAACTTTGTTTTCTAAATGTTACATAATTGTTAAATCATGTTACGTTGTTATTATATTTTCTTTTCCCTTTTTTGTCAAGTTTGTTCCGGATGTTTTATATTTATTTTATATTTCCCGCTGCCGTCCAGCGGCCGGCGGTATCTGTCTCACTTTTTCTCAGCAGTCCAGAGTAAACCAGAATTCCACGCCGTTTTCCTTATTTTCCACACCATACGCCTTGTGATGGGATTCCATAATCGCCTTTACAATGGAAAGACCAATCCCGCTTCCGCCGTACTCTCTGGTTCTGGCTTTATCTACCTTGAAAAATTTAGTCCAGAGATTCGGAAGATCGGCTTTTGGAATCGGCTGGCCGGTGTTAAAGACCGTTACCAGGATCTCCGCGTTTTCCCTATGCTCCAGGCGGATTTCAATCCGTTTTTCTCCTTCCGCATGATTGATTGCATTATTCAGGTAGTTGGTTACCACTTCCTCGATCTTGAATTCGTCGCCCCAGACATAGACAGACTCTGTATATGGGAAGTCCACTGTGATTTCCTTCTGCTTCAGCAAAAGTCCGGCCGCCCCGATTACGCCGTTAATCAGCTCTGTCAAATCAAAGCGTTCCATGCTGGTCTGTTCATTTCCAAACTCCAGGGCTGTCAGGGTCAGAAGTTGCTTCACCATCTTATTCATCTTGTTGGCTTCATCCATGATGACCCCGCAGTAATAATCCCGGTTTTCCTTCTCCTCTGCCATGCCCTCCACCAGGCCTTCCGCATAGCCCTGGATCAGGGCGATCGGGGTCTTCAGTTCATGGGACACATTGGCAATAAAGTCCTTGCGCATCTCATCAATCTGCGTTTTTTTCTCGATATCCTGCTGCAGCTGATTATTCGCCGCCTTCAATTCTCCTATGGTCTCCTTCAGCCTGTCTGAGAGGACATTCATACTGCTTCCCAGCGTATCCAGCTCTTCGGAGGAATGCTTCGTCTGGACATATTTTGCCTCAAAATCCAGGTTTGACATTTTTTTCGATAACTGAGACAGTTTATGAATGGGGGCTGTAATCCGTTTTGTAATAAAATAGAGGATCAGACTGCCCACCAGAATCACGAATAATCCCACCCACATCAAAAGCCGATTGGATATCGACACACTCTCACGGATACTCTCAAGAGGAGTGGTCATGATAAAAATAGTCCGATTATCGGAAAAGAAGCCCCAGCTTTCTAAGTAAAAGGTCTTGCTGCGCGGATCAAAGGTCTTCTGGATCATGTAGTTTTCATGCTCCCGCAGAATTTCCCGCCTGTAGATATCGTGGCCTACAATATACTGCCGAACCCTCTCCCGCAGCACCTCAATGTCACGGGCAGAGGACACCAGGGCCTGATCCTTCATACTGTCATAGATAAGCAGCGTGATATTCGAGCGATCCCGAAGCTCCCGAACCAGGCTGGCCAGACGTTCGTTTTCTTCTGCCTCTGCTTCTTCCTCCATCTCCTGTTCGGACAGCTCTGAATCCAGTATTTCACCGTTCCCGCTCAGCTCCTCCTGGGCTTCCTTTAAGGCCTGCTCCCACTCTTCCTGCTGCGCTTTCATGACACTGTCAATGGCATGATATCCGTTTTCCAGAATCCGGATTTTGTAATTCTGATAATACGGCTCCAAAAACCAGTTATTGATACACCAGACCGCTGCCACAAAGAGTGTCATCAGGCTGATGAAAATGACGGTAAACCGCCACCGGATTGAACGTTTCATTCTCCTACCTCAAATTTGTAGCCCATTCCCCAGATGGTTTTGATATATTCTCCCTTGGCTCCCAGCTTGCTGCGAAGCTTTTTTACATGGGTGTCAATGGTTCTGGCATCGCCAAAATAGTCGTAATTCCAGACATTATTCAGAATCTTCTCTCTGGACAGGGCGATTCCCTGATTCTCAGCAAAATAGGTGATAAGCTCGAATTCCTTATAGCTTAAATCCACCGGCTCGCCGTCCACCATGACCTGGTGAGCCGTTTTGTCAATCTCGATCCCGCCTACCCGAATCACATCCTGGGAGACGGCATTGCTCCTGCGCAGGATCGCCTCCACCCGGGCCACCAGGATTTTAGGGCTGAAGGGCTTGGAAATATACTCGTCCACACCCAGATTAAAGCCCTGCAGCTCGTCGTTTTCTTCGCCCCGGGCTGTCAGCATGATAATGGGGACCTGGGAATATTTCCGGATGGTTTTTACTACCTCCCAGCCGTCCATTTTGGGCATCATGACATCCAGAAGAATCAGGGCGATATCCTTCTGGTCAAAAAATAAGTCGATCGCTTCCTCGCCGTCTCCGGCTTCCAGGACGGAAAAGCCTTTGATGGATAAGAAATCCTTGACCAGCTTGCGCATTCTGGCCTCATCGTCTACCACTAAAATTTTTAATGATTCCATGGGAATACCTCGTTTATTGTAAATTTGCCGTTTTATTTGCGGCGTATGAATTCAGTATCTTCAGTATGGAGTTATTTTAGCAGATTATTGGGGAGGTTTCTATAGGTTCACAGAGATTTCACAAGTAATGCGGGGGGAGTTGCGTCCGGAAGAGGGGGGTAAATGCCGGAGGGAGTCGCATCCGGAAGAGGGGGCGGAGGCAGTTCTTCCAGGGAGCGCTCTCGCTCGATGTGCCGCATAGCGGATACTAAGAACGCAAAAGACGCGTTCTAAGTACCGATGGGGCCCAACGTCCCTTACAGAATTGCCTCCGTCCCCTCTTCCCCACTACGTTTTTTTGTGGGAGGGATGGATGCTATTAGATGCTTTAATCCTTCCGTCCTGAAATGGATTTGGGATGAAAAAAATTTATTCTACCTCAGAGGTGCAGTGAGCACAGCGGGTCGCGTCGATGGGGATTTCACTCTTGCAGTAGGGGCAGATCTTGGTGGTCGGAGCGGCGGGAGCTTCGGGCTCTTCTTTTTTCTTCATGCCGTTCATCAGACCGTTGACTGCTTTCATCAGGCAGAAGATTACGAATGCCATGATGAGGAAGTTGATTACTGCGGTTAGGAATTTTCCGTATTCCAGGGTGGCTCCGCCCAGGTTTAAGGAGAGCTCATCGAAGTTCATGCCGCCGAATATGCCCAGGATTGGGGAAATGATGTTTTCTACCAGGGCTGTGATGATGGAGGAGAAGGCGCCGCCGATGATGACGCCGACTGCCATATCCATTACATTGCCCCGGGATATGAACTGATGAAATTCGTGTATAAAGCCTTTGCCTTTTTCCATATTTGTCTCCTTTTTTATTTTGTCTGCTCGTGTTCTGTTACCGCAATGCTCAGCTCTGTCAGCTGTTTTTCTTCTACCGGCGCCGGAGCTTCCATCATCAGACAGGAAGCATCTTTTACCTTCGGGAAGGCAATTACGTCGCGGATGCTGTCAGCGCCTACCATCAGCATGACCATACGATCTAAGCCGTATGCCAGACCTGCGTGAGGCGGAACGCCGTATTTGAAGGCATCTAACAGGAAGCCGAACTGCTCCTCGGCCGCCTCTTTGGTAAAGCCAAGAATCTCAAACATCTTAGACTGGATATCGGCCTGATGGATACGGACAGAACCGCCGCCCATCTCGGTACCGTTTAATACGATATCGTATGCTTTGGCACGTACAGCGCCCGGATCTGTCTCCAGAAGCGGCAGGTCCTCTTCCATCGGCATGGTGAATGGATGGTGCATAGCCACATAGCGGTTATCCTCTTCGGAATACTCCAGAAGCGGGAACTCGGTTACCCACAGGAATTTGTAGTCATCCTTTTTAAGCAGATTTAACTGTCTTGCCAGTTCCAGACGGAGGTTTCCTAAAACATCGAATACCACCTTGTCCTTGTCTGCTGCAAAGAGCAACAGGTCGCCGGGCTTTCCGTCCATGGCAGCTACTAAAGCGGCCAGTTCTTCTTCTGTCATGAATTTAGCAAAGGAGGACTTGTAGCTTCCGTCTTCCTGAACAGCCAGATAAGCAAGGCCTTTGGCGCCGAAGCCCTTGGCATAGTCTACCAGCGCATCGATCTTCTTTCTCGGCATGCCTGCCTGTCCCTCTGCATTGATACCGCGGACAGAACCGCCGTTTTCCAGCGCTCCTTTGAATACAACGAACTGGCAGTCCTTTACTGTCTCGGATACGTTCTTAAGCTCCATGCCGAACCGCAGATCCGGCTTGTCGGAGCCGAAACGATCCATGGCCTCGCGCCAGGTCATGCGCTGAATCGGAAGCTGTACGTCGAAATTACAGATTTCCTTGAATAATTTCTTTAACAGTCTCTCATTGACATCCAGTACATCCTCCACATCCACAAAGGAGAGCTCCATATCGATCTGGGTGAATTCCGGCTGACGGTCTGCACGCAGATCCTCATCACGGTAGCAGCGGGCCAGCTGGAAGTAGCGGTCATAGCCGGAACACATGAGAAGCTGTTTTAAAAGCTGCGGAGACTGCGGAAGGGCATAGAAGCTTCCCGGATGCACGCGGCTGGGTACCAGATAGTCTCTGGCGCCTTCCGGGGTGCTCTTAATCAGGGTCGGTGTCTCAATCTCTAAGAAGCCCTCTTCTGCCAGGAAGGCTCGGGTCAGAATTGCAACGCGGCTTCTGGTCATTAAATTCCGCTGAAGATCCGGTCTTCTTAAATCCAGATAGCGGTATTTTAAACGCAGTTCCTCTTTTGTTTTGGAATTTTCCTCGATCGGGAATGGCGGTGTCTCGGCTTCAGAGAGCACGCGTAAGGACTCTGCACGCACTTCAATGGCACCTGTCTTTAAATTCTCGTTTACTGCACCGGAACGGGCCTCTACACGGCCTGTTACAGCCACTACAAACTCACTTCTTAATTTTTCAGCCTTTGCAAAGCTCTCAGCCCCGCAGTCAGCCTCCTCGAAAATAATCTGTAAAATACCGGAACGATCTCTTAAGTCCACAAAGATGATTCCGCCTTTATTTCTGCTTTTCTGCACCCAGCCCATGACAGTCACTGTCTCGCCGATATTAGCGGTGGACAGCTCTGTACAGCGGTGGGAGCGCTTAAGACCTGTCATTGATTCTGCCATATTGTCTCCTGCCTCCTGATTTTTATTTCTTTCTTTTTTCCAGACTTTTATCTGTTTTTTCTCTTTGTTTTTCTTTTTATCGTTTGCTTTTCCCGTTTTCCCTTATTTTAAGGCTTCGCGGTAAAATTCCACAAATTCCTCATAGCCTTCTTTGGAAAGCTGTTCTTTCTGGAACTTTTTGTTTTTATTCATCTGAGCCACTAAAACGCGCACCCCTTTGGCACGCTCTGCCTGGGCTGCCTTTAACACCTCTTTGAAGCGCTCCTTATCAAGGCCCTTCTCATAGAGGAATACCTTCTTTCCGACAGAGCTTGGAATCTGGAAGCCGCTGTCTAACAGAATGGTGATGATACGCTCAAAACCGATGGAAATACCGCAGGCCGGTGTATCCACTCCGGTGAACTTGCCGATCAGCTTATCGTAACGGCCGCCGCCTGCCACGGAACCGCCGAAGCCTTCCATAGACACCTCAAAGATCGTGCCGGTATAGTAACCCATGCCGCGGACTAAGGTGGGGTCAAATTCCAGGCCGAACTCAATGTCCGTTACATCCTTTACGGTCTCCATGATGTAGGCCAGATTCTCTGCCCGGGCCGGATCCATCACGCCGGAAAGGGTCTCACCCAGAGCCCGGACTGCATCAGCTCCGTTTCCGAGAGAGCCCAAAAGCTCTGTATATTTTTCTACGGCTTCCGCCGCATAGCCCAGCTCTAAAAGCTCATTTTTTACACCATCCAGGCCAATCTTATCCATCTTATCCAGAGTGATAAATACTTTATCGGTATCGCTCTCCGGAAAACCGCTGTAGTCAGCCATGCCCTTTAAGATAGCACGGTCATTGACGCGGACTGTGTAGGCCTTGTCCGGACAGATGCGCTTTAAGGCAGTGGTAATAGCTAAAATGGCTTCAATCTCCACCTGGTTGCCGGCATCGCCCAGCACATCAATGTCGCACTGCACGAACTGTCTGAACCGTCCCTTCTGCGGACGGTCCGCACGCCAGACGCTTCCGATCTGTAAGGATTTAAAGGGTGCTGTTAAATTGGCTGCATTATTGGAATAATAGCGGCACAGCGGTACGGTTAAATCATAGCGCAGTCCCTCTCCCACCAAATCAGCCTCTTCCTTTGCGGTCTCTAAATTCAGCTTTTCGCCGCGCTTTAAAATGCGGAAGATCAGCTTTTCGTTGTCTCCGCCCTGCTTGCTGGTTAAGTTTTCAATGTGTTCTACACAGGGAGTCTCAATCGAGGAAAATCCGTAGCCTCTGTAAGTCTCCTTGATAATATTCAATACGTAATCTCTGAGCTCCATCTCTGCCGGCAGAACATCCTTCATGCCCGTTACCGGCTTTTTCTTTAATGCCATACTCTTCGCTCCTTATTCGTTCTAGAACCTCTCCGGCGGACCGGATCGTTTTATCTTTTTCATAGTAGCAGACATTCTCGATTTTGCAAGTATTTTTTGCAGATTCCTTCTGTTTTCTGCTTCCTGGGACAGGCGCTTAAACCGAACCGGGCTGCATGGTACGTATCAGGCGTTCCTTGCGTTCCAGCATCTCATCGATCCGCTCGATATACTGCTCCACTTCTTTTACGTTTTCCGCCCGTTCCAGACGGTTCTCGGACGGATAGAGCACCTTGGTGGTCGTTCCGGCGCCGCAGGCCATGATAGTCTGCTTTTCTTCCATAATCAGAATATTGTAAATGCACTCCTTGCCGGGAGCTGCATAGCCTACATTTTCGAAATTTCCGGCCATATTTTTCTGGCGGTACAGGTAGTAAGGATAAAGTCCCATCTCCGCCGCATAGCGGGCCGTCATATCAATCATTTCCTGAGTGTTTTCCATCTTAAAGCCGCTGTAGCGTTCCTTTTCGATGTTTAAGCGGGCAGCCCGCTTGATTGCCAGAGAATGCACTGTCACGCTGTCAGGCTTTAAGGCCTTTACCTCCTCCATGGTGGCGCGCACATCCTCCGGGGTCTCACCGGGAAGTCCTACGATTAGGTCCATATTGATATTGTCAAAGCCCATCCGGCGGGCCAGACGGAACTGTTCTTTTACCTGCTCTACGCTGTGGCGGCGTCCGATTAAATCCAGGGTAGCCTGCTTCATAGTCTGCGGATTAATGGAAATCCGGGTAATGCCGTGATTTCGCAGTACCTGAAGCTTCTCTTCCGTAATGCTGTCCGGACGGCCGGCTTCCACTGTAAACTCCTGCACCTTGTCCATGGGGAAGGTCGTTTCCAGCTTACAGAGGATCGCATCCATATCCTCCGGGCTTAAAGAGGTCGGTGTTCCGCCTCCGAAATATACGGTCTCCAGCGGTTTTCCCTGCATCCGTTCAGCCACATATTCCATTTCCTTAAATAAGGCCTCCAGATAAAGGTGGGTTCTGCCCTTCCACTTTCCGATGGGAAAGGAGGTAAAGGAACAGTACAGGCAGGTGGTGGGACAGAAAGGAATGCCGATATAGAGGCTGTATCCATTCCGATAATCGACGGTCTCTAAAAGCCGCCGCTCCCGCTCTGCCACATCAATACTCAGCTTGATCTTTTCATCGCTGGTAAAATAGGTCTCTTTCATATAATCCCGGATCCAGTCCGCATCATGGCCTTCCGAAAATTTCGTCATGGCAATCTTGGTGGGGCGGATTCCGGTTAAGGTTCCCCAGGGAAGCTCTCGTTTGGTAAGGCCGGAAAGAAGACGGTACAATGTCCGCTTGATCTCATTTTTGGCTTCAAACCGGTTGGAAAAATCGGGACGGATGGAGGCAAAATGCACTGTGTCCTTTTCCCTTTGCTGATTTTCCTCCAGAGTCAGTTCAAACCACTCATTCTCTTTTCCCGTACGCTGTCCGCGGACCAAAAGGCAGGCATCTTTCGCCTCATCCTCCTTGTGGGTGAAGGTTTCACCCGGATAGAAGGCCATCAGAAGCTCGCGGATGTCCTGCTCAAAGGAATTATCATTTAATAAAATTGCAATCATCAGATTTTCCCCCTGTAGGAAGCCAGCGGATTGTATAATTTCTCTGTTCCGATGGTGGTGTCTCCCATATGGCCCGGATATACGGCCGTATCATCCGGAAGCTCAAACAGAACCTTTACCACAGACTCTACCATCTGGCGGCCGCTTCCGGTGGGAAAGTCGATGCGCCCGTAGGATCCTTCAAATAAGGTATCGCCGGAAAACAGGACCTTTTCCTCTTCCGCATAGTAGCAGCAGGAGCCGCCGGTATGCCCCGGGGTGTGCAGCACGCGGAAGGTATAGCCGGCCAGAGAGACTGTCTCCTGATCCTTTAACAGGACATCCGCCTTCAAGGACAGGCCGCCGCCCAAAAACTGATACGTCAAGTTTTTATTGGGATCTGCCAGAATCTCAGCCTCTTTCTCACAGGCATAGACAGGCACATTCCAGACAGATTTCAGTTCCTCCATGGCCATTACATGATCAAAATGACCGTGGGTTAAAAGAATTCCCTGTACCCTGGCGCCGAGGCGATCCGCTTCCCTCTGAATTCTGGAAGCTTCATCGCCGGGATCGATGACAACGGCCTCTTTGGTTTCGGGATTCATCGCTATATAACAATTGGTCTGTACCATTCCTACAATCAAACTTTTAATTTCCACTCTGTTTTCTCCTCGCTTCGCAGATGTGATTCATGATTCAGCAATGAATGCAAAATAAAAAAGAATCCTGCCCCGCAGGATTCTCCGCCTGCGGCGGGTCGCGTAAGCGACATGTTTCTCTGACGCCGCAGTGCGATCCCCGCGGAGCGTTTTTATGCAATAGGACGCATTTTCCTATTGCATAAGAGAAAACTGCTTATCCGGCAGTTCTCTCTATATCCAGCACTCCTTCTATCTGTTTCAGTTTGTCGGCCAGCTTATTCAGTTCTTCAATTCCATGAATATCAAAGGTCATCGAAATGGTGGCCTTGCCCTGCTTGCTGGTCCGGACATTCATGGATGTGATGTCGATCTGACGTTCTGTGAATACCTTGGAGATATCCACAAACATGCCGATCCGGTTGTTGGCAAATATCTTAATCTCCGTGGAATACTTTTCTTTGCCTGTAGCACCCTCCGGCTGCTGCCATTCCGCATCAATGAGACGCTCTCTTTCTTCCTCCGGCAGGTTAATAACATTGATACAGTCGGTCCGATGGATGGAAATGCCCCTTCCGCGGGTCACAAATCCGACGATCTCATCTCCCGGCACCGGGCTGCAGCATTTGGAGAAGCGGACCGCCAGATCGTGAATCCCCTTTACTACAATACCGCTCTGGGACTTTCCGGCTGCCAGCACCGGCACTTTATTTCCCTCGCTGGCGATTCCGTCTAAAATGGTAGCGTCGGTCTCCTCTTTCTTGAGCTTCTTTGTCTTCTCCTCCATCATCTTATTGATGACCTGGCCCTCTTTTAAGCCGCCGTGTCCGATGGAGGCCAGCACGGAATCCCAATCCTTGTAGGCGTACCGTTTCATTACCTTTTCCATGAATTCCGGCTTATTGAGTTCTGAGAAGTTGATGCCCTTGGCCCGGCAGTATTTATCAATCATGTCGCGGCCGCGCATGATATTGTCTTCTTTTAATTCGGTCTTAAACCACTGATTGATCTTGTTTTTAGCCTGTGTGCTCTTTACCAGCTTTAACCAGTCGCGGCTGGGGCCCTTGGAATTCTGCGAGGTAATGATCTCGATCCGGTCTCCGTTCTGGATCACATAATCAATATTGACCAGCTTTCCGTTGACACGGGCGCCTACCATCTTATTGCCTACTGCACTGTGGATGGAATAGGCGAAATCAATGGGGGTGGAACCGCTCGGCAGGTTCTTGACATCACCGGTCGGGGTAAAGCAGTAAACACTGTCCGTAAATAAGTCCAGATCGCTCTTTAATAGGCTTAGAAACTCTTTATTATCGGACATATCCCGCTGCCATTCCAGGATCTGACGCAGCCAGGAAAGCTTTGCCTCCGCGCTGTCAATGGCTGCCTTGCTGCTGCCGCTCTCTTTGTATTTCCAGTGGGCCGCAATACCATACTCAGCCGTACGGTGCATCTCAAAGGTACGGATCTGAATCTCAAAAGGCTGGCCGCTGTTTCCGATCAGGGTCGTATGTAGGGACTGATACATGTTGGGCTTGGGCATAGCGATATAATCCTTAAAACGGCCGGGAATCGGCTTATACATCTCATGGATTACACCCAAAGCAGCATAACAGTCCTTGACACTCTCCACAATGATGCGGACAGCAAACAAGTCATAGATCTGATCCAGGGTCTTATCCTGGTTTACCATCTTTTTGTAGATACTGAAGAAATGCTTCACACGGCCGTCCACCTTGGCTTCGATGCCCGCGTCGTCCATGTGCTTCTTCACTTCGTCTACGATATCCTGAACAAAAGCCTCTCTGGCCCCTTTGCGCAGTGCAATCTTTTCCGCCAGATCGTAATAAACCTCCGGCTCTAAGTATTTTAAGGACAAATCGTCCAGCTCTGTCTTGATTTTGGAAATACCGAGACGGTCTGCAATAGGCGCATAGATATCCATGGTCTCGCGCGCCTTCTCTCTCTGTTTCTCCGGCTTCATATACTGCAGAGTGCGCATATTGTGAAGACGGTCAGCCAGTTTGATTAAGATAACACGGATATCCTTAGCCATAGCCAGGAACATCTTACGCAGATTTTCTGCCTGAATCTCCACCTTATCCATAGACCAGGAGATCTGGGTCAGCTTTGTTACGCCGTCCACTAAAAGAGCAACCTCTTCCCCGAAAATGGCAGCCAGCTCCTCCTCTGTCATGACCGTATCCTCCACTACATCATGAAGAATTCCGGCCACAATAGTCTCCTTATCCAGCTCTAGGTTGGCCAGGATAATGGCTACACAGAGCGGATGTATAATATAAGGCTCTCCCGATTTCCGTTTCTGGTCTTTATGGGCATTATACGCAATCTCATAGGCCTTCTCCACCATGGTGATATCATCAGACGGATGGTACTTGCGGATCGCTGCGATCAGATCCTGATAAAGCTCCTCCGGGCTGGTAAAATCAGCCGGCGTCTTTATCTCCCGATCCAGTTTTTTAATTTTTTCCAAACTTCCCATACACAATGCCTCCCGATCTCCGGACAGGTTCTGCCCGTCGGTTTATCAATTTTTGAAAGAATAATCACTATTATAAATTTTTTTGTCAAAAAAAGCAATATTTTTTGCCCGGAACCCCCGATAAATCGGGGTTTTAAGTGACTTAATCCTAGTATTCCCCTTCCGTTTCCTTCTAATCACCTTTTCATAATACTGAAACAACGATACAGAACATGCTTCGCGAGTTCGGCCGCCACTCGCGTAAATATTGAAACGGCGCCGCGAAATGAGTTCCGCCGCGCCGTTTTTCTGACTTTTTTAGTTTCCTTCATACGTAAGAAGAGCATCCACTGTATAACCGCCGAGCTTTTCTCTTCCTTTTAAGCCGGCCAGCTCCATCACAAAGCAGATTTTAACAACCTCTCCGCCCAGACTCTCGATAAGCTTGATAATGGCCTCTGTCGTTCCGCCGGTTGCGATTAAATCATCCACAATAACGACCTTCTGACCCGGCTGGATGGAATCCTCATGCATCTCGATTACAGCGCTGCCGTATTCCAGAGCGTATTCCATGGAGACGGTCTTGCAGGGAAGCTTTCCCTTCTTGCGGACCGGTACAAAGCCTTTGTGAAGGGCGTAGGCAGTCGGCACACCGAAGATAAAGCCGCGGGATTCCGGTCCCACCACCACGTCAAAATCCACGCCCTCTAAGGACTTTAGGATTCCGTCAATGGCCAGCTTTAATCCGTCCGGATCCTGCAGGATTGTGGTAATATCCCGGAAAATGATGCCTGGCTCCGGAAAATCCGGAATGCTTCTTACATACTCTTCTAACTTTTTCATCTGTCTCTCCTCTTTCTTTTTACTGTTTTTTGTATTTTTTATTTTTTGTTTTTAACTCATGTCCGCTTTTCCTGTTCCGCCATCTGCCGATGAGCGCAGCCGCCGCAAGAATCAAGAGCGCGCCGCCGCTGATCCATATTCCCTCGGACAGCCCTTTCGGGTAATAAACCAGCTCGATATCATGCACGCCGGCTGTCAGCTCCACTCCCAGGAAGGCATCCAGGAGCTTTCTGGATGGGGCATATTTCCCATCTACCCGGATTTCCCAGCCCTTATCATAGGGGATGGACAGAAACATGATTCCGCCCTCTCCCGCATCAATCCTGCCGGCCAGTCTGGCATCCTCCCACTCTGTCACTTCCAGAGGGTTCCGGTTCAGACGCTCATAAACTGCTGCCAGACCCGCTTCCTGAAACAGATAGGCAGAAGCATTCAGGCTTTCCGAACCTTCTTTATTTTCCACAGATACCGTTTCTCCGGCTTCGAGCCAGCCGGTCTCCACCAGGAATCCGCGGTTTACATTCTCAACCGTATCTGTCTTCTCTCCGATTTTCACACGAATTGAGCGCACCTGACGGTTTCCGATATAAATATAATACTCCCCGGACTGCATAACTGTAAAGTGGTAAGAAGCATTTCCCGCTTCACCCGGTACATTTTTCAAAAGCGCCGGGGCATCCAGAAGGTCCGCCAGCTCGTTCTGTACCTCTACAGGATTCGGAAGATCCAGATGCCAGCCGTCTGCCATAATATCCGGCATCAGGAAGCCCAGAGGCAGTGTGCAGGGGTTCTCGTAGAGATAGGTTTCTCCTGAAAAGCTGTACATGGACAGCCTCGTATTCTCCTGCTTGCCATGGTAAAGTCCGTACCGGATGCTGAATAAAGAGTCCACAAAGGGGGTGCTTCCCACAATGCTGTAGGCATTGGTCGAGCCCTCGCAGCCCACTCTTTTAAAGAATTCCGTCATATCCGCGTTTGCTACAGAGGAAAACAGGGAAACCGACGGAAAATGCAGCCAGGCGCCGTCATTTTTCGTTCTGGCATCCTTTTTATCGATCCGGTAGAATCCGTCCTCTCTTCCCAAATCCGCAGTCAGCCTCCGGGTATCCTCATTGTCCTCGGTGTAGGCCGTCCGGCTGGTGGTGGTCACACTGGTCACTGTCGTATTGACCGCCGATTCCACTGCCACCACTGCCAGGGTAAGAAGCGCCGCCGCCGTTCTCGAGCAGCGGGGATTTAGGTAAAAATACATAAGCCCGGCATAGGCCGCCAGAAAGAGGATGGCCACATAAAACACTACAAAATGATACGCCTCATCCGTCACCAGCTTCTGGGCCAGCAGAACATAGCAGACAGAGCCCCAGAAGGCAATGGCAATATGCTTTTTCGGTGTCTCATCCAGATACAGATACGCCCGGTAGCATAGGGACAGCATCAGGAAAATGTAAATAAAGGACTGCCGGCACGGAAGGCTGTTGGGATAATGGAACCCATGCCAGATAAAGTTTAATACATTGATGGAAAAGCTGGCAAAGAACAGAAGCAGCAGGCCGCAGTACACTGCCTTTTCCTTCACCGGAATCCGACGGCAGGCCAGGTACAGAAGAAACAGCGGAAATACTGCAATTCCGCAGTAAATATTCGGCCAGTGATCCAGTCCGATTTCCGGCTGCACATTGGCAATATGCCTTGCCAGCATGTCAATGATGGAAAAATACATCTCAAAGGTCTTCGGAAAATTCACATCCCCGGAGGCCGTTGCCCGGAGTGCGGAAATCTCAGGCAGCAGCACCAGCGCCGCCAGGGCGCCTGCCAGCAGGGAATACCCTGCAAACTGCACTGCAATGATTCCGTAATCCTTCCAGCCTTTTCTGTGCTCCAAAATCAGGAGGCAGAGAAAATACAGCACCATGAACATGCAGATCATGATGGAAATATAATAGTTGGACAGGATGGAAAGCCCCAGGGTGACGCAGTAAAGCATGCCCTTCTTTTCACGCACCAGCCGTTCCAGTCCCAGCATAATAAGCGGGAACAGCAGAATACAGTCCAGCCACATAATATTCCAGCTATAGGCTGCCATATACCCGGAAAGGGCATAAAAGATGCCGAAGAATCCGGTCCCGAAGCGAAGGCTCCGATTATGTTTTCCCAGATAATAGGCAAAGCTTAAACCGCAAAGCCCTGTCTTAAGCACAATCATGTAGGTCATAAATTCGATGACCAGGGATTCCGGACATAAAATCAGAAGCCAGTTTATGGGGCTGGCCAGATAATAGGCATACAGGGCGGCAAAATTGACGCCCATTCCGATATTCCAGCTGTAGAGAAGGCTGCTGCCGGTGGTCAGCTTGTGACGAAACTCTGAAAAAAACGGAGCATATTGGTGATACATGTCGGTCCGCAGATAGCTTTCCTCTCCAAAAGGAAAGATTCCCCTCTGGGCAAAAATCACCGCCAGAATAATAATCGGAATAAAGAAGGCGGCCAAAAGGCCGTCCGACGGCCGCAGAAGGCCGTCTCTTCGAAGAATCGGCCGAGCCGGTTCCTCCTCCTCTTCCGGTTCTTCAAAATCCTCATCCCATTCCTCTGCAAAAGCATTTTCAGGACGAAATTCCCTGTCCTCTAAAGGATCCCCTTCCTCCAGCAGCTCCTCCAGCTCCTCCAGTTCTTCCATCGGCTCTCTCCAGGCTCTGGCCCGGCCGGTACGGTCCCCCATATTCACCTGATCCAGCACCTCCTCAAAGGTCCTGGAAATTCCGGATATCTCTTCTCTGTCCATAGGCTTCTAACCTCCTGTCTGCCTTTCGCGGATTTTTTCTGCCTTACTATTTTTTAAATATGAACAGCTTGCTGAATATATAGTTCAGAACCAGCGAAATCGCCGATACTGCCACCTTTCCCAGCCACTCGTTCCAGCCCATCACATCCGCGATGAACACCATGGCCAGCACAGTAAACAGTCCCGTCAATGCCCGGCAGGAGACAAAGGAGACAAATTCCTTTCCCAGCTTGTCCGGACGGAGTGTGAAGCTTCGAAATACAAACAGCTTATTCGTAACGAATGCAAACAGCACGGCCACTGCCCACGCAATGGCCGTAGATACGGCAACGGAATGGTCAAACCACCGCATCACCGGATAGACCAGCCAGTCCACCGCAGTGGTCAGTACGCCGAATATCAGATAGGAAACGGTCTCCCGGTTGACAAACTTCTTCCAGAGTATTCCCATTTTTTCCCGAATCATATCTCTTTCCTCTCATTCTCATAAAAAAGAAGGTATCTTGGCACATTCTTAAGAAGCCTATTTTACAGCAGGGAATTTCGGAAAGTTTCCTGCTGCATAAAAAAATGTATGGGCAGCCTCCAGGCGGCAGGATACCCATACAATCTTTTCCTTCTTCCTCGTATTTGCCGTGCTTCCCTTTTATTTCATATCACACAGCAGCTTGTTTACACTGACAAGCTTTACACAAAGTGTGAACAGCTGGGTTGCAATAATTAAATCCTGTAACGGCGGGTAGGACGGAGCAATACGGATATTGCTGTCATGCGGATCCTTGCCGTATGGATACGTAGCGCCTGCATTGGTCATCACAACGCCGGCTTTCTTGCATTTTGCCACGATCTCTTTGGCGCAGCCATCCATGGAATCAAAGCAGATGAAGTATCCTCCCTTCGGCTTTGTCCAGCTTCCGATGCCCAGTCCGCCGAGCTCGCGCTCTAAGATCTCTTCCACTGCCTCGAATTTCGGTCTTAATACATCCGCATGTTTTCTCATATGCTCAATCATGCCGTGAATGTCCTTAAAGAAGCGGACATGGCGAAGCTGATTTACCTTGTCATAGCCGATGGTCTGGATACGCAGCTGCTTCTTGATGTCCTCCAGATTGTTATGGGAGGCGGCAATCGCTGCGATACCGGAACCCGGGAAGCTGATCTTGGATGTGGAGGAGAACTTGTAAACCAGATCCGGATTTCCGGCTCTCTTGCACTCCGCTAAAATCTCAATGACATTGTCCTGCTTATCATCATATAAATGATGGATACCGTATGCGTTGTCCCAGTAAATCCTGAAGTCCGGAGCTGCCGGTTTGAGTCTGGCCAGACGGCGTACGGTATGGTCGGAATAGGAGGTACCGGACGGGTTGGAGTATTTCGGTACACACCAGATTCCCTTGATGGACTCATCCTTGGAAACCAGTTCCTCTACCATATCCATATCCGGTCCCTCTTCGGTCATCGGGATGTTGATCATCTCGATACCGAAGTATTCGGTAATCGCAAAGTGTCTGTCATATCCCGGTACCGGACATAAAAATTTAACCTTGTCAAGCTTACACCAGGGGGTATTGCCCATAACACCGTGGGTCATGGAGCGGGAGATGGTGTCATACATTACATTCAGGCTGGAGTTTCCATAAATAATGATGTTGTCCGGTGATACCTCGATCATATCGCCAATCAGCTCTTTGGCTTCTTTGATTCCGTCCAGAACACCGTAGTTGCGGCAGTCTGTCCCATCCTCACAGGTCAGATCCATATCACTGCTGAGTACATCCATCATGCCCATCGATAAATCAAGCTGCTCTGCGCTTGGTTTTCCGCGGGACATATCCAGCTTCAGTTCCTTTCCCTGAAACTCGCGATACTCTGCTGCCAGCTGCTTTTTGAGTTCTAACAGTTCTTCTTTCGTTAACTCACTGTAAGGCTTCATCCCTCAAATTCCTCCTTATATGTGCTTTGCAATTGCATGATTTTCCAATTTTTCTATCGTTTTGTTTGGATTAAAATACACAGTAGTATTATGATAGCATAAATACAGATCCCCTGACAAGCATATTTTTATATATTTCATGCTATATTTGCCGCCTTGCCGGCGTTTTCCGGCATCCTGTTTTTCTTTTTTTCCTGTTCTTTTTCTATTGTCACGCTTCTTTTTTACATTGCCATTGACAGACATTCTAATATAGGCTATACTAGTTAGCACGCTAACTAATGAAAAAGGAGGAACTTCATATGTCTGATACCGCTCTCGCCGGTGAGAACAAGATGGGCACTATGCCTGTCAATAAACTGCTTCTCTCCATGTCACTTCCGATGATTGCATCCATGCTGGTCCAGGCCCTCTATAATATTGTAGACAGTATCTTTGTGGCACAGATCAGTGAAAATGCCCTGACGGCCGTTTCGCTGGCCTTTCCCGTACAAAGCCTTCTCATTGCCGTTTCTTCCGGAACCTGCGTCGGAATCAATGCGCTCCTGTCCCGCTCTTTGGGAGAACGAAGACAGAATGAGGCAAATCTGTCCGCTGCCAACGGCGTATTCTTAGCCTGCATCAGCTATATCGTCTTTGCTCTGCTTGGCATCTTCGGCGCACGCATCTTTTTTGCCAGCCAGACCGCAAACCAGGAAATCGTTGAGTTCGGCACCCAGTACCTGACCATCTGTCTCGTCTGTTCCTTTGGTCTTTTCGGAGAGATGACCTTTGAACGTCTCATGCAGTCCACCGGACGGACCATTTACAGTATGATCACCCAGGGAACCGGAGCCATCATTAATATTATTCTGGATCCCATCATGATCTTCGGTCTCTTCGGCTTCCCGAGACTGGGCATCCGGGGTGCGGCGCTTGCAACTGTTACGGGCCAGATCATTGCCATGCTTCTGGCTGTCTTTCTGAACCAGACGAGAAATCCGGATATTCAGCTGACATTCCGGGGCTTTAAGCCAAACAAACGCATCATTGCCCGCATCTATGAGGTCGGCGTTCCTTCGATTGTCATGCAGTCCATTACCTCTGTCATGACCTTTGGTATGAATAAGATTCTGATCATGTTTTCAGAGACTGCCGTATCGGTCCTGGGCGTATATTTTAAGCTTCAGAGCTTTATCTTCATGCCGGTATTCGGTTTGAATAATGGTCTGATTCCGATTGTGGCCTACAATTACGGCGCTGCCAACCGAAAGCGGATTATGGATACCGTAAAGCTGGGAATCATCATTGCAGTGAGCATTATGCTCTGCGGCCTGATTATTTTCCAGGTATTTACAGCGCAGCTTCTGGGCTTTTTCAATGCCTCCGAGCATATGCTGGAGGTGGGCGTTCCGGCGCTTCGAATCATCAGTCTAAGCTTCCTGTTTGCCGGATACTGCATCATCGTAGGCTCTGTCTTCCAGGCTCTGGGAAATGGTATCTACAGCCTGATCGTCTCTGTGGCAAGACAGCTTCTCTGTATCCTTCCGCTGGCATATATTTTTGCCAGATTATGGGGACTTCACGCAGTCTGGTATTCCTTTGCGCTGGCGGAGTTGATTTCTCTGACCTTCTCCACCATCCTGTTCCGAAGGATTTATGTGAAAAAAATCCGGGGACTGGATGAAATAAAGGCCGCCAGAAAAGCTAATTTATAAATAGGAACAGGAGAGAGGCCGGAATCATCGGTAAGGATGATTTCCGGCCCCTTCTTTTAATAATCGGTCGTATTCTTCCCAGGATACGAACCGCCCGCCCATGCTCTCCAGATGCTCGGTGTAAAACTGACAGTCGATGAAAAGAAAACCTTTTTCCTTCAGCACTCTGGCAAGGCCTATCAGGGCCGCCTTGGATCCGTTTTCTTTTTCAGAGAACATGCTCTCCCCAAAGAAACAGGAGCCGATCGAAACCCCGTAGAGGCCTCCGCAAAGCGCTCCGTCCTCATAGGCCTCCACGCTGACCGCAAAGCCTGCCTCATGGAGAGCCAGATAGGCAGCCTCCATCTCATCTGAAATCCAGGTTCCTTCCGCGAACTCCCGCTTCATGCGGCAGCGGTGCATGGTGTCTTTAAAGTCCCGGTTGAACACAACGCTCATCCGGTGCCTTTTTATATACTTTTTCATGGAACGGGAGACGTGGATTTCCTCCGGGAAGATCAAAAAGCGTTCCTTGGGACACCACCACAGGATCTCATCTCCCGGCTCGTACCAGGGAAAAATCCCGTGGCAGTAGGCCAGAAGGAGGCGTTCCACACTCAAATCGCCGCCCACGGCCAGAAGGCCGTTTTCCTCTGCGAGGCGCGGATCCGGGAAGCTGACTTCGTTTTCTCTAAGACGGTATACCGGCATGGCCGCCTCCTTTATCCGGCAAAGCTTTCTGCAGATCTTTCCCGGCCTTCTTTCTCTCCTGCTTTTCCCGTTCCAGGACAAAGCTTTCATTCTGAACCGTCAGGCGGCAGCTTCCGCCTTTTTTCAGATGGCCGAACAGAATTTCGTCCACCAGCAGCGGTTTAATCTCACTTCCGATGACGCGCTCCAGCTCGCGGGCGCCGTATTCTTCGCTGATGCCTTTTTTGCAGAGCAGCTTCTTTGCCTCTCCCGATACGGAAAACTCAATATTTTTGGCTGCCAGCATCTGCCCCAGCTCGGAAAGCTTTTTGCCTGCAATCCGCTCTGCCATGGACTCATCCATGGGACAAAATACTACAATACGGTTTAAACGGTTTCTGAATTCAGGCTGGAAGGTCTTTTTCACCTCTTCCATAATCACATCAGATTTCACGGTGCGTTCCCCAAAACCGATCTCTGTCTTCCCTACACGGCTGGCCCCGGCGTTGGAGGTCATGATGAGGATCACATTCCGGAAATCGGCCCTGCGGCCCTGATTGTCAGTCAGGGTGGCATAATCCATTACCTGAAGCAGAATATTGTAGATGTCCGGATGGGCCTTTTCAATCTCATCCAGCAGAAGCACGGCATGGGGATTCTTCCTGATTTCTTCGGTCAGAAGACCGCCCTCCTCATAGCCCACATAGCCGGCAGGGGCGCCGATCAGCTTTGCTACTGCGTGCTTTTCCTCGTATTCACTCATATCAAAACGGACCAGACGGATGCCAAGCTCCTCTGAAAGACATCTTGCAATCTCTGTCTTTCCTACACCGGTCGGTCCCACAAATAAAAGGCTGGCCAGAGGCTTTCCCTCTTCCAGAAGGCCTGCACGGGAAAATTTCACGGCATTTACAACCTGGCTTACCGCCTCCTCCTGACCGAATACGCGGCCCGAAAGGCGTTTTTCCAGATCTGCCAGCTTTTTCACCTCATCGCTCTCCACCACCTGCTTTGGAATCTGGCAGGTTCTGGAAAGGATCTCGTCAATCAGTCCTTTATTTACTGTCTGTGTTTTCTGATCCAGGGGATGCAGACGGCGGTAGGCACCAGCTTCGTCGATCAGGTCAATGGCTTTATCCGGCAGGAAACGCTCGTTGATATAGCGGGCGCTCATTCGGACCGCATACTCCAATACCCCCTTTCCGTAGCGGACTCCATGGTAGGCTTCATAATGCTTCTTTAAGCCCTCCAGAATCCGGACTGTATCCTCCTGCCCCGGCTCCTTGATTTCCACATTCTGGAACCGGCGGACCAGACTTTTGCTTTTTTCAAAATGCTTCTTGTATTCTTCATAGGTGGTGGCCCCGATAAAGCGCACCGCTCCGCCTGCCAGATAGGGCTTCAGCATATTGGAAATATCAAAGCTTCCGCCGTTGACGGCACCGGCCCCTACTATGTTGTGTATTTCATCAATATAGACAATGGGCTTTTCTTCCCGGCTGATTCCGTCCATGATCTCCCGGAACCGCTTTTCAAACTCGCCCCGGTACTGGGTCCCGGCCAAAAGGCTTCCCAAATCCAGTGCATAGATTTTGGCTCCCTTTAACGGCTCCGGCACCTTGTCCTCGTTCAGCAGACGTGCCAGGCCGTAGCAGATGGCAGTCTTTCCGACGCCCGGCTCCCCGATGTGAAGCGGATTATTTTTTTCCTTCCGGCAGAGAATCTGCATGGTCCGCTCCAGCTCCTCCCCGCGTCCGATCAGCGGATTCACACCGTCTAACTGATCATTTAAGCAGGTCACATATCTGCGCCACCGGCGGCTTCTGTTTTCCCGGATGCTTTCTTCGTCTCCGTTTTCTATGCCTTCCTTTTCCCCGCAGCCGCCCTCGTCTCCGCTTTCAAATCCGCTGCTGTCCGCATACTCCCTGTTTCCGTTTTTCGAGGTTCCGAATCCGGATTCGCTCTGAATTCCGGTCTTTCTGCCTCCCGGCTTCCCGTTTCCGCTCCCGTCCCGGCCGGCGCGGGCCCGGCGGCCTTCCTGATACCGCTCCTTAAGCTCTCCGTAAATGATCGTCAGTTCCCGCAGCAGGTCTGTTCTTCCCACTCCCTGAGTCTCCATATAAAACACGGCATAGCTTTCCTCTAAAAAGTAAAAACCGTATACCAGATGCTGAAGCTCCACCACCTCTTTTCCGCAGTCATCAGCCTGCTCCTGGGCCCGAATTAACACGGTTTCCAGTCCCGCAGACATTTCCGGCCGTTCCACCTGGCCTGTGGGCTCTAAATTTTCTTTTAAATATCCCAGCAGATGATCCTGCAGTCGGTCCGGATCGCCTCCGCAGTTTTCGAAAGCCTCCCGAAAGGTATCGCGGGATGCGATCTGATATAAAAGATGCTCCGGCGTTACAAGTTCACACTGTCCTTTGCCTGCAGCTTCAAAGGTAGCATTTAATACATCTGCCACTTCCTTTGTCACTTTCATGTCCTATGCCTCCTTGAGTGTCAGGCGGAAGGGATAGCCCTCCTCCCGTGCCCGATCCGTCACAATCCGGATTCTGGTCACTGCTATATCGTAGGAATAGCTTCCCACAACTGCCTGTCCGCCTTTATGTACCGTCATCATCAGGGTCACTGCCTCTTCCTTTCCCTTGCGGAATACCTCCATCAGAACCTCCACTACGAAATCCATGGGCGTATAATCATCATTGTGCATGATCACCTGATACCGCTTCGGCTCGCGGATCCGGGTCTCTGATTTCTGCCTGGTATCTCCCTGAATTGCCACTTTGTCCTCCCTGCCTTCCGTTCCCTTTACTTTCTTTCTATATCCTTTTTGATTCTGCCCTTTTCCACATTAGGGGCAATGAAGTTTTCGTAGGAATAGTTCCACAGAGTCTCCGAGCCTTTTCCGGTGTTTTTGTTCCGTCCGAGGATCTGGCTTAAGCGGACCCCGCGCTCGGCCCAGGACTTGCCGTCTGTCACATCATTCAGCATGGTAGGCTGAATATTGTCCATGGTTCTGGCAAATCGGGCCTCCGGTGTTTCCTCGGCCTCAAATTCCTCCCAGAGTCCCCGGAATTTCTTCTGCTGATCCTCCGGAAGCAGTCCGAAAATCCGATCGGCAGCGGCCAGTTCCCGCTGTTTCTGGGTCTTTTTGGACTCCTCATCATAGGCATAGGTATCCCCGGCGTCAATTTCCACCAGATCGTGAATCAGAAGCATGGTGACTGTCTTTAATACGTCGATTTCTTCATTGGCGTACTCACTTAACAGCACGGTCATAATAGCCATATGCCATGCATGCTCCGCATCGTTTTCCTTGCGCTCTCCTCCGGTTAAATAGGTCTGTCTTCCAATGAATTTTTCCTTATCAATCTCCCGGCAGAATTCGATCTGCTTTTCTAATCTGCTTTTTTCCATGGTATGTATTCTCCGTTTTTATCGCTTTTTGTGTATTCAGAACGGGGCATCTTCTTGAATGACGAATGTCATTCAAGAAGCATCGGAGATTCCTCCGATGTGAAAACAGGCGGAAAAGCTGCTTATAAGCAAGCTTAACACAGCTTTTTTCATCTGTTTTCCCGCCGTTCTGAACAGTTACGTTTTATTTTACTATATCCGTCCTCTGTTTACAAGGCAGGTATGATTCCTGCTTTTTTCCCATATATACTAATAAATATGCTCTGAAGAGGGGCAATCTCATGCATCGTCTTTTTAAATTTATTTCTTTCAAACGCCTTCTTCCCACCTTGTTCCTGTTTGCAGCCGCCTTTACCGGGGGCAATCTGGCAGCCCGGGGCATTGCTTACTATTCGGAAACCCAGTCCTATGGGGCTGTCACCATTCCCTGTGAAAATGCCGCAGTCACAGCGTCAGCAGACGGAAACTGGGGACTCAGCTTCCAGAATGAGGGGCAGACTCCCATCGGCAATGCCTCTTCCGATTATCTGAAGCAGTACCAGGCCTACTATGCAGGTCCTGCAGATGACAAGGTGATCTATCTGACCTTTGACGCCGGCTTTGAAAATGGGAATACGCCGGCCATTCTGGATGCCTTAAAAAAGCATCAGGTTCCCGCCGCCTTTTTCCTGGTCGGAAATTATCTGGAAACCAGTCCGGAGCTGGTAAAGCGGATGGTGGCAGAAGGCCACACGGTGGGAAACCATACCTTTCATCACCCGGATATGTCGAAAATTTCTACCCGCGATGCATTCGAAAAGGAGCTTACGGATTTGGAAAAGCTGTTTTATGAAACGACCGGGCAGGAAATGAAAAAATTCTACCGGCCGCCGCAGGGAAAATACAGTGAAACCAATCTGCAGATGGCAAAAGATATGGGATACCACACGTTTTTCTGGAGCCTTGCCTATGTGGACTGGTATGAGGAAAAGCAGCCCGCAAAGGAAGAGGCTTTTCAAAAGCTTTTGGGGCGTATCCATCCCGGCGCTGTGGTGCTTCTGCACAGCACCTCCAAGACCAACGCCCAAATTCTCGACGAGCTCCTGACGAAGTGGGAGGAAATGGGCTACCGATTCGCCCCGCTGGAGGAGCTTCTCACACACGAAGAAGTCTCCTGAGCAGGGAAAGCACTGCCCCGGCCGTACTTGCAAAGGCCAGAAATTCATGGTTTGCATTCACCGCCTCTAAAACAGCGGCAGCACCTCCGGCCAGGCCGCGAAAGGCCTCCGGATTGCCCGGCACAAAGGAAGCGGCCGGTACAGCCGCATAGACAGCGGCCAAACATAAAAGGAAAGGGATAAGGCCGCGGCCGGTGTCATATTTATGCATCCTGACACCGCCTCCGGCTGCCTTCCGGGACAGAATCCAGAAGCACCAGATCACACCGAAAAACAGGGTAATACCGGCCGCCCCGAGATAAAGGGCCAGGCCGTAATTTTCTTCGCTCACCAGACAGCGGATACTTCCCAGCTCCGTTCTGCCGTACCAGAAGGTCCGGGCGCTCACCCATACCATGCTTCCCATCAGCAGGAAACAGCAAAGCTGCATTGCCCGGGACAGCAGGACAATGACACCTAACATTTTCTTTTCCGAATCCGCCGCAGATGCCTGCACCTCCCCCGAATCGGAAAGAGGCCGGCACCTCTCCCGGCGAGACTGTTTCTCTTCTTTTTCCTTTAAAAGGCGTTCCCGATCCCGTTCTTTCTCCAGAGCGTTCAGGCGCTGCTCCAGCCGCCTGCGGATCTTCTGATCCGCTTTAGCTTTGGCGGAATCTGCCTTCTTTTCACTTTTTCGGGATCGCTTTTGAGGCTTTGAACGCTCCTTTGCCCTGGAATGGAATGAAGCATCCGCCTGACTGCTTTGCACGCGGCGGCTTTCTGCGCGTACCTTTTCCTCAGGGACACTCTCTGTGCAGGTAGCTTCTGTCTCCCGGTATCTTATCAGCAGCGCTCCGCAGTTACTGCAAAAATTCCCGGTCTCTTCATGACCGCATTTCGGACATATCATCGCTATTCTTCCTTTCCCTTCAGCTCCTCCACTGCCCGCAGGAACTGATTGTCCCGATCCAGAGGGATCTCAAATTCATCGTAAAATTCCTCGTAAAGCGCCTCATCCATTTCTACCTTCACATCCGGCTCCAGGCCAATCTCATGCAGCTTGAATCCGCTGGGAGTGAAGTAGTGGGCCACTGTCACCTTCACTCCGGAGCCGTCCTCCAGACTTAAAACGCTTTGCATAATGCCCTTTCCAAAGGAGGTGGTGCCTACCAGAATGGCGGCCTCATAGTCCCGCAGCGCTCCGGCAAACATCTCCGATGCGCTGGCAGACTGACCGTTCATCAAAACAGCCACCGGAAGATCCAGCTGATGGCCGTCCTCCTTCGGATAGTCATAGTTCGTACCTCCCCCGTCATTTTCTTCAAAACAGATCTGACCGTCCTTGCTGAAGTAACGGAAGCCTCTGCCGTTTTTGTCAGCGGTGGACACCAGGGTGCCGTCCAGCTTGTCTTCCGGAAGGAGGTAGGCTGCCATGTCCACAGCCGATTCCAGAACTCCGCCCGGATTATTCCGCAGATCAATGACCAGCCGTTTCATTCCCTTTTCTTCCAATTCATCTACCGCTGATTTGAACTGTTCTGTTGTCACGCCGTCAAATTCCGTTACCAGAATATAGCCTGTCTTATCCTCCAGAAGCTTATAGTCCACGGTGTCAATCTCTACCATGCCCCGCTCCACCGGAATCGTAATGGATTCTCCGCCGCGCAGTACCGTGATATCAGCAATACTGCCCTCTTCTCCCCGAATGTATTCCCGGGTCAGAACCTCCAAATCCATAGATGTCACATCCACGCCGTCCACCTGCTCAATGATATCGCCCTTTTTCAGTCCCGCCTCCTCTGCGGGAGAGCCCTTAAAAACGCGCACAATAAAAAGGACGCCCGTGTTGTAATCCTGCGTCACCTGCATACCGATTCCGCAGTAAGATCCCTCGCTCTCCTCCATCAGCAGGTCAAACTCTTCCGGAGTATAGTAAACGGAATAGGGATCGTTTAAGCCGGCCATCAGTCCTTTGTATATGCTGTTTTCTACCTGTTCCATATCCTCCTCAAAGAGAAAATATTCATCAATCACATTTTGAAGTGTTCCCATCTTCTCCTGAATCCGACGCATAGGAAGGCCTTTTCCGAACAAACCTCCGTCAAAGGTTCCGTTTGCAAGGCCCGCCCCTATCACGATACTGATGAGCACACCTCCAAATGCGCCGGCTGCCGCTCCGCGTCGGAATATTGCTCTTGAATCATCTGTCATTTTTATCCTCCTGTAAAGCCGGTGCATCATGCAGAGCACCCTGCATGCCGGCAATGCGTTCTTTTCCATGATGATACATCCTGAAAGAGGATTTTTCAATGCTTTCGCATGAAATCGATGGACTTTGCTTGCAGGAAGCCCGAATTTCTGCCATAATAGCAAAGGGCGGTTTTTGACTGTGAGGTGTACTGCGGTTCACCGGCAGAGCATATCCCCATTTTTACTAAAGGAGTACAATTCATTATGTTATGGACAGAAGAACTGATCGACGCTTATCTGGAGGAATACCGGGCAGAAAGCCGGCAGCGGCGGAAGAATGCCAAACGGCCCAGAGACTATAAAAGCCGGATGGATAAGCTGGGAAAGGCTCTGAAGCGTGCCAAGGCCGGCCAGATGACCACCCGGTATCTGGAGGATTACCACCGTCAGATCAAAAATCTCTCTTACTTTGCCTTTCGTTCCCAGGATGGAGCTGCCATCCGGGAGGTGAGTGAGCGGCTGATTCCCGAACTGGTGCGCCTGGATCTGGCCCTGTTTCTTCCGGCACAGAAGGAGGATCTTTCCCGCGATTTCCTGGATTATTTAAAAACCGAACGTCCGGGCGAGCTGTGCGCGAAACCTCTTTTGGAGCTGTATCAGTCTTATAAAACGTATATCATTCAATATAAAATCATGGATCTGGTTCCCTCCAGGCCGGAGATGGAATTTCCGGAAACCATGGTCATGAGCCGTCATTTTATTCTTCACATCGGCCCCACCAACAGCGGAAAGACCTTCCAGGCCTTAGAACGGCTGAAAACGGCGGACTGCGGCGTCTACTTAGGCTCCCTGCGCCTTCTGGCTCTGGAGGTTTATGAACGGATGCAGGAATTCCATGTTCCTTGTACCATGCTGACCGGACAGGAATGCATTGCAGACGACAACAGCCGGATCACTGCCTCCACCATTGAAATGGCTGATTTTTCTTCGGAATATGATGTGGCTGTTATAGACGAAGCGCAGATGACGGCAGATCCGGATCGGGGTCATTGCTGGACCAAGGCTATTTTAGGCATCAAGGCCAGAGAAATCCATGTATGCATGAGCCCTGCTGCCGAGCAGGTTGTAACCCACTTAATCAGCCTCTGCGGGGATGACTTTGAGATCCGGCGCTATGAAAGAAAGACCGAGCTTGTCTGCGAAACAGAAGCCTTTCGATTTCCGGAGGATGTACAGCCGGGCGATGCTCTGGTGGTTTTTTCCAAGAAAGCGGTGCTCGATGTGGCCGGACGGCTGGAGGAAAACGGAATCAAGGCCAGCGTCATTTACGGAAGCCTTCCGCCTGAAATCCGCCGGCGCCAGATGAAGCTCTTTACCAGCCGCAAGACGAATGTGGTGGTGGCAACGGATGCCATCGGTATGGGACTGAATCTTCCGGTCCGCCGCATTGTATTTATTCAGACGGAGAAATTCGACGGAAATACAAAGCGAGGCATTACGGTACCGGAGATCAAGCAGATTGCCGGGCGGGCCGGACGGTACGGTATTTTTAATACAGGCTACGTCACGGCCATGGGCGAGGAGGCTCTGGCCTATATCAGGGAACGGTTCGATGAACCGGAAAAAGCCATCCGCACCGTAAGCCTGGGCTTTCCTCAGATTCTCCTGAAGCTCGATGAGCCGCTGGATGTGCTTTTAAAGGTGTGGAAATCCGTGGAACCTTCTGCCCCCTTTGAAAAGATTAAGATCGATGAGCCGCTGGCTCTCTACAGCCAGGCGGAACGCCATAAGAACAGCATTTACGGCTTTGAGGATAAACAAATTCTCTACCGCATGATTACCTGTCCCATTGATGTCAAGGACTGGCAGGTTGTCTCCCAATGGCTCGATTACTGCAGGAATTACCCCGCCGGTCCCGCGCTGACCCACCCGGGACGAAATGCCGGTACCAAAAAAGGGATTCAGAAATTTGAGACCTATTATAAAAAGCTGGATCTGTATTATCAGTTTTCCCATCGTTTCGGCAAAGTCATCGATGAAAAATGGCTGGCCAGGGAACGCGAAAAAACAGAGGCAGCTATTATGCAGTTTCTTTCCAAAGGAAAGAAAAACTATATCGCAAGATGCCAATACTGCGGACGTATGCTTCCTGTCGGATATAATTTCCGCATTTGTGAACGGTGCCATGAGGCACAGTAAGATGCCGCCGGCATGATGCAGACATGGCTTCGGCCCTCTGCATGCAAAAAGCAGAAGCGATCGGTGCAATGCGATTCGCTTCTGCTTTTCTTGTGTCTTTTTACACTTCAAACATAGTCTGACAGAGCCATTTGCCTGTCTCTGTCTCAAAAATATGCTCGTAAGCTGCCCAGACCGCTTCTTTCTGGGAATTTTCCTCATAAAGGTTTACCAGGAAATCGGCCTCCAGGAGAATCCGGTAATCGATCCCATCCACATTGGTGTAAGTATGATGGTGCCCTACCAGATACGTTACCCGGTCAATCACTCCGGCATCAAACCCCAGTTCCGTCAGCATCTCACGGGCCAGGGCAGGACCTTCTTCCTCCTGCAGACGTCCGCTGCAGTTGTCATATTTGGCTTCTGCCGCCTTGATTCCGATATCATGAACCAGAGCAGCCGCTTCCAGAATAAAAAGCTTTTCCTCGCCAATGCCCTCTCCCTGTCCAATCAGGCGCGCAAAGCTGTGCACCTTGACAAAGTGCTGGATACGCCGGGGATCGCTGGCATAATACTCTACCATTTTCATATACAGTCTTTCAATTTGGTTCATAGAATAAGCACTCTTTCTCTCTCTTGCGTAATCAGTATCCGGTCCTATTATAAACAACCTTTTCCTGTAAATCAATTCATTTTCACAGGAATTTGCATGGATTTTACACGAAAAGCCTCAAAACAGTGCCCCAAACTCAGATCCCAAGTTTTCTGTATAAGGCGAGAAGGGCTTCTGCCTCCTCCATTGTGTTCTTCCAGCCGAATTTTTCCAAATCTACCCGGTATCCTTTTTCTGTCTGCTCTACCCGGATGCCTTCTGCTTCCAGAAGGCGTTTCTGAAGATCGGGAAATGCAAAGGCTCCGGCTCCGCTCAGGATTCCGTTTGCGTTGACCACACGATGGGCCGGAGCAGATGCTCCGGCCCGATTGCGGCGGAGTGCATATCCGGCCTGTCTGGCATTGCGCGGACAGCCGCACAACAGGGCAAGCTGCCCATAGGTAGCAGCCTTTCCATAGGGAATCCGCTGCATCACCTGTTCCATTCGTCTGTAAAAGTCCATCCTGCACTCCTTTTGTTCTTTACCTTATCTCGCTTTCTCCGAAATCAGGGTATCCATTTTCCTGCAGATCCACTGTCAGAAGACGCATCCTCTCTTCCATGGTATCCTGATCCGGATCCGGCTGTTTCCCGCATTCATAGCAGCCGTGCGGGATTGTCTTTATCTCTTCCTGGCTCTTTGCCTTTTTCATACGCCTGTTCTCCTTTCTTTTCACAAATCCGCTTACGGTGCTAGTATGTCCGGACAAATCGTGATTCATGAAAAAAAGAGGGCGCATTATTTTTCAGAGAGCTGTATTAAGCCCTTTTTGTTTTAGTAGTTCTCTTTCCGTACCTCAAAAAAGCTCTGCGGATGGTTGCATACCGGGCATACATCCGGCGCCTTGGTTCCCACTACGACATGACCGCAGTTTCTGCACTCCCATACAGTTACGCCGCTCTTTTCGAATACCTGCCTGGACTCTACATTGTGCAGCAGGGCGCGGTATCTTTCCTCATGCATCTTTTCAATGGCGCCTACGCCGCGGAACTGCTCGGCCAGCTCTGTGAAGCCTTCTTCCTCTGCCTCTTTTGCCATTCTGTCATACATATCGGTCCACTCATAATTCTCACCTTCGGCTGCATGGAGCAGATTTTCTGCCGTGTCGCCCAGCTCTCCCAGGGCCTTAAACCAAAGTTTGGCATGCTCTTTCTCGTTTTCTGCTGTTTTTAAAAACAGCTCGGCCAGCTGCTCATATCCGGCCTTTTTCGCTACAGATGCAAAATAGGTGTATTTGTTTCTTGCCTGAGACTCTCCGGCAAATGCTTCCCATAAGTTTTTCTCGGTCTTCGTTCCGGCATATGGATTCTTTGCCGGCGCCTTTACTTCCTCAAATTTGGAAGCCGGCTGATGACATACCGGGCACTCAGACGGTGCTGCTTCTCCCTCGTAAACATAACCGCAGATAGTACATACAAATTTCTTCATGCTTTTCTCTCCTTTTCTTTTTTGATTTTCCTGATTTCATTTTCCCAGCTTCTTCTTCCGAATAAAGAAGGAAAATAGGAATTAGACTTAAAATAATAATAATTACTGTTTTTATTATTATATTATTCCTTCCAGAAAATGTCAATCTTTTTCTTTTATTTCTCTCTGCCGCCTTTCGTCCCTGTCCGCTTTTTAGGAACCGGTGCAGGAAGATTTCGTACTGTTTCTCTGGCAAGTTCGGTCAGAAATTCTGTATCTTCTATTTCTTCTATCAAGAAACAAGGTTTTGCTCCTTCATAGGGCGGGGCCTGGGATAGAGCCGGGGACAATTTTTTTCCCGCCTCTGTGATTTTAATAAAGAGTTGATTATCACAGACCATTGCAAAAAATACACCATCGCAGTATAACCCATACTCACCAAACATTTTCCGCCAAGTAATAATCCCGGCGTTTCTCAGCTGATCCGCTGCAAACTGGACAAATTCCGAAGTTGATGCCATATTCTCTTCTCCTCTCTTCCTGGAATTCAATAGGCGTTTGCGAAACGCCAGAACCCGCATAAATACGGGATTCTTTTTGTTACAAAATAAAACATCTCCTCAATGGTTTATGGTAAAATAGAATTGTCCAGAAACTATCAACCAATCCACCA
>Ga0129308_1000389_pt1 | contig 68775 bp, 65 predicted proteins | sample L827metagenome_FD_94440 | JGI IMG/M metagenome (GOLD analysis project Ga0129308, IMG submission 94440) | Ring-tailed lemur group fecal microbial communities from Wisconsin, USA - L827 metagenome | ecosystem: Host-associated > Mammals > Digestive system > Large intestine > Fecal | place: USA...
TTCGTTCATCTGCAAGGCGGATTTTTGACGGCGTAGCGGTGGCTACGGCTAGAAAATCCAACGCAGCAGATGGGCGAATAGACAAGTAGGTTTGCCTAATTATCAACGATACAGTACACTAGGATTTCAGATATGTTAAAGTACGCCTAAAATCTTCCCCGTAAGGCGCTGTCACTTCAAGAGGCTTATCCGAATCTCCCATAATTCCTTTCGGAAAGACCATCCGGTAAGCATGAAGCAGCTGAGAAGTTACCTGAACCTCTTTTTTAAACCGTTCATTTATCTGCTTTTTCCCGTACTTTAAGTCCCCCACAATGGGGTGACCAATGGAAGCTAAATGCGCCCTTATCTGATGGGAACGTCCTGTGATAAGATGAACTTCCAGTTCCGTATAGCCGTTTAACACCTGTATGGGGCGGTACTCCGTCTCAATCGGCAGAAACTTCTCACTTCGGCTGTCCTCCTCCGGCTGTTCCTTCGGACGCTCCTTCAACACCGTTACCTGATTGCTTTTTTCGTCTTTTTTGAGCCAGCCTTTCAGATAAGAGGGCTCCGTCACCTCTCCCGCCACAATACAGCGGTAATATTTCTGTAAAGAACGCTGCTTTAACGCCTCCGCCATCTGCTGAAGCCCCTCTAGGGTTTTTCCTGCAATCAAAAGCCCTGATGTATTCCGGTCTAAACGGTTACAGATGGAGGGACGGAAGGTGTGCAGCATTTCTTCCGTCAGCTCCCCTTTTCCGATAAGATAAGCTAACAGGTACTCATTGGCGGAAATATCCGTCGGTCCGGCTTTCTGGGATAACATACCGGAGGGCTTGTTGATGATGATAACATGAACATCTTCATAAACAGCTTTAAGCTCCGGCTTTCCCTGCATTAAGAGGTTCGAAAGCTTCTTTAACTCTTCAAATTCCGTGGAGGTTTTGTCGTTTCCGCTGAATTTCTCAAAGGTATCGTCGGACAAAAACAGCTTTACCCCGTCTCCGGCGTTTAATTTTTCCGTACCGTCCGCTTTTTTCCCGTTCAGCACAATATTCTTTTTCCGGAGCATTTTGTAAATGAAGCTGCCCGGCGCATTGCAGAGAAGTTTCTTTAAATATTTGTCAAAACGCTGGTTTGCCTCGTTGGCGGTGATGGTAAATTCCCGCATAATTTCCTCCTGCTGGTTTCTTCCTGCCCATTCATTCCCGTTCCGGTGTTCTTGCCGTTTACATTCAGACAGGTCGTTTATTCGCATTATTTTTTCTTATGAACATTACGGATTGTCTTTTTCTTTCCTGCTTTTTTGTTGCTTCCACTTGTATAGGAAGCGCCGGAGTTTCCGGTGTTTCCACTTGTATAGGAAGTGCCGGAATTTTTCCGATTGCCTCCTGCATTAGCATTACCGGAGTTTTTCCGATTGCTTCCTGCATTGGCGCTATGGGAGTTTTTGCGGTTTCCGCCGGCATAGGCGCTGCCCGCAGTCCCGTTTTTCCCATGAAACGTATTCCTCGGACGCACCAGACAATGCTTATCAAAACCGATTAAATCCGTCCGCCCGGCTTTCGTCAGCGCTTCCACCACCAAATCATAATTTTTCGGATTCCGGTACTGTATCAGCGCCCGCTGCATTGCCTTCTCATGGGGATTCACCGCCACATAGACAGGCTCCATGGTTCTCGGGTCAAGCCCGGTGTAATACATACAGGTGGAAATGGTGGATGGCGTGGGATAAAAATCCTGCACCTGCTCCGGCATATAACCTAAATCCCTCAGAAACTCCGCTAACTCCACTGCCTCCTTTAAGGTAGAGCCGGGGTGGGAGGACATTAAGTAGGGCACTAAATACTGCTCCTTGCCGATTTTTTTATTCATATCCTTGTACGCCTGCACAAACCGTTTGTATACATCTACACTGGGTTTTCCCATTTTCTCTAACACCGTGTCGGAAATATGCTCCGGCGCCACCTTTAACTGCCCGCTGACATGGTGCTCGCAGAGTTCCCGAAGAAAAGTCTTGTCCTCATCATAAATCAGATAATCGAACCGGATACCGGAGCGGATAAAAACCTTCTTTACATTCGGAAGTTCCCGCAGGCTTCTAAGGAGTTCAAGATAATCTTTATGGTCAACCCTCAGATTTTTACAGGGCTTTGGAAACAGGCATTGTTTGTTGGGGCAGACTCCCTTCGTCAGCTGTTTTTCACAGGCAGGCGCGCGGAAATTTGCCGTGGGACCGCCCACGTCATGGATATAGCCCTTGAAATCCGGCTCCCACACCATTTTTTTCGCCTCCGCCAAAATGGACTCGTGGCTTCTGGTCTGGATGATTCGTCCCTGGTGGAAGGTCAGGGCACAGAAGCTGCAGCCTCCGTAACAGCCCCGGTTGCTTACCAGAGAAAATTTTACCTCTGTTATCGCCGGGACGCCGCCCGCCTCTTCATAGGAGGGGTGATACGTCCTCATGTAAGGCAGTGCGTAAACCTGGTCCATCTCGCTCTGGCTTAACGGCTTTGCCGGAGGATTCTGCACCACAAACATTTTTCCGTCATACGTCTCAAAAAGGCGCTTTGCCACAAAGGGGTCGGTGTTGCAGTACTGGGTATAGAAGCTCTTCGCATACTCTTTTTTGTCCGCCAGCAAATCCTCATAATGCGGCAGCTCAATGGCGTCGTAGATATCCTCCCGTTTTCTGGTCTTATAGACCGTCCCGTTGATAAAGGTGATATCCTTCACGTCAAGCCCGCTGTTTAACGCGTCCGCAATCTCTATGATACTGTGCTCCCCCATGCCGTAGGAAATGATATCCGCGCCGGAATCCAGAAGAATGGAGCGTTTCAGCTTATTTGACCAGTAATCATAGTGGGCGAGTCGGCGGAGGCTTGCCTCAATCCCCCCGATAATAATGGGCGTATGCTTATAGGTCTGGCGAATCAGGTTGCAGTAGACAACCGTTGCGTAATCGGGACGTTTTCCCATGACACCGCCGGGGGTAAAGGCGTCGGCGGCACGTCTCTTCTTTGATACCGAATAATGATTTACCATAGAATCCATATTTCCCGCCGTTACTAAGAAGCCAAGCCGCGGCTCACCCAGAATGCTGATGGAATTTTTATCCCGCCAGTCAGGCTGGGGAATGATTCCCACTTTATAGCCGTGGGATTCCAAAAGTCTTGAAATAATGGCATGTCCAAAGGAGGGATGGTCCACATAGGCATCCCCGCAGACATAGACGAAATCAAACTGCTCGATTCCGGCTTCTATCATATCCTCTCTGCTTATCGGCAAAAATCCGTTACTCATGTAAATCTCCTTTTTTCAGCTGCTCTAATTCCTGTTTTGTCAACGCCCGGTACTCTCCCGGCTTTAAATCCTCCGGCAGAGTCAGCGTCCCCATGGAAAGCCGTTTTAAATAAATCACCCGCTTTCCCACCGCCTCAAACATCCGTTTAACCTGGTGAAACTTCCCTTCCGTAATTGTCAACCGGATTTCCGAAATGTCACCCTCTGACAATATGACAAGTTTTGCAGGCTTTGTGGGCTTTTCCTCCCCTATGTCAACTCCTTCTCCAAAAAGGTTTACATCTTGTTCTGTGACATGCCCCTCCACTTTTGCATAATAAGTTTTTGGCACATGTTTGGCAGGGCTTAGCAATTCGTGGGCGAGGGCGCCGTCATTTGTGATAAAAAGCAGTCCCTCCGTGTCAATGTCAAGTCTTCCCACGGGAAACAAATCCTTTCGTCTGGTATCCGTCAGATAATCCATCACCGTTTTATGTACCTTATCCTCGGTGGCGCTGACACAGCCCGCCGGCTTGTGGAACAGGTAATATTCAAACGCCGCATAGGAGAGCCTCTCTCCCCGGAAACAGACCTCCGCCCTCTCTTCCTCAATTTTTGTTTCCGGCTTCTTTTCCGGGACGCCGTCCACCGCCACCAGCCCTGCTTTGATATACTTTTTTACCTCGCTGCGGGTGCCGATTCCCAGTTCCGTTAAATACTTATCAAGACGAATTGCCATAAAATTCTCCATCTAATTCTTTTCTTACCGTAATTGTTTTCCCTGCTTTTCCCAGAGGTAAGCCAGCATGGGGTAGGAATTTACGCTGAATTCACAGCCGTTTTCATCATTCAGATACATCCCTAAATGCAGGTGCACCGCAAAATTTCCGGTAGTGCCCTCCACTTCGCTGTAACCCGTATCTCCCATAAAGCCAAGCAGCGTCCCCGCCGCAACCTCTTCCCCGATTTCAAATTCTTCGGCGTATTCCGCCAGATGAGCGTAATAAAAATATGCCCCGGAAGGGCTTCGGACGCCTATCCGGTAGCCGCCCAGCTTCAGCCAGCCGATATTTTCAACCACGCCGTCTGTCATGCTGTAAACCGGATAAATCCCTCTTTCATTGACAGAAGCCATGATATCCGTCCCCTCATGCCCCCTGTCCCCGCCGAAGGTGCGGCTCTGCATCCAGCTGTTTTCAAAGGAGACCGTCGCATCGGGCGCATTCGAAATTTTCCCCACCGGGAACACCTTTAAATCCTGCCACAGCGCGGCAATCTGCTTTCTGACAGCCTCAAAATCCTCTCCGCGGTATTTTTTTACATAGTCAATATCCTTCTCTAAGGTTTTTACGTCCGTCACAGCGCTTCCCGTGGCAAAATACATCGTCAGAAGCTCACTGTAACGGGTGATATCCCCGCCGGAATCCTCCAGAAAGGTATTTCTGACCTCTTCCGGCAGGTTATGGTTTCTCATGTTCTCGTATGCAGTCTCATAGGAAAAACAGTTTATCTGCTGTACCCTCCCGCAGATTAGGTCCTGCAAAAATACATTGGCAAAGACCACCGCAAGAAATAATAGTAAGACACTGATACGATTTGATTTCATACTCTATTTACATTTCTTTAAAAATTCTACTAATAATCTCCATACCCGTTCTGTGGAGGAAATGCTCAAACGCTCCTTCGGGGTATGAATGTCATAATTGTTAGGTCCAAAGGAAACGCAGTCTAAATCCGCAATTTTACCGGACAAAATACCGCACTCTAACCCTGCGTGAATCGCCTCAAATACAGGTTTTTCCCCAAACAGTTCTTCATAAACTGCACTGATACCCTCACGGATTTCCGAATCTGCACGGTACTCCCATGCCGGGTAACCGCCGCTCATTTCCACACTGCCGCCTAAAAATTCAGCCAGATATTCCAGCTTGCCGCCTAACTCTTCCTTTCTGGTGGAAACGCTGCTCCGCACGGAGGAAATGATTTTAAAGCTCTCCTGGGTCAGTTCCATAATTCCGGCATTTAAGGACGTTTCCACTAACCCCGGCATTACCATGCTCATGTGCTGTACGCCGTCCGGCACGTTCCTCAGATAAAAAATCACCTTGGTCATAGAAGCAAAGGATAAAATTTCCTTTTCCGCCTCCGCCGCCTCTTCCACGTCAATGCGGACGTTTTTATCGGAAGCAGCATATTCCTTCTGCAAAATGCTCTCGATTTCTTTTAAATAGGAAATCATTTCTTCTTTCTTCTCACCGGGAACTAACAGTTCAGTACGGCATTCCCTTGGAATGGCATTGTCCTTTAAGCCTCCTGCCAGGGCGGAAATTCCCATTTCTCCCCGGTCAGAAAGGTATTTTAAGACACGTCCCATGAGAATATTGGCGTTGCCGTGCTCCTTGTCGATTTCACTGCCGGAATGCCCGCCGTCTAACCCGGTAACTGTGACCGTAAGAGGGATACCCTTCTGGCTCATATAGGACACCGGAATGGTGGTTTCCACCGTCATTCCCCCGGCGCAGCTGGTAAGGAAACGTCCTTCCTCATCCGAATCGATATTTAACATCTTATGCCCCTTTAACATGGACAAATCAATGCTCTCTGCGCCAAGCATTCCGATTTCTTCGTCCACGGTAATGACAACCTCTAATCTGGGGTGCGCTATCTCTTCATCCGCTAAAATGGCAAGGGCATAGGCAACGGCAATGCCGTCGTCACCTCCTAAGGTGGTTCCCTCCGCCTTTAAGAAATCGCCGTCCACATAGAGCTTTAAGCCCTCTTTCTCAAAATCAATGTCATAACCGCTCTCTTTCTCGCAGACCATATCCATATGACCCTGGATAATCACAGGCTCGGCGTTCTCATAACCCGGCGTTGCCTCCTGAATCATAACTACGTTATTCGCCTCGTCCTGATAGTACTCTAACCCAAGCTCTTTGGCAAACGACACCAGATAATCGCTGATTTGCTTTGTGTTTCTTGAGCCGTGGGGAATTGCCGCCAGCTGCTCAAAATAATAAAATACGTTTTCCGGTTTTAAATTTAATTTTCCTGTGTGTTTCATAGTATCCTCCTGCCTTTCATATAGTTTAATATGAAAAAGAAATTAATATTCCTCGGTTTTCTTATTTTTATTGCGTATATTTTATGTTTTCCCCAGAGGGCTGTCTCTGCCGCCGCAGATGGTCTGGTGCTCTGGTATGAACGGGTGCTGCCCTCGCTGCTCCCCTTTGCCATATTGTCAAATATTCTGATTTATTCGAATTATCTGACCTACCTGACAAAATATATTTATCCCATCACCAGAATCATCCTGCCCGGAAGCGAAAACGGGGCGTTTGTGATTTTATCCGGCTTTCTCTTCGGCTTTCCTATGGGGAGCAAGAACTGCGCGGAGCTGTTAAAATGCGGGAAAATCTCACAGGAAGAGGCGGAAATCCTCTTCATCATCACCAACAACATCAGCCCTGTATTTATCAGCAGCTTTATCCTCTGTCAGGAGTTAAAGCTCCCATCCATGATTTTATTAAGCTATCTGATCGTGTATCTTCCCCCGGTGCTCTTAGGCGGTCTGCTCCTGCCGAAGCTGAAAAAACAAAATCTCTCCGCACCGGAAAGCAGAACACAAAAAACGCCGGCATCTAAATCTCAAATGAATTTTAAAATCATAGATGCCGGCATCATGAATGGTTTCGAAACATTAACCAGACTGGGTGGTTATATTATGCTGTTTTCCATGTTTGCCTCCATGTTAGGGCTTCTGCCTATTCCCGATACGGCAAAGGTTCTGCTCACCGGATTTACAGAAATCACCAACGGCATTCACCAGTTATCGGAACTGTCCCTCCCCGGTAAGCTGCGCTACGTTCTTGCCATGTCTTTTACCGCTTTCGGAGGTCTTTCCGGCGTTGCACAGACCAGCTCCATGGTGAAAGGAACCGACCTTTCCATGAAGCGCTACCTCCTGTTAAAGCTGGTACTGACCGCAGTCTCCACACTGCTGGCTGGTTTTATCGCCTGCCTGTGTATTCTGTGACAGGGCTGTGCAGTCCCTCGCGATTTCCCGGTTACTCCGTAACGGGGCTGCAGTCCCTCGCCGTTTCCCGATTGCTCCATAACGGGCTGCATTCTTCACATTTCAGGAATTGCCTAACATATCAGAGGAAATCTGAACATTCGGCAGTTCCTCCTTCTTTGGCGCCTCCGCCGGCTCGTCCGCTGTGGGATTTAACTCTGCACGGTTGGCTGTCACCACATCTAAAAAGCCCTGCAGGGAACTCATATAAGAATCATGGCGTGATTTTGACATCTCCATGGAATGCGAAATCGCATTTTCCAGATTTTTTAAAATATCATCCGTATACTGCATCGCCCCCATACGGATGTTGTTGGCGTCATTGGTGGCATTATCCATAATCTCCTGCGCCTGTTTTGTGGCAATCATTACCACCTCGTTTGCCTGGGCGTATGCCTGCTGCATAATCTGGTGCTCGCTGACTAATTCATCCGTTTTCACCTGCGCCTGGGCAATGATGGCGTCCGCCTTTGTCTGGGCATCCGCTAAAATCGCCTCTTTATTGCTGATAATCTTCTGGTAGCGCTTGATTTCCTCCGGTATCTTGGTACGGAGTTCACTCAAAAGCTCTTCCATCTGCTCTTTATTTACCACAATATTGGCGGAATTAAATGTCTGGGTCTTACAGCCGTCAATGTAGTCCTCTATTTCCTCAATCACCTGTTCAATTCTGCTTGCCATAGTACCACTCCTTATTTTGTAATATTGTATTTGGCATAAATTCTGTCAATAAACCGTTCCGGAACGAATTTTGTAATATCTCCGCCATAAGATGCAAATTCCTTGACAATCGTGGAACTCAGATAAGAATATTGCAGACTTGTTGTTAAAAAAATCGTCTCCACTTCCGGATTTTCCACATGATTCGTCTGAGCAATCTGAAGCTCATATTCAAAATCGGTAACTGCCCGAAGTCCACGGATAATAATAGTGGCGTCAATCTCCTTCATATAGTCCACAAGCAGTCCGTCAAAGGACGCCACCGTCACATTCGGCAGATGTTCCGTCATCTCTTTTATCATACTAACACGTTCCTCAAGAGAAAACAACGAATTTTTTGCACTGTTGTTCAATACTCCCACCACCAGCTCATCCACAATTTTTGCAGAACGCTCAATCATATCAAGATGACCTAAGGTAAGCGGGTCAAAGCTGCCCGGGTAAATGGCTTTTTTCATAGGTATTCCTCCCATGCCGTTTTATTTTTGCGCTATACGCAAGTATAGCTTTTACTTCTCCGCTTTTCTGATAAAAGCATGTTCATTTGTCTTATAAGTCTTTAATTTGCGGAGCACAAAGCCCATTTCCTCCAAATAATCAAAACTCGTAGACAAAGACGCCTCCACCACAATCAGGGTATCCTCCTTTAACAGAGAGGACGTAGACAGATAGCGAAGCACTTCCTTTTCTATCTCCTGGTTATAAGGCGGGTCCATAAAGATAACGTCGAATTTGTATTTTCCCTCCATAGAACGGAGCGCTGTCATCACGTCCGACGGATAAAGTTTGGTTTCCTTCGTAAATTTCGTAAACTCAATATTTTCCTCAATACAGCCAATGGCTCTTTTCGCATTTTCCACAAAAACCACATAGGAAGCTCCCCTGCTGGCTGCCTCCAATCCGATTTGTCCGCTTCCGGCAAATAAATCCAGAAAATAACTGCCGGGGACTTCTTCCTGAAGCATGTTAAATAAGGTTTCCTTGATACGGTCTGTGGTTGGACGGGTGTCTGTGCCTGCTACGGTTTTCAATGGCATACTGCGGGCAGTACCGGCGATGATTCTCATTTTTTTGGTCTCCTTCTTTATAATGGTTACGAATCTATGATTTTATATATGGGTTTATTGGCTAAGGACGCCGGGAAGCGCAGCACGTCTCAGTCAGACACGCTCTCGCTCCCTAAGAACGCAGCGGATGCTAAGCTCGAAAGGACCTCGCTAAGCACCGGCGTCCTTAGAAGGGTCTGTCTGAGACGTGCTGCGCTTCCCGGCTGTTTCTTGGCGAAATAAAACTTGTATCAATAACATCCACATTTGTTCATTATTAATATATTTTTTCTGTGCTATTCTAAGGGAGGTACGCCCCAAAAAATTTCTATATCATAAAGTTTGTGTGTAAAATATACGTTTTTCTATTAATATAAAAGATAGATAACTTATAAAATTCTTTCTGCTATACAAACACGACTTCCAGTTATATATATATATATCATTAATTATGTACATCAAAAATATTTTCCTGTATATAAACGTCCTTTGCAATACTTTCTCAACAGGATATATAATATCCTATAATTTCCAGCTCACCTAGTGTCATTAACTATGTATATCAAAAATATTTTCCTTCATACATATAAACGTTTTTTTGCAATACTGCCTTAACAGAATACATGCTATTCTATAATTTCCAGCCACCTAAATTCTCAACGCCCCTCCCTCATAATGCCACCACCTATGGCAGCGTTTTTCAAGTGGGATTTTTGCCAGAACGGGGCTGGCGGTAACGTTTATTGGGGGCTTGGACAAAAGGCAGTCTGGTTTGTGACTATGGGAGGAGATTAGAGGTTCTTAGAAATCTGTTCGATATCCAGTAACACCCAGACACGGATGTCTGGGTGAGGTACAATGGAGCCAGGGAAGGCGACTTTGTACCGGTTACGTCCTGTTTTCACAGCCTCGGTACAGATTTCTTAGAACCTCTTATCTCTGGACATCGGAACAAAACAGACTGCCTTTTGTCCAAGCCCCCGACACACCTACCTTCCCCAGCCCCGTCCCAATCTCGCCAAAACCTTCACGTTCAAAAACACTCCATACTCTAAAGCATTAATCCATATAGTGCCTCTGAATACACTCACTCAGCAGCTCTAGCGCCCTCCGGCAAGCCGCCTTCCTCACCTGCATTCGGTCACCCTCGAACATATGCCGCTCCGTCACTGTCTCTCCCTTGAGATAACATCCAAGATACACCAGCCCCACCGGACACTCCTTTGTGCCCCCGTCGGGACCAGCTACCCCGGTAACGGAAAGCGCCGCCGTTGTTCCGGCAGTCCTTGCTGCTGCTTCCGCCATATCAGCGGCAGTCTCCTTGCTGACAACCCCGTAGGTATCAATAATATCACGCTTTACCCCTATCATCTTCACCTTAGCGTCATTGGAGTAGGTAACATACCCTTCCGTAAAAAACTCTGAAATCCCCGGCACGTTAATAAGGGTAGACGCTATCATCCCCCCGGTGGCGGATTCCGCAGTTGTCAGTGTAATCTGATATTTTTTTAACAAACTAAAAACGGAAATTTCCAGCGCCGCCGGACACTCTGTTTCCGGCATTTCTGCTGCGCTGGAATGAATTGCTTTTTCTGTCACATTGATTCCTTTCTGTGGGCTGCATGGCACCGGATGTTGTGCTGCAGCCTCCTGTCTGTCGGTTTAGACAGACCTATTTCTGCTCTTTTAATACATCCTTATTTTTTGCGATATAATCAATCAGAGAAACGATTGTAAGGATTAAAGCAACATAAGTAAGAATTACTCCTAAAATCCGGAATGCCGGATGGGGGATATCTAAAATCAGCACGATAACCATTAACATCTGGAAGGTGGTTTTAAATTTGCCCCAGTAGCTTGCCGCAATGACAACGCCGTTGTCGGACGCCACCAGACGGAACCCGCTGATGATAAATTCCCTGGCAATGATTACAATGACAATCCATGCCGCCAACTGTCCTGTCTCGATGAGACAAATCATGGCAGAGCAGACTAAAAGCTTATCTGCCAGTGGGTCCATAAATTTTCCGAAATTGGTTACCAGATTGTATTTTCTGGCGATTTTGCCGTCTAACATATCCGTCAGGCTTGCCACGATAAAAATTGCAACTGCGATATAGTTGCCGTAGCCTTCAAAATATGGCGCCAGCATAAAAAATACAAAAAATGGAATTAAAATTACACGCATTACCGTTAATTTGTTTGGTAAATTCATTTTACAATCTCTCCTATCAAATCATACTCGTAAGCTCCGGTCACCCGGACTTTTACGATATCCCCGGTCATCAGCTCTTCTTCGGTATTGATGAAAATGTAACCGTCTACATCCGGCGCGTCCCGGTAGGTTCTGCCTACATAAGCATTTTCGTCACTGACTTTTCCCTCAATAAAAACGAAAAGCTCTCTATCTTTCATTGTCTCATTTTTATCGAAAATGATTTCCTCCTGCAGCTCCATCACGTCCGCCTGCCACTCCGCTTTCTGTTCCTCTTCCACCTGGTCGGGAAATTCTGCGGCGGGGGTTCCCTCCTCCGGGGAATAAGTAAATGCCCCTAAGCGGTCAAACTCCATATCGTTGACAAACTGCATCAGCTCTTCATGTATTTCCTCCGTCTCGCCGGGGAAACCGCAGATTAAGGTGGTGCGCAGCGTGATATCCGGAATGCGCTCCCGCAAATGGGTGATAATGCGGACCAAATCGTCATGGCTGGTCCTTCTTCCCATCCGCTTTAGCATCATGTCGTTGGAATGCTGTATCGGGATATCCAGATAATGGCACACCTTTTCATTCCGAAGCATGGAATCAATCAGTTCCTCATAAATTTCCTCCGGATAACAGTACATAATCCGTATCCAGAACAGACCGTTAATTTTATTCAATTCATCCAACAGGCGGTGCAGGGATTTCTCCCCATACAGGTCTACGCCATAAAGGGTGGTTTCCTGCGCCACTAAAATCAGCTCCTTTACTCCGCCCGCAACCAGCTCCTTCGCCTGTTCCACCAAATCCTCCATCGGGACGCTGCGGTAATTTCCACGGATGTAAGGAATGATACAGTAGGTACAGCGCTTGTTGCAGCCCTCCGCAATTTTAAGATGCGCAAAATGACCGCCTGTAGTAACACTCCGCTTGGTGTGAATGTCAGGCAGTCCCTCTAAGGTTTTAAAATTCTCATAATGCTTTCCCTCTAAGGCGCTGTGTACCGCATTGACAATATCCTCATAGGAATTGGTCCCTAAAATGGCGTCCACCTCCGGGATTTCCTTTCGGATTTCCTCCTGATAACGCTGGGCGAGACAGCCCGTCACAATCAGAGCCTTTAGATTGGCGTCCTTCTTGTGCTCCGCCATCTCTAAGATGGTATTGATACTCTCTTCCTTCGCGTCATTGATGAAACAGCAGGTGTTAATAATAATCACATCTGCCTCGTATTCATCATCCGTCATTTCCATTTTGTCATTCTGCAGCATACCATCGTCTTGCAATAAACCGAGCATGAACTCGGTATCTACTAAGTTTTTGTCGCAGCCTAAGGAGATAAATAATAACTTCATTAATTAAATGTCCTCGTTTTCTGTATCCGGGATAATCTTGACTTTTCCCTCGTAAAGCTCTTCCACTGCCATGGAAAGCGGCTTCGGGCAGACTCTCTTGTCATTCATGGGTTCGTCCCCTGCGATAATCTGGCGCGCACGCTTTGCTGTGGCAATTACGATGGAATAACGGCTGTTTACCACCGGCTCTTCCCCGATTTCTACGTCATTGTTTACTACTTTCATTAATTCTACATAAGATGGATGTATCATAATTCTCTCTCCTTTTATTTGGAAAAACTTTTCAGTTCTTCTCTCATTTCATTGATTGCTTCTATATTGCGTGATACTCTGCGGTGTTCTCCCTGGATAAGGCTGTGCACCTCCTCCACACAGGTTTCCAACACATCGTTTACCACCAGATAATCATAGGCTTCCATGCCCTCTGCCTCTCCCGCAGCTCTGGCAAGCCGGGACTCAATCACGTCCATGGTTTCTGTTCCCCTGCCCACCAGGCGTCTTTTTAACTCCTCGGCACTAGGCGGCGTCACAAACAACAACAGGGTGTCCGGGAACTTTTCTTTTACCTTTAAGGCTCCCTGTATCTCTATCTCAAGGATAACGTCTCTTCCGGCTTCTAACTGTTCCTCCACATATGCTTTGGGAGTGCCGTAATAATTCCCCACATACTGGGCGTATTCCACTAACGCATCCTCTGCAATCATCTGTTCAAATTCTTCCCTGGTTCGGAAAAAATACTCCCTGCCGTCCACTTCTCCCTCCCTGGGTTTTCTGGTGGTGGCGGAAATGGACAGCGCATACTGCCCCTCGTATCTTTTTAAAAGCTCCTTCATAATGGTTCCCTTCCCCGAACCGGAGAACCCGGAAACCACCGTCAAAATTCCTTTATTCCTTTGTATCATCATATCCCTCCGCGTCATTGCCGTTAAATCTGCCGGCTAATGTCTCCGGCTGTAAGGCAGACAAAATAATATGATTGTTTTCCGTAAAAATAACGCTCTTTGTCCTGCGCCCCTGGGTGGCGTCTATCAGGATTTCCTCTTCCTTGCCCCGCTGCACCATCCGCTTGGCGGGCGCGGAATCCGAAGAAATAATGCTGACAATCTTATCGGTGTTTACCACGTTGCCGAAACCGATATTCATTAATTTTGCCATATCAAATGCCCTCTTCCTGCGTACGTTTTTCTGCAAATGCCCTCTGCCGGAAAACAACACTACTCTATGTTCTGAATCTGCTCACGCACTTTCTCAATATCGGTCTTTAAATTAATGCCCGTATCGGAAATCTCTAAATCATTCGACTTTGACAAAATCGTATTTGCCTCCCGGTTCATCTCCTGGGCGATGAAATCTAACTTCCTGCCTACGCTGCCGCCCGCCTCTAAGGTATCCCTGGTGCTCTTAATATGGCTGCGGAGACGCACGGTTTCCTCGTCCACACAGATTCTATCTGCAAAAATGGTAACCTCCGTGGCGATTCTTCCCTCATCCATCTGCCTGTCACCTAAAAGCTCCGTCACCTTCGCCTCTAACCGTTCTTTATAGTCTCTCATAATGACCGGAGAACGCTCCTCGATAAAATCTACATAAGAAAGCATGGCGTCTAATTTCTCGCACAAATCCTTCTTTAAATGCTCTCCCTCTTTGATACGGCTCTCCACAAACTGTTCCGCAGCTCCCCGCAGCGCCTTTTCAAGACCTGCCCAGAGTGCTTCCTCGTCAATTCCCTGCTCTTCCATGGTAAATACTTCCGGATATCTTGAGAGACCGCTGACACGAATGTCATTCTCCAACCCAAACTTCTCCGCCATGCTGTTTAAATGCTTCAAATATTCTGCCGCAAGGTTTTCGTTGTATTTTAATGCAAAATTATCTTCCGTAAAATCTTCATAGGAAATGAAAACATCTACCTTGCCCCGTTCCATGTATTCCTTCAACAGGCTGCGGATTGCGCTTTCAAAAAAATTAAGTTTTTTCGGCATCTTGATATTGATATCCAGATAGCGGTGATTGACAGCTTTCATCTCTACTGTAAATTTCCGTTCCTCGTCCGCATATTCACATCTGCCGAATCCGGTCATACTTTTAATCATGTTTTCCTCGTTTCTGTGCTGTCTTATGACATAGTACTGCCAGTATGAATTAAGTCAATTAATTATAAAAGTATTTTCTCAATAAGTCAATACCGACTTCGTTCAAAAGCTTTCCAAAAAAAATGTTGAAAAATATGAAGCAGCACTATCCTTTTCTGTCTTTCATTCGTTATATATAATAGAAAGAAAAATGCGCATTGGCTTTCCATAACGGGAAAGGAGGATTTTGTGGACTTTGATTTGCTGTTGATACAAAAAATGAAGCGTGGCAATGAAAATGCTTTTGACGTCTTTGTTCGTAAGCATTATGAAGAAATCCTAAACTATTGTAGTTATCATTGTCCTGACACATCATACGCCGAAGATTTGACCCAGGAAACCTTTTTACGTTTTTTTGAAAAATTATCCGATTACCGTTATATGGGAAAAACCAGAAATTACTTGTATACCATAGCAGGAAATCTTTGCAGGGATTATTACAAAAAAACAAAGGAAAGTCTGTTAGAAGAACAACCTGAGGCTATTCAAAATCCTTTCCAACCATCGGAGGCAGAGAACATTCTTAACAAAATAACGATGGAAGCGGCTTTAAATCATTTGCCGGAAGAATTGCGGGAGGTAATTGTCCTCTACTATTTTCAGGAATTAAAGCTTACAGAAATAGCCGATGCATTACAAATAGGTCTGCCTTTGGTAAAGTATCGGATAAGGCAGGCAAGAATGCGGTTAGAAAAGTTGTTAAGGGAGGAGTGATTTTATGAATTTAGAAAAAGAGCTAAAGGACTATGGCGAGAGCATGAAAATAATTCCGAATGAACAGAAAATAACAGAAACAGTAAGAAAATCAATGGAGGCATACTGCTTAGCCGAACAGGAACGTTCCTTGACTTATTGGGAGTTTTTATGGGCGCAGTTACGTCTGATACGAAAGCGTTGGTGGTTATTCCAGCTTTTACTGCTCCTTTTGCTGTGGGCTGTATTGCCGTCCATTCAAGTCGAACAGCTTGTACAAAGGATATTAGGGGTCGCTGCTTCCTTGTTTATTATTCTGATTATCCCGGAGCTATGGAGAAACCAAGCCTGTCAGTCAATGGAAATTGAAGCGGCTTCGTATTATTCCTTGCGCCAAATATATGCGGCGAGAATGCTGCTGTTTGGCATTGTGGATATTGTTTTGATTACCTTTTTTTGTATGTCTGCCACTGTTACAATGGATATTCTGCTTTCACAGCTTTTCATACAATTCCTGTTTCCCATGACAGTAACGACAGCAATCTGTTTTGGAATCTTATGCAGCAAATACCCATTTCGTGAAACGACAGCAATGATGATGTGTATTGCATGGAGCACTCTATGGCTGGTGGTTATTTTAAACGAAAAAATATATACCGCTGTCACATTTCCGCTCTGGCTTATTTTTATTGGAATTGCTTTCACTTTTCTAATTTTTACAGTTTATCGAAGCATACACTGCTGCAATCATTATTGGGAGGTAACATCAAATGAATTTGGTATTAGATAACCTGACAAAAGAATTTGGCGGGTTTGCTGCCGTAGACCATATAAACCTCACTATGACAAACGGAGTATATGGTTTATTGGGAGTAAATGGAGCAGGAAAAACAACGTTAATGAGAATGTTGTGTACTTTATTGAAGCCCACCAGCGGGAACATCTATTGCAATGGAAAAGATATTTTTCAAATGGATGGCGAATACAGAAATCTATTGGGATACCTGCCGCAGGATTTTGGCTTCTACCCCGAGTTTACCGTAAAAGACTATCTTCTCTATATTGCTGCAATCAAAGGAATACGCCCTGCTGTCGCAGAAAAAAGGGCAAAGGAACTGATTTCCAGAGTTGGACTTACAAAGGTGACAAACAAGAAATTAAAAAAATTGTCCGGCGGAATGAAAAGGCGTGCCGGAATTGCGCAGGCAATGTTAAACAATCCTCCGATTTTGATACTTGACGAGCCGACAGCCGGGCTTGACCCAAACGAAAGGATACGTTTTCGAAATTTGATTAGCGAGCTTTCAGAAGAGCGTCTGGTATTGCTGTCTACCCATATTGTTTCTGATATTGAGTACATCGCCAATAAGATATTGATGATGAAAGACGGTGCCATCGTAAATGAGGGAACATTAGATGAGATGATTAGCGCTATGCCGGAAAAGGTCTGGGAATGTATTGTTCCGCAGCAGTCGGTATCTGCTTTAACCAAAAGATATAAAGTTTCCAATATGAAATCCGAACATTCTGGCGTAAATTTACGGATTATTTCAGCAGAAAAACCATGCGAAACAGCGATATGTGTGCATCCTTCCCTTGAAGATGTGTTTTTATACTATTTTGGAGAAAAGGCTGGTGATGAAAATGACACGCTTTGAATTAAAAAAAATCTTTTCAAAACCTGTAACTAAAATCGTATTGATACTATTGGCAGTCTCACTATGCGTTGTCAGCTATTTTGCGATTGGATATGTGGACTATGTAGATGAAAATGGAGAAAAGTCAACCGGTATCGCAGCAGCTTCGTCATTGCGGGAAGCAAAAAATGAATGGGCTGGATATATTACCGATGATGTGCTGCAAAAAGTTCTGGAAGAAAATGCGCTGATTAACAATTCCGAAGAATATCTTTCCACAGACGTGATTGAGAGAGAGAAGGCATATTCCAAAAAACAGGGTTTCTCCGACATAAGGGAAATGATAAACTGGGCGTTTGGCAGTTTTCAGGAATATAACTATTATCGGGCGGACAGTGTTTCACAGGAAGAAATCAGCTCGTTTTATGACAGGAGGACAGCAAATCTGGCCGCTTGGCTAAATTCAGACGAACAGGAAAGCCGCTTTTCTGAACCGGAACGGCAATTCCTGATTTCACAATACGAGAAACTCGAAACGCCTTTTTATTATGAGTATGCAGACGGGTGGGCAGCATTATTAGAATATGCTCCTACCATTATGATGCTGACGGTCTTAATCACTGGTTTTCTGGTATCCGGAATATTTTCAGATGAAATCCAGCTAAAGGCGGATTCGATTTTTTTCTCTGCCAGGTTAGGCAGAAATAAGGCGGTTACCGCAAAAATAAAAGCAGGCTTTATCGTAGTTACGTCTGTTTACTGGAGCATGATATTCCTATATTCAGGAATTGTATTAGCGGTACTGGGAACCGGCGGAGCGAACCAGGCGATTCAAACCAGCTTTGCAAACTGGAAAAGTTTTTATAACATTACCTACCTGCAGGATTATCTGCTGACCGTTTCGGGCGGATACTTGGGAAACCTGTTTATCCTGTTTCTGTCCATGCTTGTGTCTGCAAAAACACGCTCAAAGGCGTTGGCAGTAACAATACCCTTTATTTTATTATTCATTCCCTCATTTTTGAGTGGAATATCGGTTTTATCGGAGGTACTAGCGCTTCTTCCGGACCAGCTGCTGCAAGTATGCACTGCAATAAAAAGATTTAATTTGTACCAACTTGGAACGAAAGTAGTCGATGCTGTTCCGATTATTTTTGCAATGTATTTTATTCTTTTTTGTATTCTTTTGCCTGTTCTATATCAGGTTTACCGAAAAACTGAACTAAAATAGCAGCCTGCATAAGCAAAGCGGGCAATCATAGCCCGCTTTATTCTCTTACGAAATCTGCCAGCTTTCCGTCCGTTCACGGATTTTGATAAAATCTTTGTATATCCCTTCCTGTGCCAGAAGCTCTTTATGCGTGCCCTTCTGCACTATCCTTCCTCCGTCAAGCACAAGAATCTGCCCGGCATTTTCAATGGTTGCCAGCCTGTGGGCAATGGTGATAATCGTTTTCCCCTGCGTCAGGGCGGAAAGTGCCTCCTGAATCAGATGCTCATTCTCCGGGTCAACACTTGCAGTCGCCTCGTCAAGAATAATAATCGGCGCCTCCTTTAATATTGCCCTTGCTATGGAAATCCGCTGTTTTTCCCCGCCGGAAAGGGAGGAACCGCCCTCTCCCACAACGGTGTCATACCCCTGTGGAAGCGCCATGATAAAATCATGGCAGCGCGCCTTCTTTGCCGCCGCAATGACTTCCTCCTCCGTGGCATCCTGCTTGCCGAAGCAGATGTTGTTCCGAATCGTATCATGGAACAGATACACATTCTGAAATACCATGGAGATATTAGAGAGAAGGCTGTCGCAGGTCATTTTCCGCACATCGGTGCCTCCGATACAGATGCTTCCCTCATCCACATCATAAAAACGCGCCAGCAGGCTGCAAATCGTTGTTTTTCCCGAACCGGAGGGCCCCACGATAGCTACACTGCTCCCCTGAGGCACATGGAAGGAAACATTGCTTAACACCCTGCGGCTGTCATATCCGAAGGACACCTTCTGAAAATCAATATCATAATTTTTCAGGGAAACCTTCCCGGCATCACTGTCAATAAATTTTGCAGCTTCAATTCCCTCTAATTTATTCATCGCAGTTTCCATCAGCTGCATGGTATGCGCTCCGTTCTGCACCTGCTCCACCCGCGAGAAAATAGTAAAGGAAAAAACAGACATCATCAGGAAAACAGACAGGCTCATCTCCCCCTGAATCGTCAGATACGCCGATACCAGCACGATTCCCACCGATGCCAGCTTCAGGCTGAGCTGGTGCAGACCGTTAACCCATACATAATCAAGTTCAATCCTGATATTAATTTTCCTGTGTTCTTTGAATGCGCTGCGGATGCCCTTTACCGACGCCCCTTCCTGTCCGTAAGCCCTGACCACCGCAATTCCGCGGACAAATTCAATAACAGAAGCTATCATATCGTTTTGCGCCTTCTGGTGTACCACTGCGTTCTTATGGCTTGACTTGCTCAAAAGGTGCAGAAAAAACGCAGAGGCAAGAACCCCCGCCAAAGCCACAAGGGCTGCCTGCCAGCAGAAAAATAAAAAGCAGACAATCATGGCAGCCGTATGGATATATGCACCCACAATCACATCCGTCATCTTCATGGCGTACATCTCCAGAACGGAAAGGTCCGTAGTTACCGCTCCGGCAATTTCCCCAGTATTGTTCTTATCAAAAAATCCAAGGGATACCCGTTTCAGGATATCTCCTATGCGGATACGTTCCTCCGCTGTTTTCTCATAGGCGATACTCTCCTGAAAGGTCGCCCGCAGATAAGAAAACAAAAAACGTCCCAGAATCGAAACCACCATAAATAACAGCGCCCAAAGCGCCAAATCCGCGGAAAGCTCTTTCTCCCCTCTGCTGTCCAAAATCATCCGGTCAAGGAAATATGCCGCCCCTATAATCGGCATTGCGGTAAATATGGTCTGTAAAAATGACCACAAAAATCCCCAGTATAACCTTCTTTTATATTCTCCCGTCCAGCGGATAATCCGCCCCATCGTCTTAAACATAGTCTGCCTTCTCCTTTCCTTCTCCCTCCGGCGCAGCTGCCGACCATTTCTTTGCGCCAATATGCGCCTCCCACATGCTGCGGTACAGCGGGCTGTTTTCAAGAAGCTGCTGCTGGCTGCCCTGCGCCTGTATTTCGCCATCTTTCAACAGGACAATCCGGTCCGCTTCTTTGATGGTGGAAAGCCGGTGGGCAATCACAAGCAAGGTTTTTCCCTTTGTCAATGCCAAAATAGATTCCTGAATCTGCGCTTCATTTTCCGGGTCAGTGAATGCCGTGGCTTCATCTAAAATGACAATGGGTGCGTTCTTTAAAATCGCTCTTGCAATGGCAATCCTCTGACGCTCCCCGCCGGAAAGCCTGCCTCCCGCCTCACCTGCCGGCGTATCCCATCCCTTTTCCAGCCGGGCGATAAATTCATCGCACCGCGCCGCCCGTGCCGCCGCATGAACCTCCTCATCCGTGGCATCCGGTTTGCCAATGCGGATATTTTCAAACAACGAACAGTCAAAAAGGAAATTATCCTGCGCCACATAGCTTACCGTCTGTGAAAGCTGAGAAAATGGAAGCTCTTTCACATTTCTGCCGCCGATAGTAACTTCCCCGCCGGAAACATCCCAAAATCTGGCAATGAGCCGTGCAACCGTGCTTTTCCCCCCGCCGGAGGGACCGACTAACGCCGTAAAGCTGCCCTGCGGTATCACCAGATTCATCCGGCGGAGGACATCTCCCTCCTGCTCATTATAGGCAAAAGACACGTTATCCAGTTTTATATCATAGCCGTTCAGATTAACAGGCGTTTCCGCTTCCGTAAGCTCCGGCATATCCAAAACGGCATTGACGTCCCTGATTGCATACTGTATCGATTTGAAATCATTCACCGCATTGTTAAACCAGCTTACAGGTCCTATGATACTCAGTGATAAAATAACAGCGAGGGTAATCTGCGCCGGCGTCAGCTCCCCTGACAGATACAAAAGAATTCCCACCGGAAGAACACCGAGCAGGGTGCTTGGCAGAATAGAAGCCCCCAGATTCATCAACCCCCAGGTAGAACGAAACCAGTCTAACGTAAACTCTTTAAAGCTTTCCACTGCATCCGTATATTTCCGGTAAGAAGCTGCTGACTGATTAAACGCCTTGATAACCTGAATCCCTTCCGTATACTCAATGATTACACTGTTGACATAGTCCGAGGCTTTCATGTACTTGTCATACTGGGAACTATAATTCCGCATCATAACTGCATATACCACTGCTCCTGCCGGAACACAAAGCAGCGCTGCAAGGGCAATTTTCCAGTCCATTGCCAGCAGATACACAAAGACGCAAAGCGGCAGCAGCAGATTTGAAATTCCTTCCGGTATCATATGCGCCAGGGGAAGCTCAATGGTTTCCACCCTGTCCACAATAACGCTTTTTAATTTTCCTGCCGTCTCGGATAACACACTCCCCAGAGGGACGCGTACCAGCTTTTCTGCCAGCGCAAGACGTATATTTTCCAAAATGCAGTACGCTGATATATGAGAAAAACTGGTGGACAATCCATGAAACACCTGCTTTATGACATATCCACCCACACACAGATATATCCAGGGCAGAAGAATATCCATAGTCGGATTTCCGTCAAAAAAAATTAAAATAATGCGGTATACTCCCAGATACGGCAGCAGCCCTCCCGCTACGCTCACCACCTCACATAGGATGGATACCGCCATTTTCAGCCTCGCCTGTCCCGCAAAGGAAAACACCGAAGCAAACGTGCCTTTCTTTTTTTCCATTTCCTTATTACCTCCGATTCATTTTAAAAAGGCGCTCCCTTTCGGGAACACCTGTATTTTATCCTGTCAAATTGTTTTTTTCTGCTCCGAACACTTTCTCCATACTCCATTCAGACAGTAGATTTTCGATACTCCGTCGGCGTCATGCCAAGAACGGAACGAAAAGCGGCAGAAAATTTCCCCGCATTCGAATACCCCACTTTTCCGGCAATGGAAAGAACTGATTCGTCCGTATTTCGCAGCATTAACGCCGCTGCATTCATACGGTATTCCTTCATATAAGCATAAATCGTCGTACCGTAAATCCCCTTAAAGCACTGCTTCATGGAAGTCATGGGAAAATCAAATTTTTGCGACAGCTCCTCTATGGTATGCCAATGCTCCAAATCGTCAGTCATAAACTCCGTCATATCCTTAATTTTATCTACCTGTGTCTTATAAAAATAAGGCCGTTCCACACTTTCCTGCGGCGCGTCAATGGTATCAAGAAATAACAGCAGCTCTAATACCTTAATCTTAAAATAGGGCAGGCGTATCCGGTCAGGGATATGGTACAGCTCGGAGAAAATATGGTCAATCTGCGCTCCTGCCCGCATAATAAAATTTTTTCCGTCTCCGCCGAAGCCTTCCTTCAGCTTCCTTAAATCAACGGAAAAGCCGTCCATCACATGAAGAAGGGATTTTTCCGCCTCCTCTAAGACAAAAGCTATGGTAAGACCGTGATAATGCTTCAGCGGAAAACGAAAATCTCCCGTGTGGTTTCCTCTGGCATTAATCTGGATATCCCCCGATTCTATGTAGATGTACTTATTGTGCTCAATATTCCATTCAATCCGCCCTTCCCGGCAATGGTCAATGCAAATCATTTCCACGGATGGAGAAAAGCCTGAAATGCAATGCTCCATATGGAAGTCATTATATAACAGATAGACACCGGGAAATACGCTGTAAAAGGTCATCCTCCCTTCTCCCGTTGCATCCTTCATCTGAAATACGGCGCAGCCGTCGTCCTCACAGACCAGCCGGACATTGTCCCCCATTTCTTTTTTCGTAAGCGGTATCTGCATGCTCCCATTTCCCTCCTGTTCCTTCAAAAAATGCAGCCATTCTTTCCTGCCCTTCCCTGTCAAGGGGATAATTTTCTACAATCCTGCCCTGTTCCATATGCAAGACGTGCGTACAGCAGCAGGAAATAAACTCCGGGGCATGGGTAACCACCAGCACAACAGCCCCGTTTTCCCCAAGCTCCAGAATTTTTCCGGCAGTTTCTCTCATATGAGTAAGGTCAAGACCGCTGGTAGGCTCATCAAAAACCAGAATCCGCCTGTCTGAGCCAAGCGCAGCCGCCACTGCCACCCGCTGTTTCTGTCCACCGGAAAGCGACATGGGATGTTCATCCTTAAGAGACAGTAAATCCAGCGAATCAAGGATTTTCTCCGCCTTCTCCCTGTTCTCTTTTTTCATGGAAAGCAGTACCTCATCTATCACACTTTCCGTAAAAAGCTGGTGATTCGTATCCTGCATGACCATGCAGCAGGCAGAGAGCCGTTTCCTTGCATTCAGCCTTCTGCCCTGACAGAAAAGCTCTCCTTTATCCCGTTTCAGCAGCCCGCAGACGCTTTTTGCAAATGTTGTCTTGCCTGCTCCGTTGTGCCCGATGACCGCAACAATGCCTTTCGGAATTTCACACTCCGGGATATGGAGAATCTGCTTTTTTCCGGGATAGCCAAAGCAGAAATTTTTCAATCTCAAAGGCTCGTCCTCCGCTGCCTGCTGTTTTTCCCGATAGGGCAGCTGCCGGATGGACGGTATACGCAATCCCCTGTCCTCATAAAATGCCGCCTCCTTTGAAAAAAATTCCCTGCCGGAATATTCCTCCCTGATTTTACCGTCCTCCATAAAAACAACACGGTCTGCAATCCCCTTTAGGAAATGCAGCCTGTGCTCCGCAATCAATATGGTTTTCCCTGCTGCTTTCAGACGGCGGATGATGCCGCGAAGCTCTCTTATCCCGTCAAAATCAAGATTAGAGGTCGGTTCATCCAATACAATAATCTTCGGCTCTAATGCGCTGACAGAGCCGCAGGCAATCTTCTGTTTTTCTCCTCCCGACAATTCAAATATACTACGGTCAAGCAAATGCTCCAGCGAAAGCGCATTCACTGTCCTTCGGATACGCTCCCTCACCTCGTTTTCGGGCATACCAAGATTTTCGCATCCAAAGGCAAGCTCGCTGGTAGTATCTACATTGAAAAACTGACTGCGGGGATTTTGGAACACAGAACCCACCATCTGCGCTATATCGTAAAGCTCGGTATCCGGGACGCTTTTCCCTTCCACAATAACATTTCCTTTTAATGTTCCATCATAATAATGGGGAATCAGCCCATTTACAAGTCGGGTCAGCGTAGTTTTCCCACAGCCGGATTTTCCGCACAGCAGCACCGTTTCACCGTCCCGTATTGTCAGGTTGACCGATTGCAGTCCCAGGTCTTCTTTTCCTCCGAAATAGGAGAAGCTCACATCTTTTATTTCAACCATATATATGCATTCCTCCTATCCTGCAAATTTATCCGCCAGAAACAAAAATATACTGATGATACAGATTATCATGGCTATGGCATCGCAAACGCCAAAACCAATCCGACAGATATTCGTACGTTTTACAGGTGCGCCAAGGCCTCTTGTCAGTGCAGCCGCAGACAGTTCATCCCCGATTTTTACGCAGGATACCATCAGCGGAATCAAACGGTACTCCAGCATTCGAAATGGCTTTCCGCCTCCAAAACGTATGCCGCGCATCCGCATGGCATCTCCAATGGCGCCGTACTCCTCCCTGACGGTAGGAAAGAACCGGAAAACCACGGACAGAGGAATCGAAAGCTTCTGCGGCAGATGAATGCGCTCCATTGCCGCCATAAACTCACTTACCGTCGTGGTGTTCATAAGATAAGCACCCATGGCAATCCCCGGCATGAATTTTGCAAAAATACCGCAGAATGCCACCAGAAGGGAATTGCAAAAGCCAGCGGTGACGGGTATCAGAAAAATCCCGCCCCAGTAAGCCAGCCCGTAACTGAAAGCATAGGCAGCGGCTAACCGCCATTTTTTCTCCAAAAGGAACAAAACAAAGGGAATGGCAGTCAATGCGGGACGGATAACATTCATCCGCCTTCCGCTTCCGCCTCCGAGGACAATCGCCGCAATGGTGATAACAAGCAGTATTTTGGTGCGGGGATCCAGCAGGGATTTTCTGCTGTCTGCCCCGCTTTTTAAAAACTCCTTCGCCATTATGCAATCCCCGCCCGCACAAAATGTTTTTTTAACACCGCTCTGCCCAAAAGCGCACCCAGGATGCCGAAAACAAAGGAAGCAGCAAGAAGCGGCAGCAGGCTCCAGTCCGGTATGTAGCGCATCAGGGTTTCGGCATATTCCTGCCCGTAGCCTCCCTGGGCAAGATTTTCAAAATAACTATCCCTCGTCATCACGATAGGGATATAATTCCCAATCAGCCACATGGAAAACACTCCATAGCCAAGGATACTCTTTTTGACGCTGCCATATCCGCCCGAACAGAAAATAAGATCGGCAAGAACACCGCACACGGGCGCTGTCAATATTACCCATACACCCATTCCCATAAGGCTTATAATCAAGCCTATCAGCACAGACATAATGGTTACCATTCCAAACTTCTTCGTCTTTGTCAGAAACAGCATGAAGGGTATTCCGCCGACAAGGGGTATCAGCACGGTCAAAAGCGGAATGAATATCGGCATATAGCCCAGCATGGCTACTGCCATACAGACAACAAACATAATAGCGGTAAAAATCCCTACCGTAATCAGGTCCTTTGGTTTTATTCCTTCTTTTTTCATGAAAACCTCCTGTAAATTTGGTTAGATACATCTAACCTTTACTTTGAATAAAAGGCTCCTTATTCCAGGAACCTTTTCAAAAGAATACAGCAAAACCCTCCCTGTGTCTGCTCCAAAACGTTCCAGCCTAATCCATTCCGTCAGAAAATACCGATAGAAATGCCTGATTCATTTTTTCTCCTTCTTATGAAATAGTTTGAAACGTAAAAAAGGAAAAGCCAGAACCAACAAAACCGCCAGTGACAAAAGCTCCGCCGCTCTCCAGTACCAGGGCTGATGAAACGCTGCTTCCACCTCTCCGTGGAAATTTGCCGGCAGCACCACGGACAGCACATGCTGTTCATCACTCACCATGGAAAGCTGTTCCCCAGTTTCTTTGTTTACGGCACGGTATCCTTTATAGTCTAAAAAGGGCACCTGAATCTTCCGTTCCTCTGACGCCTTATTTTCACATACCATGGTAACTGTGCTGTTCTTTTTCTCAAAGCTCTCAATGACAAGGTCTGTCTCATTTTCCGGCACGGGATTGGGATTTCCAATCAGTAAAACCGAGGATTCCACAAAGAGGTACTCCCCTCCTGCCACCGCCCCTCTGGTGTCGATAGAGGCTGCGCTTGTCACCTTTACCATATCCCCTGAGGACAGCTTATTGTCCATAAGATACTGGGAACCAATGAGCGTAAGAGTACAGAGTACTGCGATTGCCCCCACCTTTATGGTGCGGTCTGTCAGCTTTTCCAAAAACTTAAGGGCATACATTGCCAGCACCACGCCTAAAAATGTGGCAATTCCGATAAAACGCCATGCAAACTGATAGGGCGTTAAAAATCCTCCGACCCCCGGCAGTTTTCCCAGCGCATTCCAGGGAAAGAAATAACAGGACATCAGCAGGGAAAGGCAAAACAGCACAAGAATTTTCACAGGCTCCGCCAGCTTTAACTGTACTGCCGCCCCCTCTTTTTTCCTGCGGACAAAAAAGGTCAGCAGTTCCCAGCAAAACAGCGCCAAAATCAACATGAAGGTCATTCCGATCCCTACCGCCATATCGCCGCCCACGCCGCTCATAACGTCTCCTGAGCCGCTCACCGGGAAACAGAACATCTGAAACATCTGGGACAAAAACAGACCGTGCTCCTGCATATTTTCAATATTGGCGGCAAATTTTACCTTCATGTCGTGGGACAGCATATAGTCTGCCATAGGCACTAAAAAGCAGAGATTTAACCCGATGGTCACAACCCCTGTTTTCACCAGAAACAGAAAGTTTTTGCGGAATCTTTTCCAGCTTATCAGGCAGTACATCAGGGAAAAAATAATGACGATGTGAAAGGTCAGAAGGTGGGACTGCAGTATAAAGGTATAGCCTGCCGCCAGCAGATAAAACGCCTTTTTCCTGTCGCCTTCCTCCGGCTCTTCCTTTCCCAGAAGATACCAGAGCCCCAAAAACACCATGGGCAGAAACGCCAGCGCGGTAAATTCTCCCACTGCGCTGCGGTAAAACAGATTGGTGATACGGTTTGTGGCAAACAGGTAAAGAAAACAGCCCACTACCCCTAATTTGCGGTCATCCGCCACCTCTTTCAGGCACACATAGGAGGTAACCGCCGTCACAATCTGGATAACCGCCAGATAGATTTTATAGCAGCTCTGCAGGGAAAAACCTATGATACGCAGTAAGGCAGGCAGATACAAAAATAAATCCCCATACATAACGGAAACAGGATAGCCGTAATCATTCAGCCATAAGGGCTGCATTTTCACCGGAAACTGCCCCTGGCGCAAGCCCTCCGCAAGCCCCTCAATCCGCATCAGATGGAAGGTTAAGTCATGACCACTGGTGAGATAATTCACATACAATGGAACGCAGGAAAACAGAACGATAAGACCCACGCAGATTCCCGCTCCCTTCTGCTCCCTGGTCATTTTAGCAAATATCTGTTTTTTATCCCTCAGATAGAAAAATCCATCCACCAGAAGAAAGAAGAAAAGCAGGACAAAAAAAGCCACACGGTCTGCCTGGTTCGTTTCCTTTATTTGCGCTGAAATTATTGTGAAATCCTCCGGGTTTTCTAATTCCGGCATTTGAAAATAAAAGGTTTCCGCCCTTGCCGGAAGCAGCAATTCAAAGGTTTTGGATTCATATTCTTTTTGCAGAAGAATGCTTTCCACGCAATCCTCCCCATAGTCAGCCTCAAACATCGGGGTAATGCGGACGGCGTCCACGTTCATCTCATAATCTAAGGTCACTTCATAAGAGCCTTTTGCCAGGGCAATCGTGTTTTCCCCCACAGGAAATTCCGCCCCGGTAAACGCCTGATAAAAACGGTCTGTGCGGAAAATCCCGGCAAAGCTGACAATAAGGAGAATGAGTTCTAACGCCAGTGCTGCTCCTAAAATAAGTCTTTTTTTATTCTTAGAATCTTCTTTTTTTCTCATGTATCTCTACTCCATTAATCCGAAAACTTCACCACAATAATATGATTAATTATCTGTATCGAACCGTCGTCCGGGTAGCTCGGCATGTTTTTCACTTCCTCTAACTCCCTGAGTGCTTTGGTTTCCTCATACCCGCAAATGGTCGGCGCAAAGCCCAGATACTCAATAATAATGTGGCTTCTGGAAAAGGAATTGACATTGGACTCCGCTTTCCCATTGATTCCGAACACCGGACCCATCAGGCTGCCCTGGTTGTTGGTGGCGTCCTCAATGTTGTCACCCACAAATGCCACAGGAAGATTGTCCTCATAGCCCTCCACACTCTTAATCTGGGTAATCATGGTCTGGAAATACGCCATATCATGGTTTTTCGTATACTCTAAGGACATATAACAGCCGTTTCCATACCAGATATAGGTTGCCAGCATAACAAAACAGATGATTTCCGCCACCCACTGGAACCCAACCCGCAGTTCCCCCTTACAGTGCACCTTTCTGCTGTAATAATCCGTCCAAACCGCAAAGAAAATCAGAAGATATACCACCGCATATCCCATCAGCGTGTAAGTCTGCGCCTCCGGCGCCATGATATACACCAGAAACATTGCCACCGGGAGGGCTAAAAATCCGGCAGCCATGACTGCCTTTTTCAGCCAGTCCCCCTTCTCAAAATATAACAGCAGCAGAGCGCTCACCGCAAAAAGCCCCATCACAAGCCAGTAACAGACTCTAAGCACACCTGTGGCATTTAACACCAGCACGTTATCATTGCCAAGGGCGATAAAATCGTGGTAGCAGCGTTTCACTGCAGACAAAAACTGTCGCAGTGTAATCTGCCCCATACTTGTGCCGCCCTGGTAGCTAATCATTTCCACTCCGTTGACCTTTAACACCACCATGTTAATGAGGAAATAGACCACCATTCCGGCTGCCAGAACTCCCACATAGCGCAGCGCCGTAAAAAATACCTGTTTCCACGTCGCATTTTCCTCCCGGAAGGCAGCCAGCAAAATCACGGATATCACAAGAAGGCATACCGCATTGGGAAAATATGCCTGATAAACGCCCAGGGAGCACGCCAACAGCAGAACCGCCGCTATATGCCCCGGAATACTTTTGGGATAACGTACCACAAGATATGCCGCCAATACGCTGAATAAAATGCCGATGGCATAAAATACCGACGTAAACATATAGAAAAACATACAGACCACCGACGGAAATACCACGGTAAAGCCGCCGATAAATGCCGACAGCAGCCAGCTGTTGACCTTAAACATTTCTGTAATCAAGGCTGCCGATACCGCCAACAGCAGTAAAGAAAGCAGACCGTTTAACAGCGGCAGGGAATAAACGCCTCCGGTGTATTTCACCAGAATATCCCCCATCCATTTTAAAAACCATCTCCCCTGCTCCACGCTGGCGCCGTTTCCGCTGGGAGTATTGGCTAATTCATCATAATTATACAGCTTATTGGTAAATTGATAGAGATGTGTCATAAGACCAAAAAGAACAGCAGCAAAAAAAGCGGTTTTTACTGCTGTTGTTTTCTTTTGATACCAATCCTTGATATAAAAATCGGGTGTTTTTATCGATGTCATTTTCAAAAATACTCCTTTTTTCTGTCACTCGCAGTTGTTTTTCAGAAGCCTGTAAATAGCTGCTGCAATTACTAAAGATTTTACTGAAAAAAGGGGTATCTGTCAAATTGAATCGGCGTTAGCGCCGTACACTATACCATTTCATAGGGTAAAAGCTCCGCCAGATAATTTTTCTGCCGCAGCGCCTCTTCGATTTCGTCTAAGATTTCCTCCGACTCCGCACTGATTTTATGAAAATGATAACCGGAAGTGAGATTTAACAGCGAGGTGGATTTTCCTGTCTGTAAATCATTGACAAACTTCGCCACATCTCTGCGGTTCTTAATCTCTAAGGGAGCGTCTAACATGCCGTAAACCCGGTGATTGACCATGACATTTTCAACGCTGCCGCCTAAGTCAACAATCGTGATAAGCTCGTCCTCTACCTGTTCGTTGGTGTGGCAGACCTTTATCACCCGGTACACTTCCTTGGGCTTGTCTATTATATATCCTCTGGCTGTGGAAACGATGGGATATCCTTCGGTCCGAAGCAATGCGATATCCTGTACTATCACCTGTCTGCTGACGCCTGTCTTTTTTCCAAGGGCAGTACCTGACACAGGTTTATCCGTCTCCCGCATCATGGATATCAGCAGCTTTCTTCTATCTGCTCCTGTCATTTCCTTTTCCATGGCAAACTCCTTTCTTTATTTTATAATGCCGTTTATACGCACCTAATTTCATGAGAAGAACGCTGCTTTTGCGTTCTTCAGCGTGAAAAGATATCCCCCGCGAAACGCCCTCTGGCGTGAGTGGTTGGAATATCTTTTCACGCTTTATTCGAGTACCTTCAAATGTTTCAGGCTGATATCAAGAATCGGTGCGGAATGGGTCAGCGCCCCGCTGGAAACATAGTCTACTCCAAGCTCTGTAATGGTTTTAATATTTTCTTTGGTGATATTTCCGGAGCATTCCGTCTCTGCCCTGCCGTCAATGATACGGATTGCCTCAGCCATCACCTCCGGAGTCATATTGTCAAGCATGATAATGTCGGCGCCTGCCTCCACAGCCTCTCTTACCATGTCAAGGTTTTCCGTTTCCACCTCGATTTTGCGGACAAAGGGAGCGTATTCTTTTGCAGCAAGAATGGCTTCTTTTACTCCCCCCGCCGCGTCTATATGATTGTCCTTTAACAGAACGCCGTCGGAAAGGTTGTATCTGTGGTTGTGTCCGCCGCCTGCCTTTACCGCATATTTCTCAAAAATACGCATACAGGGCGTGGTTTTTCTGGTGTCTAAAAGCTTTGTCTTTGTGCCGGATAACAGCTCGGACACGCTGTGGGTATAGGTTGCAATGCCGCTCATGCGCTGTAAATAATTTAATGCTGTGCGCTCCCCGGATAACAGCACCCGGATATCGCCTGTGACAACGGCAAGAAGCTGTCCCTTTTCCACTTTATCGCCATCCTGGATAACTTTTCCGTCCTTCTCCTGGAAAGTCACTTTGGTATTCTCATCTAACAGGGTAAATACACGCTCAAAAACAGGAAGTCCTGCGATAATGCCGTCCTCCTTGCAAATCAGCTGCACTTCCCCCTTTTTGTATTCCGGCATCACCGCATTGGTGGATACGTCCTCGCTGTGAATGTCCTCCTCTAAAGCAAGACGGATATATTTATCAGCAACAAGCTGCATGGTAATTGGATTCATATTCTTCGTTTCCTTTCTGTGTGTTGGTAATTTCTTTTGCCGCCCGTTTGGCAAAAACCAGGCTCTCTAACAGGCTGTTGCTGGCAAGACGGTTCTTCCCGTGCACGCCGTTGCAGCTGGTCTCTCCCACGGCATATAGATGAGGCATGGTAGTCATGGAGTTTTTATCCACATGAACGCCCCCCATAAAATAATGCTGCGCCGGAACTACCGGAGCCGGCTCTTTCAGCAAATCGTAGCCTTCCTCTAAGCATTTCTCATAGATGTTCGGAAAATGATTTAAAATCGTCTCCTTCGGCACATCTGCAAAGGAAATCCAGACATGCTCCGTGCCCTCTTTTTCCATTTCCTCTAAAATCGCCTTTGTCACCACATCTCTGGGTAAAAGCTCATTGACGAAGCGCTCTCCCTTACTGTTGAGCAGCACTGCTCCTTCTCCCCGCGCCGACTCGGAAATCAGAAAGCTTCTTCCCGGCTTTTTGCTGTAGAGGCAGGTGGGATGTATCTGCACATAATCCATGTGCTCTAGCTCTACCCCATGCTCCTTCGCAATGCGGCAGCCGTCTCCCGTTAAGCAGGGGAAATTCGTGGAGTGAGCGTAAAGCCCGCCGATACCCCCGGTTGCCATAATGGTGTCTTTCGCATAGATATGTAATTCTTCCCCATCCTTTGTTTCCGTAGTCATTCCAATACATTTTCCTCCGGAAACGAGGATATCCGTCATGGTGGTGTACTCCATGATGGTGACATTGGACAGCTTTTTCACATGGGAAAGCAAGGTGGTTGTAATTTCCTTTCCGGTGATGTCTTTGTGATAGCAGATTCGGGGCTTAGAATGCGCTCCCTCCTTGGTATAATCTAAAGTTCCGTCTGCTTTTTTTGCAAAACGCACCCCAAGGCTCTGCAGGTCGTCAATGATATCCCTGCTGGAGCGTATCATAATATCCACGCTCTCTTTCCGGTTTTCATAATGTCCCGCCCGCATGGTATCTTCAAAATAGGCGTCGTAATCCGCTTCATTCAACAGGACGCAGATGCCTCCCTGTGCCAGCATGGAATCACAGCTTTCTAAATCTTCCTTTGAGAGCATTAATATCTTTTTCTCCCGCGGCAGTTTTAACGCTGTGTAAAGTCCTGCCACTCCGCATCCGGCGATTACCACGTCATAATTATAATTTTTCATAGAAGCCTCATTTCCCTGCTAATTCCAACATTTTTGTCAGTGTTTTTTTCGCCGGCTCTGCGGTGTTTTCGTCAGCAGCAACTGCATTTTCCCCTGTCTTTAAGACATGGATAATGTTGTCTAAAGTAATTTTTTTCATATCCACGCAGACCGGGGTGGTTTTCGGAAAATAGAAGGACGCATCGGGACGCTTCTGCTTTAATGCAAAGGAAACGCCTTCCTCCGTTCCGATAATAAATTCCTTTTTCTCACTCTTTCCCGCATAGGCAATGATTCCGCTGGTGGAGCCGATATAGTCCGCCAGCTCCAATACCTTTGCATTACACTCCGGATGAACCAGCACTGCTGCGTCGGGATGTTCCTCTTTCAATGCCAGGAGCTCCTCCGCTTTCATGGTCTCGTGAATCGGGCAGTAACCCTCGTTGATATGTATTTCCTTCTCCGGCACCTGCTCCGCCACATGCCTTGCTAAATTTTTATCCGGGATAAATAAAATGTGCTGATTCGGCAGGTTTCTCACAATGTCCACCGCATTGGCGGAGGTCACTGATACGTCGGACCAGGACTTGATTTCCGCGGTGGAATTGATGTAACAGACCACTGCCAAATCCGGGTATTTTGCCCGCGCCGCATCTACGGTCTCCTTTGTCACCATGTGCGCCATGGGACAGTCCGCCTCCGCATCCGGCAGAAGCACTGTCTTTTCGGGATTTAACAGCTTTGCGCTCTCCCCCATAAAGGAAACGCCGCAGAATACCAGCGTCCGGTTGGATAATTCGGTTGCTTTTTTGCTGAGGAAAAAAGAATCTCCGATGTAATCCGCCACTTCCTGTACCTCCGGTGAGACATAGTAGTGGGCTAAAAGAACGGCGTCTTTCTCCTGCTTTAATTGTTTGATTTCTTCCTGTTTTGTCATTGTTCCTCGACCTTTTTGCTTTTTTGTGTGCCATCCGGCAGAATGCTGCGTCACATGACAGGTTTGCCCGCTGTGTCAGAGGTGATGGCGTTTCTGGGGATTTTTATGTAACTGACAGTTAGTATAGCACTTATCTATACAGGTGACAAGACAGTTCTTTTAAAAATATTTTTTACAGTTTTATGGATTTGTATTAAAAAAGGACAGTTACAAACTTAAGAGTTTATAACTGTCCGGATTATTTTGTGCGATTTCTATCAAATTGATTCGTTTCAAATCAAACTACTATCTTCTATTCCTTTGCCAGCGCATTGACTATTTCAATATCAAGTCCTACTCCCTCTGCTATTTCTTCCTTTGTAAGTTTCCCTTGATTTAATAACCGAATTGCACTTTCTTTTTTTTCTTCTATCTTAGCGTCATTGCATAAATCTTCCACTACCTTACACATGGCTGCCACTCCTTTCTCGTTTTCCTTAAAATATCTGGTTTTGTCTGCCAAAATTTTATAGTGCATATCTGCCGGATTTACACAGGCAAAATCATGCATAAGTAAACCTAAAGGTGATTCATCACGATATGCTCCATTTACATAAATAATATGTGCTTCATCTTCGAATGATTTTCCTGTTTCTTTTACAATGCGTTCGATATGATAAAGCGGCTTATTGCCGTTCATAACGTCGTGTTCTGTAATAAATATAATATAGGTTTCCGGCAATTCGCTAAATTCTGCCCCGGCAGATAAAGAGTTCACATCTAAAATACTACTGTTATATCTTGCCCTTTTGGCTCCGGCTCCTTTATCAGCACGCTGTATTTCAATATTATATTTTTTCTGCTTATCATCAGTGGCATAAATATCCAATCTCACAGAACGTCCCATCAGATTTTTTATAGTAACATAAAATTTCCCATTTTTCAACGAATTTTCCGCAGCAAATAAGACATCCATTCCAAAATCTCCCAGTATCATTTTCCACTTTTCCCAGATACTATTTCAAAAAAGATAAAGAAAGGGACGAGCCATCATGATTAACAAAGACACCATCTATCTGCTCCGGGAATGCAACTCCGGCACAAAAATGGCAGTGTATTCTATCGACGAAATTTTAGAAAAAGTCAAGGACCAGAAAATGAAAGATATTCTCTCCGCCTCCAGAACCAAGCATGAAACCATCGGCGACAAGCTTCACATCCAGCTGCAGAAATACGGTGACGAGACGAAAGCTCCCAGCGCCATGGCAAAGGGTATGTCCTGGATGAAAACCAACGCCAAGCTTGCCATGGAGGACAGCGACAGGGTTTGCGCCAGTTTAATTACAGACGGCTGCAACATGGGCGTCAAGACTCTCTACCGCTATCTTAACGAATATGTTGCTGCCGAGGAAGAAGCACAGGATTTTTGCAAAGACATTATCAAATTAGAGGAAAATTTAGCGGAAGAAATGAAATCTTACTTATAGAAACCAATTCAGGGGAACAGAATACGTTCCCCTGAAGCATACTTCCCTATTTCCTTTTTACACAACAAATTCCCTGATTTCCTCCTCTGCAAAATCCTGTTCGTCATATATGGTCAGCGTCAGCGGAACCGATAAATCCATGCTGCAGATTCCAAGAATGGATTTCCCGTCCACGGTGTAGCTGCCTTTTGCCAAGTCAAAGGAACTGGAATGGCTGCTTAAAATTTCACAAAGTCTGACTGCCTTTTCCGGTTCATTGATTAATACATCTATTTTTTTCATGAAAAATTCCTCATTTCTCATCTGCCCTCTCCTTCCGTTTACCGCCTCTGTGCTGTCCGCAGACGCATGCCAGCAGTTCCTAAAGGGGAGACAGAAAATTCTATAGATATATTATGCCCAATTTTTTCCAAAGATATGCCGTATTTTTATAAATCCTGAATTTTCATTTTGTCCACAGCGCTGTTTTTCCCGCCATCCGCCGTATTTTTTCTTTTGCGGCAGAAAATATAGACGCCTGTGTACACCAATGTGGAAATATTATAGAGAAAAAATGTAGTAATTCCCATCAAAAGAAATCGTACCATGCTGTTGCTGCCTGATTTTTCTTCCGTGGCAGGATAAAAACTTGTTGTACTGTCGGCTTCCCCTAACTCGCCGCTGCTAAAACTGCTGCTATCATCTATCATATAGGTGGTATCATCATTGCTGCCTGTCCCTGGCACACCGTTTCCTCCCACACCTTCCTCGTTTGAAACAACCGCTTCCTCATTCGAAATGACAACCTCCTGCACTTCCGTGGCTCTCCCTTCATACATCACGCCCGCCAGAATAACTTCCACTGTAACAAATATTGATATTACAAACGAAATAATCGGCAACACCAACCCTGGTGCCTTAGCTTCCTTTTTGGAGAGATATACCTGCAGCACAATGGTTCCTATAAAAAACACTCCCCCTAAAACCAATACCCAAACAGAACTACTCATCCGTCTTTCCCCCTTTTTCCTTCTTATACTCCGTAATCAAAAGCTTTGCGGTGTCAAAATCTATTTTATCATTGACCACCAGCCGTTTGATTAAATCCACGTAAGGCTGCCGTTCCTCCCTCTCTCCCATTTTGATTTTCTCAATCAGGCGGTCCAGACGAAGCCGCACCGTGGGATAAGTCACTTCATATAAGGCAGCGATTTCTTTCAGTGAACCGGAGGCAAGCACAAATTTTTTGATAAACTGCACATCTTCCTCCTCTAACTCCCTCATCCAGTCGGGAATCTGTTCGATTGCCATAGTCTCCCTCTCCTTTCCCGTAAAATTTTCCAAGCGGAACTCCTGATTGCCGGAAACTCTTCTATCAAAATCCCGGCGGCAAATGCGGCGCTGCTTTCGCCAATCTCCCGCTTCTGCCCCCGGACTGATAAAGAAAAAAGCACTTCACAGCCCCGGACACTATCAAAACAACATTGATATTAGAATATAATTAAAGATAGCATTTAATTTTATTAAAGTCAATCTTTAATTTTATTCAAATTCCCTGACTATGAAATGCTCTGTCAAATTTTTCTATACCGTTTTTTATTTTCCCTGTTTTTTTACTTTTTTCTGTGGGCGTCAATCATCTGCTTGATTTCTTCCGCCTCCTCCTCGGAAAGCTGTTTTCCGCCTCCTAAAAAGGCGGCGATAAACTGAGGCAGGGAGCCGCCAAAGGTGCGTTCGATAAAATAATCGGATTCCACCCGCTGACACTGTTCCTTTTCTACCAGAACGGAAACAGTGGCATTTTCATTGCGGATAAAGCCGCGTTCGCACAGCTTTTTTATTACAGTGTAGGTGGTGGATTTTTTCCAGCCCAGTTCTTCGCTGCAGCGCTTTACCAGCTCGCCGGAGCTGACCGGGGCATGTTCCCATACAATCATCATGAATTTGTAATCACTGTCACATAATTTTAAATCTTCCATCGTTTCCTCCATTCTGCCGTCCCGCTCAGCCAGCGCTAGCGCTATGTATATCTGTTTTTGTACCGGAATTTTCTCCCTGTGCTTCCAGCTGCTTTTTCTGTGCTTCCAGCTGTTTCTTTTGTGCCTCCAGTTCTGCCTGCTGCTTTCTCATTTGCTCTAACTGCTGCTGCAGACCTTCCCTATCCAGATACTCCTTCTTCACGTATCCGGTTATCCCGTCTTTCAGAGTGACCTCCACCCAGTCTTCTGACTCTGCTGCATCATTTTCCAGATAACCCTTTTTCACGTATCCGGTTGTCCCATCTTCCAGAGTGACCTCCACCCAGTCTTCTGCCCCTGCTGCACCGCTTTCCAAAAGCTTTGGTTCTTCCATCTGAGCTTCCGTTTCCGCAATTCGTTTTTCTAAGATTTCCTGCTCTTCTTCTATCCGCTTGATTCTTTCTGCGAAATCCTCTGCACTGACAGAGCTGCCCGTTGCTTCCTCAAAATAAATATCTGTCTGTTCATTCCCCAGATAGTCCGCATTCAGATATCCTTTTTTCCCGTCACTGAGCGTAATGGATACCCATTCTTCCTCTGTCTCCGTTTCATTTGCCGCAGTTTCCGGTTCCCCGCTCTTTATCGTCTCATGGATTGGAATTTGAATTTCCACATCAAGCCCTGCCAGCAGCTTGTCTAACATTTCCGGCGATGTGCCATATTCCTTGACATCTGCCACACCATCTTCCGCAGGTGCAGAATCTACATTTATATAGGTAGTAATCAATCCCTCCTCCGTCTCATAATCCCACCGCACTTCACCGCAATTCTCCGTCAGCGCAAGAAACAGCACGGCACGTTTCCACATATTGGTTTCTCCTGCACTTGTCCATTTCAAATAATCCGTTCCGTCTGCTGGAGTAAGGTGCATAATAAGCGTATATGGTTCTTCGTCCGTCTGCAGCTCCATGGAAAGAGAAATATTTTCTGCAAATTCTATGCCGCAGACCTCATCTATCGCCGAGAGCAGCGCCCCATCAGCAGAGGCATCCCCCACATAAGGATTGCGTTTTTCATATAAAAGCTGCGCTTCTTTTGAGGCTGCCCCGCCGTTGTCCTCCGAATTCTCGTCCGCCGGCGTCGTGGAAGTATCAGCGTCCGTCAAACAGACAACCGCTGCTAAGGCAATCACGCCTACTGCCAGAAAACTTCCTGCAAATACCTTTCTTTTTTCCTGCAAAATATAATGCACTCTCTGCTTCGTGCTGTTTTCTCCAAAAGAAAGGGGAGCAAAAATCTTTTCCCTTTTTCCGGCGGCAAAGGATAACAGCAGCGCCGCATAATTTTCCCGGTCCGTATTGCTTTTTCCTCTCATAACTGCCTCGTCACAGCTGATTTCCATATCGCGGTTCATCAGATAATAGGAAAGCCACACCAGCGGATGGAACCAGTATACGCAGAGCAGCAGATATGCCAGCGCTTTTACCAGATAATCTTTTCGTTTGATATGATACTGCTCATGGGCTAAAATGTACTCCCGTTCCTTTTCGGTCAGATGATAGGGAAGATAAATCTTAGGCGCTGCGAAGCCATATACAAACGGTGATTTTATGGCGCCGCTCTCATAAATCCGAACCTTTTTCCTGCCCGCTGCCCCATCCGCCGCAGGTTTTTCCTCCAGCTTTGTGGCATATCTTAACTTTTCCCTTAAAATCAGGTTTGCCGCAAAACCATACGCCCCAAAGGCTGCCATACCTGCCACCCAGCCGTAAAACAACAGCTGGTTTTTCGTCTCTTTATCCCCCAGAACCGCAGGCTGCCATACTCCTGCAGATAATGCTTCTGTCTCCGTTTCCGTCTTTTCCGGCAGCGCTGCCAGGGTATTCTCCGTCATATCCGAAACCACCTGGCTGCCCTGCTGCACCACTGCCGCATCTGTCTGCCCTAACAGTCCGAATATGCTCACATTCGACGGCAGCATGACCGGGCAGAGCAGCCGAAGCGCCACCACCAGCCACAAAACATAAGAATAAGCCCTTGGGAGCCTGCTTAAAATTCCTCTGCAGCAAAGCACAATCAAAATAACAAAGGCTGCGTTGAACGCCATCTGTTTTACCAGTTCAAACAAATACATTTCCATTCTTGTCCCCCTTTCGCATAACCAGTTCCTTTTTCCAGTTGTGTCGTCTGATTTTCCAAAAAGCCAAACAGGTCGATAGTTATAGACCTCTTTTTCTTTTAGTCTATAACTATCGACCTGTTTTGTCAATCTAAATTTCAAATTTTAAAACGATTTTTTTGAGTGCACTTTATTCCCATTTTTTTCAAATGGATTTCCTTACACCAGTGTCTCGATTTCGTCCAAAATCTCCCCGAAAACATCTAGCGCCTCCTGAATCGGCTGCGGCGTCTCTAAATTAACCCCTGCAATCTTAAGCAGCTCCACCGGAGACTCGGAACAGCCGCCGCAAAGGAATTTTTTATAGCGTTCCACAGCCGGAGCGCCCTCTTTTAAAATGCCATGGGCAAGCGCCACTGCGGAGGAAAATCCTGTGGCATACTGGTACACATAAAAATTATAGTAAAAATGCGGTATCCTCGCCCATTCATAGGAGATTTCCTCATCAGAAACCATATCCGGTCCATAATAAGTGCTGTTTAACTCGTGATACAGAGCATTTAAGTTCTCCGCTGTCAGGCTCTCTCCCTCTTCCACCATTTTATTCGTACGCATCTCAAACTCCGCAAACATGGTCTGGCGGTAAACCGTGCCCTTAAAGCTGTCTAAATAATGGTTCAGCAGATAAGCCCGCTCTTTCTTATCCGTAGTATTTTTCAGCAGATATTCCATCAGAAGAATCTCGTTGCAGGTGGACGCCACTTCCGCCACGAAAATCTTATACTGGGAATAAATATAAGGCTGGGTGGAGTTAGAATAATAGGAGTGCATAGCATGACCCATCTCATGTGCTAAGGTAAACATGTTGTCTAAGGTATCGTTATGATTTAACAGCACATAGGGGTGCACGCCAAATGCCCCTGCAGAATAAGCGCCGCTGCGTTTTCCCTCATTCTCGTATACGTCAATCCATCGGTTCTCAAAGCCCTCTTTTACCTTTGCCACATAGTCCTCACCCAGAGGCGCCAGTGCTTTTAGTACCGTCTCCTTTGCCTCTTCAAAGGAAATTTTTTTCGCAGCGTCCGCAATCATCGGGGTGTATACGTCATACATATGAAGCTCCTCCACCCCTAAGCATTTCTTGCGGAGTTTCACATAACGGTGCATTTTGTCCATATTTTTATTTACGGTTTCCACCAGGTTATGGTAAACGGAGGAGGAAACATTGTTAGCGTCCACGGCAGCCTCTAAGGTGGACGGATATTTTCTTGCGGAAGCCTCGAAAATCTGCTGCTTTATCTGTCCGTTATAGAGGGCAGCCAGAGTATTGGCATACTGCTGATACACCTGATAAAAGGCGGTAAAGGCGTCCTTTCTCACCCGGCGGTCCGCATTCTCTAACAGCGGAATGAAATTTCCATGGGAAATCCGCACCTCTTCCCCGTTTTCATCCTTGATTTCCGGGAAAGAAAAATCTGCGTTATTAATGATGGCAAATACCTGCTCCGGCAGCGCCTGCATTTCCTTTGCGCTGGCAAGAATTTTTTCCATTTCTGTAGATAAGGTGTGCTCCTTTAAACGCTGGATTTCTGCAATCTGCTTGCGGTAAAGCTCTAATTCCGGCTGTTCTTTGAAATACTGCTCTAAGACAGCGGGAGCCGTCGCTAAAATTTCCGGCACCATAAAAGCTGTTTTGCCGCTGACCTCCGCGTCCATTGCCAGTATTTTCTGGTACATTGCCTGATGCGCCGTATTTTTCTGGTCCTCGTCATGAAGCCGCGCCGCATAATTTGCCGCCAGCTCAAACTTTTCCCCTGCCGCCGCATTTAATTCCAATGCCTTTAATAAATTTGCAGCTGAAGATGTCAGTTTTCCCTCAAACTGCGCCAATTCCGCCACGATGGACTGTATCGTTTCCAGTTCCTTTTTCCATGCTTCGTCAGAAACATACATATCCTTTAAATTCCAGGTAAATTCTTCCTTTACCTCGCTTCGTTTTAATAATTCTTTTGCCATAATAACCTTACCTTTCTGATGTCTGCGCTCTCTGTCTGCAGACGTCCGTTCTCTTGTTTTGGAGTTAGTATATGCTAACCTCAAAACCATACATCTATAATTTACGCTCTTCCCACTGAAATGTAAAGTAATATTTCCGCTGTTTTTTTCCGAAAACGCCACTCTCCTTATCGAAATACATTCTCCAACTTTCACTTGCAGAGGGCTATTGTTTTTCCAGAAAAAATCCTCTATAATTGAACCTGTTGACATATAGATAAATACACAGTTTTTTAGGTGTGTTCGACGTCTCAACATTCCTAAGCTCCAATATGTCAGTACACCAGAACGCAATTATAAAATATATACCGGAGGAATTTTCTTATGGCTTTAGACGGACTTGTTATCTCCAATCTTGTTTACGAACTAAACCAGACTATTTTAAATACCAAAATCAGTAAAATTGCACAGCCCGAAAATGACGAGCTGCTTTTCACCTTAAAGGGTCCCCAGGGACAGTTTCGCCTTGCCATGTCCGCAAGCGCCTCCCTGCCCTTTTTATACCTGACGGACAACAATAAACCAAGCCCTCTGACAGCGCCGAATTTCTGCATGGTGCTGCGGAAGCATATCGCCAACGGACGCATTACAAGGATATACCAGCCCCATATGGAGCGTATCATCCATTTTGAAATCGAGCATTTAGATGAACTGGGGGATTTGTGCGCCAAAACCCTGATTGTGGAGCTGATGGGAAAACACAGCAATATTATTTTCTGCAATGGGGAGGGCATGATTATCGACAGTATCAAACACGTGTCCTCCATGATGAGCTCCCTCAGGGAGGTTCTTCCCGGCAGGGATTACTGCATTCCCGCCACTCAGGGGGACAGACTGAATCCTCTGGAGGTGACGGAAGAGGCATTTATGGAGACAGCCATGCGCAAGCCTCTCCCCATCGCCAAGGCAATCTATACCTCCTTCACCGGAATCAGCCCTGTCATTGCCAACGAAATCTGTTTCCGCGCCTCCGCAGACGGGGATATGGCGGTGGATTCTTTGGACGCAGACGCAAAAAAACATTTATACAACAATTTTCTCTGGCTGATGGAGGATGTAAAAAACCACAATTACTGCCCCAACATCATCACCAAAGGCAGTGAGCCGGTGGAATTTTCCTGTTTTAAGCTGTCAGAATACACAGATCAGACTTCCGCCCCTGTCTGCACTTCCACAGGCGATGAGCCGGAAACCTACTGCATGACGGAATACGCTTCTATTTCCGAGGTGTTAGAGCGCTATTATGCCTCCAGAAACGTCTATACCCGTATCCGCCAGAAATCCGTGGATTTGCGGAAAATCGTTTCCACCGCCCTTGACCGCAACCGGAAAAAATACCAGCTGCAGGAAAAGCAGCTAAAGGATACGGAAAAGCGTGATAAATACAAGGTTTACGGGGAATTAATCCACACCTACGGCTACGGTCTGTCTGAGGGCGCAAAGCAGTTAGAAGCGTTAAACTACTACACCAACGAAATGATAACCATTCCCCTTGACCCCACCTTAGACGCCAAGGCAAACGCCCAGAAATATTTTGATAAATACAACAAGCTGAAACGTACCTATGAGGCTTTGACGGATTTAATCACGGAAACTAAAATGGAAATCGAGCACTTAGAGAGTATCGCCACCTCCTTAGACATTGCCCTGACAGAGGATGACCTGGTACAGATTAAAGAGGAATTGATGGAGTTCGGCTATATCAAGCGCAAATACTCCGGTAAAAAGGTGAAAATCAAGAGCAAACCCTTCCACTATATTTCCTCCGACGGCTACCATATGTACGTCGGGAAAAATAATTACCAGAACGATGAACTGACCTTTAAATTTGCCACCGGAAACGACTGGTGGTTCCATGCGAAGGGAATGCCAGGCTCCCATGTCATTGTAAAAGCCAATAATGAGGAGCTGCCGGACCGTGCCTTTGAGGAAGCGGCGAAGCTTGCCGCCTACTATTCCAAGGGCAGGGAAAATGACAAGATTGAGATTGATTATCTCCAGAAAAAAAATGTAAAAAAACCGAACGGCAGTGCACCGGGCTTTGTGGTCTATTACACCAATTACTCCATGACCATACAGCCGGATATTTCGGGGCTGACGTTAGTGAATGATTAAAATGGTAAAGCAGAGGAAATTTTCTTATACCAGAAAATTTTCTCTGCTTTATTGTTATTACAACCTGTCTAATTTTTATAAATCTTACCTGTCATTTTACGCTTCATCCCCAGCCAAATGCTTCCGCACCCGCTGTATCAGCATATCCAATGCCACCACGTTTTCCCCGCCCTCCGGGATAATGATATCCGCCCGGCGTTTGCTCGGCTCTACAAACTGCTCGTGCATGGGCTTTACCGTGGTTAAATACTGGCTGATGACACTGTCAAGGGAACGCCCCCGGTGCTTGACGTCCCTTACAATCCGCCTCAAAATCCGCACGTCCGCATCCGTATCCACAAAGACCTTAATATCCATCAGCTCGCAGAGAGACAGCTCTGCAAAAATCAAAATCCCCTCTAATACAATCACCGGCGCCGGCTTTACCTCGATGGTTTCATCGGAACGGTTATGTATCGAATAATCATACACCGGCATATGAATGCTCTTTCCCGCCTTTAATTCGCTGATATGCTCACACAAAAGCTCCGTATCAAAGGCGTCCGGGTGGTCATAATTCAGTTTGGTCCGCTCTTCATATTCCATATCGTCATGGCGGCGGTAATAATTGTCATGGCGGAGAATGCTCACTTCATCCCCGCCAAAGCTGTCCACTAATTTATTTGCCAGAGTCGTCTTTCCGCTTCCCGTTCCTCCGGCAATTCCAATCAATATTGTATCCATCGTTTTTTCCTTTTCCTATGCAGAGAGTTCTCTCTTCCGAAGCTGCGCATTCTCAGAAAGCTGCAGTTTTGGAAGTCTGCGGCTTTTCTTTCTATTTCCCGATAATCGCAAGAGTCGCACTGGTTCCAAGGCGGGTGGCTCCCGCATCAAGCATTGCCTGCGCCTCCTCTGCCGTGTGAATACCGCCGGAAGCCTTCACTCCCATGGCTTCTCCCACCGTTTTACGCATCAGCGCCACGTCCTCCGCCTTCGCGCCCCCGGTGGAAAATCCGGTGGAGGTTTTTACAAAATCCGCTCCCGCCTCTTTGGAAAGCTCACATGCCTTTACCTTCTCTTCCTCTGTCAGAAGACAGGTCTCAATAATAACCTTCAATACCACATCTTTCCCGCAGACTTCCTTTAAGGTTTTGATGTCATTTAACACATAATCGTACTTTTTATCCTTCAACGCTCCCACATTGATAACCATATCCACTTCCGTGGCACCGTCCTCAATGGCAGCCTTTGTCTCAAACGCCTTCACCCTCGTCTCTGACATTCCCAGCGGAAAGCCTACCACGGTGCACACCTTTACGTCGGAGCCTTTTAATTTCTCCGCCACAAACTTCGTGTAATACTGATTCACGCAGACCGAAGCAAAGTCATGCTCCAACGCCTCCTCACAGATTTTCGCCACCTGTGCCTCCGTCGCCTCCGCCTTCAAAATCGTATGGTCAAAATACTTTGTATCTATCATTTCTCCATTCCTTTCTATCTTTGTCCCTTATCATACGGAATTCCCTCCGCCTTAGGCGCCTGGGAGTTTTTCGATGTAAATATCAAAACAATCAGAGTCGCGATATACGGTATCATCTTATAAATATAGCTTGGGATTCCGCTGGTGGCAAGCACCGGAATGGCGGAATAAGAAGCCGCAACGGTTTTCATCAGACCGAAGAAAAAGGCTGCCCCAAGGATTTTTACCGGATGCCACTGTCCGAAAATCAATACTGCCAGAGCAAGGAAACCATAGCCTGCCACAGTGGCATTGAAGTTAGTGGAGGTCGGCACCACGAAAACCAGTCCGCCAAGGCCTCCAAGCGCCCCTGAAATAATCACTCCGGCGTACTGCATTTTATAGACATTGATACCCACGGAATCCGCTGCCTGCGGATGCTCCCCGCAGGCTCTCAGACGCAAGCCGAAACGGGTATGGTAAATCACCACTACGGAAATCACTAAGATAGCCAATCCAATATAGGTAGTGATATACGTGTTTTTAAAGAATAAATCCCCAATAACCGGAATGTTCCCAAGCACAGGAACAGACTCGATACGGAACGTATTCTTAAACTGTACCTGCTGTGTGCCGCCGATACGCCTTGCCACGAAAATAGCAAATGCCGGAGCAAAGAGGTTCAACGCCGTACCGCTGATGGTCTGGTCTGCCTTCATATTGATAGACGCAAAGGCGTGAAGCAGGGAAAAGATAATTCCGGTTCCCGCCGCAATCAGGATTGCCAGCAAAAGCTGCACCTGTCCGCTCAGCTTATCCTGGGTCAGATTAATAAATAAAATACTGGTAAAGGCGCCCATAATCATAATGCCCTCCAGGGCAATATTAATGATACCGGAACGCTCTGAAAACATACCGCCTAACGCCACTAACAACAACGGTATGGTAAAAAACATCGTCTGCTGAAATACCAGATATAACGTATCCATTATTTTTTACCTCCTTTTTCCGCTGTCCTTGCCTCTTCTTTCTTTTTCTGCATTCTGGTAATCACTACCCGCACAAACAGGGAAAATGCAGAGAAGTAAATGATAACTGCGATGATAATGTCAATAATCTCCGTGGAGAAATTGAGCAGCTGTAAATAAAACCCTCCTGCTGTGATATAGGCGATAAAGATGCCCGCCAGTAAAATCCCCAGTGGATTTGAAAGCCCCAGCAGCGCTACGGAAATACCGGTAAAGCCCTCTCCCGCCAGCACATCCTGGATTTCAATATGTTTTCCGGAACCGGCAAGGTAAAGCAGCGCCCCCGCAAGACCGGACAATGCGCCTGCGATTGCCATGGAAAGCACAATATTTCTCTTTTCGTTCATTCCTGCATATTTACTTGCATCTTTGTTAAAACCTGCAGCTTTTAATTCATAACCAAAGGTGGTCTTATTTAACAGAAGGTAAATCAGCACAGCCGCAATCACCGCAATGAAAAAGCCTCCGTTGACGCTGGAGCCCTCAAAAATCTTGTCCAGCCCCATTTTGGGGATATTTGCCGTTTCCGCCACGCTTTTGGAATAGTTGTGGATTTTATCATATAAGCCCTTGTTGGTGGACACCAGATAATTCACCAGATACATGCCGATATAATTTGTCATGATACAGGCGATTACTTCATTCACATTAAAATAGGCTTTTACCAGTCCGGGAATGGCACCCCAGATGGCTCCCGCAAGAATTGCCGCAAGCAGCGCCACCACCCAGTGCGCACCGCCTAAGGCTTCTCCCTTGATGCCTACCACAACCGCCGCAAATGCGCCCATGATAAACTGTCCCGATGAACCGATATTAAACAGTCCCGTCTTAAAGGCAAATCCAACCGATAAACCTGTCAGGATAATGGGCGTGGCATAATAAAATACCTGCCCCACACCCTTACTGCCATGGGTCAGAGGGCCTGTGATGATGGTCCAAAATCCCGCTCCCGCCTGGCTCGGATTACTTACCAGCAAAATCAGAAATCCTACCAAAAGACCTACCACGATGGCAAACAGGGAGGATAAAAATCCAATGCTGTCTCTCTTTCGTTTCATGCTATTTTACCTCCTTCCGTTTCGAGCCTGCCATATAAAGCCCCAGCTCCTGTACCGTGGTTTCCTTCGGGTTTAAATCTGCCACCAGCTCTCCCTCATAAATCACCAGAATCCGGTCACTTAAATTCATTACCTCTTCTAACTCTAAGGACACCAGCAAAACCCCGGCTCCTGCATCGCGCTCCGCTACAATCTGCTTATGGATAAATTCTATGGCGCCCACATCAAGCCCTCTGGTGGGCTGTACTGCCACAAGCACCTCCGGGCTTTTGGAAATCTCCCTTGCGATAATGGCTTTCTGCTGATTTCCGCCGGACATGCTCCTGACCTTCGTCACTGCTCCCTGCCCGCTTCGGATATCATATTTTTCAATTAATTCCTCCGCATAAGCCGTCACCGCATTCTGCCTGATAAATCCGTGGTTTTGAAACCTCGGTTCAAAATAATCCTGCAATACCAGGTTTTCCTCTAAGGAATAATCTAACACCAGACCGTGTTTGTGACGGTCCTCCGGAATATGGGACATGCCATGGGTATTCCGGTAGCGGATGGATTTCTTTGTCATGTCCTCTCCCTTTACGGATATGGTTCCGCCGTCCGCTTTTATCATTCCGGTGACAGCCTCCACCAGCTCCGTCTGTCCGTTTCCGTCGATTCCTGCAATGCAGACAATCTCTCCCTTCCGTACCTGGAAGCTGATATCCTTGATAATGTCCTTGGTGTGCCCCTGCTTTTTATCCTTTACCACCAAATCTTTTACTTCCAGCACCACATCTGCGGGCTTCGCCTCCTGCTTGTCTACCGTAAGACTGACCTTATGCCCTACCATCATTTCAGACAGAGCCTCTTTGTCGGTGTCTGCCACATCCACGGTGCCGATATATTTTCCACGGCGCAGAACAGAACATCGGTCTGCCACCGCCTTGATTTCGTTTAATTTATGGGTAATAAAGATAATGGATTTGCCCTCTTTTACCAGTTCCCGCATAATATTCATCAGTTCGTCGATTTCCTGCGGCGTCAGCACTGCCGTAGGCTCGTCAAAAATCAGAATATCGTTATCCCGGTAAAGCATTTTTAAAATCTCAACCCTCTGCTGCATTCCCACGGTAATATCCTGTATTTCCGCATCCGGGTCCACCGAGAGATGATATTTCCGGCTCAGCTCCACCACCTTTTTTCTTGCCTTTTTCATTTCCAAAAGTCCGTGCTTTGTGTCCTCATTGCCTAACACAATGTTCTGCAGCACAGTAAAATTATGCACCAGCTTAAAATGCTGGTGTACCATACCAATGCCCAACGCATTGGCGTCTAGGGGGTTGTTAATCTTCACTTCTTTGCCCCGCACCTTAATGCACCCGCCCTCCGGCTGGTATAAGCCGAACAGCACGCTCATCAGCGTCGATTTTCCTGCGCCGTTCTCCCCTAAAAGCGCATGAATTTCTCCTTTTTTTATCTGGAGTGTAATGTGGTCATTTGCGATAATGCCCGGAAATTCCTTTGTGATATCTAACATTTCGATAATATAGTCCATCTGTGTCTCCATTCTTTCGCACTCCCCCTGTCTGCGTTCCTCTCCTATTATTTTATACCGGAAAACAGCATAAAAAACGCTGCAATAATATTTATTATTTTACAATAAAAGGGGTGCTGTTACAAGCACCCCTTTTTATAATTTTCGTGAAACCCGAACTCCGCTACTGTACCTCAGTTACATTGACTTTGGTTAAACCAAGGTCGCTGATTTCTTTGTCGGTATCATTTTCAATGGTGATATCACCTGCAACGATAGCTGCATAAATGGTATCGTAATCTGCCTGTGTAAAAGTCTCAAACTTAGAGGAAGCCATCGGAAGACCCACGCCATCGTTTGCTGCGTTAAAAATGGCTGTCTCTCCGCCCTTGAAGGAACCGTCATAAACAGATTTTACTGCGTCATATACAGAGTTGGATAACATCTTCATAGCAGATGTGATAACCGTCTCAGATTCAGAGGACTGGTCAACGTCAACGCCGATAACCTTTGCACCCTCAGACGCCTCTGCCGCCGCCATAACGGAGTTTCCGACAGAACCGCCGCAGGCGAAGATAACCTCTGTCCCTGCCTGGTACCAGGAGGCTGCCATGGTCTGTGCCTCCGGTGTTGCATCAAAGGAACCTGTATAGTAGTAGGTCACCTCCACTCCGTCAATGCCCATTTCCTCTGCTGCGTAGTTAGCGCCTGCAAGGAAACCATAACCGTAACGGATTACCGCCGGAAGTGCAAGGCCGCCCATAAAGCCAAGCTTCGTGTAACCGTCTTTTACTGCTGCATAACCTGCAAGAAAACCTGCCTCGTCCTCCTGATAGAGAATCGGCATCGTATTTTCTTCTGTGCTGTAATTGTAATCTGCATCATGAGGCTCGCCGTCTACTAAGATAAAATGAACCTCAGGATATTTGGTCTGTAAATTATAGATTGGCTCTTCAAATAAAAAGCCCGGACATACTACTGTTTTTGCGCCGCCCTCAATGGCTAACTCAATCGTCTCCATAAAAGAGTCTGTAGTTGCCTCTGCTGATTTGTAATATTTTGACGCAACGCCGTTCTCCTCTGCATATTTCTGAATGCCTTCCCAGGAACCCTGATTGAAGGATTTATCATCAATGGTTCCTACATCGATAACGAGCGCTAACTCGTAACCGTCTGCTGAAGCAGTATCCGCTGCACCGCTCTCAGTGCTCTCTGCTGCATTGTCAGCTGCTGCGCCGTCAGTTGTTCCGTTGCTGCCTGCTGCGCCATTACCTGAATTTCCGCAGCCTGCAAACAGTGAAGCTGTCATTGCCGCCGCTAACAGTAAGCTCATCACCTTTTTCTTCATAATATTTCCCTCCTGTGATATTGTCCGGTTTTCATCTTGATACACCGGGCAGACTTGTCCGCATTTTTAGGTATGCGAACCGTTTCCTTATAAAAAATAAAACTCTCGAATACCTCGAAATGAAATATTGAGAGTTCTATCTTTTATAAGCCGATAGTCGGACTCGAACCGACGACCTACGCATTACGAATGCGTTGCTCTACCAACTGAGCCATATCGGCATAACTATGCGGCATACCTTCCATAACACGCCACATGAAACTATTATATCGGATTTTTCTAAAATTGCAATATCTAATTTGAAATTTTTTTATTTTTTTAGCAGAAAATGAAAAACTGCTTTCCCATCAGGCAGACAAGCTCAAAAAACGGCTGCTGCGGAAAAATTCATTCCAACAGCAGCCTCTTTTCTGCCTGATACAGAACCTTATAATTTCACAAAGCGTTCTGCTTCCTCTGTCAGGCTTCCTGCAATCTGTCTGTTATCGTTCATTGCATTTGCAATTTCATCGATATCCTTCACCAAATCAGAGGTATTGGCAGCAACATTGGTCGCACCATTTGCACTCTCGTCCACGGCGGAATTGATGCCGTTGATGGATTCCGTAATGCTGCCCATGAGCCGTTTCAGATTCTCGGACCTGTCATTAAAGCGGGTAACAATCTCATTGACATGAACGGCGTCCTCATTGTACTGTTTGCCTGCGCTTACAAAGCCCTCATAATCCGGAAGAATATTTTCGTTGATGTAATTTACAATGGAATTTGCGCTGTCTGTCAAATCCCTCACTGCCTGTACTACCAGATTATTGACAGTCTGGATGTTATTTGCAGCCTCCCGGCTGGAATTTGCCAGCTGGCTGATTTCATCTGCCACAACAGCAAAGCCTTTTCCTGCCTCTCCTGCCCTTGCCGCCTCAATGGACGCATTTAAGGACAGCAGGTTCGTCTGGTTGGTAATGCTTAAAATCTCATCGGTCAGGTCATTGACCCGTTCCACGCTCTTGCTGCTCTCAATCGCCTGTTTTAATTTGTCAATAATATCATTGACAACATTGCTGGTGTTCTGTTTGTTCTCAACGGCGTTCTGTTCAAGATTCTCTGCACGTTTCTGCATTTCCTCTGCATAATCGTACATTCCCCTAGCCGCGTCAGACAATTCTACAATGTTTTCATCCACCGTATCCACATTTTCTTTGATATTTGTAATAGCGGAGGAAATTTCTTCCATGGACGCTGATAACTCCTCCATCACAGCAGAAATATCGTAGGAATTGCTGTTTGCCGTGGACACCTTATCCGATACCAGATTTACAATGGTGCCTAACTGACCGGAGCTGGCGTTAATCTGTCCCATAATATTCTGCAGAGTTTCAATAAAGGTGTTAATACCCGCTGCAAGCGTACCGATTTCATCGGTGCAGAAGCACTGCACACGCTTCGTCAAATCTCCCCTGCCCTCTTCAATCGTGGCAATTACTTCGCGGAGCTGTTTGTTGATATTGATTAAACGCTTGATTGCCCATTTCCATGATATATATACTACAAAGAAGAAAATCAAAACACTGAGTACGCATAAAACAATGATAATGGTCTTCGCCATGTCATACACCTTATTCTGGCGCGCCACCGCTTCATCCAAATCGCTCTTGTTTTTCTCGCTCATGCTGTCAAGCTCTGCCGTAAGCGCCGTACCTGCTTCTTTTAAGTCCACATTCGCCAGCGCAGCCGCTTCTGACTTCTGGTCATTGGCGCTGTACTCAAGAATAGCATCATAGATGGTCAGGTAATTTGCGTAATCTTCTTCAAACTGCTGAAAGCTTGCCTTCTCATCCTCTGTCACAAGCGTACCCTCAATTTCGCTGCACAGACTGGTAATTTCCGCTTTCAGGGCATCCGCTTCCTCTTCTAAAGCCTGCTGCTGCTCATCCTCCACTGCAACAATGTGTGCAAATGCCACACGGCGCAGGGTCTGGTAAGACGATGTCACCTCACCAAACTGCTCGATTTTCACTGCATACACGCCGGAAATATCTTCGCTGGCGCTCATAATCTGGTTTGCGCTCTGAAAACTCTTGATACCTAATATCAATGTCAGGAGTCCTAAAAGCCCTACCGGAATCAGGATTTTAAACCTGATACTTAAATTTTTAAGAAACGTTGTCATATTTGTTCTCTCCTCCTCTTGTGTCTCTCTTTTTATTAATCAGCGGTGTGCCCGCCATATTAATCACTTTTCATTTTACCAGAAACTACAGTCCACGAAATCCGCGATTCGCGTTTTTTCTGATTTTCCCTTGTTTCCGGCATCTTCCTGTGCTACACTGTCTCTACGCAGTTTTTAAGCCTATCCGGCTTTTGCTTTCCCAGTGTTCTGTTTTACAGATACGCCTTTCTCCTGTCTTTCAGGAGGTCTTATGACATATCAGGAATTTAAACAACACATCGTAACCGGTTTACAGCAGGATTTTCCCCCTGCCGCAAGAATTTCCATTCAGGACATCATCAAAAACAATGATATCCATTTAGACGGTCTGACTGTCTTTTCCGAGGGATGCAATATTTCTCCCACCATATATCTGAACTATTATTACAGCCAGTACGAAAAGGGACGTCCTCTTCCGGAGATTTACCGTGACATCCGGGATGCATACCAGGAAAATAGTCCTAATATTAATATCGACATTTCCTTCTTTACTGTTTATAGCAAAGTGAAATCTCGTATCATTTTTAAGCTGATAAATTACCAGCGCAACCGGGAACTCTTAAAAAATGTGCCCCATTTCCGCATTTTAGACTTAGCTGTCGTCTTTCACTGTCTGGTGAAAACAGATGACGCCGGCACCGCCACCATTCTAATTCAGAACCGCCATCTCTCCCTGTGGGACATTACGAGGGATGACCTCTATGCTCTGGCTATCGCCAACACGCCCAAGCTGCTGCCCTATGACCTGCGCAACATGAGCGATGTCCTAAAAGAGCTGCTCTGCGAGGAAAAGAGCTTTCCCGCAGAGTTTTCCACAAACGACGCTTTTCCTATGTATCTGCTGTCAAACCGCAGCAAGCTCCATGGCTCAGCCTGTATGCTCTATCCGAATCTGCTGTCAGATTTTTCGAACCGCTTAAAAAGCGACCTGTATCTTCTGCCCAGCAGCATTCATGAAATCTTAATTATCCCGGCTGCCCCAAACACCGCCTGCGGGGAATTGTCCGATATGGTGCGGGAAGTCAACGCCACCCAGCTCTCCAGAGAGGAAATCCTGTCTGACCACGTCTATTACTTTTCCAGGGAAACAGGAAAACTCAGCTTATAATATCTCCGGCTTATAAAACGGCAATTCTTTATTCCGTCAGCTTATGATATAACTTTCCGTACTCCAAAACAGATTTTTCCCAGGAGAAATCCTGCCCCATGCCCTGCCGTACCAGCTGTTTCCATGCGTCTTTCTTTCCATAATAAACACTCATGGCATACTGAATCGTGTGAAGCATCTCATGGGCATTATAATTGGCAAAGGAAAATCCCGTGCCCTCTCCTGTGTATTCATTATAGGCGACTACTGTGTCCTTCAGTCCGCCTGTCTCACGGACAATGGGCACTGTGCCGTAGCGCAGGCTCATCAACTGGCTGAGTCCGCAGGGCTCAAACAGGGATGGCATCAAAAAGCCGTCGCAGGAGCCGTAAATCTGATGCGCCAGACTCTCGGAATAACCGATGGTGACGCTGAGCTTCTGAGGATATTTCCCTGCAAAGTACCGCAGCATATCCTGATACTGGTTCTCCCCGGTCCCCACAATGGCAAGCTGTATTTTCTCCTTAGCCAAAAGCTCGTCCATGATGTAGGCAATCAAATCAAAGCCCTTCTGGTCCGTCATCCTCGACACCATACCCAGAAGAAATACCTCATCATCCACCGGAAGCCCCAATGCCCGCTGCAGCTGCGCCTTATTTTTCGCCTTGCCTGTCATATCCGCCGCATCAAAGTGGCTGCCGATATACTGATCCGTTTTCGGATTATACTCTTCATAATCCAGTCCGTTTAAAATGCCGTAAAGCTTCTCCCGGCAGGCGTACAAAAGACCGTCTAAGCCCTCGCCGCCCTCCGGCGTGGTAATCTCATAAGCATAGGTGGGGCTTACTGTGGTGACGGCGTCTGCATAGACAATACCGCCCTTCAAGTAATTCGCCTCCCCGTAAGCCTCCAGCTTATCCGCTGTAAATATCTGCTTCGGCAGCCCGGTAATATCCATCACCGCCGGGAGCATCCACCTGCCCTGGAACTTCAGGTTGTGAATGGAAAAGACCGTTTTAATGCCTGCATAATAATGCTCATCCCCGTACAGCGTCCGCAGGAAGACCGGAATCAGCGCTGTCTGCCAGTCGTGGCAGTGAATCACCTCCGGGCAGAAATCCAGATAGGGAAGGGCTTCCAATACCGCCTTGGAAAAATAGGCAAATTTTTCCACATCCTCATAGATATTGTTATAGGGCATATTTCCGGCAAAATAAAATTCATTGTCTACCAGATAATAAGTGATACCCTCGTATTTCGTCTCAAAAATACCCACATACTGCTGCCGCCAGCTCAAATTTACATAAAAATGGCATAAAAAATGAAGCTGTCCTTTCCACTTTTCGTCCATACAGGCATATTTTGGTAAGATAACACGCACATCGTATTCGTTCTTATCAAAATAACGCGGCAGCGAGCCGGTTACGTCTGCAAGTCCTCCGGTTTTCATGAAAGGCACAGCCTCAGATGTAGCAAATAATATTTTTTTCATGTTATAACCCTCCAAACTCCAAGTTTTTCCTTGAAATCTTAGAAATATTATAACTCTTTTTTCTCTTTCTGAAAAGCCTTAATACATTTTATATTCCAAACGGATTCGGTCTGTAATCAGGGCGATAAACTCCGAGTTGGTGGGCTTTCCCTTGCCATTATGAATGGTATAGCCAAACATCTCATCTATGGTATCCATCTTTCCCCTGCTCCACGCAACTTCAATGGCATGGCGGATGGCACGCTCCACACGGCTTGAGGTGGTCTGGTATTTCTTTGCGATGGTGGGATAGAGAATTTTGGTGATGGAATTCAGCATGTCCATATCGTTCACCGACATCACAATCGCATCCCTTAAGTACTGGTATCCCTTGATATGCGCCGGAACTCCGATTTCATGGATAATCTCCGTCACATCCGCCTCTAAATTGCGCTCGTTCAAATCCTCCTCGCGCTCATAGGCATTCACCTTGCGTACCTCCTGCGGCTTTGCGGAAGGGCGCTGTTTTGCCCGTTTGATACGGTTTAACACCATATCATTGTCAAAGGGCTTCATAATATAGTAATCTGCGCCTAAATTAAAGGCGTCCTCTGTAATTTTCTCCTGTCCAATGGCGCTAATCACAATGAAGGTAGGACGTTTCTTAATGGTTTTATCATGATTGAAACGGTCTAATACGCCAAGCCCGTCTAACTTTGGCATGACAATATCCAACAATACCACATCCGGTTCTTTTGTTTTTATCACATTATATGCTTCTTCTCCATCTTTTGCAGTTCCTACTACATTCAGTTCGTCATCGCTTTCGATAATATTGCCCAGTAATCGCAGCATTCTCTCATTATCATCGGCAATCGCTACATTTAACTTTTCCATTTTCATGCCCTCCTGTGACAAAAATGTTTTGCTCTATGATGATACCGATTTCGTGTTAAGCGATTTTGTCGAATGACGTCGTTAATCTCAAAACTCTTGTATACCATAACGGTATTATCATTCACCTACATTTTTCTTTTTTCAATATGATACCATATTTTTCCAGGAAATCAAGCAAAAACCGATAATATAAACTTCTTTTTAACATTTCACCCCTGAGCTAACATTTTCTCGATAAAAATCCCATATCCCATGGTGGAGTCCGAAACAAACACATGGGTCACCGCTCCCACGATGTTTCCATTCTGAATAATCGGGCTTCCGCTCATGCCCTGGACAATGCCTCCCGTCAGCTCCAGCAGCTCCGGGTCCGTGACTTTGAACAGGATTCCTTTATTTTCTTCCGTGTCGCTGTAGTCAAGATTTTCAATCTCAATTTCATAGGATTTTACTTCCCCGCTGAGAGAGGAAAGCACATATGCCGTTCCGGTGTGTATGTCCTGCTTATAGGTGACGCCATAGCTTTTTCCCATCTCAAGCTGGTCTAAATTTCCGTCCAGGCTGCCGTATATTCCCAGAGGGGTATTTTTTTCCAGGCTGCCGAGACAGGCATTTTTCCGGTATTCAATCACTCCGGATAGCTCTCCCGGACTCCCGCTGCCGCCCTTGCGTATGCCGATGATATTGGTGTGGTAAATCCAGCCTTCCTCCATTTCCATCAATGTTCCTGTCTCCCCGTCGCTAACGGCATGTCCCAGAGCGCCGAAGCTGCCGTCCTGCCTGTAATAAGTGAGGGTTCCCACCCCCGCCAGGTCATCCCTCACCCAGATGCCCAGCATATATTTTCCGTCGCTGCTTTTGACCGGCTTTAAGGAAACCTCGATGTATTCGTCTCCCCGCATGACGCCTAACACCTCCTTCTGCTGTCCGAAGGCATTGATTTTTTCTATCAAATCCTCTTTTTCTTCTACCTTTTCCCCGTTAATGCTGACGATATAGTCTCCCTTTTTTACCAGATTTTCCGCAGGCTTTACCGTTCCCTCCCCCTTCGTCTCCACCTCTCCGGTGCCGATAATCAGCACGCCCTCGGTTTTTACATAAATGCCGATGGGCATTCCGCTGGCATAGACGGTCTCCGGCTCCACCAGCATAACCTCCACGTCTTTCACCGGAAAAATTCCGAACAGCTTGCAGGTCACCGTGTAGGAGGGATACTCCCTTCCGTTCTCCGCTATGGAGCCGGAGGGCGTGTCAAAAACTTCCCTGCTGTCCTCCTTTAACACCAGGCTCACCGGGACGTCAAAATCATAGGAGAGTTCCTCTCCCATATTTACATATATCTGATCCGGCACCGCATCATGAAAGGACTTCACGGCAAACATTGCCACAAGAAAAAAGCCGAGATAAGTAATCTGTTTTATGATATTCTGATATTTTGCCATAATTCCCTCTCATTCTGCCGCTCCGGGCGTCGTTTTTTCCGAAAAAAGGAGACACGAATTCAATTCGTATCTCCTTTTATTATGCGGCATATTTCTTTTTTCACTCACATTTCAGCTTGACAGTTCTTTCCAGTATTCATTTTTTCTTAGACGCCGCCAGCTCCTTCATCTCCCGCGCGCTCTTTCTGACGGTGTCGGTAATCTCCACGCCGCCAAGCATACGGGAAAGCTCCTCGATGATTTCCTCTCCCTCTAACTGCCGGATTGTGGAAACCGTATTCTTATTCTGAACAGATTTTTCAATCAGATAATGGGCGTCCGCCATGGCTGCAATCTGCGGAAGATGGGTAATGCAGATTATCTGGTGGCTCCTCCCTAACATGTTCATTTTCTCCGAAACCATCTGCGCCGTCCTTCCGCTGATACCGCTGTCGATTTCATCAAAAATCAAGGTTTCCACCGCATCCTGGTCTGCTAACACCGTCTTGATGGCTAACATGATTCTGGAAAGCTCACCGCCGGACGCCACCTTTCCTAAAGGCTTTACCGGCTCTCCCGGATTGGTGGAAATGAGAAACTCTGCGTCGTCAAAGCCGTTTGCCGTAAATCCCGCTGTCCGCTCAAATTTCATTTCAAAGACAACATCTAAAAAGTTTAAGTCTTTTAACGCCTCCGTCACGGATTTCACCAGCTTTTTCGCATACTTCTGCCGTACTTTGGATACCTTCTCGCAGGAAGCAGCAAGCGTCTGCTCTGCCTTCTGCACCTTGTCCTTTAAGGTATTCAGGTAATTATCGTAGTCCTGCAGCTGCTCTAAGCGTTTCTGTTTCTGTCCAAAGGCTTCTAGCACTTCCTCAATGCTGCTGCCGTATTTGGATTTCAAATGGTTTACCTCGTCTAACCGCTTTTCAATCCGGTAAAAGGTTTCCTCATCAAATTCCGTATCTTCCATATAGGCTGCGATTTCACGGTTAAAATCATTCAAAAGATTATCAATTTCCAATAACTGCTGCTCTAAATTCTCGATTTTTTCATCATAGGAGGACACGCTGCCAAGCTCCCGTAACGCCCGCCCGGTGAGCTCCGACGCCTGTTCCCCGCCTCCGGTGCACTGATACGCCCCGCTTAGCGCCTCCATGATTTTTTTGCCGTTTACAAATTTCCGGTAATCCGCCTCTAATTCCTCGTCCTCGCCCTCTTTTAGCTCCGCCTCTTCTAACTCTTTGATTTCATACTCTAAAAGAGAGACCTCCCGCAACCGTTCCTCTTCGTCCACATCCGCATTTTTAAGCTCTGTCTCTAACTGCCTGTATACATGGTAGTCCTTTGCCACTGCCTCCTTTAAGTGAGCTAATTCTTCTTTAGCATAATCGTCCAGAATCTCCAAATGCTTTTTTTTCGATAACAGGGACTGGTGCTCATGCTGTCCGTGAATATCAATCAATACCGCTGCAATCTCTTTCATTTTAGACGCAGGAACACTCTCCCCGTTGACCTTCGCCGTCCCTCTACCGCCGACGATTTTCCGGCTTAAAATGACCGTATCATCCTCCGGGAATACGTCTAATTCCGCCAACATGGCTTTCTGCTTTTCGCTGGTAACAGTAAAAATAAGCTCCACAAGGGCATTCTGTTCCCCGTCCCGCAGCATTTCCTTTTGTACCTTTTCCCCTAACGCGATATTGATGGAGCCGATGATAATGGATTTTCCTGCTCCCGTCTCACCGGATAAAATATTCAACCCCTCAGAAAAATCCACTTCCGTCTCGTCAATCAGCGCTAAATTTTTTACATGCAGATTTTGTAACAATCCCTACTCCTGCCTTTCTTCTATCATCTTCCGAAGCCGCCCCATCACTTCCACGGCGTCCTCGTTGGTACGAATGGCGCACATAATGGTATCGTCCCCGGCGATACAGCCTAACATCTCATGCAGATGCATGGCGTCCACCGCCGCAGCCACCGCCATCGCCATTCCCGATACGGTTTTAATCACCAGAATATTCTGGGCTAAATCCATGGAAACAAAAGCGTCCCGAAAGATTCGGATATATTTCTCGGACAAATCCTCCCCCGACTCCTGCAGCGCCACATATTTCTGCCTGCCGTTACTCATGGCAACCTTGGTGAGCTTCAGCTCCCGGATATCCCGCGACACCGTCGCCTGGGTCACCTGAAACCCCTCCTTTTCCAAAAGGTCGGAGAGTTCCTCCTGGGTTTCAATATTGTTTTTCTGAATCAGTTCTAACATTTTTGCCTGTCGTTTTGTTTTCATGCTTTCCTCACTTCTCATTTTCCTTTTCAACCGGCTCATTCTGTAAACAGCATTAATTATATGCCTGCATTTTTCTTCGCAGTATTTCAAGGAAGCTCTCTTTTTTCAGCTTACAGATTCTTGTCATATCCTTGGCGCGGTGTACGATAAATTTGTCCCCAACCTCTAACTTCACCGCATTGTCTCCGTCAAAGCTGACCTCCACCGTCTCATCCTTCTGGGAACGGCGTTTGCCGATTTCCACCATCACCTCATCCTCCGCACCGATGACAATGCTGCGGGAATTTAAGTTATGGGCATTGATGGGGGTAATCAGTATCATCCGGGCTTTCGGGTCTACAATGGGACCTCCCGCAGACATGTTATACCCCGTGGAACCGGTGGGGGTAGAAATGATAATGCCGTCAGCGTGAAAGGTATTTAGGTATTCCCCATTGACATAGACAATGAGATTCACCACGGAAAGGGCTCCTGTCCGGTGAATGACAATATCATTTAACGCCACGCTTGCCGCCACTTTGCTGCCGCCCTTTATGCCGTAGCCGTCTAACATCATCCGCTCTTCCACAAGATAAGCGTCCTCCATCAGAAGATTCACCGCAGAGAAGGCGTCCTTTTCCTCTAACTCGCAGAGATACCCCAAAGTTCCCATGTTAATGCCGATAAGGGGAAGTCCCCTTTTTACCAGCGCAGAAGCGGCACGTATCAGTGTGCCGTCTCCGCCAAGCACAATCACTCCCTCCGTGTCCGCCGGAATTTCCTCCTCCTTTGGGGCTGCTTTCTCCGTCTCTTCCCCGTTGCTCACAAAGGATACGGCGCTGCCGCCCTTCGTGCCGATGTACTCTTTTATTTTTCCTGTCAGTTCCAATCCCGTATCCTTAAAGGAATTTGTGATAATCAAAAAATGTTTCATTTTTATTTGTCCAATTCACCATGCGCCGCTTCCACCACTGCATTGACATCAATGTCCGATGCGCTTCCGGTTTCCGCTTTTTTGATATATACCAGATATTCAATATTTCCCTCCGGACCTTTGATGGGGGAATATTCTAAATTCAGCACCACAAAACCGATGGATACTGCAAAATCAATGACTTTGTGAATGACCTCCTCATGTACGGATTTCTCCCTCACAACGCCTTTTTTCCCTACCTTTTCCCGTCCCGCCTCAAACTGTGGCTTAATCAGGCAGACCATCTCTCCGTCCTCTGTCAGCAGATTTCTTGCAGGCTCTAACACCTTTGTCAAAGAAATAAAGGACACGTCCACGGAGGCAAAATCAAGCTTATCCGCAATATCCTCCGGCGTCACATAGCGGATGTTGGTCTTTTCCATGCAGACCACCCGCTCATCCTGCCGCAGCTTCCAGGCAAACTGCCCGTAGCCCACGTCCACAGCGTACACCTTTTTTGCTCCGTTCTGCAGCATACAGTCCGTAAAGCCTCCGGTGGAAGCGCCGATATCCATACAGATTTTATCCTCTAACCTTATCCCGAAATGGGTCATGGCTTTCTCTAATTTCAGCCCGCCCCGGCTGACATATTTTAAGGTATTGCCCTTAATTTCAATCTGTGCTTCGGTGTCAAAAGAAGCCCCGGCTTTATCCTCCCGCTGGTTCTCCACAAACACGTTTCCTTCCATAATCATGGCTTTCGCCTTTTCCCTGGAAGGCGCTAACCCTCTGTTTACCAGTAAAACGTCTAATCTCTCTTTCAATCAACTCTACCTCATTCGCTCTAAAATCCCTGCTGTGATACTCTCGCTGTCGATTCCCACCTCTTTGCAGAGAATAGACACATTGCCGTGCTCCACATATTCATCGGGAATCGCCACATTCCATATCTGTATCTTACTGCCGTTTTCATTATAAAAAGAAGTGATGTGCTCCCCAAAACCGCCGTTTTTCACATTTTCTTCCATGGTGACGATTAACTTGTGGTTTTTCACAACCTCCCGCAATGTCTCTTCATCTAAAGGCTTTGCAAAACGGGCATTGATTAGGCTGCAGGAATACCCTTCTGCCTTTACTGCCTCCCTGACCTGCTCCGCCACCTTTACCATGGAGCCTAATGCAAAAAGAACGATACCGCTCTCTTTGTAAATCCACTCGCTCTTTCCTAAAGAAATGGGGCTGCGGAACTCCTTTAATCCGTCGTAAGCCTCACCTCTGGGATATCTTACCGCAATGGGTCCGCCAAAGGCAACCGCATATTTTATCATATCGGATAATTCCCACTTATTTTTCGGCGCCATAATGGTCATGTTGGGAATGCTGGACAAATAGGAAATATCAAAAATTCCCTGATGGGTCTCCCCGTCGCTTCCCACCAGCCCCGCCCGGTCAATGGCAAATACCACCGGAAGGTTCTGAATGCAGACGTCATGAAGTATCTGGTCATACGCCCTCTGCAAAAAGGAGGAATACACCGCAAAAATCGGTTTCAACCCCGCCGCCGCAAGACCTGCCGCAAAGGTCACCGCATGTTCCTCCGCAATCCCCACGTCAAAGAACCGCTCCGGAAACATATTGTGGAAACGCTTCAACCCGGTACCGTCCGTCATTGCCGCTGTGATTGCCACCACCTTCTCGTCCCTGTCGCCTAACTTCCGCATGACAGTAGAGAAAATATCCGTATAGTTTGCCTTAATGCGCGGGGTTTTCGGCAGCCCTGTCTCAATGTCAAAGGGCTCCGTCCCATGAAATCTCGCCGGGTGCCGCTCCGCAGGCTCATAGCCCGCTCCCTTATGGGTCATCACATGAATCATAACCGGGCCGTCAATGTTGGAGGCTTCCCGCATTAACCTCATGATTCCCTTCATATCGCCGCCGTCCACCGGGCCGAGATAAATAATTCCCATATCCTCAAACAGCATACCCGGTATCAAAAGCTGCTTAATACCGCTCTTGGTTCTGCGGATTTTTTCCACCACCTTATCACCGTAAACCGGGATTTTATTCAGGGAATTCATCACTCCCGTTTTTAAATCCAGATAAGCGTCCGCCGTGCGGAAGCCGGAAAGATAGGTGGAAAGACCGCCTACATTTTCGGAAATGGACATATTGTTGTCATTCAGCACGATAATAAAATTCGATTTCAGCCGCGCCGCATTGTTTAACGCCTCAAACGCCATTCCCCCGGTGAGCGCCCCGTCGCCGATAACCGAAACGACTTTATAATCCTCCCCTGTAAGCTCCCTGGCGCTGGCAAGCCCCAACCCTGCAGAAATAGAAGTGGAGCTGTGTCCGGTATCAAAACAGTCGCAGTCGCTTTCCTTTCGTTTCGGGAAACCGCTCATGCCGCCGTATTTGCGCAGTTCGTCAAAGCCGTCCTTCCGTCCCGTCAGTATTTTGTGGGTGTAAGACTGGTGTCCCACGTCCCAGATTAATTTATCCTTCGGGAAATCCAGGGAAAGATGTAACGCCATGGTCAGCTCTATCACACCCAGATTGGACGCTAAATGACCTCCCGTCACGGATATTTTTTCAATTAAGAACTCCCGGATTTCAGAGGCGAGAATTTTCAGTTCTTCCTCTGACAATTTCTTGATGTCATTCTCTTTTTTTATTTTTTCTAATACCATACAGAGTACCTCTGCTTCCTATATAAATTCATACCCTATGTATGACGATTTTTCAGAAATCACATCACCTGTCCGCAGACAGACAGGCAATCCTATTTCTCACGGGAAATGAGATACCGCAGCAGCTCTGTCAAAAATTCGTTTTTCACAGATAACCCTTCTAACTGCGCAATGGCGTCCTCCGACAGCCGCTCCACATCTCCTTTGGCTTTTTCTAAGCCCTCGTATGTGACATAGGTAATCTTATGGTTTTTCTCATCGCTGCCAATGGGCTTTCCAAGCACCTCCATGGTACTGGTAACATCTAAAATATCATCCTGTATCTGGAAGGCAAGCCCCACCTTTCCTGCGATTTCCCCGATGGTGTTCTGTTCCTCCTGACCTGCCCCCGCCAAAACGGCTCCAATCAGCATGGCGCTTTCTATCAATGCGCTGGTTTTTAAGCGGTAAATAAAATCCAGCTTTTCCTTTGTCATGGACGTATCATTTTCGGATTCCACATCCACCACCTGACCGCCCACCATGCCGAAAATCCCTGCTTTTCCTGCCAAAATCTGCATGGCTTTTCCAAGTCCCGGATTCTGCGGCTCTAAGTCAAAGGCTTTCGCCGCTGTCTCAAAGGCGTAAGTAAGGAGAGCGTCTCCCGCCAAAATTCCCATGGCTTCTCCATAGACCTTCCAGGTTGTCTCCTTGCCCCGGCGGTATTCGTCGTTGTCCATGGCAGGTAAATCATCATGCACCAGGGAATAGGTGTGTATCATCTCCATTGCCGCCATAAACGGCTCTATCACCTTTGTTTTCCCGCCAAAAAGACAGTATGTTTCCCACATCAGCATGGGACGCAGCCGCTTTCCCCCTGCAAGAAAGCTGTAATTCATCGCCTCCATAACGGTTTTCTGATAGCCCTCTTCCTTCGGGAGATAAGCGGTAATCACCTGCTCTATCTCACCTGTTCTTTTCTTATATTCTGTCTGAAAATCCATGGACCCATTCCTCCCTTACTGTGCAGCTATCGTTTCACTGGTTTAAAATTCTTCCGTTTCCCCGTCCGCAGTCAGAATCTGCATTTTCTTTTCCACTGCGTCAAGAAGGCTGTTGCAGTTTTTTAAGGTTTCCATTCCGCTCTGGTACAGCGCAAAAGAATCGTCTAAGGTAACCTCCGGCTGCTCCATCTTCGCAATTATCTCTTCTAACTTTGAAAAATTTTCCTCTAAGGATGGCTCTTTTTCTTTACTCACTGCTGACCTCCGTAACTTTTGCTTTTAATCTGCCCTTATATAAATGAATCTGCAGCTCGTCCTCCACCGAAACCTGTGACGCCTCTGTCACAGCCCTGCCCGTGGAATCCGCCACATAGGAATACCCCTGGCTTAACTTTTTCGCCGGAGACATCCCCTCAAGCTGTCCGGAAAGCAGTGCAAGGCGGTGACGTTTTTCCGTCAAAACCTGTTCCATCCGACGCTTTAACTTTTCCTCTAAATCCACTGCATATCTGCGGTTCTCCCGCAGTTTTCCCGCAGGACTCGCCGCCCGAAGTCTGGTCCCGTAATGCTCTAATTTCATCCGATTCTGGTCTATCTTCTGCGACACCATAAACCGCATCCGGTTCTCCGCCGCCAAAAGCTGTTCCTTCACCGCATAATAATCAAACACCGCCAGCTCCGCCGCCGCCGAGGGGGTCGGCGCCCGCAAATCCGCCACAAAATCGGCAATCGTGGTATCCGTCTCATGCCCCACCGCAGAAATCACAGGCGTCTCACATTCAAAAATCGCCCGCGCCACTTCCTCTTCGTTAAACGCCCACAAATCCTCAATGGAGCCTCCGCCCCTGCCCACAATCATCACATCCACACCGTAGGCATCCAGGGCATGTATGCCATTGATAATGCTCGCTGCAGCTCCCTCGCCCTGCACCAAAGCAGGGTAAAGTATCAGCTGCACATAAGGATTTCTTCTGGCAGCAATATTTTGAATATCCCGCACTGCCGCCCCCGTAGGCGCCGTCACCACGCCGATGGTTCTGGCATATTTCGGTATCGGCTGTTTATATTCCGGCGCAAACATCCCCATTTCCTCTAATTCCCGCTTTAAGGCTTCAAATTTCAGAAACAGATTTCCAGCCCCATCGAGTTCAATCTCCCTGGCATAAAGCTGGTATTTCCCGTCCCTCTCATAAACCTCCACGGAACCGGTCACCACCACCTTGTCGCCCTCTTTCATAGGAAACTTCAATCCCCGCCTGTTCCCGGCAAACATAATAGCGCTGATAGCCCCCGCCGAATCTTTAAGCGTAAAATAAATATGCCCCGAAGTATGGTATTTACAATTCGAAACCTCCCCCTTGACACTGATACGCTGCATCATAAAATCCTGGGCGAACATGTTCTTAATATATGTATTTACCTGTCCCACGGAATAAACATTCTTCATCATGCTAATTTTGCCAATACTCCATTCACAAACGACGGTGAATCATCCGTTCCATACTGCTTCGCCAGCTCCACCGCCTCATTAATCGCCACCTGCACCGGAATATCTTCCTCATACTTCATCTCATAAACCGCCAGCCGTATCAGGGTCAAATCCACCTTCCCCATACGCTTCGTTTTCCATCCCTTAGAGACTTCATTCACCGCCTCATCAATCTCCGGAATATGCTCCACAATTTTCCTGCATTTCCCCAAAATATACTCAGAGTCCTTCTCACTCCAAGCCTCATCCTCCATGCAGCCTTCCTCAATCTGCCTTATCATATCCTCCTGGTCATGAAACTCCACCCGGAACAGCATTTTAAAAACCTGCTCCCTCTGCTCTCTTCTTTTCATATCCTATCCTTTCTACGCCCTCTTTCTATTCTAACCCCACAAAATCCCCTATTATATATCCAGTATTCGTCGTAACAACAATCAACATGCCCACTCTATCTCTTACTTATAAAAAAGCCATATCACTGATACTATCAACGGGTATCATTCCACAGCGTTTTTTCTGTCTGGCGTCGCCAAAGCGGCTGGCTCGATAACTGATATTGGCATCCGGCACAAAAAGTTTTCAGGCTTTGTGACTTGCGGAGAATATTAGATTTTCTTAATGCTCTGTAAAATACCCAGCAATTCTCCAACAGGACGTTGGAGAAAGGTTGCACCGAGCCACGGAAGGCGAGCTGCAACCGCTTGCGTCCCTCGCCAATGCTTTTCAGTCAGAGCATTTAGAAAATCTTATATTCGCAGCACGGAACAAAGCATGGAAACTTTTTGTGCCGGATGCGCCACTACCTCCATCCCACCAGCCGCCCCCCATTCGCAAGATAAAAAAGGATGTCGCAATGACACCCTTCCCATCTTTTTCCAAAAGCACTATTTATTGTTGCCCATGTCCACACTTGCGATACGGATGTTCACATTGGATACTTCCAATCCTGTCATATTTTCAATCGCATTTTTCACTCTCTCCTGCACCTTAGCAGATACCTCAGGAATAGCATAACCATAAGAGATATTCAGTGCCACATCCACCGTTGCCGTGCCTTCCTGCACTTCAACGCGAATCCCCTTGGAAAGGTTCTTCATACCAAGCTTACTAACCAGTTCGTTTGTGATGTTGCCAGCCATAGAACCCACGCCCTCAACCTCGGTTGCAGCCAGGCCTGCAATGATGGCAACTACTTCATCTGCAATCTTCACTTCTCCTAAATTACCATCCTTTATTTTAAATGTTTTTCTATCCTCACCCATCGCTAAATGCCTCCTAAGTGATATTATGTGTCTATTATAACAGACTATTCCTGTTTTGGGAACCAAAAAAAGTATTAATTTTTGATTATGGTGCTTCCATTCAGGATATATGAGACAAAAAACGCTTCTTTTTAATATTCCTTGGTTATATCCGTCAAATCGTACTGCTTCATAAACTGAGCCAAATCACTGCTGTTCCGAATCAGCATGACTTCCTCGAATTTTCCGGTATGTATATTTTTAAAGCCTGCCACCTGCTCCCCGGTGCAAATGCTGCAGTGCAGGATGGGGATGGTATTTTCTTTGTCGTAGGTGAGTTTCTTTTGTGGTTTATGGAACATCGGTTTATTCTCCTGTCTACGTGTGAAGGATACAATCTACGGATTGCATCTGCTGCACGCCGTATATCCCTGTGCGATTGCTGTATCTTTGTCTATGGCTATTTTACTGCTCCGCAAGTAACTGCAGCTTGCTGTGTGGTACTTCTCTCCGGTTTTGGTAATATATACCGTCACACCACTGCCGGAGGAGCCTGTGTCTGTAGTAGTGTTCTCTACTGCACTCCCGGAGGGTCCGGAAGAATTGCTTGCCGTATTAGAGCTGCTTTTTGCTGCTGCATTTTCATAACTGCTGACTTTTTCAGCCAATGTTTTATTTTCTGAAGAAAGTGTTTCTTTTTCAGCAGTTAAGGTCTCTATCTGCGATTGCAAATCTTCTATTTGCTGCTGATAAGTGGAAACCTCTTCTAATTGCTTTTTCAGCGTTTCTATTTCTGACTGCTGGCTGTCATTTTCGGATGATTTCTTTTCTATTTCGGCTTGAAGGCTGGCTATCTCGGAATTTAAGTCGTCATTGCTTTTTTGTAACGCAGTATTTTGTTCCTCTAATGTCTGAACCGTGGTTTCCAGTTCCTTCAACCTGGCTTGCTCTCCGCCGTCTGAACATCCGGTGCTGAATAAACTGATTAGCAGGAGCACGAATAGAAATTGCCATGGTTTTGTGCTTTTTAATTTTTGTCTCATAGTAGATACCTCGTAATATAAGAATTGAGCCACTTCTTTTGTGGTTTCATACTATGAGTTTAGCACATTTACTATATTTATGGTAGTAGGAAATGAAATTGATTTTTAAATGTACATCGAAATTTAATGTCTATTTTTTCGGCCCTTAACATATTTTTTTACTCTAATAATTAATATACAAACTATTGCATAAATTAGATAACAAATAAAAAGATATATTTTAGTAATAATGTTTTACATTCCCATTATCTTCTTAAAGTTTTCGTACGCTGTATCACTTTTTAAAATTTCAACCATTTCAGGAGTAACAACTTTTTCAAACGCTTTCAATGAATCTGGTTCTGCAACTTTTGACAAAATAAAATTTTTAAGCATAAGTGTTAATGGCTCACCTATTGCCGACTTATAATTAAATCCAATAAGTTGCATAGTTTTCAAAGTATCAACGCTTATTAACTCTTTAATTTGCTCATAAGATTCTACTTGTGCTTTTACAGTTTCCACAGCTTCTTCACCAATTTGTTCTGCTGAAGATATTTGAGATTTTTTTATAATCTCTATGATTCGCGCTACTGTGTTATGTAAATGCTGAATATCTTCATCACTAATAACTACTTTTTCCAATTCTGATTTATAAGCTTGTGCAATTCGAACAGCTTCTTCTCGTTCACTAAGCAATTCACTAATTATTTCATCATATGTGTTACGAATTTTTTCAATATTTTTTTCTTCTTTAATTGCCCTAATCTTACTTGACACTGCTGTAGCAGTACCTTTAACAGCCAGCTCTGCCAAAGCGCTTCCAAGACCTAAAAGCTCAGTTGTATATATTTCACTCATAAGATAACTCCCTCCATTACATTTTATAAAAATTGTATCACCAAATGTAGTAAAAAACAATACTTAAACGAGTTACACTATAGAACGTCATTTTTAGGAGTAGCATTATAAATCCTAGGTGTTCATTCAGATATTGGTGCAAAAAACTTTTATATAAAACATTTTCTTAATTCTGTAAACAAAAATATTTTCTTTGCCCCTGATGTTGTATCATAAAAGTTGACACCCTATTCTCAAGGATTTTGATATATAATCATAATCAATATGAGAACAGGAGAAACAGTTATGAATCAAAAATCTTATGACAACGAGTTTAAAGCACAGGCAGTAAAGCTTGCCCAGGAAATCGGCGGGCATAAAGCTGCTCAGGAATTAGGCATTCCCAAGGGTACTATGTACACCTGGATTAAAGCCTTCAAAGAAGGACGCCTCAGTGCTAATGAAGCGGTTCATACGCCCAAGAATGCCTTATCACTTAACGATGAGCTCATCGAACTCAGAAAGCGTGTTAAA
>Ga0129308_1000390_pt1 | contig 68690 bp, 59 predicted proteins | sample L827metagenome_FD_94440 | JGI IMG/M metagenome (GOLD analysis project Ga0129308, IMG submission 94440) | Ring-tailed lemur group fecal microbial communities from Wisconsin, USA - L827 metagenome | ecosystem: Host-associated > Mammals > Digestive system > Large intestine > Fecal | place: USA...
ATTTGGCGTTGCCTACTTCCCCTACACCGTTGGCATCCTCAATTTCGCCTACGTTGCGGGGGTTGGTGAAATGGTCCATGACTTTTTCAGAATATAACATAGCAAAAGCCTCCTTATGCTTTGATGATGCGTTCCCACAGGGGCGACATGGCGCGCAGTCGGTCGATGACGCCGGGGAGCACCTTCAGAATATAGTCCACATCTTCCATGGTATTGTAATCGCTGAAAGTCAGCCGCAAGGAGCCGTGGGCCACTTCATGCACCAGGCCGATGCTTAACAGCACATGACTGGGGTCCAGCGAGCCGGAAGTACAGGCAGAGCCGGAAGATGCGCAGATCCCCATGGCATCAAGGGTCAGCAGCAAAGCTTCGCCTTCCACGCCCTCAAAAGAAAAGTTTACGTTGCCCGGCAGCCGGTGAGCCGCGTCGCCGTTCAGATGAACCCGTTCCATTTTGGAAATTTCCGCAATCAACCGGTCCCGCATGGCGCAGAGCTTGGCTGCGCGGCCGGGAATGTCGGCACAGGCAGTCTCGATGGCAACGCCCAGCCCGACGATGGCTGCGATATTTTCGGTGCCCGCCCGGTGGCCACGTTCTTGGGCGCCGCCGTCAATCAGGTTGGGCAGGCGAATGCCCTTGCGGCAGTACAGCGCGCCAATGCCCTTTTGGGCATGGATTTTGTGGCCGGACAGGGAGAGCAGATCAATGTTTTGTTCGACCACGTTGATCGGAACATTGCCTACTGCCTGCACCGCGTCGGTGTGGAACAGCACGCCGTGTTTTTTGCACACGGCACCGATTTCGGCGATCGGCTGAATGGTGCCGATTTCATTATTGGCGTACATAATGCTGACCAGCGCGGTATCCTCCCGAATGGCGTTTTCCACCTGCTCGGCTGTGATCAGCCCTTTATCATTTACCGGCAGATAAGTGACTTCAAACCCTTCTTTTTCCAGTGCGGCACAGGTGTGCAGAACCGCGTGATGTTCAAATACGGTGGTGATAATATGTTTTTTGCCTTTCGGCGCCATCAGATGGGCAGCGCCTTTGATCGCCCAGTTGTCTGACTCCGAACCGCCGGAGGTAAAGTATACTTCTACCGGATAGTCAGGCCGGGACGGGGGAATCCCCAAGGCTTTTTCCACTTTATGGCGGGCATCCTCCATAGCGATGCGGGCCTCACGCCCTTTTTTGTAAATGCTGGAGGCGTTGCCGTAGCCGTCGGTCAGCCAGGGCATCATGGCTTCGAGCACTTCTGGGGAGATTTGGGTGGTTGCCGCATTGTCGGCGTACACAAAACGGGTCATAATCTATCATCCTTTTTCTTTTGACATCGGTTTTTATCCATAAAATCGCGGCTGACGCTTCGATTTCAGCTCTATAATATAGTAAAACACTAGGAAATGCAATAGCTTTTCAAAATTTTCCCCGTTTACCCCGTCCTGTATTCAAAACAAAAGCTTAGCGAGAAAAATGCGCAGTATAATAATCTACCGCCAGCTTGTCGCACCGCTCATTTTCCGGGTGCCCGGCGTGGCCTTTTACCCAGCGGAACGTGACGGCGTGGATTTCGCACAATTCTAAAAGCTGCTGCCATAAATCAGCGTTCAGCGCAGGGGATTTGTCGCTTTTGCGCCAGCCGTTGGCCCTCCATTTTTTGGCCCAGCCTTTTTCCATGCCGTTGACAAGGTACTGGGAATCGGTGGTCAAAAGAACCTGGCATGGCTCTTTCAGCGCAGCCAGGGCAGAAATTGCCGCCGACAGCTCCATTCGGTTGTTAGTCGTGGTTTCCTCACCGCCGCACAGCTCTTTTTCCACGCTGCCAAAACGCAGTACCGCACCCCATCCGCCGGGGCCGGGATTGCCGGAGCAGGCGCCGTCGGTAAAAATTTCAACCTGTTTCATGTTGTGGCCATCCCTTTCATTGTTGCCGGGCCCGTCCCGGTCATGCATGTGTGCTGCAAAAGTCTTTTGATTTGCAGCCGACAGGCTGATTATACTATGAATGCGCTGACAGGACAAGAAAAAAATCCCTGTGCCGGCTTAAAAGACCGCCTCCCGCGCTATAATAAAAGCAATAGAAAACTAGGTGGGCATGCCGCGTAAAAAAAACAGGCCGCAGGGTAAGGCCTTGACAGTTTTTATGGCAGCGGTTACACTAATCATAAGATTGTGTTCGTGTTTTCTTTTTAAAGTCTTTTTCCTGTCAGGGAAAGAGCAGGCTGTTCACGTTAAATGCAGTTTTATGGACAGTCTCGTTTTGTGATGCGTTACGGAAAATCTTTGTGTTTGGGCGGAGAAAACACAAAGAACAACTTCAGTAATCGGGAAAGGAGCGCCTGTTTTGGGCGCTGAACGGAAAAGAGAAACAGCCGCCTTACAAGTTGTCGAAATCAGGACAGCAGCTTTGAGCAAGGGCAAATCCACAGCCCGGCGGCAAAGAATTCATTCGTCTGGCCCTTTGGAAAGCCGGAGCGGTGGATTTGCGCGTTTTTATGAAACGCGGCGAAAAGAACAATCGAATAACAGTTCCACAGGATTTGGCGCGTGGAAAGAAAAATAACAAAAATTCGGAGGTAGTATTGTGTCAGTGAATCTGGAAGAAAAAATCAAAAAGGAGAATGAACAGCTACAAAAAAGTGAAAGCCTTTTAGAAAAAACGGTGAAAAAGGCGATGAATTTCGGAAGAAAACCGAAAAATACACAGAAAAAAACGGCGCCGAAAACATCCCGGCAGGAAATGCCGGAGGAAAAAGAGGCAGCTATTCCCAAAGAGACCGTGAAAAAAGAAAGCTCAAAAGAGGAATCAAAGAAAAAATCCCAGCCGGCAAAACGGTCCAGCAACGCAAAAAAGGCGGCAGGGCAAAAAACAAAAGATCAGGCGGCGCCAAAGCAGACCGCTGCGAAAAAAACGCCTGCAAAATCTCAGCCGACGGGGGAGAAAACAAAATCTACAGCCAAGTCCCAGACAGGAACCCGAACGAAAAAAAGCACCTCAAAAGGCGCGCGCCGTCAGCCGGTGCGGATCATATCTTTGGGCGGTCTGGGCGAAATCGGCAAAAACGTTACAGTTTATGAATCGGGCAGCGATATGTTTGTGGTGGACTGCGGTCTTGCGTTCCCGGAGGCTGATATGCCCGGAGTGGACTCGGTGATTCCCGATTTTACCTATCTTGTGAAAAATAAGGATAAACTGCGCGGTGTTGTGATCACCCATGGCCATGAGGACCATATTGGCTCACTGCCGTATCTGCTCAAAGAGGTCAATGTACCGCTGTACGGCACCCGGCTGACTTTGGGCCTGGTAGAGGGCAAACTGAAAGAGCACGGTCTTTTATCCCGGGCAAAGCTCAACGTGATTTCACCTGGCGACATGGTGAAAATGGGCTGTATGTCGGTCGAAGCAATCCGCGTGAATCATTCCATTCCGGACGCGGTGGCTTTTGCCGTTCATACGCCTGCCGGGGTGATTGTCCACACCGGAGACTTTAAAATCGACTACAACCCCATCGAGGGAGAAGTCATAGATCTGGGACGATTTGGGGAACTGGGCAAACAGGGCGTTTTAGCGCTGTTGCAGGATTCCACCAATGCGGAAAAGCCCGGCAGTACCCCCAGCGAAAGCAAGGTGGGAGAGTCTTTCACCACACTGTTTGCCAGGGGGGAAAACAAACGGATTATCGTGGCCAGCTTTTCCTCCAATATTCACCGCATTCAGCAGATCGTGGATTTGTGCGACAAATTGGGACGAAAAGTGGCTGTGTCCGGCCGCAGCATGATCAACGTGGTGGCCAAAGCCATCGAATTGGGATATCTGCATGTGCCGGACGGTCTGCTGATTGATATTGATGCGATCCGCCGATATCCCGATTCCAAGGTGACCATTATCACCACCGGCAGCCAGGGAGAGCCGATGTCAGCCCTGACCCGCATGGCGGGCGGCGATCACCGGCAGGTGCAGGTGACGCAGAACGATTTGATTATTATTTCGGCTACGCCAATTCCAGGAAACGAAAAGCTGGTAGGCAGGGTGGTCAATGAGCTGCTGAAGCTGGGAGCCGATGTCGTGTACGAAAAAATGTATGAGGTCCATGTGTCCGGCCATGCTTGCCAGGATGAGCTGAAACTGATGATGAACCTGATGCGCCCGAAATTTTTCATTCCGGTGCACGGTGAGTACAAGCATTTGCGCAAACACGCTAATTTGGCGATTTCTATGGGTATTCCGGAATCGAATGTCCATATCAGCCAGATCGGCGAAGTAATGGAACTGGACGGCGAAACGCTGAAGGTGACCGGCACCGTTCCGGCAGGGCAGGTATTGGTAGACGGTCTTGGCGTGGGCGATGTAGGCAGCATTGTTTTGAGAGACCGCAAACATCTGGCAGAAGATGGGCTGATTATTCTGGTTGCGGCTATCGACGGAAATACGGGCGCGCTGCTTTCCGGCCCGGATATTGTTTCCAGAGGCTTTGTCTACGTGCGGGAAGCGGAAGACCTGATGAACGAAACCCGCCGGATTGCGAGAAAAGCCATAGAAGAATTCCGGGCGGGCAATATCCGCGAGTGGGGTACGATTAAAAACCGGCTTCGGGATGATGTGGGGAGCTTTTTGTTCCAAAAGACCCGCCGTTCTCCGATGATCCTGCCGATTATCCAGGAAATCCGGCAGTAAACGGAATCAAAGGCCGCCTGTTTGAAAGGCGGCCTTGCTTTTTGAGAATGGTTTGGCGCGCGAAAGGCAGAAATCTTTTGCCAGATGTTGAGATTTCTCCCGACAATGTGCTATAATAACCTCACGGCACAGACGGAAAACCAAAGATTTTCGGCGCTTAGGAGAGAATCGGAGCGTGAGGAACCCGGCGGCAACAGCTTTCCGCTGTGTTGTGGCAGGTGTTTTGCCACTGTGGTCATGCGACCAAGTCTTATGAAACCTGCAACATGTGCCGCATGGTATGAAAACGACTGAGAATCAGGCGCGAGAAATAAAAATGCTGCAAAGAGAGCCGCCGTCGGACGCTGGGCGGAAAGAGGATTTGGCTCATTTTCCGTGGAAGGAGCGAAGGGTATGGAGAAAAAATATTGGTGGCTCAGGCCTGTTTTGGCGGCGCCTTTGGCTCTTGGCACTTTGTTGACCCTCTTATCTGCTTTTGTGAATATCTATCTGTTTTATCTGGAAGCGCTTCTTTTAATTTGCGTAACCATGTATGTTCTGTTTAAACTGCGTGGTTTTCAGCAGGATATGTATGCTTTTTTGTCTTACTTAAGCGATAACCTGACTTTGAGCCGCCGTGAGAGCATGGAGGTCATCCCTTTCCCCATCATCGTAGCAGATCAAAATGGAGAAATTGTCTGGTATAACCGCATGTGCAAGGACGATGTGTTTTTGGGTGAAGATCTGTTCGGCATGCCGGTTACGGATGTGGTTGCCGGCGTGGACCCGTCGAACCCATCCAAATTCCAGGGGAGAGGCATTCGGTATAAGGATAAACTGTATACCGTACACACGGCCTCTATCCTGTCCGAAAACGGCGCGCCGGTGAATGTCTTTTTTCTGGTGGATGATACGACGCTGAAAAAATACATGTTTGAGTATAAAGAGTCCCGCCCGTCGGTGGGAATTGTAGTGATTGACAATTACCAGGAGATCATGCAGGACGCCAAGGAAAGTGAAAAAGCACAGACCATCGGACAGCTGGAAACCATTATCGAAAATTACATGGCAGAGGGGAATTGCCTGCTGCGCCGGCTGGATCGGGACCGGTTTTTGATCGTAGCGGAAGAGCGGCAGCTTCGCCGAATGATCGAGCGGCGGTTTGACATTCTCGACCAGGTGCGGCAGGTATCTTTAAGCGACAACGTCCCATCTACCCTTTCCATTGGGATTGGGCAGGGCGCTTCCAGCCTGCAGGAAAGTGAACAGATGGCCCGGCAGGCGCTGGAAATGGCGCTGGGCCGCGGCGGTGATCAGGTGGCAATCAAATCAGGCAGCAGCTTTGCCTTTTATGGCGGCACCTCAAAAGGGGTGGAAAAACGTACCAAGGTCAAAACCCGCATCATGGCTTCGGCCTTATCCGAACTGATCGGGACTGCCGAAAACGTTTTGATTATGGGGCATCAATTCGCCGACCTGGACTGCCTGGGTTCTGCCGTCGGCATGTATAAGGCGGTTCGCCAGATGGGAAAACCGGCGGCGATTGTGCTGAACCGGCAGCGGAATCTGGCATTTCCTCTTTACAACCGCCTGGCGCAGAACGGCTATGCAGATGCATTTGTTGAGCCGGATCTGGCCATCGACCTGATCGGAAAAAAGACCCTTTTGGTAGTGGTGGATACCCATTTGCCGCATATTTTGGAATCCAGGGAGGTTTACAGTGCCTGTAAAACGGTAGCGGTGATCGACCATCACCGGAAAATGGTGGGGCATATCGACAATGCGGTGATTTTCTATCATGAACCGTATGCCTCCTCCGCGTCGGAGATGGTAACGGAATTGGTACAGTATTTCGGCGATCATGTCAAAATCGGCAAGATGGAGGCGGAAGCGCTGTTGTCCGGTATTATGCTGGATACGAAAAATTTTGTGATGAAAACCGGTGTACGCACCTTTGAGGCAGCCGCCTATCTGCGTAAGCAGGGGGCGGATACGGTAGAAGTGCGAAAACTGTTCTCCAACTCCATGGACGATTATCAGAAAAAGACCCGTCTGGTCGCGTCGGCGGAAATCTATCGCGGATGCGCCATTGCCAGCGGGGAATACAGCGAGGATATTAAGCTGATCGCACCCCAGGCTGCGGATGAGCTGCTGGGCATCAACGATGTAATGGCCTCTTTTGTCATGTACGAGTACGATGGGGGCGTTTCCTTTTCCGCTCGGAGCATGGGACTTATGAACGTGCAGGTGGTGATGGAAGCGCTGGGCGGCGGCGGACATATGACGATGGCCGGCGCGCAACTGAAGGAGATCGGTATGGAAGCTGCCCGTCAGAAGCTTTTGCAGGCCATCGACCAGTATTTTGAACAAAGACCGAAAGAAAAAGAAAAACAGCGGACATAGCGGACGCAAACGATAACGCAGCAAAAGGAGAAGTGTCATGAAGGTTATTTTGCAAGCAGATGTAAAAGGTTCCGGTAAAAAGGGGCAGCTGATCAATGTATCCGACGGGTACGCCAGAAATTTCCTGTTGCCCAAAGGGCTGGCGATTGAAGCCACCGCCCAGGCGATGAACGATCTGAAAAACCGGGCGGCAGCGGCGCAGCACAAAGCGGATGTGGAAAAAGAAGCGGCGGTTCAGCTGGGCCAAAAAATCGAAGGCAAAACCATTAAGCGCACGGCAAAAGCGGGCGCCGGCGGCCGGCTGTTTGGCGCAGTGACCACCAAGGAGATTGCCGAGGATCTGCAAAAGCAGTTTGGCAGCGCTATCGACAAGAAGAAGATTGTGCTGGAAAGCGAAATCAAAGCCTTTGGCACCTACAAAGCGGAGGTTCGCCTGCACCCGGAGGTTAAGGCGAGCTTTTATGTAACCATCACTGAGGAATAACAAAGGCGGCCGCCTGAGAAGGCGGCTGTCTTTTTCGTGAAATCGGACAGGAGGAATCAAGTATGCCGCAAATACAGGATACGCCCTATTTGGAACAGAATCTGCCAATGCCATTTAGCCTGGAGGCGGAGCAGTCGGTGTTGGGCGCTGTACTGGTGGACTCGTCCTGTCTGACCACCGTTATGGAATATATCAAGCCGGAGTGCTTTTACGATAAACGACACCAGGGGATTTTTGCGGTCATGCTGCGCTTTTTCGGCGCTGGGCAGCCCATTGACTTTGTCACCGTTTTGGACGGCGTAATTTCCGATGAGGTTTTTGCATCGGAGCAGGACGCAAAAGTGTATCTGGCGCGTTTGGTAGAAGTGGTTCCCACTGTTTCCAATGTAGAGGCCTATGCCCGCATCATTCAGGAAAAGCACTACCTTCGCAGCCTGATTGGGGCAGCGCAGGGGATCATTGAAAATGCCAGAGATCCGCAGAATGAGGCAAAAAGCCTGTTGGATTCGGCGGAGCAGCAGATTTTTGAAATCCGGCAGGGCCGGGAAAGCCGCGGGCTGCAGCGGATTGATGAAATTATCATTGATACCTATGACCGGCTGCAAAAGCTTTCCAGCACCGACCGGGAACAGTATCTGGGTATTCCCACCGGTTTTACCCTGCTGGATCAGATCACAACGGGGCTTAATAAAACCGACTTGATTTTTATTGCGGCCCGCCCCGGTATGGGCAAGACGGCATTTGCGCTGAATATTGCCACCCATGTGGCCAAATTGGGGAAAAAAGTGGCCATTTTTAACCTGGAGATGTCCAAGGATCAGCTGGTAGGGCGGATTCTTTCCGGCGAAGCGAGGATTCCCGGCAATGCCCTGCGCACCGGCAACCTGTCCGGCGACGACTGGAACCGGTTGGCCGAGGCGGCGGGATATTTATCCCAGGCGCAGATTTACATTGACGACGCCACCGGTATTTCGCCGGGTGAAATGAAAGCCCGCTTGCGCCGGATGAAGGACTTGGATTTGGTGATTATCGACTATTTGCAGCTGATGACCACCGGGCGGCGGATTGATAACCGTGTGCAGGAGGTTTCGGAAATGACCCGTGCGCTGAAGGTCATGGCCAAAGAGTTGCAGGTTCCGGTGATCACGCTGTCTCAGCTGTCCCGCGGACCGGAAAGCCGAAAGGACAACCATCGGCCAATGCTTTCCGATCTGCGCGAATCCGGTTCGATTGAGCAGGATGCGGACGCGGTATGGTTTTTGTACCGGGACGCATATTACAATAAGGAATCAGAAGAGCAAAATATTGCAGAATGTATTGTCGCCAAAAACCGACACGGTGAGACCGATACGGTAAAGTTGGCGTGGGACGGCGCTTATACTCGGTTTGGCAATCTGGAGATGTACCGCAATGAGGAATAAGGCGCTGCTGACGGTGGAACAGTATCAAATGCTGCCAGCTGGCAGCCGGGTGACCGTCGCGCTGTCCGGCGGGGCGGATTCGGTGGCGCTTCTTCATTTTCTCTGTTCGCTGCGTCAAGAGCATCGGCTGACGATAAAGGCGTGCCATATCAATCATCTGCTGCGCGGGGAAGAGAGCGAACGAGACGAGGCTTTTGTCCGCAAGCTGTGCCGGAAATGGCAGGTGCCGCTGCGCGTGTTCCGCGAGGATGTGGCCGCAGGGGCAAAAAACGCCGGGGAGTCGGTGGAGCTGTTTGGCCGACAGGTGCGTTACCGCTGCCTTTTCCAGGCGGCAGACGGCGGTTTGGTTGCCACGGCGCACACGCTGAGCGATCGGGCGGAAACCACCTTTTTGAATCTTTTGCGCGGTACTGGGCTGAAAGGACTTTGCTCCATCCCCCCGGTACAGGGAACGGTGATCCGGCCATTGATCCGATGCACGAGAGAGGAAATCGAAGCCTACTGCCGGGAAAATGGACTTTCTTACGTGACCGATTCGACGAATCTTTCGGCCGACTATACCCGTAACCGGGTCCGGCAGACGGTTATCCCTGCTTTGCAGGCAATCGGGCCGTCGTTTTATTCCGTTTACGGCAGAATGCTGGCGCATTTGGAGCAGGACGAAGCCTTTTTGGAGCAATCGGCAGAGGAGGCATTCCAAAAAGCGCAGCGGGATTTTGGCTTGGATGCGGAAACACTGCGCGGGCTGCATCCGGCGGTTTTGTTTCGGGTGATGCGCCGCTATTTTGATGAATGGCAGCTCTCTTTGGAAACGGTCCAGATGCAGGCGATAGAGCAAATACTGCGGGCAGGGAGAGGGCAGGCGCAGCTGGGAAAGGATTTTTGGCTGGAACTGCGCGCGGGCGTGCTTTGTATCCGAGAAGATGCAGACGTCTTGGAGCTGGAGCCGCTGGAAGTAGGACCCGGCGATCTGCCGGAAAATCCACTGGCCCAAGGAAGTCTTCGGCTGGTAAATTGTGAACAATTTACAAATTTACAGAAACATGAATGTAACATCTTAAAAAAAACGATTGACTATGATAAAATATACGGTAGACTTTTCCTGAGGCAAAAAAAAGAAGGAGATTATTTGCGCCTTGCGCACCGCAAGGTGGGAAAGCCGTTGCGCAAATGGTGGAACGAACAGAAGATTCCGCCGCGGCAGCGCAGCCGGATCCCGATTCTTTCTGACGAGCGCTCGCCGGTGTGGGTGTATGGGCTGGGCGTGGATAAAAGGGTTTTGCCGACAGAGGAAACAACGCGTTTTTTGGTGATTGACATAGAGGAGGAAGCGTTATGAGAGAAGACATTCAGTCGATTTTGTATTCCCAGGAAACTCTGGCCCAAAAGGTGCGGCAGATGGGCCAAAAAATTTCTCAGGATTATGCGGGAAAAAATCCGCTTTTGGTCAGCGTGCTCAAAGGCTCCGTCGTATTCATGAGCGATTTGATGCGTGCTATTGACATCCCCTGCCAAATTGATTTTATGATGGTTTCCAGTTACGGCGCCGGGGTAAAAACCTCTGGCGTGGTTAAAATAATGAAAGATTTGGACACTCCTTTGGAAGGCCGGGATCTGATTATCGTAGAAGACATCCTGGACAGCGGAAAAACGCTGCACTACCTCAAAGGAATGCTTGGCGAGCGGCATCCCAAAAGTATTCGCATCGCCACGCTGCTGGATAAGCCGGATCGGCGGGAGGCGCCGATTACGGCGGATTATGTCGGCTTTGTGGTGCCGGATCAGTTCATTGTCGGATATGGGCTGGATTATGCGGAAAAATACAGGAATTTGCCTTATATCGGCGTTTTAAAGCCTGAAATTTATGAGAAATAACCTTTCCCGGCGGAAAGAAACAAGGAGTGAAGCATTTGAACAGAAAACCGTCCAGAGGAATCGGCGTATACATTGTCATTTTGGCTATGCTGATGATGACAATTTATTTTGCCGTGTCCATGATGTCGGACCAAGAGCAACCCAAGTATTATGAAATTATCTCTTATTTTGAAAAAGAGCAGGTGCAGGAATTTACTCTTGACGTCAGCAGCGGCGAGATGAGCATGAAAATCAAAAATGACGCAGGCCAGACGGCGATTGTCAATTACCGGGTTGCCAGCGTTAATATGTTCTATGAGGATACGAAGGAACTGATTGACGCCTACAATGAAAAGCACCCGGATGCTGTAATGAAAACGGATTTCATCCGTCCGAAAGACGCGCCCTGGTGGCTGAGCATGCTGCCCTATCTGCTTTTGATCGGCGCGATGATCTTTTTGTGGTTTATGATGATGCGTCAAGCTGGCGGCGGCGCCGGTAAGGCGATGAGCTTTGCCAAGGCGAAAGTCCGGACAGCAGATGACGGAAAAAAAACCACCTTTGCCGATGTGGCCGGCGCGGAAGAGGAAAAAGCCGAGCTGGTCGAAATCGTGGAGTTTTTAAAAAATCCCAAGAAATTCAATGAATTGGGTGCGCGTATTCCCAAAGGCGTGATGTTGATGGGCCCTCCCGGAACCGGTAAGACTCTGCTGGCCCGGGCGGTGGCGGGAGAAGCGGGCGTTCCGTTTTTCTCGATCTCCGGTTCGGACTTCGTGGAAATGTTTGTGGGCGTTGGCGCTTCCCGTGTCCGCGACTTATTTGAGCAGGCGAAAAAGAATGCGCCCTCTATCGTGTTTATTGATGAGATAGACGCGGTGGGCCGGCACAGAGGCGCCGGTCTCGGCGGCGGACATGACGAGCGGGAACAGACTTTGAACCAGCTGCTGGTAGAAATGGATGGCTTTGGCAACAATTCGGGTGTTATCATCATCGCTGCGACCAACCGAATCGATATCCTGGATCCGGCGTTGCTGCGTCCCGGCCGTTTCGACCGGCAGATCGTGGTAGGCTATCCGGACGCTGCCGGCCGTGAGGCCATTTTGAAGGTGCATACCCGCAACAAGCCGATTGGCCCTGATGTGGATTTGTCGGTGATTGCAAAAACGACAGTAGGGTTTACCGGCGCTGACTTGGAAAATTTGATGAACGAAGCGGCTTTGCTGGCGGCTCGCCGCAGCCGTAAGGCGATCACCATGCAGGAAATAGAAGAAGCGACCATTAAAGTGGTTGCCGGACCGGAGAAAAAGTCTCACAAGGTCTCAGACAAGGATAAAAAACTCACTGCTTATCATGAAGCGGGCCATGCGGTATGTACCTATTACTGTCCTACACAGGATCCGGTGCATATGGTGTCCATCATCCCCCGCGGAATGGCGGGCGGCTTTACCATGTCTTTGCCGGTGGAGGAAACGGGATATGAAACCAAGCGGCATATGAGCGAAAACCTGATTGTGCTGCTGGGCGGCCGGATGGCGGAAAAGCTGGTGCTGGACGATATTTCTACCGGTGCCTCCAATGATCTGGAAAGGGCCTCCAAAATTGCCCGGAACATGGTTACCCGCTATGGATTCAGCGAAAAGCTGGGACCGGTGGTTTACGGACAGGATGAAGGGGAAATCTTCCTGGGGCGTGACATCTCCCAAAACCGCAATTTCTCGGAAAATGTGGCGGCAGAGATTGATGTGGAGGTTCGCGAATTGGTGGACAATGCCTATGAATCAGCCAAAAGCATCTTGACCGATCATATGGATCAGCTGCATTTGGTGGCAAAATATGTGTACCATCATGAAAAGATCGACGGGGAAGAATTCAGAAAGATCATGACCGGGGAAATGGAGTGGAGTCCGGAGGATTTGGCCCCTATGCCGGATACGGTAAATGTGCAGCCCCAGTCAGAGCCGGAGGAGCAGATTCCAGAACAGCCGGATTCTCCCTTGGACGCACAGTAAAAAGCAATTTAGATTCTCCGGGTCTGCCCGGAGAATCTTTTTGTCTGCGGAGGGAAACAATGGCAGGCAGGCCTGTTTTGCAAAAAGAAGAAAAATGTGGTATGATAGCCGGGAATCATCGCGCGGACATTTTGAAAGGATAAAGAAAAGGATGTCTGCCCTGCCCCGATGACCGTTTTTTGCAACGGTGGGAAAAGACAAACGATAATTTAGGGAGGAGCCTATGGCAAAGAAGGCAGCATATGATAACGAGAGCATTCAGTCGCTGAAAGGGGCAGACCGGGTACGGAAACGCCCGGGCGTTATTTTCGGCTCCGACGGGATTGAAGGGTGCGAGCATTCCGTTTTTGAGATTCTGTCCAACTCTATCGATGAAGCCAGAGAGGGCCGGGGCGATCAAATTGTGATCACCCGTTTTGCAGACGGTTCGGTGGAAGTACAGGATTTCGGCGCGGGTATTCCGGTTGATTTTAATAAAAATGAGGGCCGTTATAACTGGGAATTGTGTTTTTGCGAGCTGTATGCAGGCGGCAAATATAAAACCAACGAAGGGGAAGGCTATGAATATTCCCTGGGGCTCAACGGATTGGGCCTTTGCGCCACCCAATATGCTTCGGAGTATATGGATGTTGAAATTTTCCGGGATGGGTACCGTTATACGCTTCGGTTTGAAAAGGGAGAAAATGTGGGAGGCCTGCACAAAGAGCCCACGCCCCAGAAAAAAACTGGAAGCCGGATTCGTTGGAAGCCGGATTTAGATGTATTTACGGATATTGATATTCCAGTGGAATATTATACAGAGGTGCTCAAGCGGCAGGCGGTCGTCAATGCGGGACTGCTGTTTGTATTCCGCAATCAGGTGGGAAAAAGCTTTGAAACGCGGGATTTCTGCTATGAAAACGGAATCACCGACTATGTAAAAGAGCTGTCTGGTGAAGAGACGCTCACCGGCGTGCAGTATTGGGAAGCGCAGCGCCGTGGCCGTGACCGGGAGGACAAGCCGGAGTACAAAGTAAAAATGCAGGTGGCCTGCTGTTTTTCCAACCGGATGAAGCTGTTGGAGTATTACCATAACTCCAGCCATTTGGAGCACGGCGGCGCACCGGAAAAAGCGGTCAAAGTGGCGTTTGTTTCCCAGATCGACGCTGTTTTAAAACAGCAGGGGAAATACCTGAAAAACGAGAGCAAAATTACGTTTCAGGATGTGGAGGACTGCCTGGTTTTGGTTTCTTCCTCCTTTTCCACGCAAACTTCCTATGAAAACCAGACCAAAAAAAGCATTACCAATAAATTTATCTATGAAGCGATGACGGATTTCCTCAAGCATTCTCTGGAGGTTTACTTCATCGAGAACCCGATGGATGCGGCCAAAATCGCCGATCAGGTATTGGTGAACAAACGCAGCCGTGAAAATGCGGAAAAGACCCGCCTGAATCTGAAAAAGAAGCTGGCAGGGTCATTGGATATTGCCAACCGGGTGCAGAAATTTGTGGATTGCCGGACGAAAGACATCGGCCGGCGGGAGATTTTTATCGTGGAAGGCGATTCTGCGCTAGGAGCCTGCAAGCTGTCTCGCGATGCGGAATTTCAGGCGATCATCCCGGTGCGGGGCAAAATTTTAAACTGCCTGAAAGCGGAGTACGATAAAATTTTTAAAAACGACATCATCATTGATATTCTCAAGGTATTGGGCTGCGGGGTAGAAGTGCAGAGCAAATCCAATAAGGAAATCTCCAACTTTGACTTGGGCAATCTGCGCTGGAGCAAAGTAATTATCTGCACCGATGCGGATGTAGACGGCTTTCAGATCCGGACGCTGATTTTGACCATGCTCTACCGGCTGGTGCCTACTCTGATTCAGGAGGGATATGTTTATATTGCCGAGTCCCCGCTGTATGAAATCAATACCAAGGACAAGACTTATTTTGCCTATAATGAAACGGAAAAAGCAGAGATTTTGGGCCGGATTAAGGGAAAATACACCATTCAGCGCTCCAAGGGGCTGGGTGAAAACGAGCCGGATATGATGTGGATGACAACCATGAACCCGGAGACCCGCCGGCTGATCAAGGTGAATCCGGAAGAAGCCCACGCCACCGCGCGGATGTTTGATCTGCTGTTGGGAAAAGATTTGGAGGGCCGAAAGGAATTTATCACCGAAAACGGTTATCGTTATTTGGACGCGGCGGACGTTTCCTGATGGAAAGATTGCAGTAGAAAACGGATGGAATCCACAGGCTGCTTCTTTGAAATGCGGGTATGAGGCCCAAATCAGAAAAAGATAGGAGGAAGGCAATGGCTCCCAAAAAGAAAAAAATGCCGGCGCCAAAGCGTGCGGCAAACATAACGGCAGAAATCGAAAATGCCGGTGTTGTTATGGAACAGCCGATTACACAGACGCTGGAAACCAATTTTATGCCCTACGCCATGAGTGTGATTATCTCTCGGGCCATTCCGGAGATCGACGGCTTTAAACCGGCACACCGAAAGCTTTTATACACTATGTATAAAATGGGGCTGCTCACGGGAGCACGGACGAAGTCGGCCAATATCGTGGGTCAGACCATGCGGTTGAATCCGCATGGAGACGCGGCGATCTATGAGACCATGGTGCGCTTAGCGCGAGGCAATCAAGCGCTGCTGCACCCTTACGTGGATTCCAAGGGCAATTTCGGCAAGGCCTATTCCCGGGACATGGCCTATGCGGCTTCTCGTTATACCGAAGCCAAGCTGGACTCCATCTGCAATGAGCTGTTTGCCGACATCGACAAAGATACGGTGGATTTTCAGGACAACTATGACGGAAGTATGAAGGAACCGTCTCTGCTTCCGGTGCGCTTCCCCAGCATCCTTTTAAACTCCAATATCGGGATCGCAGTGAGTATGGCCAGCGCCATCTGTCCGTTTAACCTGGAGGAGCTGTGCGACACGACTATCGCCATGATGAAGAATGCTGACCACGACCTGCTTACGACCCTCACCGCGCCGGATTTTCCCGGCGGCGGTTATATCCTTTATAATGAAACCGAATTGAGGAAAATTTACGAAACCGGCCGCGGTGGCGTCCGGGTGCGCGCCCGCTACAATTATGACAAGGCGTCCAACTGCCTGGAAATCACCGAAATTCCGCCTACCACCACCGTCGAGGTAATTATCGATAAGATCGTGGAGTTGGTGAAAAACGGTAAAATGCGGGAAATTGCGGATATCCGGGATGAGACCGATTTATCGGGGCTGAAAATTGCCATCGATCTCAAACGGGGCGTTGATCCGGATAAGCTGATGCAGAAACTGTTTCGCATGACGCCGCTGGAGGACACTATGTCCTGCAATTTTAACGTGCTGATCGGCGGATATCCACGGGTAATGGGTGCGCGGGAGCTGCTGGAGGAATGGATTGCCTTTCGGGAGGAATGCGTAAAACGCCGGGTGTATTTTGACCTGAAAAAGAAAAAGGAAAAGCTGCACCTGCTGCAAGGACTGGCAAAAATATTGTTGGATATTGATAAAGCTATTCACATCATCCGTCAGACGGAGGAAGAGTCCGAAGTCGTCATGAATTTGATGATCGGCTTTGGAATTGACGAAATCCAGGCAGAATATGTGGCGGAAATTAAACTGCGGCATTTAAACAGAGAGTATATTTTAAAGCGGACTGACGAGACTCAAAGCTTGAAAGAAGAAATCGCACAAATGGAGGAAATTCTGGGCGACCAGAAAAAGGTGCGGGGCATTATTGTTTCAGAGCTGCAGGAGATCAAGAAAAAATATGCCCAGCCGCGGCGCAGTCTGATTCTTTACGATGTGCAGCCCGCACGGGAAGAGGCGGAGGAAGAAACGCCCGATTACCCGGTACACCTGTTTTTTACCCGGGAAGGGTACTTTAAAAAAATTACCCCCCAATCTTTGCGCATGAGTTCCGAGCAAAAGCTCAAAGAAGGGGATGAAATCCTTTCGGAGATTGAGAGCACCAACCGGGCGCATCTGCTGTTTTTTACCGACCGGCAGCAGGTATATAAATCCCACGCATATGATTTTGATGACACCAAGGCCAGCGTAATGGGCGACTATGTACCGGCCAAACTGAGCTTTGATGAGGGCGAGCGGATTGTCTGCTTTGCGGCGGTGCAGGAATATACCGGCTATATGCTCTTTTTCTTTCAGGGTGGAAAAGTGGCCAAAGTGGAAATGAGCGCCTATGAGACCAAAACCAACCGCAAAAAACTGGCCAATGCATATAGTGGCAAAGATTCGCTGGCAGGTGCTTTTTATGTATCGGAAGACCGGGAATTTCTGCTGCGCGCTACCGGTGGGCGTACGCTGATTATCCATACCGGAGCCATCAATCCCAAGCAAACCAGAGATACGCAGGGCGTTGCCGTAATGACGCTGAAAAAGAATGCGGTGGTGGACACGGTTGTTCCTTTTACGGAGCAAATGCTCAATAACGCTCACCGGTTTCGTACCAAGTCTCTGCCGGCAGCAGGGGCGATTCCCAAGGAACAGGATTTGGGCGAACAGTTGAGTTTACTGGATTAACCGGCGCAACAAAAACCCAGTAACATTGCAGGATTGGCGGAAAAGAAAAAAGGCCGCCTGCGCAGGGCGCCGGCAGCCTGACGGTTTTGCCGGCGCCCTCTCAAACGCAACAGGGATAAAGAGCTCCTGCATAACCAGTAACAGTATTTCCGGCGTTTTTTCCTTTATGCACTGCAAAAAAGATTCCCAAGCTTTTTTCTAAAAAATGTTGCAAACATCAACAAACTATGCTATGATAACAATGTTAAACAGAATTACTCGGAGGTGCACTATGCAGGCATTTGAAATAATCGGCGGTATTCTGCTGATCTTGATGGCCATTGCAATCATCATTATGGTCCTGATGCAGGAGGGAAAAGGCGGCGGCGCTTCGGCGCTGGGCGGCGCTCAGCCCCAGAGCTACGGCAAGAACAGAGCAAAAACGTTGGATGTGCTCCTTTCCAAATATACGAAAGTGATCGGCGCGGCTTTTCTTGTTATAACTTTTCTGGTTTGGATTTTAAGTATTTATTTCTAATAATGTCCAAAAGCCCTGCCGTTGGCAGGGCTTTTCTATTGCATGCCTTTGCCCTTTGGAATTTGTCCTGAAAAATTCTGGAGGTTTTCGGGCGGAGGATTTTATTTTGGTCAAAACGTGGAAGAATGAAAAGAAAGAGAGAATCGGAAAGGAAAAGAATGAAGTATAATCAAACATCAAAAAAGAAGGATTCCCGGCCGCGCAGACCGGGAAAAAAGCCGGCAGTTCGGCCGGATTTTCAAAAGGAGATTACCCGCGTGTTGGAGCGGGCGGGCAGCCGGGGCGCTTCTGCAAAGTATTTACAGGAGCAGTCGGGTATAAGGCGCCATCAGACTGAAGCGTTTTTATTGGTACTGGCAGGTATGGTGAAAAGCGGTATGGTTCAGCAAAAAAGGGACCGCTATTATAAAACCGGCCAGGGGCAAACTGCCGAAGCGGTGGTAGTAAAGGTGACCGAAGGGTTTGGTTTTGTCCACCCGGACGAAGCCGAAGAAGATGTTTTCATCCCGGGGCGCTACCTAATGGGTGCTTTGCCGGGCGACCGTGTGAAAATTTCGGTACGGCAGGGACGCGGCAATCTGAAAGAGGGAGAGGTGCTGCGCATTCTGGAAGAGGCCGATTACCATTTTACGGGAATTTTCCGGGTAGAGGATGGGCTGCCTGTGGTATATCCGGATGCACAGATGAAAGGACCGGTACCGGTTGGCAGAACCGAAACCGGCGGTGCAAAAGAAGGGGATAAGGTGTCGGCGCGTATTGTCAAACGCGGCCGGAGACATTTTGACCACCGGGCGGCGGTCACGGCGGTGTTCGGTTCCAGCCAGCTGGCGGCAGTTTGCTGCGAGGCAATTCTGGCGGACAACGGTATTGAAAAACAGTTTCCTCCCCAGGTGTTGGAGGAAGCGCGGCAGATACAGGAAAAGGGGATTTCCCAGCGGGAAATAGACAACCGGCTGGATTTGCGCGGGGAGATTATTTTTACCATTGACGGTGCGGACACCAAGGATATTGACGACGCCATCTCTCTGACCCGGTTGGAGAACGGATGGGGATTAGGCGTTCACATTGCGGATGTCAGCCATTATGTGCGGCCGCAGTCTGCGCTGGATACAGAAGCGTTTGGGCGCGGCACCTCGGTGTATTATGCGAATGCGGTCATTCCCATGCTGCCCAAGGAGCTTTCCAACGGGATTTGCTCGCTGAATCCACAGGAGGACCGTCTGGCCTTTTCCGCGCTGATGCGTCTGGATGAAGATGGCGGACTGGTGGAATATGATTTCCGCAAAACCGTGATTCGATCCAGAGTCAAGGGCGTATATAGTGAGATCAACCAGATTTTAGACGGTACGGCGGAAGAGGCGATTCACAAAAAATACGATGGATTAGAGCCGATACTGCACCAGATGAAAGCGTTGGCGGATCGGCTGGCCCGCCGCCGGTCACAGCGCGGCAGTCTGGATTTGGAATCCACCGAGGCCAAAATCCTGATCGGAGAGGATGGGCGCGTGCAGGACATTGTTCCGCGGCAAAGCGGGGTTTCGGAAGGGATGATCGAGGAGTTCATGCTGGTGGCCAACGAGGCAGCGGCTTCCTTTGGCCTGGCGCGGGAACTTCCGTTTTTGTTCCGGATTCATGAAGATCCGTCAGCCGAAAAACTGGAGGCGCTGGCAGAGCTGCTGAAAGTGCTGGGATTGGATACGGTGCGAATCAAACCGGGCGTACAGCCCTCAGAACTGCAGGCTGTTTTAAAAGCGGTAAAAGGGACCGATATGCAGATGCTGGTGAACAGTCAGCTTTTGCGTTCCATGGCCAAGGCCCGGTATTCCGAGGTGAATAAGGGACACTTTGGCCTGGTGCTTCAAAAATATTCGCATTTTACCTCGCCAATCCGCCGCTATCCGGATTTGGCAATTCATCGGATTATGAGCGAATCGCTCAAGGGGACGGCTGCGCAGGAAATGCAGCGCCGCTTTGGAAGATTTGTGCAGGATGCGGCAGTGCATTCCAGTACGGCGGAGCAAAGAGCCATGTCGGTGGAACGCAGCTGTGAGGATTGCTACAAGGCGGAATACATGAGTTCGCATTTGGGAGAAAGCTACGAAGGTATGGTTTCCGGTGTGATAGAGCGGGGGATTTTTGTAGAACTGCCCAACACGGTTGAGGGAATGATCCGTATTTCTGAAATGCCGGGACATTTTGAATACGATGGCAAAATTGAGGTGAAAGACAAAGACAGCGGGAGACGGTTTCGGATTGGCGACCGCATCCGAATCAAAGTGGCGCGGACAGATGTCTCCTCCGGAGAGATTGATTTTGTGCTGGATGAGACGACTCTTTTTGCGGAACAAGAAAACTAAAATTTCAAAAATGCCCCTTGCCGCAGCGCTGCGGCAAGGGGCATTTTTGAAAGTACGGCCTGATTTAAATGGTTTGGCAGGGAGCGCCGCGGTTGTCAGCATAACTTTCTTTATGAGAACAAGTTTCGCGCTTCAGGCACTGTTCCTGGCGATTACCGTCGTTATCCCACCAAATTTCGACCGGGACGTTTCTTCGCTGGGCAGGGCAATAGCGTTCCCCCACTGTACCAAAGTTTTTCATATGATTTCCTCCCTATCGGAATTTATGGATAGTATGTGCCGGAATTAGCTGGATAACCGTTTGGAGATTGTATAAATACTGGCATAAATGCCCAAGCTTTCCGCATAGACTTTTGTGGAAAGGCGGAAAGAGATATGGAGGGTATTTTAAAAAATATCAGGCTGTTCGCCAGGGAAAAAGAGGATCGGGAGGCGATGGAGCAGTACCGGGATCTTCTGCGGGATCTGGAGCTTCTACGCGCACAAATCGAGCGGGTCGATTCCAACTTCAACATGACCACCGACGAAGATTTGGTAGAGAGCTATATCTATGAGTCCAATGCACTTGCGGCCCGCTATCGTTTTTTGCTGCGGGAGGCAAAGAAACAAAAGTCCCGTTTGGGGAATCAGAAGTTCCCCATCGGAATAACGGAGTGAGGAAAATGCTGATCTGGATTGTATGCGGTTTGGGAATATTGATGCTTTTTTTGTCTGTGAAAACGGGCCGTCCGGTTCGCTGCTTTTTGACCAGCACCATTGGGGGAGGCTTGAGCTTTTGGCTTTTGAATCTGCTTTCGGGGCTGACAGGCGTGGCCTTGTCGCTTAATCTTGCATCGGCAGTTTCAGCGGTCCTATTGGGAGCGCCAGGAGTTTGTTCCCTGTGGCTGCTAAAGCTTTTGTGGAAATAGAAAAAAGAGGGGGTTTCTGGAGAGAAAGCCCCTCTTTTTTCTACGCTGGTACAAAGTCCCTTATCCGGGCAGGACCAGTATTTTTCCGTTTGTTTTTCCTGCCGGATTTTTGATTTCTTCTAAGCAATTAGCGTGTCTGAACCAGGGATCAAACCGTCATATAAAGCAGATTCCAACGGGATGCAGAACGCAATCCTTTCTCCTTTTAGGCTGTACCGCAGTGATACGCCCTATGTTAAAAAGTTCTGCAAAAAAGTTTCATACACGATTGAAAAAACAACCGCAGACCATCAAACGATGAGCTGCGGTTGTTTTTATTGTTCCGCACCGACAGAGAACAGAAGACCAATTCCGTCCATGATAACAGCGTGCCTGTCAGCGGGATTTTAAAATCTATACGACCAGGCATATAAGCCGAGTTCTGTTAAAAACAGCAATCTTTCTAGACCCATCGTCGCCGAGGGGTTCAAGCCACCTGGACGGGGCCCGCCGGGCAAGCGGTGTTTCGCCCCTTTGCGGTGTTGCTTCGGATAGGGTTTACATAGCCGCATGGTCTCCCACACGCTGGTGAGCTCTTACCTCGCCTTTCCATCCTTACCGTTTAAAACGGCGGTTTCTTTCTGTTGCACTTTCCCTAGAGTCGCCTCCGGCTGCCGTTAGCAGCTACCCTTGCCCTGTGAAGCCCGGACTTTCCTCATGCGCGGCCTTTCGGCGCTGCGCATGCTGCTGTTCTGCCTGCTCGCAGAGAAACCAAAGGATTATTGCTGTAGCGGCATTCCGTTGCCGTCTACATTAATGCTGCCCGTCAAAAGCATAATGCCTTCGATAAAGCCCCAGATACCGGAAGCAAAGCTTAAAATACCACAGGACAGCAAGGTTAAACAAAGCTGAATCACGGCTTTGGTGGTGTATCCCAGATAGAAATTATGCACGCCAAAGGCGCCGAGAAAAATACCCAGCAGTCCGGCGGCCATTTTGGATTTTAGCGGGGTGCCGACCGGGGGATAAACCGGCGGCTGATAGCCTTGGCCAGGCGCCTGATAGCCGGGATCCGCCCCCGGATATGCCTGGTTTTGATAGGACTGCTGTGAGGGATCCTGATAATAGGTCTGCTGTGCCTGTTCCGGTGCAAACTGGCAGCCGCAGTGGGAACAGAATACCGCACCAGGCTGGCATTCGGCACCGCAGTTGGCGCAATAAGTACTGCCGGAACCGGAGGATACGCCGCAGGACGGGCAGACCGGTGCATCGGAATTCATTTCAGCGCCGCAATGTCTACAATACATATGGAACACTCCTTTAAAAGGTTTCTAATACAAAAACGAAGAAATCAGGCAAAAACCTACATTTCTTACTCAGAATAACATATTTTTAGGGGTTTGGCTAGCCGCTCTCCGAAAAAATTATCTTTTTACACAGTGGAAATGACAGGAAAACCAGCAAATATACATCATATATTGACCCCTGACATTTTTTGCATGAAATAGGAAAAATCCTGCAAAAAAATCTTGCAAACGAAATTGTTTTCGGTATAATGGATACATGAATGTTATTGTGCCTGTGTTCATTACAGGCAATTATGCAAAAGGAGGAAAACGCATGGCTTTGAAGAGCGCTTATATGAAAGAGGTTTATGAAAAGGTCTGCAAACGGGACCAGGGCGAGCCGGAATTTTTGCAGGCGGTGCAGGAGGTTCTGGAATCGCTGGAACCGGTGATGGAAAAACGGCCGGATATCAAAGAAGCCGGTATTGTAGAGCGGATGGTAGAGCCGGAGCGTTTTTTGCAGTTCCGCGTATCTTGGGTAGATGATAACGGAAAAGTCCAGGTTAACCGCGGTTACCGCGTGCAGTACAATTCGGCGATCGGTCCCTACAAGGGCGGCTTGCGGCTGCACCCGTCGGTCAACGCTTCGATCATTAAATTTTTGGGCTTTGAGCAGTGCTTTAAAAACGCTCTGACCGGCCTGCCTATGGGCGGCGGTAAGGGTGGCTCTGATTTCGATCCCAAAGGAAAGTCTGACGGTGAAATCATGCGGTTCTGCCAGAGCTTTATGACCGAACTGTGCCGTCACATCGGGCCGGATACCGATGTTCCTGCCGGGGATATCGGCGTGGGCGCACGGGAAATTGGCTTTTTATACGGACAGTATAAAAAGATTAAAAATGAACATACTGGCGTACTGACCGGAAAGGGGCTGACCTATGGCGGTTCTCTGGTTCGGAAAGAGGCGACCGGTTATGGCCTTTTGTATTTTACCGAAGAGATGCTCAAAAACATGAAGCAGGATTCGATCAAAGGCAAAAATGTGGTGATTTCCGGTTCCGGCAACGTGGCGATTTACGCGGCTGAGAAAACCCAGCAGCTGGGCGGAAAGGTGATTGCCATGAGCGATTCCTCCGGCTATGTTTACGATCCGGCGGGTATCCAGTTGGATGTGGTCAAACAGATCAAAGAGGTTCGCCGCGGCAGAATCTCCGAATATGCCAAGGAGGTCTCCGGTGCGGAATATACGGAGGGCTGCCGGGGAATCTGGTCGATTCCTTGCGATGTCGCACTGCCCTGCGCAACGCAGAACGAACTGGATGGCGAGGCGGCGAAACAGCTGGTGGAAAACGGTGTGATCGCCGTTGCCGAAGGCGCAAACATGCCCAGCACTCCCGATGCGGTGGAGCTGTTTTTGGCAAAGGGCGTTTTGTTTGGCCCGGCCAAAGCGGCCAATGCAGGGGGTGTGGCAACCAGCGGCCTGGAGATGAGCCAGAATTCCATGCGTTACGGATGGAGCTTTGAAGAGGTGGACAAAAAGCTTCAGGAAATCATGGTGGGCATTTTCCATAATGCGTACCGTGCTTCGAAAGAATTTGGTGCGGGCGGAAATCTGGTCGTCGGTGCAAACGCGGCTGGCTTTTTGAAGATTGCCGATACCATGCTGGCCTATGGCCTGACTTTTTAAAGTTCGTTTGATTTGAAAAAATGCGGCGCGGATGGGGCGGTTCGGCAAGGTAAGCCGTATTTTCCTTATCAGCGCCGTTTGTTTTGTCAGGCGGCGGAAGATGTGCACAAAAACGGCTGCCCGAATGCAGCCGTTTTTAGCGGGAAAACACTTGTACTCTGCACGTTAAAGTGCTAAAATGAAACACATATTTAAAAAATTTTCAGGCTGTATAAGAATCAATGGAGAAAAGGTGTGAATCAAAGATGAGTGAAATCAAGATTGTACGTACCACTACGCCGAAAGAGAAGCCGCAGGACGAAACCAAACTGGGATTCGGCGCTGTTACCACCGATCACATGTTTATTATGAACTATACCGAGGGCAAAGGCTGGCATGATCCCCGCATTGTTCCCTATGGCCCGATCGAACTGGATCCTTTTGCCAAATGCCTCCACTATGGCCAGGAGGTTTTTGAAGGATTGAAAGCCTACCGTGGTGACGAGGGACAGGTTCTGCTGTTCCGCCCGGATGAAAACTTCAAGCGCATCAACCGCTCTAATGACCGGATGTGCATTCCGCAGCTGGACGAGGCACTTTGCCTGGACGCTTTGCACAAGCTGGTGGAACTGGATAAAGACTGGGTTCCGCATGCGCTTGGCACTTCTTTGTATATCCGCCCGTTTGTCATTGCGACAGAGGCGAAACTGGGCACTGATTCTTCCAAAACTTACCTGTTTTTGATTGTACTGTCTCCCTCCGGTGCCTATTATCCTCAGGGCTTTAACCCGGTTAAAATCTATGTGGAAACCAAATATGTCCGGGCGGTCCGCGGCGGTATGGGCGAGGCCAAAACCGGCGGCAACTACGCCTGCTCGTTAAAAGGGCAGGAGGTAGCCCACGAGCAGGGTTATTCCCAGGTTTTGTGGCTGGATGGCGTAGAGCGCAAATACATTGAAGAAGTCGGCGCGATGAACGTGTTCTTTGTGATTGATGACGAGATTGTAACCCCGATGCTGACTGGCAGCATCCTGCCCGGCATCACCCGCAAGTCCTGCATTGAACTTTTGAAAAATTGGGGCTATCGGGTCAGCGAACGGCGCCTGTCGGTGGATGAACTGCTGCAGGCCGGAAAGGAAGGACGCTTGAAAGAGGCGTTTGGCAGCGGCACCGCGGCAGTCATTTCCCCCATTGGGGAGCTGAAGATCGACGAGCATGTTCTGCAGCTGAGCGACGGCAAAATCGGTCCGATTTCTCAAAAGCTGTACGATCAGCTGACTGGCATCCAGTGGGGACGCGTCCCCGGTCCGGAAGGATGGAGCGTCAAGGTCTGCGATTAATCCGCGCTGATCTTCTGTGCGGCCAGACAAAAGAGAAGATATAAAAAGGCGGCTGTTTCAGCCGCCTTTTTGCATAGAAAAAAGCTTGGCCGTCTGGTATACTGAGAGAAAGGGAGGGACAGCTTTGAGCGAATTGATCTTTGAGGTTCCAGCCACATTCGACGGATGCACCGTCAACGATTTTCTCCGCCGGGGGAAAGGTGTTTCCTACCATCTGATTAAAACACTCAAAAGGCTGGATGGACCGTGGGGACTGTTTTGCAATGAAAGGCCGGTCCGTACCGTTGATTCGGTGCGGACCGGAGACCGGATCATTCTGCGCTGGCCGGAAAAAGAGACGGAGACTTCTCCTTTGGCGGCGAAGGTTCCGGTATTGTATGAAGATGCGTCTCTGGTCGTGTTCAATAAACCCTGGAATATGCCTTGTCATCCCGTGAAAAGGCATCAGAACGATACGTTGGGCAATGTATTTGCCGCCCAGGGGACAGCGCTTCCATTCCGGCCGGTCAACCGTTTGGATAAGGATACCACCGGCATTGTTGTGGTGGCTAAGGATCCTTATACGGCGTCCCGGCTGGCTGGCAATGTGGAAAAGGAATACCTGGCCATTCTCTGCGGCTGCCCGCAACAGCGCTTGGGGACCGTAGACGCTCCGATCCGCCGGGTCGATCCCGTGCATATTTTGCGCGAGGTTTCACCGGAGGGGCAGCCTGCTATCACCCACTATGAGATTGTTGCCGAAGGGGACGGGTATAGCCTGGCAAGGCTTTGGCTGGAAACCGGCCGGACGCACCAGATCCGGGTGCATATGTCCTATTGGGGGTATCCGCTGGCGGGTGACGTTTGGTACGGCGGGGACTTAAGGATCATCCCCCATCAGGCGCTCCACTGCTTTCGCTGCCGTTTTCTCCATCCCATCAACGGAGAGCGGGTTGAGTTGACCGCCCCTTTGTATGAATCTTTCAAAAAGGCTTTGGAAAACGCCAAAATAGAGTGGCGTGAATCCGATTTCCCCAAAACGCTTGATGATTGACAAAATATGGATACAATCCCTCCGGATCGTGTAAATCCCCCTTTTTGCTGTTGAGCTGGCAGGAACAGCCTGAAGGCGGAGAGATTTGGGTCAAAAGGGAAAAATCGCTGCCCCAAACAGATGTCAGCGCGCTGGCGAGGAATCCGGATATCATGCTGTTTGATGAGCCGGACCGTTTACTGTATCCGGAAATAGTCAAACAATGCTGGAGCGGATGAAAGATCTGGCAAAAGAGGGGATAACTATGATGGCGGTGGCCAATGCGATGAGTCTTTCAATCGGAAGGTTGCCATGTGCCGATGGGAAAAAACGCCATTTTTGCATGGAATAAAGCCAAAAACTGCAAATTGCCCGAGACTTGGGTTCATCACAAGAAAAACACATTTGGATTCATATTGCACAATTTATATAGAGGATTTCAGAAACATATTTGTGGGATTTAACCACAACTTTTTTACATTTTTGTGAATTCGGTTGATTAAAAAGTCAGAGTGTGTATAATGAAGGAAGAATCAAGCGGAGTATCGTGCCGCGAAAGAAAGGAGAGGAATGCATGGAAAGCAGCCAGAATGCCGGTAAAAAGATGACAATGCCCAAACAGCATCTGCCGGAAAACCGTTCTTTGCAGGACATGGCGTGGAACGCCGTCTTAAAAAGTTATCGGTTTTGTTATTATACCGGCGTCCAGCTGATTCGTTATTTCAGACGTTATAAAAAGCGTTTATTCCGTTTTGCTGTCAGTACCCGTCTGGGGATTCAGCTAAAGATCAAGAAACGCCTGACCCTTGTCGGTCGTAAATTCCGTTTTGCCATGAATGACGCCATGCGTCCATACCGCCAGGTACAGCGCCTGAAACAGAGTCAGGAAGAACGCCTTGCGCTGGCGGAAGAATTGGGGCCAAAAGAGGTCCGCAGAGAAAAAAGCCGGATATGGCGAGAGAGCCTGCGGCTTGTGTGCAAAACACTTGGCACGGTTTTTAACTATGTTGCGCCGGTGGTCAGCTTTATTATATTAGTCAGTCTCATTCACCAAAATACCAATCTTCAGTTTGCGCTGGAGGTGGAGTATAACGATAAGATGATCGGCTATATTGCAAAAGAATCGGATTTTGACGAATCGGAAAAAATGATGCAGAGCCGTATTGTTTATGAGGAATATCAGCCTCCGCTGGATACGGTCCCCAAATATACGCTGAAGGTTATCGACAAAGAGGAACTTTCCTCTGTCAACGAAATTGCCGATGAATTGATCGCAGCCTCCGGTAATGAAATAACCGAGGCCAGTGGCCTGTATGTAGACGGAACCTTTTACGGTGCGGTGGAAAATGCGGCGCCGGTCCGCGCATTGCTTGACAGTATGCTGAATCAGTACCGCACCGGAGATGAAAACGAGCGGGTGGATTTTGTCCAGGATGTCCAGCTTTCCAAGGGCTTGTATTTGTTGAGCAGTTTGGTGGAACCGGAGGAAATGGAAGCAGTTTTGACCTCCGAAGTGGAGGGGGAAGTAACCTACACGGTTGAGGAGGGCGATGCGCCGACCCTGATTTCGCAGAAAATGGATATTCCTTATTCCCAGCTCAAAGCGCTCAATCCGGGAATTGAGGAAAGCCTGTTGGTAGGCCAGGAGGTTCTAATCTCCAATCAGGTGAATTTTTTGACGGTAAAGCGCACGGTAACAGAGGTTTACGAAGAGGATATCCCGTTTGGAACAGAAGAAGTGGTAGATGCCAATTATGCCAAAGGATATCAGGCAGTTCGCAGTTCCGGTGTGCTGGGTAAGCGTTTGGTAACTGCTGATGTGGTTTATGTCAACGGTTTGGAAACGGATCGTACCGAGATCGATTCGACGGTTCTCAAAGAGCCGGTGGATCAGGTGGTGACGGTGGGTACCGCCGAGCCGATTCAGGTTCTCAGCAGCAGTTCCGGAAGCGGATATTCCAGCAGTTCCGGCGGCTTTATCTGGCCGGTTGACGGTGGATATCTTTCCTGCGGAATTAACGGCTATTGGGGCCATACTGGTATGGATATTGCAGCGAGCCGCGGTACGGTAATCCGGGCGGCGGCTTCTGGAACGGTCGTCAAGGCGGTGCGTCAGTACTACGCTTATGGCATTCATGTCAAGATCAGCCACGGCAATGGGATTTATACTCTGTATGCCCATATGAGCCAGCTGGCGGTGTCTTACGGAGATTATGTCCAGCAAGGTCAGATTATTGGATATGTGGGTCAGACTGGCAATGCTTATGGGAACCACTGCCATTTTGAAATTATTATCAACGGAAGGTTTATGGACCCGTCCAAATATATTGGAACCTATTATCCGGGCCGGTAAAAGAGTAAAAGTTTTCCAGGGCGCCCTATGAAAAGGGCGCCTTTTTGCGTATCAAGAAATATTTCCCATTTTAACAATTGGGCAAAAGAGAAAAACAGTGCAAAAACAAATTCAAAGACGTATATCCAAATTTTTGCCGGGAAGGATTTTAAAGGTGAAGTCCGCCCTGAACCGGACGAAATGGAACAACGGCTCTTTCCCAAATGCCGCAGAGGAAAAAAGTTTTTTTGACAGTTCAAACTGCGGTGCCGGGCGTCCCGGTTTGTCCATAAAAGTTAAAAAATAGCGAAAAAACACAAAGAAAGGAAGCGGCGGCAGGAAGATATTTTTCTTGTAAAATTGGGCTTTTATTTTGCAGGTGCCTGTGCTATAATACTACTGTTAGAGGTATGCCCGCAGGATTTCCTGCGTTTTCCATGGGGGAACAGAGAGAGAAAGATGATAAAGGAGAGACTGAAATGGAGAAATTTTTCATTGAAGGTCCCAGCCGTTTGGAAGGTGAAGTTGTCATCAGCGGTGCGAAAAATGCGGCGGTGGCAATTATTCCTGCGGTTTTATTGGCAGAAGAGCCTTGTGTTTTGGAGAATATCCCAAACATCAACGATGTAAATATCTCCCTGCAGATCTTGCAGGAGTTGGGCGCAAAAATTAAAATGCGCAATAAAACAACGGTGGAAATCGATGCTACCCATATTATTGCCCCTTCGGTGCCGTTTGATATTGCCCGGAACATGCGCGCTTCTTATTATTTTTTGGGTGCGCTGCTGGGGCGTTATTCCAAAGGCGCGGTGACAATGCCCGGTGGGTGCAATTTCGGCGGGGTGCGCCCCATTGATCAGCATATTAAGGGATTTGAAGCTTTGGGAGCGGATGTTTCCATCGATCATGGCATGATCTGCGCCGAAGCCCAGCAGCTGACGGGCAGTCATATTTATTTTGATGGCGTTACCGTTGGCGCAACCATTAATGTCATGCTGGCCGCTGTCCGCGCACAGGGACTGACCATTTTGGAAAATGTGGCGAAAGAGCCGCACGTGGTTGACTTGGCCAACTTTTTGAATTCCATGGGCGCTGATGTACGCGGCGCCGGTACGGCTGTGATTAAAATCCGCGGGGTCGAGCATATGCACGGCGCCACCTATTCGATTATTCCCGATCAGATTGAAGCGGGAACCTTTATGGTCGCGGCGGCGGCTACCAACGGCGATGTCTTGGTCAAAAATGTGATACCCAAACATTTGGAATCCATTACGGCGAAGCTGGTGGCGGCGGGCGCGACGGTGGAGGAGTTTGATGATGCGGTTCGCGTTACCCGCAGCGGCCCGTTGAAAAAAATCAATTTGAAGACCCTGCCGCATCCGGGCTTTCCAACCGATTTGCAGCCCCAGATGGCGGTGATGCTTTCCGTTGCGGAGGGGACAAGCATTATTACCGAAGGCGTGTGGGACAACCGATATAAATATGTGGATGAATTGCGGCGGATGGGAGCCAAAATTCAGGTGGATGGAAAGGTTGCAGTGGTAGAGGGAGTAGAGAGCCTCACCGGTGCGCCGGTAAAAGCCACCGATCTGCGGGCTGGTGCGGCGCTGATCATTGCCGGTCTGATTGCCTGCGGCCAGACGGAAGTGGAGGAAATCCGCCATATTGAACGGGGTTATGAGTGTGTTGTGGAAAAATTCCGCGGACTGGGCGCCAGAATGGAAAAGATGGAGGTGCCGGACGCAGACGTGCAGCGGGCGATCGGATAGATTGAAACGGTTTCGGCTTTGGCCTATGGCCCGAGCCGATTTCTTTTAGAAAACGAAAAAACGGGTTATTTTTCTTCGCCTTGGGGCGGCGACTTGATGGTAGCGGGACTTGGACAGAAAGGATTGGCGCAATGGCATGTTTTTGTACGCTCGCCAGCGGCAGCAGCGGGAACAGTACCTATATTGGCAGCGGCGTTGGCGGCGTATTGATCGACGCGGGCATCAGCTGCCGTGGAATTCTCGCAGCGCTGGAGACGCGGGAAATTGACCGGGAAAGCATTGGCGCGGTGTTTATCACCCATGAGCATACCGATCATATCAAAGGGCTGAAGGTGCTTTTAAAAAAACTGCCGGTCCCCGTGTATGCAACTGATGAGGTGCTGGACTTTTTGGCGGATCGGGATTACTTTCCCGCGGGGGCCAAAGCAGTCCCAATGCCGGTGCAGGGAGTCTGTGTCGGCGATTTATACATAGGAGCTTTTGAAACCTCCCACGACAGTGCCCATAGCGTTGGATATGTGGCAGTCAGCGGGGATGACAAGAAGATAGCAGTTTCGACGGATCTGGGCGTGGTCACCCCGATGGTGCGGCAGGCGGTCAGCGGTTGTGATCTGGTGCTTCTAGAGTCCAATTATGATCGAAATATGCTGATGGCCGGTTTTTACCCGTATCCGCTTAAGCGCCGGATTGACGGTGTCTGCGGCCATCTTTCCAATCTGGACTGTGCCGCGTTTCTGCCGGAATTGGTACAGTCGGGTACCAGGCAGATCGTGCTGGGGCATTTAAGCCGTGAAAACAATCTGCCGAGTTTGGCGCTGGAAACGTCGGTGTCATCCTTGATGCAGGCTGGTATGCAGCGGGATAGAGATTATCAGCTGGAGGTAGCGCCACGATATGAGCCGGGCAGAATGATTCGTTTATAGCTGCCCGGAACCGGGCCGGTGAAAGCTTTGGAGGGGGAGAAGAAAATGCAGGCAGTGACGATTGTGTGCGTCGGAAAACTGAAAGAAGGATATTGGCGGGACGCGGCAGCGGAATATCAAAAACGCCTGAGCGCTTTCTGCAAGCTTTCTACGGTGGAAATCGAGGAGGAACGGCTGCCGCAGAATCCGTCTGCGGCACAGATTGCCGCCGGGCTGGAAGCGGAGGGCCGCCGGATTTTATCCAAAATTGCGGCGGACAGTTTTGCAGTCGCTTTGTGCATTGAGGGAAAGCTGCAAAGCTCTGAAGAATTGGCCGGAATGCTGGATCAGGCGGCAGTCAGCGGAAAATCCGATGTAATTTTTGTAATCGGCGGTTCTTTCGGGCTATCCCAGGCGGTGAAAGAGAGGGCGGACCGAAGGATGTCCATGTCCCGGATGACATTTCCCCACCAGCTGGCGCGGGTGGTGCTGCTGGAGCAGGTCTACCGTGGCTATCAGATTTTAAGCGGCGGGAAATATCATAAATAAGACGGAGGTTAAAAGCCTCCGTCTTATTTATGATATATACTGGCTTATGCAGTGGAAAAATCGAATGTGAACAGGCAAAAAATACTGCGGCTTCTGCCTGCCGGTATGGGAACAAAATAAAATAGAAAGAGATTCCATCAAATGAAAAGGCGGCATTTACAGCCGCCTTTTCATTTTTATGCGTGGGAAATCAAAGGGAAAAACAGTTTTCGCGCAGCAAAGGGATTTTCTTTTTTGCCCAGCACAAACAAATGATCTTCGCCCGGCTGCCAAATCTGTCCGGGCAGCGTGTCCTTCGGGGTAAAGCCCAGCCCGATCTTGCAGATATGGGGCTGCGTCAGACGATTTAACGTTTGGAATAGACTGCCGCTCCATTCACCCAGCAGTTCGTGGCAGAATAAAGTGTCGCCGTCCTCTTCTAAAATGGCAACCGCATTTTCTTCGGGAGGCGTATAAAGAAAATGCCGGAAAGGACCCAGCGCGTAGAACAAAAGCAATCCTTCGTTGTTTTCCATGGAAAAAGCGGAAAAGGGGTTGGAACGGCGGTAGGATTGGATCAAAAGCGCCCGGTCTTTGGGGTTGTCAGGATTGATCCGGCGCAGGGGAATAGGCTGTTGCGGAGAGGACGGGAAAAAAACCTGTGCCTCCTCGGCTGGGAGGAATCCAAACTTGGGATAAAAATCCAATACCATGTCATTGGCAAACAGATAAATCCCGTCACAGCGGTCGGACCAGTTTTGCAGAATCCATTCCATCAAAAAGCGGGACAATCCCATGCCGTGGTAATCCGGATGGGTCATGACGGTGCCCAGCTGCAGATAGGTTCGGCGCCGACCGTCCAGCTGAAAATCCATCCGGTTGACCGATACATTGGCTGCCACCTGCTCTCCGCAGACCAGCGCGTGGGGCAGATACCGGTCCTGCCAGCCGCCGCATTGATACCACGGCTCAAAGTCCAGATCAAAGGTCTGCCGGGCCAGCGAGAAAAAGCTTTTGCGCAGAGTTGTATTGTCCCGGATTTCAGTGGTAAAGACGAACGATTTTCCCCGAATGATATATTGCATAAAAAACCTCCTATCTGGACCAATATTTGCGGTCCAAGCTACGGTACTGCACCGCTTCGGCAATGTGGCGCCGGCTGATGACTTCCGCTTTATCCAGATCGGCGATGGTGCGGGATACTTTTAAAATGCGGTCATAAGCCCGGGCAGAAAGCCCCATGGTTTCAAACGCCCGGGACAGCAGGGCGGAGGCCCCGTCATCCAGAGGGCAAAAGCGATTGACCGCCGGGGCGGGAAGCTTGGCATTGCAGGAGATGCCGATAGACTGATACCGCTCCTGCTGAATTTTGCGGGCCTGGTTGACCCGGCTGCGAATGGCGGCAGAAGATTCTTCCGGCCGGGTGGAGACTAGATTCTGGTATTCCACCGGCGCCACCTCCACATGCAAATCCAGCCGATCCAAAAGCGGGCCGGATACCCGGGCCAGATAGCGGCTGACCGCTCCGGCAGAGCAGCTGCACTCCCGTACCGGATGACCAAAATAACCGCAGGGGCAGGGATTCATGGCGGCGACCACCATCATGGCGCAGGGATAGGTCAGGGTTCCGGCTATCCGGGAGATCGTCACTTGTCCATCCTCCATCGGCTGGCGCAGTACCTCCATGGCGTCCCTGGAAAATTCAGGCAGCTCATCCAAAAACAGTACCCCGTTGTGGGCCAGAGAAATTTCTCCGGGCCGGGGGATACTTCCGCCGCCGGATAGCCCCACCGGGGAGATGGTGTGATGCGGTGCGCGGAACGGCCGCTGGGTAATCAATGCGCTTTCTTCCGATAAAAGCCCGGCCACCGAATGGATTTTGGTGGTTTCAATGGATTCCTCGAAGGCCATTTCCGGCAGGATAGAAGGCAGCCGTTTGGCCAGCATGGATTTGCCTGCGCCGGGAGAGCCGATCATCAATAAATTGTGCCCGCCGGCCGCGGCCACCTCCAGCGCTCGTTTGGCGCCGGCCTGGCCTTTGACGTCGGCGAAATCCAGATCAGGCAGATTTTCACTTGGCAAAGCCGTACTGCTGACGGCCGGGGAAAGGGCTTCTCCTTTTTGATACCAGTCCAGCAGCTGTTTGACGTGAGACAGGCCATATACCTCGATTCCTCGAACCAGCGCCCCCTCGGAAGCGTTGGCCTGCGGGAGGAAAACCCGGCGCAGCCCCTGTTTTTGGGCGCCCAGCACCAGCGGCAGCGCGCCGTTGATCCGCCGCACCTCGCCGGATAAAGACAGTTCTCCGAAAAAAGCGCTGTCTGCAAGGTCTGCGTCCAGCATACCGCCCGCTTTGAGTACGCCGAGGAAAATGGGCAAATCGTACAGTGCGCCATCCTTCTTCACGTCGGCGGGGGAGAGATTGACGATAATCTTACCCACCGGAAAGGCGAAACCGCAGTTGCGAATAGCGGAGCGCACCCGATCCCGGGATTCCTTGACCGCTGTTCCCGGCAGTCCCACAATCTCAAAAGCAGGCATGGATTGGGAGAAATCCACTTCCGCCCGGACCGGATAAGCCGAGAGCCCCAAAAGTCCCGAACTGTTGACCGAGTAAAACATAAAATCACCTGCCAATCAAACGATATCAACAGTATACCGCATTTTTTGGAAACTGGCCAGCGATCTGTCGGATTTCTGCCTTTGAAGTGGGATTTCTATGGATTTTGGGTAAAAAAAGGGTAAAATGTCCATGAAAGAAATGATTTTATCTGCTGGATTTGGGCAGTCTTTCTAAAAAACTGTTGAGAAAATTTTGTAAATGCGTTATACTGATAAAAAGCGGACAACGATATTCCACTAAAAGTCGGAGGCGATCAGTATGACAGAAAAAATGCAGTATCATCGTTGGCTGGACTTTCCGTTGGAGGATCCGGCGCTGAAGGAAGAATTGCTGAGCATAAAAGATCAGGACGAAGAAATTTTTGACCGGTTCTATCAGGAACTGGCTTTTGGTACTGCGGGTCTGCGCGGTGTACTGGGTGCCGGGACCAACCGGATGAACATTTATACCGTTCGCAAGGCGACCCAGGGCATGGCGGATTATCTCAATGAGAAATATCCGCAGAGCAGTATTGCCATTTCCTATGACTCGCGCATCAATTCCCGGCTGTTCGCCGAAGAAACCGCCCGGGTTATGGCGGCTAACGGGATTACCGCTTATCTGTATGACCAGCTGATGCCGACGCCGGCTTTGTCCTTCGCAGTGCGGGATCTGAAATGTCAGGCAGGCGTCATGGTCACCGCCAGCCACAATCCCGCTAAATACAACGGCTACAAGGCCTACGGGCCGGACGGCTGCCAAATGACCGACGAGGCGGCGGGCGCAGTGCTGGAAAAAATCGGCCGGATTGATATTTTTGACGGTGTGAAGGTCGCGGATTTTGCCCAGGCTTTGGGCCAGGGCAAAATCCAGTATATCAAGCAGGAGGTCATTGACCGGTACCTGGACGCGGTGGAAAGCCAGTCTATCCGCAAAGGTATTTGTGCGGACAGCGGCATGAAGGTAGTGTATACGCCGTTAAACGGCGCCGGAAATATGTGCGTGCGGGCGATTCTCGACCGCATCGGTATCCGGGATGTGGTCCCGGTGAAAGAGCAGGAACTGCCGGACGGCAACTTCCCCACCTGCCCCTATCCCAATCCGGAAATCCGGGAAGCGCTGCAGAAGGGCCTGGATTTGTGTGAAACCGAAAAGCCGGATCTGCTGTTGGCCACCGACCCGGACTGCGATCGTGTGGGCATTGCAGTGCCGCATGCGGGCAGCTATCTGCTTTTGACTGGCAACGAGGTCGGCGTGCTGCTGACCGATTACATCGCCAGCTCCCGCATCGAGCTGGGTACCATGCCCCAAAATCCCATTGTGGTCAAGACAATTGTGACGACCTCCATGATCGATCGGCTGGCCGAAACCTATGGTTTTGAGGTGGTGAATATCCTCACCGGATTTAAGTATATCGGCGAGCAAATCCTGCGGCTGGAGCAAAAAGGCGAACAGGACCGGTACATATTTGGCTTTGAAGAGAGCTATGGCTATCTGTCCGGCGGCTATGTCCGGGATAAGGACGCGGTGGACGCTTCCATGCTCATCTGTGAAATGGCTGCCTATTATAAAAAGCAGGGCAAAACATTGGCGGACGTTCTGTTCGGGCTGTATGAAAAATACGGCATGCATTTGAATACGCAATCCAGCTTTACCTGCGAGGGAGCTTCCGGAATGGAGCGTATGCGCGAGATCATGGAAGATCTGCGCAAAAACGCGCCGGATGAAATTTGCGGCAAAAAGGTGCTGTGGATGTCCGACTACCAGGCGTCGGTGAAAAAATCCGCCGCCGGGCAGCAGCCGATTCATCTGCCCCGCTCCAATGTGGTGGAATACGGCCTGGAGGGCGACAATGTGATTGTGGTGCGCCCCTCCGGTACAGAGCCGAAAATCAAGGTCTACTTTATGGTTAAGGGGCAAAGCCGGGCCGAAGCCGAGGATCTGGAAGCACAGCTGAAAGTGCAGATGACCCGGCTGATGGGATTTTGATATTCTATGTTTGACAAAATATCCCGCCGTCCCTGGAAATCTTTTTTCTAAGAGCAGTGTATCTTCTGTGGCCTTTCGGCAATCATTTTTTCGGATTAGAAGGGAAAGAAGGATAACATGGCAGAGCGGCAAGGCAAATTGTCTTTACAGTCCGCCAGATAAACCGGCAGAAGAACCATATGGCAAAATCTCAAGAATCCATTGTAAAAAATTTAGAAATATTTTTTGCGCGAAAAGAACGGAGCCGCTGGGCCAGTCCAGCGGCTCCAATTCTGTACGATTTTTCCCACAGGTTGCCGTGCAAAAGCTGCCGGAGGGCATATACCCTCACCAGTTGCCCGGAGGTATGTGTGCCATTTTAGGCAGTCAGGTATTCCTGGACGAAAGGAAAAACCATATGAAAGAAAAAGCTTGCTTTTGTTCTTTTGATGTGCTATCATAAATCTGTTAATCCGTGCATAGCAGAAAGAGGTGACTTACCCAATGAAACAAGGAATCCATCCCAACTACGAAAAAACGACCATTCGTTGTGCTTGTGGTGCAGAATTTGAGACCCGTTCCACTAAAAAGGACATCCGGGTTGAAATTTGCTCCAAATGCCATCCGTTCTTTACCGGCAGACAGAAGCTGGTGGATACCGGCGGCCGTGTTGACAGATTCAACAGACGTTTCAACAGAGGCACTAAAGCGGAGTAAGTCGTATTTTCGTGAAATAAAAAGACAAAGCGGTGCAGGAATGTACCGCTTTTGCTTTACCCAAAAACAAAGAGAGGTGAGCGTTTTGTTCCAACCCTACGAGACAGTGGCAGGCTATGCCAGCGATGAGTTTGTCGAACGCAAATCCCGGTTTATCGGGCACATTGCGCCGGTGAAGGATGAAGCGGAGGCGCTGGATTTTTTATCCCGTATCCGAGCAGAACATCGGGAGGCCACCCATAACGTATTCGCTTATATTCTGCGGGAAAGCGGCGTCAAACGCATGAGCGACGACGGGGAGCCGCAGGGCACGGGCGGTGTACCGGTGCTGGAAGTGTTGGAACGGGAAGGTCTTACCGATGTAGCGGTGGTCGTCACCCGCTATTTTGGTGGTATCCTGCTGGGCGCAGGCGGTTTGGTGCGGGCTTATTCCCACGGCGCCAAGCTGGCGGTGGACGCGGCGGTACGTCGGCATATGAATCCCTGCACGGTGCTGGAGTTGTGCTTTGGCTATGACTGGTATGGAAAAATCAGCTATTTGCTTCCTCGATATAATGCCCAGACCCTGGAATCGGATTTTGGCGCCCAGGTGCGTTTGAGGCTGATGATGACTTCGGATAAGGTGCCCGCTTTTCAAAAAGAAATCACCGAATTGACCGCGGCCAGCGTCCTGCCGCAGACAGTAAAAGAAATTTGCGCGGATCTGGAATAAACTCCTGCTTATTTGTGTTTTGGAAGGAAAGAGTCCGAAACGGTTTTGTCCTATTTGGCCGAAGGACAGCTACCAAACGGCATTGCTGATTTACGAAATCTGAGCAGTAAAATAGGGTGAGAAATCGAAGAAAATAGACGCTTTTTTTGAATGTTTTAAAATTTTTTTCGCAGAAAAGCAGGTTTTTTTTCTCTTATTTCGTACTATATCTTTAGAAGCTTGTCCAAAAAGGAGGGGTTCTATGACGGTTCGGGAGCAGACCCAGCAGCAGGAGGCGCAGTATCTTTCTGCCAGAGCGGTATTGTCGCAGCGCACCAAAGGCAGAGAACGACCGGAAGAGGAGGACCCGATCCGCACCCCGTTCCAACGGGATCGCGACCGCATTATCCACTGTAAATCCTTTCGCCGGCTGATGCATAAAACGCAGGTTTTTTTAAGCCCGGAGGGAGACCATTACCGTACCCGGCTGACCCATACGCTGGAGGTAGCGCAGATTGCGCGCACGATTGCCCGGGCTCTGCGGCTTAACGAAGACCTGACCGAGGCCATTGCATTGGGGCATGATTTGGGTCATACCCCTTTCGGACATGCGGGTGAACGAGCGTTAAATGAGATTTGTCCCGGAGGATACAAGCATTATCTGCAAAGCGTGCGGGTGGTGGAAAGGCTGGAAAATGGCGGCCGGGGACTGAATCTTTGCTGGGAGGTGCGGGACGGCATCCGCTGCCACACTTCCGGGCAGGAAGCGGCGACATTGGAGGGACGGCTGGTTCGCATTTCGGATAAGATTGCCTATATGAATCACGATGTGGATGACGCTGTTCGGGCCGGAGTATTGAATGAGGAGGATCTCCCATGGGAGGTCAAATGGTCGCTGGGGCGCAAAAAAAACCAGCGTATCGCGGCGTTGGTCAGTTCTGTCATTGAGAACAGTAAAGAGACCATCGCCATGGATTCCGGAACCCAGCGGGCTTTTTTGCAGCTGCAGCAGTTTTTGTTCGAAGCGGTTTATACCAATCCGGTGGCGAAAAGTGAGGAAACCAAGGCGGAAAACGTGGTAAAAAGCCTGTATGCATATTTTATTGACCACGGGGAAAAACTCCCAACAGAGTATCGGAGTGTATGGGAGCGGGAAGGAATCCACACGGCGGTGTGCGATTATATTTCCGGTATGAGCGACCGGTTTGCCATTCATCTTTACACTGAGTTGTTTGTTCCCAAAAGCTGGCAGGGAATCAGTGAATAAAAAGGAATCGTCCGGCGAAAAAAAGCATCGTGGGAAAGGGGGAATGGACGGATGTTGAGCGAACAATTTATCGGGGAACTCAAAGAGCGCAACGATATTGAAGAAGTGGTTAGCTCCTATGTCAACGTGAAGCGGCGTGGGCGAAACCTGGTGGGCCTGTGTCCGTTCCATTCCGAAAAAACCCCGTCTTTCACTGTTTACCCGGACAGTCAGTCTTTTTACTGCTTTGGCTGCGGCGCCGGCGGAGATGTTGTCACCTTTGTACGGCGGATGGAAAATCTGGATTATATTGAGGCGGTCAAATTTTTGGCGCAGCGGGCGGGTCTTGCCATGCCGGAGGATGGATATGATGACAGCTACGCGAAGTTAAAAACCAGAATTCTGGAAATCAATCGGGAGACCGCCCGTTTTTACCATCAATGCCTGATTTCTCCGGCGGGGAAAAAAGGGCTGGATTATCTGAGAGGACGGGGGCTTTCTGACAGGACCATCCGGCATTTTGGATTGGGATTTGCGCCGGAAAGCTGGGACGCGGCCATCAAGCATCTGTTGGGAAAGGGATTTCGGATGGATGAACTGACTGCCGCGGCCATCGCCGTAAAAAGCGCCCGCGGCAGCTATTATGACCAATTCCGGGGCAGGGTGATTTTTCCGATTATCGACATCCGGGGCAATGTCATCGCTTTCGGCGGCCGGGTGATGGAAGGAAAGGGCCCCAAATATCTTAATTCGCCGGATACGCCGGTGTTTAAAAAAAGCCGAAACCTGTTTGCGCTCAATTTTGCCAAAGGCACCAAGGAACCGGCGCTGATCCTGGCAGAAGGCTATATGGATGTGGTGGCGCTGCATCAGGCGGGATTTGCCAATGCAGTGGCAACGTTGGGAACCTCGCTGACTGCAGAGCAGGCGAGGATGATTTCCCAGTATGCGGACGAGGTGGTTATTGCCTACGACGCCGACGGCGCCGGGCAGAAGGCCACGAACCGCGCCATCAATATGTTTGGCGAAATCGGGATGAAGGTGCGGGTCCTGAAGGTGAAAGACGCCAAGGACCCGGATGAATTCATCAAAAAATTCGGCGCTACCCGGTTCCGGCTGCTGCTGGAAGGAGCGGGGAGCGCCATGGAGTTCGAAATTGGCAAGCTGCGGCAAAAGTACGATTTGGATTCGCCGGACGGAAAGGTGGGCTTTTTAAAGGAATTTGCCCAGTTTATGGCGGGCATCCGCAATCCGATTGAGCGGGACGTTTATGTGGCAAAAGTTGCTGCGGAGCTGGGGGTTTCCAAAGACCCACTGATGGTACAGATTGATTATACCATTCGCCAGCAGGCGAAAAATGCCGAGAAAAAACAGGCGCGGGATTTGACGGTATTTGCAGCAGGTCCCCAGGATAGGCGGGATCCGCAGCGGGCTGCCCATTTAAAGGAGGCGTTGGCGGAGGAACGGTTGATTGGCGTTTTACTAAAAAACCCTGACTATTGCCGCCTGATTTTGGAGAAAATAACGCCGGAGGATTTTTTGACCGACTTCAACCGGGAAATTTTCCGTGTAATTTGCGAGCGGCTGGCTCAAAACCGGTCGGTGGAGCTCATTGCGCTGTCGGAACAACTGAGCGAAGAACAGATGGGGAAAGTTGCCGGGATTTTAGCAGATCCGGCATCATCACGGGCAACGCCCAAAGAGGCGCAGGATTATCTGGAAACCATCCTGGCAGGAAAAAGGAAAAAAACACCGGAGCAGCTTCGGCAGATGGACCGCGGACAGTTGGAACAATATGTGGCGGATCTGGCGGCGAAGAAGAAATAGCGAGTACTTTGGCGCCGGCGTGCTGAAAGGATAAAAGAATACTCCCGGGCCTTTGGCAGGCAGAGGTTACCGGTTTGGGATATGCCGTTCGCCGACTTCGCGGGGCGGACAGGCGAGAAATTTTTTCGCGAGGAGAAATGGGAGAGCAATCTATGGCAGCACAGGACAAAAAATCGGTCATCAAAGATCTGATCGAATTGGGCAAATCCAAAGGGAAATTGACCACCAAGGAGATTACGGATGCACTGGAAGAACTGGATTTCGACGTGGAAAAGGTGGATAAGCTTTACGACACGTTGGAAGGGCTGAATATTGAAATCATTGAGGACTTGGAGCCGGACATTGATTTGGATCTGAACACCATTCCGGTGTCTGCCGCTTCGGAGGAGGAAGAAGCACCTCCCACCGAGGGGGTGAATATCGACGACCCGGTTAAGGTATATCTCAAAGAGATCGGCAGGGTGCCGCTTTTGAGCTCGGAAGAGGAGGTTGAACTGGCACAGCGGATGGCACAGGGGGATGATTACGCGAAAAAACGCCTGTCAGAGGCGAATTTGCGGCTGGTTGTCAGTATTGCCAAACGCTATGTGGGACGGGGAATGCAGTTTTTGGATCTGATTCAGGAGGGAAACCTGGGTTTGATCAAAGCTGTGGAGAAGTTTGACCATACCAAGGGCTTTAAATTTTCCACTTATGCCACCTGGTGGATCCGCCAGGCGATTACCCGCGCCATCGCGGATCAGGCAAGGACCATCCGCATTCCGGTGCATATGGTAGAGACCATCAACAAAGTCAAGAAAGTTTCCAACCAGCTGCTGCATAAAAACGGCCATGAGCCGACGGCGGATGAGATCGCCAAGGAACTGGATATGCCGGTAGACAAGGTGCGCGAAATTATGCGGGTTGCCCAGGAGCCGGTGAGCCTGGAAACGCCTATTGGTGAGGAAGAAGACAGCCATCTGGGAGACTTTATCCCCGACGATGACGCGCCGGCTCCGGCAGAGGCAGCTTCTCACACGCTTTTGAAAGAACAACTCAGCGATGTGCTGCAAACATTGACGCCCAGAGAAGAAAAGGTACTGCGGCTGCGTTTTGGTCTGGAAGACGGAAGAAGCCGAACTTTGGAAGAAGTGGGCAAGGAATTTAACGTGACCCGGGAGCGGATCCGCCAGATTGAGGCCAAAGCGCTGAGAAAGCTGCGTCATCCCAGCAGAAGCAAGAAACTCAAGGACTTTTTGGATTGACAGGCTGCTGTTGTTTTTCTCAAAGGAGCGTGAATGGAATTGCAGATGACATTGGAGGCGGACTACGCGGTTCGCATTGTTTACGAATTGGCATCCAGCGGCGGGCGGATCGATGCAAGCGCTTTGGCGGAAGCCTCGGGTGTGACAGTGCGCTTTTCGCTGAAAATTCTGCGGAAACTGGTAGCTGCGGGGCTGATTCTTTCCTATAAAGGCGCGGCCGGCGGGTATGAATTGGCAAAAAAGCCCCGGGAAATTTCGTTGTGCGATATCGTGGAGGCGATCGAAGGCCCGATACATATTGCCCGCTGTGTCAAAGGAGATTACCAATGCACAAGGGAGAAAGAGGGGACGTGTACGTTCCAATGCGTATTTGAAAAGCTGTCACAGGATTTACGGCAGCAGCTGACCGGTTATACAATGGATCAGTTTATTTCGGAAAAGGAAAAAGGTGCGAAAAAATGAAGATTGTAATTTTGGACGGTTTTGCCGCAAATCCTGGCGATTTGAGCTGGGAGGGACTTGAGCGGTTCGGCGAAGTGATTTGCTATCCCAGGACAGCGCCGGAAAAATTGTTGGAGCGCGCGGCTGACGCCGACGTGCTTTTGACCAATAAGACCGTGCTGGACCGTCAGACCATGGAAAACCTGCCGCAGCTGAAAATGATCGGCGTTCTGGCAACCGGCTATAATATTGTGGATACTGCCGCAGCTAAGGAGCGGGGAATTGTGGTGTGCAACGTTCCGGCATACAGTACCGATTCGGTGGCGCAGCTGATTTTTGCGTTTTTGCTGCAGCATGCAAACCATGTGCTTGAACACACAAAAAGCGTGCAGAAGGGCGACTGGGCCCAAAGCCTTGATTTTTCCTATATGGTGGCCCCTCAGACAGAGCTGGCCGGTAAGACCATCGGCTTTGTGGGCTTTGGCAATGTGGCGCAGAAAACGGCGGACATTGCCGCGGCGTTCGGCATGCGGGTGATTGCCAACTCCCGCACGATGAAAGGACAGGAAAACCGAAAAAATTTTAGCTGGGTCGGCCTTGATGAGCTGTGCGCCCAAGCGGACTACATCAGCGTAAACTGTCCGCTGACCCCCCAGACGCAGGGGATGATTAACCGGGATTTTCTTTCAAAAATGAAGCCGTCCGCCATGCTGATCAATACCTCCCGCGGACCGGTGGTTGCTGAACAGGATTTGGCTGACGCACTGAATCATGGTGTGATTGCCGCGGCGGCGGTGGATGTGCTTTCGACCGAGCCGCCCAAGGCGGATAATCCTTTGCTTTCGGCACGGAATATCTACTTTACGCCACATATCGGTTGGGCAACCAAAGAGGCGCGGATCCGGCTTTTGCGGATTACCGAAGAAAATGTAGAAGCTTTTGCCAAGGGTTGTCCGCAGAACGTAGTCAACTAATCAGACAAAAAGATGGGAGAAAAGCATTTCGTTTTTCTCCCATCTTTTTCTTTGGCGATAAGATGTCAGGATTAGAAAATTGGCATGCAACAAGCACAAAGAGCCATTGCCTGTGCCGGTATTTTTGGGGATCAGAAGATCGCTGCCGAAAAAATAACGGTTTGTTCGCACGATTCAAAGAGAAGCATCGCCAATGGAAAAGAGACTTTTTTCTGCCTTCGCCGAGCGCAGAAAAAATTGTTTTACGCAAAATAAAGATGCTTTTTACCTTTGAAACCGATTTTAGGGATAGAAAATCTTACTTCATCAATTTGACGAAGTAAGATTCGCTTCAAGTCACACAGGCCGATAAATGATAATTTGGAGGGAAGTTACCCATGAATGTTGAAAAGACAAAAGTATTTTACGAAAAGATAAATCACGACGATTTATGCAGCTGTGCATATTGCCAAAATTATATCAAAGAAATCAGGTCCTCCTATCCCACACTTGCAGAATACTTAGAGCGTTTAGGTGTTGACATTGAGAAACCATTTGAAACGATGCCGCTTGAGCCGGATAAGACAGGATATATAGAATATTTAGGTTCACAGTATATTGTTTGTGGTAAGCGTGATGCGTTTGAAAAAACAACGATAAATGACGTCAATGTGGATATTGCCCTGTCACATCCACCAACCGGACTTGAAGAGGAACATTTTGTTATAGAAATATATCCTATCCGTTTGAAATGGGTGATTTAGATAAATCCCGATTGATTACTAAGTTTTTCTGCAATCAACTCTGCGTTATTATCTATTGGCAAACTGCCATCAACCCTGATAATCGGGCAAGATATTGAAGTCAGCCAAATTTCAACCGTGTTTTCATCTTTGGATTTAACAAAGTCGAAGAATGCCTTTTCTTTTTCGTATAAATCTCCGCCTTCAAGCATTCTATCTCCGAATTTGTTGTATGACCGTTCATAAACTCTTTTAATTCGTGTTTCTTTCGGAGCCTCGATGTAAACCGCGTACTTGAAGTGAGATACTATATCCTTATTGAAATTTCCTTTAACTGACGCCAAAACAAAGTTGTTATTTTCCGAAATAATATTCGACAGAATGCGCTCCACTTCCTCAAAAGGTCGTGGATTTAAATACATATACTCTGGATTGTCTTTCGGGAAATATATATCTTCAATGTCAATAAATTGGTAATTCAATTTTTCGGCAAGAGCTTTTCCCAATGTGCTTTTACCTGCACCGTTTAATCCGCAAACTATAATAACATTTTTCATATTTATTCTTTCTCCCAAACTTCCGGAAAATGTTTCCGGATAAACCGGCTCATCGAATTGTCCGGAAACTGCTTCAGATTATGTTTTTGAATGGTCTGCTTTAAATCGTTATGCACATACTGCATTTCCTTGTCAGATATCGTATCAATGGATCTGATCCGAAAAAGTCCCTGCTGCTGATATTCCATCAAGCAATCATACAGATTGGGAATCATTGTCACACGGTCAACCGTTACTGCATTCTCACAGACAAAGACTCCGTTAATCTGCGTAGGATTTCCTGCGTTTGGAATATCATCGCATTCATACAAATATCCCTGTTTGCCTTTGTAAATATCAGAAAAGGCGTTCTGATAATATTCTGAATAATGGATTGTACCGTCCTTATCAAACCCATACGGATAATAGCTGAATGGCTTTGGTACAGGATGTACGGCGTATAAAAGCGCCACGACCGGATTCTGCGTAAAATAAACGTATTGCTTTTCATGCTCCGACAAAAACGGTTTTAGTTCGTTTAGTCCTCCGACAGGGCTTCCGTGATAAAAGGTCATCTCGACACCTTCCTTTTTGCCTCACGATCTATTTTTGAAGTAATTTTGAGTTTTAACGACTCTCGCTTATTTTCACTCCTTGCACACATATCTCAGTTCTTTCATACCGTTTTCAACCAATCCTGTGGCTTTAAATCCAATAGACTGATATAAATGTTCTGCAACATTGTTATCAATAGCAACTCCTGTATACATTTCTTTAATGTCATGTTGTTTTTTCATGTACTCAATACCTAAAAGCAACGCAATCTTACCGTAGCCTTTATTTTGATATTTCTCATCTGTCAGAAACTTCCATAATGTATATTGATTTCTCAATTCGTAAAATCCAAACATAATAAATCCAACCAATGTATCATCAGCGTAAATTGCAAAAGGATAGGCATTTTCTTGATAAACGTACGCTTGTGCCAAAGAATAAGCTGTAGTTGACACAAAGTTCTCTTGATTTTTCGACACCTTAAGTTTTAACACATCCTCAAGATTATCCGCTGTTATTTCTTCGAGCTTTATCATCCATAATTCTTCCACTCATCAATAAACTGCCTTATCGATTGTTGTCTCTTGGTTCTATCATGCCTTTCTTCTTTTTCGGCAGGTATTTTTAAACATGAATATAATAATCGCCCTGCAACTCATACCATAGACCGTTTTGCTCATTATAGATGTATTTTTCGATTTTATAATCCTCCAAAATCATATATTCGTACATACATCACAGTTCTCCGATTGCCACACTCTGTTATATCTTGTTATGAGATTTTCTTGCCCTTGTATTTGCCCTTATGGGCAATGAGGGAAAGAGTAAACTTGTGTGTAACCGTATAAAGAGATAAGGCGAACACATTGCGATAAATCCTTTATTTTCAAGGTTTTTGGAGGATTTTATTAAAACACTGTAACCTCTGTTAAGAGGTCATAATTTATTGATATTCAAATTCCCACTTGTTGTTTTTTATCATACGACCATACATTATATCCATTTTCAACGATTGGTGAATTTACCGGAGATAGAACCCATCAGTCCAGAAGCAAAAAGGGAGCAACAAAGAGGGTCATGGCTGTTCGCTTTTTTGGGGATGCCGCTGGACTGAAAATAAAAAATGGGGCATATCGACGCCGCGGTAATGTTTTACATCATTGTCGACAATTTTCATGCCGTTTCTGCGCGCAACATTTTGAGAGGCCAAATTGGTGTCCCGAATTACGGAGAATACCGTTTCGGCCTGCAGCGTTTGGAACGCATATGTTTTGCAGGCGCTGGCAGCTTCGATCGCGTAACCACGATGCCAAAAAGCTTTTTGGAACAGATAGCCAATTTCCAGTACCTGTTTGCCTTTCCAATTTTGCAGAGTTAACCCGCACTGTCCGATCATCTCGCCGGTTTCTTTCAAAACGACCGCCCATAAGCCGAAACCAAGCTGTTCATACCGCGTAAGCTGCTCTTCCAGCCACGCCTGTGTTTCCTGCTCGTCAAAAGCGCCTTCATATGCGTACATTACTGCGTCATCCTGCATGATTTCGCACAGGGCAGGATAATCGTCCGGCGTCATCTCCCGTAAAAGCAGTCGTGGTGTTTCCAGCTGAAAGGACATGTCAAAACCTCCCAATTTATTTTGTTTGATGATAGCATAAGGGCGCCTTACTGTCAATTTGCCGAGGAATCCCGCAAGCGTTTTTTTTCAGTTCCAATAAAGGAGACCGGCATGGATCCAAAACAGAAAAATACATTGTCAAAACGTTGACATCCATATGCAGAATAAAAAAGAGCCCTTGTGGACTCTTTGGGAAAATGGAAATTAAATAAACTGCTCCTGATAGAAAAACAAGCCGATGGTATCGGGGCCGGCATGGGTACACATGGTTCCGCGCATCTGCCCAATTCGAACAACGGTATTGGGTGCGGCGCGGAGAATGGCTTCTTCCAACTGTTTGGCCTTGGAAAGGCAGTTGGAATGGGAAATAAACACATCGGATCCGGGAAACGCATTGTTCCGGAACAGAGAAACCAGTTTGGCAAGTCCTTTCTGAAACCCCAGCGCATTGGAGTGATGATAAGCCATACCATTTCTTGCTCCGACAATAGGTTTGATACTCATTTTTGTCAGCAGTCCGCCTTTGATGGAGGAAATACGGCCTCCCTTGATTAAAAAGCTGATATCGTCGATCAGATAATAGGTGCCGATGTGCAGTGTATCCTCGACCAGCTGCGCGACAATTTCTGTGGCAGGCAACCCGTTTTGACGCATTTGTGCCGCGTGGAAAGCCAGCATGGAGATTGCGAAAGAGGTGCTGGCGGAATCCACTACATGGATCCGGCAGCTTTTGTTTTCCTCTTCAAAGAGGTCGCGGGCAAGAACAGCGCTCTGGTGGGTTCCGGAAGCTTTGGCGGACATGGTGATTACGATAATATGCTCCCGGTCAGAAAAGCGGCGGTAGCAGTCCAAAAAGGCTTGGGGACTCGGTTGCGCGGATTTGGGAATCTGCGGCGCAACTTTTAAATATTCACAGTATTTGGCGGCATCAAAATGACCGTCATCTGAAACAGTACGCCCTTCAATCTGCAAATTGAGAGGCACGATTGTAATGTCGTATTTTTTACAATACTCCAGGGGAAGATCAGAGCCGGAATCGACTAAAATTTTAATATTGTTCATGGGAAACCTCCAAGATGTAGTGTTGAAAACGACTTAATAAATTTATCATACCACATTTTGCGCATTTTACAAGACATTTTGCTTTTTATCTAAGTTTTCGAAGCAGGGAAGACGTTGTTTTAAGAACATTCCAAGAAAGCAAAGCAAATTTTGGTACATGACAAAGTATACCGGTCATTTTCATCTTGTCCATTTTTAGCATAATTTTTGTAAACGGGGAAAGTATTTTTAAAGTTGTTGACTTTGATACGATTTCGTATTATGATGCCGTATCGTGCGAAATCGTATCAAGGAGAATGAAATGGACAGAAATTATCAAATCGTCAGAAGTATCATGCTGGCAACCAATCAGATAGATGGGATGTATTATTTTTGGCAAAAAACTTGGGGTGAATGAAAACGTCCTTGCGTTTCTTTATGTACTTGATGATGGGCAGCCCTCATTTCCAAAAAGAAATCAGCGATGCGTGGCTTATCCCCCGGACTACCATTCACTCTATCGTCAAGATGATGCAAAAAGAAGGATATATTCAGTTTTGCACAGAGCAGCATAAAAAGGAAAAGGCAATCATTCTAACAGAGAAGGGTCAAAAATACACCGACAGCCTTTTAGCAGATATTTATGCAGTGGAGGGAAAAGCAACCGTTGAAACGCTAAGGAACTATCCTTCGGAATTCGTATCTGTATTAAAGGATTTCAGCAATCGTTTATACCACGAATTTATGGAGACATGTCAGCGCGAAAAGGGGAAGAGTGAAAATAAGTAGTTCGCAGTTATACGCGAAGACAAGCCCGGTAAAACTGTTTTTTTATGATTGCGATTCCCGGTGCAATCAGCATGATCGCTTCTTTATGGGGATTATTCGACGGAATTTTTGTGGGAAATTTGCTGGGGGAGGCTGCTTTCGCCGCTCTTAATCCGGCGTTTCCATTTGTACTGATCAATTTCTCGCTGGCGGATTTAATCGGTGTGGGCTCTTCGGTCAATATTTCCATCTTTTTAGGCAAAAAAGAAAATGATGAAGCAAACAATTATTTCACCTGCTCGTGCTTGATGATTATCATTACAGGCGTGATTTCAGGTGCGATATTCTTTTTCGCCGCACCATGGCTTATGCAGTTCATGGGAGCAGAGGAAGAGCTGGCAGATTTGGCGATACAGTATATACGGGTATATGCGATAGCCTCGCCTTTTACAACGATGGTCTTTGCTGTTGATAATTTTCTTCGCATCTGCGGAAAAATCAAAAGCAGCATGGCTCTTAATATTGTCATGTCGATCCTCATATTGTGGCTGGAATATCTTTTTTCTGTAGCAAAAAATGTGCGGCACAAACAGGAACTTCTATTTTGCCGAAAGCATAAAATGATACAAAATTTGATTATCAGGCAAAGGAGAAAATATGATGCAAAACGGTATTGATGTGGCAAACATCAACGGCGCGATAGACTGGCAGCAAGTCAAAGCGTCGGGCATTGATTTTGTAATCATCCGTGCGGGCTGGACCCATTATGAGGGAGGGCTGACCGAGGACAAGCGGTTTGCCCAAAATATGGCCGGAGCTGCTGCGGCAGGGTTGGATATCGGCGTATATGTTTATTCCTATGACCGTTCCACCGAGGCAGCGCACATTGCTGCTGAAAAGCTTCATACATTGCTGAGTAACTATGGAACCATCAATTATCCGGTATGGTTCGACATAGAAGACCAGTGGAATTTGACTGCGGGAAAACAGTTGAATACACAAATTTGCCAGGCGTTTCTCTCTCAAATGGAAGCTTACGGCTATTACACCGGGATTTACAGCTTTGCTAACTTTTTGCAGGGCTATCTGGATATGGAAACTCTTTCCGCCTATGACGTATGGGTGGCTGATTATCGCGACCCGATGAAATACCCTGGGCCATACGGTATCTGGCAGCACGGCATAGTCGGCAGCCAGGGCGTTTTTGGGCGGGATTATACGATACGCGGCCAAGTGCCGGGGCTGAGCGGAAACTGTGATGTGGACTATGCCTATAAAGACTATCCGACCATCATTCGCCGTGCGGGTCTGAATCATCTGACTCCGGAACCAGAACCGGAACCAGAGCCCGAACCAGAACCAGAGCCCGATCCGGAGTGTGAACAGCTGAAAATTCAACTCAAAAAAGCAGAAGCGGCACTGGAAGAAATCGGGCGCATCGTTGCCTTTTGGCGGGAGGGTTTCTCCGGTCAGGAAGATTGAAAATTACAAGAGCAGAGAGAAGAATGGTAAAACAAAAATTGGGTGTTGCTTTGTTTTGGCTGTGATGCCTGCGTGGTGATCTGCCCATTGCCCGGCGGTGCTTGGTTGGCGCATTCACCAATGAATCGGGAGAAGTTTTTGCCTGGGAAAACAAAGGCCTGACAGCGCAAAATCGCACGATGTCTGACAAAAAACAGCAGTGCCATCCGAAAGAATCGGATCAGGCTCAGCTGTTTTTGCATGCGAAAAAATCAGGTTTCCTGTCGATCGGCAGGAAAGACCAATAGGCGGATACGTTATAGGAGAGAATGCTCAATCCCCATGGCGTATGATGGCAAACTGGTGAAAAGTAAAAAATGGGAAACAGAGAAAGTTTATCGTTTTATCATGGAGAGATTTCCTTTTTTCACCCCAAAAGAGGGGAGAATCCCGCCCTTTTTATTCGCTGATATTTACAGGAAACGGACCCCGATACCGATCGGATGAGGTTTGATGTTACTGGCAAATTGCTAACAAATTTTAAAATTGTGAAAAACAAAAACCCTAGAGCCACATAAACTCTAGGGTTTTTATGGTGGACACGCCGGGGCTCGAACCCGGGACCTCCTGCGTGTGAAGCAGGCACTCTAACCAGCTGAGCTACGCCTCCAAGTGGATGGTCCTGTAATGGAAAAACCTACGAATACCCATCCGATACCGCAGGTTTTGGTGGAGACGATGAGACTCGAACTCACGACTTCCACACTGCCAGTGTGACACTCTACCAACTGAGTTACGCCCCCATAATTGCTATTGCGAAATTTATAATACCATATTTTCTGTCTGGATGCAACCCTTTTTTGCACTTTTTTAAAATAGTTATGCGAAAAAACACTCCTTCAGGTCGATTTTAGTGCTGTATTTGGTTTTTCAAAATCATAGGAACTCTCCTTTTTGTCTATGGCGCAAAATAGCATATTAACAGCCAATCTGCGGTGACAGAGGTTGACGTGAGGCGGATTTTTTGAGGACTTTCCGTACAGGTGATTTTGTTTTTAAAAAGAAAAAGGCCGCGCAGAAGCAGATATGCTCTGCGGCAGCCTTTTTACAAACCGGACAAGGAAAAGAAGATTTAAAAAGAAATCTGGTTTTCGTCCAGTTGCCCAAAAGCGACCAGCGCTTTATTTTTCAGAATAGCCAGTGAGGAGGTTTGGTACAGCACAACCCCATTAAATTCGGCGTAATAGCGGGAGAGAACCTCATCTTGGTGGTTGCGGATTTCACCCAGCAATTCCCCTTTTTTTACTAGATCTCCCGGCCGGAAGCAAGGATACCAACAGCCGGTATCGTCTGACTCATAGTATTTGGTCACGGAGATTTCCACCGGCTTGGGTGCAGGGGCTACTTCACCGTTTAAAATGCCCAGAGTTTTTAAGACCGCGCGGACGTCCCGCTTATCGGCATCGGTTTCTTTCTGACTCCAGAATCCGTTTCCTCCCCGCTCCAGCAAAAAAGAGGGAAGGCCATGCAGCACCGCCGAGCTGTACTCTCCGTTGGTGGCGGTGGAACGGACGATATAACTCACACTGCAAGCCAGCGCCATCTGCCGGGAAGTTTCTTCAATTTCAGGGCCGCCCATCACCGAGAAGAAGATCAGGGGCTTCATCTCTTCGTCTATTCCGCCGGAATGCAGATCGATATTGTAATCGCACACACTGTGGAAATCCTGGGTGATGGCCCAAGCGAGCCGGTCCCCCTCGGTTCCGTTGGGATCACCGGGAAACAAGCGGTTCAGATTTTTTCCGTCCGCCGGAATATGAGAGCCTTTTTTGGCCTGAAATCCACTGTAATTGGTCATGGGGACGATGACCACACCGCCGTGAATCTCCTCCGGCTGCAGTTCCTGTGACAGCTGGATCGCCGCTGCAATCCCCGGATATTCGTCCGGATGGACGCCGGCAGTCAGCAGCAGTACTTTTCCTTCTCCGCTGCCGTTGATCAATGTGACCGGTATGGTCAAATCCGTCCCAGCTACCGAATAAAAGCCGTGTACTTTTTCTCCGGCACGCGCTTCCAACGTACCGATCTTGAGGATTTTTTTCATGGTATCGTCTCCTTTTGTTTGAAAAGTTAGCGTGAACTTACCACACGCGTTTTTTTCAGGGAGTCCGAAAGACTCCCTGAAAATCATTATTTTTCGCAATTTTTTGCCACATGGTACAGCAGCCGAACGCCTACGCCGGTAGCCCCAAACGGACATACCGCCGTACCGTCGGTATAGCTGGTTCCGGCGATATCCAAGTGTAGCCAGGGCAAACCTTCCGCAAATTTTTGGATGAACATGCCGCCGCAGATGGTTCCAGCCGCCCGGCCGCTGCTATTGCGCATATCCGCAACCTTGGAGTCCAGCGCTTTGCCCAGAACCTCATCCACAGGCAGGCGCCAAACTTTTTCGCAAGAGGGCTCCGCCGCCTTCTGCGTTTTTTCCCAGAGCGCGTCGCTGTCGCTGACCGCAGCTGTAATTTCATGGCCCAGAGCAGTGATTGCCGCGCCGGTCAGAGTTGCCACATCAATGATGTGGGTGGCTTTTTGTTCCCGAATGGCAAAGGTCACTGCATCTGCCAGCGTAACGCGGCCTTCTGCATCGGTGTTGTTGATTTCAATGGTTTTGCCCGCCATGGAATCAATGATATCGCCCGGGTGATAGGCGTGAGCAGAGAGGATGTTTTCACAGGCGGCTACTACTGCAGTGACGTTGACCTTTCTCTTCATTTTAGCAATGGCGCTGATTGCGCCGATCACAGCACCGGCGCCGCCCATATCGGTGTGCATGGTCTCCATACCGGTGGAAGGCTTGAGGGAGTAGCCGCCGCTGTCATAACACAGGCCTTTGCCAACCAGTCCCAAAACCTCCGGGCTTTCCGGATTGCCGTAGTAAGACATGGCGATTACCTTCGGTTCCCGGTCGCTGCCGCGGGCAACTTCCAAAAAAGCTTTCATGCCCAGTTTCTCAATTTCCGCAAGATCATAAATTTTGACATGGAATCCGCTGTCCGCGCCGGCCAGCAGCGCCTCGGTCGCCAACTGGGCGGGGGTCATGACATTGGACGGCTCGTTGACCAGGCGGCGGGCATTGCGCACTGCCTCTCCCAGGACGATTCCCTCCTTGGCCTGTACCTCTTCCACACCATAGAACACATAGGAAACCTCGTCTGCTTTTTCTGATTTGTGCGCGTCAAACTCGTCGTCTGCCAACAGCACGGCCTCGACACATTTATCGGCAAAATCCGGATGCACCAAGACGCCTACCGTGCCGGGCTTTTGCTTTTTTGCCTCTTTTACCGCACCGGCGAAAGCAGTCTCTACCGATTTAGACGTTGCTTTTTCGCCCAATCCCGCAAAAACGCAGGTCATCAACTTTCCCTCGTGGAACAGGTTTGCTGAGAAAAGCTGCCCCTCTTTTCCGCTGAAGCGTTTTTCATCCACAGCCGCCAGCAGCTCGCAGACAATACAGCCGTTCTTTTTTTCTTTTTTACCGGAAACGATCGCGCCGACATAGGCGTCGCATGCGCCGATTCCCGGAAAATCTTTTACAAACGAATATTTCATATTGCACCGTCCTTTCGGATTATTTCTGATACGTATTATAACATATGCGTCTGAAAATACCATAGTTTTTCCGGAAAATTCAGGAAATAATTTATGGTACAGGCAGTTTTGTACGGGGAAGAGGTACAAAAATGCCCCGGCTTTTACCGGGGCACAGATCAGAAAGATTTTGCGGAAAAAGTGCAGGGATTATACAATCATTCTGTTATTTTTCTTTGGGATTGGATGCGCTTGCCATTGCTTTGCGGTAAACATTATAGGTATAATTCGCCAGCGCCTCTGCGCCGGACCGCTTGACCGATTCGATGACAGAAGCTTTGAGGATGCTCAACTGCTCCGGCGAAAGGTTTTTGACCCGGCGAAGCTCTGCGGCCATTTCCTCAGGGGAATTAAAAATATAACCGTTTACGCCGTCGCGTACCTGATCTACATTTTCGTTCAGCGCATCGTACCGGCGCAGCACGGGCAGACCGGTGGCCATGCCTTCCAACATCGAAATAGAGTTGGTGTCAGACAGGGAGGCGGTCACATATACATCGCAGGAAGCATAGTAGGGAGGCATTTGGTCATGCGGCACCGCGCCGGTGAACACCACCATGGAACCAATTCCCAGGTCTTTTGCCTGCTGTTCCAGCTCCTCTTGAACCGGACCTCCGCCGATGATGCAGAGCATAATTTTATCCTCCGGCGTAATGGTGCGCGCCCAATAATCCAGCAGTACATCCACGCTTTTTTCATGCCCCAGCCTGCCTACAAAGCAGGCGATCATCACATCGTCCGGAATTTGATAGCGGCGGCGGAAAGCAGCTTTGTTTTCCGCGGAAATCCGGTCGGGGCTGAAGTCGTCCAGCTCTACCGCATTGGGGATCACGTTGACATCTTTTTTTACGCCGATTTGCTGGAAATATTCCTGACATTTGGGGGAAGGGCCGGTCAATTCCGTAGCGGCGTTGCCCAGCAGCCGGAAATAGTCGTGGCTGACCTTTTTGGCAGCCCGCAGCAGATGGCGGGGCGCCACATAATATAAATAGTCGTCATACATCGTGTGCAGCGTATAAACCAACGGAACATGCAGCTGCTTGGCCGCAAAAATGCCCGAAAGGCCAATGCCGAATTCGTTGTGAATGTGGATGATATCCGGATGAAAGTCCTGCACCAGCTTCAGACGGCGCCTGCTGAAGGGAGAGGCTACGCCATATCCGTAAAAGCGTTTGCTTTTGATGGCGGGGCAGTGAAGAATTCCGTCCTTGATATAATGATGGCGGGTCTGGTAATCCGCGGTGACGACCAGAACTTCGTGTCCCTGCTGCAAAAGACCATCGCGCAGGATTTTTACATGAGTCACTACCCCATTGATATGAGGCAAATACGTTTCGGTAAATAATGCGATTCTCATAACCGTCCTCCGATACTATGAATATCGATTTGTAAAAAACTTTTTGCCGCAATACGTTTTCATTTTTTATGTCGGAAATCTCTGATTTCTAATCATGCCGTGAGGTTATTATAGCATGATCACAGCGGGAAACGCCCACTAAAACACGGTAGGCGCCACTGCCACCGGACGCTTCATGCTTCCATGTTCTCTCAGGCGGCGGACACCTTTAATGTCCGATAACGCTGTGAGATTATTATAGCATATCCTCTGCCAATTAAAAAGAGCTAGGTGACCGAAATACTTCAAACCGGCGGGAATTTCTTAGAATTTGTTTTACAGAAAGTTTGTTGCAAGGCCGACTGCTGTGGGGTATAATAAATATCAGACACCCCGGCAGGTATGCTATTTCCCGGCCGGGACGAGGACAGCAAGCCGCGCCCTTCGGGCAGGCGAAAAACGGCGGAAGAAAAAACTGCCGGGATAGGAGAATCAAACATGGAACACGCTTATTCGGTTAAACTCTCCAAAATTGTCAAAGATCTGGATGTGGAGTTGATTTATTCTCCATATGATCTGAATGATGTAAAAATCAGCAGCATGGACGTAAACCGCCCCGGTTTGCAGCTGGGCGGATTTTTCGAATATTTTGACAGCTCCCGGATTCAGTTGATCGGCCTGTCGGAATATGCCTATTTGAAAAAATTTGACGAAGATACCCTGATGCAGAAATTGGATTCTTATTTTGCGCTCAAACCTCCGGTGGTGGTCGTCTCCCGGGAGTTGGAAATTTTCCCCCAGATGCTGGAGTGCGCTCAAAAATATAAAGTGCCGCTCTTGCGCACGCCGGAGTCCACATCGGTATTTCTCTCCAGCGTGGTAGGCATTTTGGCTACGGAGTTGGCCCCGCGGGTGACCCGTCACGGCGTTTTGGTCGAGGTATACGGCGAAGGAATTTTGCTGTTGGGCGAAAGCGGCGTGGGCAAGAGCGAAACAGCCGTGGAACTGGTCAAGCGCGGACACCGGCTGATTGCGGATGACGCAGTGGAAATCCGCCGCGTATCCAACCGGACTCTGGTGGGAACCTCGCCGGAAAATATCCGCCACTTTTTAGAGCTGCGCGGCGTTGGCATCATCAACGCCCGGCGGATTTTCGGTATGGGTTCCATTAAGGAAACTGAAAAAATCAATATGGTGATTCAGCTGGAACCTTGGAACCCGGATAAGGTTTACGATCGGATGGGCATGGACAACGAGCAGACGGAAATCTTGGGTATTTCGGTGCCGTCTTTGACCATTCCCATCAAACCGGGGCGGAATCTTGCCATTATCATTGAGGTGGCGGCCATGAATAACCGTCAGAAAAAAATGGGATACAACGCTGCACAGGAGCTGCTGGAAAAACTGGGTATGATTGATCAGGGCGATGGGCCCAATGATTGGGACGCCTATTAATCAGTAAGGAGTAGCGGTTTTATATGGAATATTATCTGGGAATTGATCTGGGAGGCACCAACATCAAAGCTGGTGTTGTGGACGATGCGTTCCACATCATAGGCAGGGCAAAGGCAAAAACCGGGATCCCGCGCCCCGCCGAGGAAGTGATGGATGCCATGGCCGAGTGTGCCAAAGCGGCGGCGGCAGACGCCGGAGTACCTTGGGAAAAGATTCGGCGGATTGGCATTGGCGTACCCGGAACGGCCAATGAGGAAACCGGCGTGGTGGAATATGCCAACAACCTGTTGTTTGAGAATGTTCCCATGCGGGCATATTTGCAGAAAAAGCTGAATAAGGAAATAGATATCACCAACGATGCCAACGCTGCTGCGCTGGGAGAGGTGTTGGCCGGCGCGGCCAAGGGCGCTTCCAACGCGGTGGCGGTCACGCTGGGGACCGGCGTAGGCGGCGGTATTGTCATCGACGGCAAACTGTTCACCGGCTTTCATTATGGCGGTGCGGAATTGGGCCATATGGGAATCGTACTGGGCGGAAGAAAGTGTACCTGCGGGCGCCGGGGCTGCCTGGAAGCTTATGCTTCCGCCACCGGGCTGATTCGCAGCACCAAAGAGGCGATGGATGCGGCACCGGATTCCCTGATGTGGGAACTGGCGGCTGAAAACGGCGGAAATGTGTCCGGCCGGACTGCTTTTCTGGCGGCGGACCGGGGAGATACCGCCGCGCAGTCGGTGGTAAACGCTTATATCGAACAGTTGGGTTATGGCCTTGCCAGCATCATCAACATTCTGGCACCGGAGATTCTGGTCATCGGCGGCGGGGTCAGCAACGAGGGAGAAAATCTTCTGCGCCCGCTGGTAGATTGCGTGCGCCCGCAGTTGTATATCCGCACGCCGGAAAAGCAGACCCGTATAGTGCTGGCAACGCTGGGCAACGACGCCGGATTGATCGGTGCGGCGTTTTTAAATCGTGCCCGGTAAATTTTGTCTTGATGGGGGGAACGGAGAATGACAGACCTTTTGAAATTGACTTCTCTATGTCAGAATCTGGAGTGCGAGTATATTTTGAACGCGCTGATGAAAGATTACACCACCTTTCAGATCGGCGGCCCCTGCGACATTCTGGTGCGTCCGTATGACGAAGGCCAAGTGGCGGCGCTGATTCAATTCTGCGCGGTCAACGGCATTCACTGGCAGGTGATCGGAAACGGTTCTAATCTGCTGGCACCGGACGGCGGGGTATCCGGCGTAGTAATTCAAATTGGTTCCAATTTTTCTTATATCCGAAAATCTTTGAAAGAGGGAGAAATCATCTGCGCGGCGGGCGCTTCCCTGTCTGCGGCGGCGGCTTTTGCCCAAAAAGAGGGGCTCACCGGATTGGAATTTGCCTGGGGAATCCCGGGAAACGTAGGCGGCGCGCTGTTCATGAACGCCGGGGCCTACGGCGGTGAAATGAAAGATATCGTCGTGTCTGCCGATTATGTGGATGGAATGGGCAATGCCAGGACCATCGGCTTTTCTGAAATGCAGTTTGGCTACCGGCATAGTGTTTTTTCTGATAAGGATTGGTGCATTACAAAAGTAAAAATGCAGCTTCGGCCCGGCGACCCAGCCGAAATCCGCCGGACCATGGAGGATTTGATGGAACGGCGCAAATCCAAACAGCCGCTGGAATACCCCAGCGCCGGTTCTGTTTTTAAACGGCCTGAGGGAAATTATGCCGGCGCCTTGATTGAGCAGTGTGGTCTAAAAGGCCGGCGGGTTGGCGGCGCCCAGGTCAGTGAGAAACACGCGGGATTTATCGTCAATCTGGGGGACGCTTCTTCCCGGGATGTGGCCCGGCTGATTCGAGAAATCCAGAACACGGTGGAGGAACAAACCGGATACCGGCTGGAGTGCGAACTGCGTCAGCTGTAAGAAAAAGCAGGAGGGGAATTTTATGCGCTTTGTGGTTGTTACCGGCATGTCCGGTGCCGGAAAATCCCAAGCGGTCAACGCATTGGAGGATATCGGCTATTATTGTGTGGACAACATGCCGCCTAAACTGCTGGTACACTTTTTTCAGCTGCGCCAAAGCCAGGAAAGCCAGTTCCCCGGCAAAATTGCCATTGTGGTGGATTCCCGCGGCGGGCGGATGTTTACGGATTTGTTCCGCGGGTTGGAGCAGTTAAAACAGATGGGATATTCCTATACCATTCTTTATCTGGACGCCCGGGACGATGTAATCGTTACCCGCTACAAAGAAACCCGGCGTAAGCATCCGCTTCTGGATGAAGAGCACCCCAGTATGCAGGAGGCGCTGAAACAGGAGCGGGAACTTTTGCGACCGGCGAGGGATCAGGCGGATTATATTATCGACACTTCTTTACTCAGCGCAGCGCAGCTCAAAGAGCAGGTGGCGGCGCTGTTTCTAAAGGAAAAGAAAGAGAAAATGCTGATTACCTGCACCTCTTTTGGCTTTAAATACGGCATACCCTCTGATGCGGACCTGGTGTTCGACGTGCGCTGCCTGCCCAATCCGTTTTATATTCCCGAACTCAAATATAAAACAGGGCTGGATCAGCAGGTGCGGGATTACGTTTTTTCTCATGAGCAAGCCCAGCAGCTGTACCGAAAGATCGAAGACCTGCTAAAATTCACCATTCCCCTTTACGAAAAGGAGGGGAAGCGGCAGCTGGTGGTGGCATTTGGCTGCACCGGCGGCAAGCACAGGTCGGTCTCTTTTGCGTGGAGAACAGCGCAGGTGCTCAAAGCCCAGGAGGAAAATGTGTTTGTCAGCCACCGGGATGTGCGAAAAGCATAAAAGCGGCAGGAGGAGAGGAAAAGGCATGTCCTTTGCAAATAAACTAAAGCAGCAGCTGCTGAACCTTCGGTATGATGAACTGCGTCAGCTGCGCGCCAGGACCCATGGTCTGCTGCGTTTTTCCAAAGCGTTTGGGCCGCAGAAAATGCTGCTGCAGACGGAAAATAAGAATGTGGCCGAGCAGTATGCCGACAGTATTTTCGGCTTGATTGGGTTGGACGCGACGATTTCCGTAAATGAATATAAAAATCAAAACGGCAAAAGTTTTTTCTGCGCAACAGTGGACGATCAGAACGATCGGGAGAAGATCCTGCGTTTTTTTGGTTATGACCAATCGCCTGCGCCGGTGATGAATTTGGAGCAGGTGCAAAGTGATGAGGAACTGGGTGCGTTTATCGCCGGCGCGTTTTTGGCCTGCGGCAGCATGGTTGACCCCGGAAAGAGCTACCATCTGGAATTTGTAGTGCCGGACCGGCAGCTCTGTGAGGGACTGATTCAGGTTCTCTCCTCTGTGCGCATCTTCCCCAAAAGTTTTGAGCGGCGGAGCAGCTTTGTGGCTTATTTAAAAGACAGCGGAGAAATTGAAGATCTGATGGGATTTATGGGCGCCGGGAATTTGGGCCTTGAAATCATGAATGTAAAAATATATAAAAGCATCCGAAATCAGGTGAACCGGGCACAGAACTGTGAATTTGCCAATTTGGAAAAAACCATCAGCGCTTCCGCCGTGCAGGTCAAGGAGATTGAATATATTCTGGAACAGAAGGGACTGTCCTTTCTGCCTGAGGACTTGCGGGAAATTGCGGAACTGCGGGTGGAAAATCCGGAAATGTCTTTGCGGGAGCTGGGTGAGATATTATCTGAACCGCTGACCCGCTCGGGGGTCAACCACCGCCTGAAGCGGCTTTCAAAAATTTATACCGAGCTTTTGGAACGAAAAAATCCGGACAAGCCAGCAAAGAATGAGAGGAACGGGGACAAAAGCGCTCGTTAGCACATAAAATCCGGCTTGGCACCGGCATTTGGAAAAAGGAGCTTTCCATGGAAAACTTTGCTCATTTGCACGTACATACGGAATACAGCCTGCTGGACGGTGCTTGCCGGATCCCGGCGCTGGTGGCGCGGGCGAAGGAGCTGGGACAGCAGTGGCTGGCGATTACCGATCACGGCGTGATGTACGGCGTGATCGACTTTTATAAAGAATGCAAAAAACAGGGAATCCGGCCGGTGATCGGCTGCGAGGTTTATGTCGCCCCCCGGACCCGTTTTGATAAAGTGCACCGGATTGACACCAGCCCGTATCATCTGGTGCTGCTGTGCAAAAATGAAATCGGCTATCAGAACCTGATCGCCATGGTATCCAAAGCGTCAGTAGAGGGGTTCTATTCCAAACCGCGGGTAGATTTGGAGCTGTTACAGGCGCACCACGAGGGGCTGATCTGCCTGTCCGCCTGTCTGGCCGGACAGATCCCGCGGCGGCTGATGGAAAAGGATTATGATGCGGCCAAGGAAACAGCGCTTTTGTACCGGGATATTTTCGGGCCGGAAAATTACTATCTGGAAATCCAGGACCACGGCATTTTAGAGCAAAAGCAAATTTTGCCCGACTTGTACCGCCTGTCAGAGGAAACGGGGATTGGGCTGGTGGCGACCAACGACGTCCATTATATCCGGCAGGAAGATCATCAGGCGCAGAGCATACTGGTATGTATCCAAACCAACCATACAGTCAACGATAAATCGGACATGGAGTTTCAAACCCAGGAGTTTTACCTGAAAAGCCGGGCGGAGATGGAAACTCTTTTTGCCGCCCATCCGGAGGCGCTGGACAATACGGTAAAAATTGCGGAACAATGTCAGCTGGATTTTACTTTTGGCGTGACCAAGCTGCCATTTTACAAAGCGCCTACCGAAGAGAATAATGTGACCTATTTTAAGCGCATGTGTTATGAGGGCATGGCGCTCCATTATGGAGAGCAACCGCCTCAGCAGATCCGCGAGCGGCTGGAATACGAGCTGGACGTAATCATCAAAATGGGTTATGTGGATTATTATTTGATTGTGTATGATTTTATCCACTATGCAAAAACCCACGATATTCCTGTGGGCCCGGGGCGTGGTTCCGGCGCGGGGAGCTTATGCGCTTACTGCATCGGCATTACCGGCATAGACCCGATCCGCTACCATTTGCTCTTTGAGCGCTTTTTGAATCCGGAGCGGGTATCTATGCCGGATTTTGATATTGATTTCTGTTATGAAAAACGCCAGCAGGTCATTGACTATGTAGTAGCAAAATATGGTGCCGACCATGTGGCGCAGATCATCACCTTCGGCACCATGGCGGCCAGAGGCGCTATCCGGGATGTAGGCAGGGCGATGGCGATTCCTTATGCACAGGTAGACGCGGTAGCGAAACTTGTGCCCAATGAACTGCACATGACGCTGGATAAGGCGCTCACAGCATCGAAGGATTTCAAGCAGCAGTATGATACGGATCCCACCATCCACGAACTGATTGACATGGCCCGAAAGCTGGAGGGGATGCCCCGGCACGCCTCCACTCACGCGGCAGGGGTGGTCATTACCCGCGATCCGGTAGACACCTATGTGCCGGTACAGAAAAATGAAGAGGCGATCCTGACCCAGTTCCCCATGACGACGCTGGAAGAGCTGGGCCTTTTGAAAATGGATTTTTTGGGGCTGCGCACGTTAACGGTTATCAGCGATGCGGAAAAAATGATCCGCCGCCGTCAGCCGGATTTTGCAATTTCGCAAATTCCGCCGGACGATGAAAAAGTATTTCAGATGCTATCGGCGGGCCTGACCGAGGGGGTGTTTCAGTTTGAATCCGGCGGTATGCGCAACGTGCTGGTGGGACTGGGACCTGAGTCCATTGAGGATTTGATTGCGGTTATTTCCCTGTACCGTCCGGGCCCGATGGATTCGATTCCCAAGTATATTGAAAACCGGCACCATCCGGAGAAGGTGACCTATAAACATCCGAAGCTGGCTTCTATTCTCGATGTGACCTACGGCTGCATTGTTTACCAGGAACAGGTAATGCAGATCTGCCGGGAGCTGGCCGGTTTTTCCTATGGGCGGGCCGATCTGGTCCGACGGGCCATGAGCAAGAAAAAAGCCGATGTTATGCAGAAAGAGCGGCAGAATTTTATTTATGGCCTGTACGAGGAAGACGGTACCTGTCAGGTCAAAGGTTGTGTGCACAACGGCGTCAGCGAAGAAATCGCCAGCGATATTTTCGGTGAAATGTCCAGCTTCGCATCTTACGCATTCAATAAAAGCCACGCGGCGGCCTATGCAGTAGTCGCGTATCAAACGGCGTATCTGAAATGCCATTATCCCAAGGAATTTATGGCGGCGCTTTTGACCAGCGTACTGGATTCCACTTCCAAGGTCACCGGTTATATCGACGAATGCACCCGGCTGAAGATCCCGGTTTTGCCGCCGGATATTGCCCAGAGCGATATGGGCTTTACCGTGTCAGACGAAGGAATCCGTTTCGGACTTTTGGCTATCAAAAATCTGGGCCGCAGTGTGATCGCGGATATTATCCGGGAAAGGGAGTCTTCTCCATTTCGGAATTTCAACGATTTCTGCGAGCGGATGCACGGTCGGGATCTCAACCGCCGGGCGATGGAGAGCCTGATTAAATGCGGCGCTTTTGACCGGATGAATCCCAACCGGCGGCAGCTATTGGCAGGATATGAAGTGATTTCCAGCGGGCTGGACGCGGTAAAGCAGAAAAATCTGGAGGGCCAGCTGGGCTTTTTCGACACCATGGCCGACGCGCCCCGGGAAGAATATGTATTCCCTGCGGTGGAGGATTTTCCTTTTATGGAGCGGCTGAATCTGGAAAAGGAAGTTACCGGTATGTATTTATCCGGTCATCCGCTGGGAGAGTATGCCGACCTGATTCCGCGGTTGGGAACCGCAAAAATTTCTCATGTAGCGCTGGAAGAATACGACAATAAGCAGGTGGATATTCTTTGTATTGTCGGCGCCAGACAGTCTAAAGCGACCCGCAGCGGGGATACGATGGCCTTTTTGACGGTAGAAGACACTACCGGTTCTATGGAAGCACTGGCTTTCCCCAAAACTTTGCAGCGGTATGGCCAGCTGCTGACTGTCGGGTCGGTAGTGGTGATCTCTGGACGCATCAGCGTACGGGAGGAAGAGGACGCCAAGCTTTTGTGCGAAAAGGTTATGACCATTGAGGACAGGCTCGCTTTCCGAAACGGTCTGCCCCCGCGCAAGGCGGTTTCTGCGCCGAGCGGCGGCAAAAGACCTGGGCTGTACCTGAAAGTACCGTCACGGCGGGGGACGGCGATGGAAAAAGCGCAGAATCTTTTGGAAATTTTTGAAGGGGAAACTCCTGTTTATGTTTTTTTCGAGGATACCCAGAAGGTGAGCCTTGCTCCCCGCTCCATGTGGGTTTTCCCAAATGATGTGCTGCTGTGCCAGTTGGCAGAGGTTTTGGGTGAAAGCAACGTAAAGCTGGTGGAATAAAAATGAGCCGTGAACAGAAAAAACGGTAAAATTTTAACGTATCCCGTAAAAATTGCGTGAAAATCATGCTTTTTATGCCCAAAACAGTTGAAATCAAAATCTGATTATACTATAATAGATTTTGAATTTGGTTTTATGACATTATAAAACAGGTTGTGCAAATCTTCCGATTATCATTAGGAGGTTAAGAATATGAAACAGGTAAAAACCATTGGCGTTTTGACAAGCGGCGGCGATGCGCCGGGCATGAATGCGGCGATTCGTGCCGTAGTCCGCGCAGGTATTGGTAAAGGAATGCGGGTGTTGGGTATCCGCCGCGGTTACAACGGTCTGATTAACGGCGATATGGTTGAAATGAATTTGCGTTCCGTTTCGGATATTCTGCAAAAGGGCGGTACGATTTTGTATACGGCCCGCTGCTTGGAGTTTAAAGAAGAATCTGGCATTGAAAGAGCCAAACAGACCTGCGTGGAAACTGGGCTGGACGGCGTGGTGGTCATCGGCGGCGACGGTTCTTTCCGCGGCGCCAGAGACTTGTCCTTGCGCGGGATTCCCTGTGTGGGCATTCCCGGCACCATCGACAATGATATTTCTTCCTCTGACTATACCATTGGTTATGATACGGCGATGAATACGGTCGTCCAGAACGTAGACCGCCTGCGTGATACTTCCCAATCTCACGACCGCTGCTCGGTAGTCGAAGTGATGGGCAGAAACGCTGGTCATATTGCGGTCAATACTGGCCTGGCCTGCGGTGCTATTGCGATTTTGATCCCGGAGATTCCCTTTGATGTGGATCGGGATATTGTGGCAAAAATCAAAGCCTCGCAAAAAACCGGAAAACAGCATTTCATTGTTATGGTGGCTGAAGGAGTTGGCCATTCTCACGAGCTGGCGAAGGAAATCGAAGAGAAAACCGGCGTTGAGTCCCGCGCCACAGTACTGGGGCACATTCAGCGCGGCGGTTCCCCGACCCTGCGTGACCGTGTGGTTGCCAGTGAGATGGGGTATTATGCGGTGGAACTGCTGGAAAAAGGGATTGGCAACCGCGTTGTAGTGACCAAAGACGGAAAGGTAACCGACTACGATATTCTGGAAGCGTTGAGCATGAAAAAGTCGGTAGACATGAATCTTTTGAAGATTGCACAGGATATTGCACTGTAAGGTTTTGAGAAATTTGTTGAGGGGCGGAAGGGAGATTCCGCCCCTTTTTTCTGTAAAGGAGTGCCAAATGGAACGTTTGACTTTGGTTTTGCCGGACCCCGCGTGGGAAAGACAGGCGGAGGATTACCGGCAGGCCTATTTGGATAGCGGAGAGTGCCATATCAACGGCAGCAGCGCAATGGAGCGGTATCCGGTCTACAGCGAATGGCTGGATCGAATCAACGCTCTGCAAAAACTGCCGGTATCGCAAGAGCATACTCCGGCGACCACCTTTTTTGCGGTGCGGGAACAGGATGGACGAATTGTGGGAACCATTCAGATCCGGCACCGGTTGACCGGCGAGCTGTGCCGCAGCGGTGGGAATATCGGTTACGGCGTGCGGCCGGACGAACGGAAAAAGGGATATGCATCACAGATGCTGACGCTGGCACTGGATTTTTGCCGCAAAATCGGTTTGGAACGGGTATTGCTGGATTGCCGGGCCGACAACGCCGCTTCAGAGCGCACGATCCGAAAATGTGGCGGAATCTCTGCGGGAGAAGCGCAGGTGCCGGGAGACGATGGCCAGCCGGAACGGATTCGGCGGTTTTGGATTGCGCTATGAAATAAAAAAGGAGGAAACGATGAACACCGTTTTATTTGATTTGGACGGAACGCTGCTGCCAATGGATCAGGAAGCGTTTATTCGTTTGTATTTCGGCGCTCTGACCCAAAAGTTTGCCCCACATGGGTTTGAACCGGAGAAGCTGATTCAGGGCCTTTGGGCAGGCATGAAAGCCATGCAGGAAAATGATGGGAGCAAAACCAATGAAGATGTGTTTTGGCAGGCGTTTACCGGGTTGGCAGGAGAACGCGCGCTCGTCTATCGGTCGGATTTTGACGCGTTTTATCGCAACGAGTTTGTTGCGGCAAAAAAAGCGACTGTCTGCCATCCGATGGCGGCGCGCTGTGTACATCTGCTGCGGGAGAAGGGGTATCGGGTAGCGCTGGCGACCAATCCGCTGTTTCCGCAGGCGGCGACTTGGGCACGAATAGAATGGGCAGGGCTTTCACCGTCAGATTTTGCGCTGGTCACCACTTATGAAAACAGCAGGCACTGCAAGCCAAATCCGGACTATTACCGCAAGGACGTACTGGAAAAGCTGGGAGTGAAGCCGGAGGATTGCCTGATGATCGGCAACGATGTGAAAGAGGATTTGTGTGCAGAAGCGCTGGGCATGCAGGTCTTTCTTTTAACCGAAACGCCGATTTTGACGGATGGCTTTTTGCTGGACAGCTGGGAGCATGGCGATTTTCAGGCGCTTTGGGAAAAATTTCGATATTTAAAAGCGAAGCAATAGGGGAAAACATCTTGTAAAAAAGGGAAAGAAAGCGAAATGCCGCTTTCTTTCCCTTTTTGAGAATACCGCCTTGTCCAGTGAAAATATTCGGAAAGAATCTGTTTTTTAGAAGGAACTCTTTTGTCACTTGTCGACTTTCTGAACGCCGGCGTACCGCAGAAAAGTCCGGCCGTTTTCGGTAAGGGCCCGATAGGTGATTCGATAGGCTCCATAGTCTCCTTCCCCGGGGAAAGCGGGCGTATCAATCAGAGAAAAATCGGCGATCACGGTATTTTCTGCGGCATCCCAGGACAGGGGGAGATCCTCATAGGAATAGACAGAGCTTAAGCCAAATCCGGTATCCATGCAATACGCATTTTGCCGGGCATCATAACTGGGGTCCTCTACGAACCAGCTGCTTTCACCAAAGACATCGCTGACCATCTGCTGGACAGCTGCCAGCGGGAAGGTAGCGCGTCCACTTTCGTCAACCGACACGCAGTCGGGATAAAAGGCAGATAAGCGGTTCTCATTTTGAACCAGCAGGGAAATCATAAAGCGGAAAATGTCCCCATCGCGAAAAGGCTGGGCATTTTCAATATGATCCCGGGTGAAAACCAGATTGACAATATGGTAAGTCAAGGCCTCGGCTTGGGGGAAAAGACTGCTTGCCGGATCAAACGGTGCGCTCTCCGGCGGGCTGGAAAAAGAAATTTCCTCCTGTGGCCCGGTGGCTTCGGAAGATTGCGGGCCGGATGATGAAAACGAAACTTCACTTCCCGGTTTGTCTATGTCTGGCGCGCAGGCGCACAGGCCGCAGATCAGCACGAGCGAGAGAGAAAAAAGACAGAAACGAGAAATTTTTTTCAATGTAAGTCCTCCTAACGGTTGGAATATAAAAGAAAACCCGACACATGTAGGAATTGTTACATGTGCCGGGGAGGGCTGTTCCCTATCAGACGTGGGAAAGGGAGGAAAGATCGTACGGTGTTGTCTGGTATACAAAATAGTTCAGCCAGTTAGAAAACAGCAGGCTGGCATGGCCGCGCCAACGGTAAAGGATTTCCTGTTTTGGGTCATCGTTTTGAAAATAATGCCGTGGAATTTCAATGGGAAGATTTTTGTTTACATCTCGAAAATATTCGCCGGCCAAGGTTTCCCGGTCGTATTCCGAATGACCGGTAACAAAAAACTGGCGGCCCGATTCGCTGGCGATCAAATAGGCGCCGGCTTCCTCCGACGATGCCAGAAGCGTCAGCTGCGGGCAGGAAAGAATGTCCTCGTTGCGGACTGTTGTATGGCGGGAATGGGGGGCAAAGAAAAGTTCGTCAAAACCGCGCACCAGAGGATGCTTTGGCTCCAGCGTTCGATGTTCAAACACGCCGAACATCTTTTGCGGCAAAGGATATTTGGGAATCCCATAATGATGATAGAGCGCCGCCTGGGCGCCCCAACAGATGTGAAAGGTAGAATAAACGTGGGTTTTCGTCCAATCCATAAAAGCGCACAGTTCCGGCCAGTAATCCACTTCCTCAAATGGCATCTGTTCCACCGGCGCGCCGGTGATGATGAAACCGTCAAAACGTTCCTTTTGAATATCAGCAAAGGTTTTGTAAAACTTCAGCAAATGTTCAGCCGACGTATTTTTAGAAGTATGGGTGGCAGTTTGCAGCAGTTCGATGTCCACTTGCAGCGGTGTGTTGCTCAAAAGGCGCAGCAACTGGGTTTCTGTCACAATTTTGGTCGGCATCAAATTCAGAATACCGATTTTTAAAGGGCGGATATCCTGGTGGGAAGCCCGTTCTTCGGACATAACAAAAACATTTTCCGATTCTAAGACCTGCGCCGCAGGCAAAGAATTGGGGATACAAATTGGCATAATCAAGCGCCTCCTGTGCTGTTTGGATCAAGAACATTTCTATCATACGAAAAAAAGTCAAAAAATCAAGAAAAAGGTATTGACTTTAGGGTAAAGAGTATGATATATTAATGAAGCTGTCTCGCGGGGGACGCCGGGAGCGAAAAAAACTTCTTGGATGAAGGAAAAAAGTTCTTGACAAACCGAAGAAGA
>Ga0129308_1000391_pt1 | contig 68679 bp, 56 predicted proteins | sample L827metagenome_FD_94440 | JGI IMG/M metagenome (GOLD analysis project Ga0129308, IMG submission 94440) | Ring-tailed lemur group fecal microbial communities from Wisconsin, USA - L827 metagenome | ecosystem: Host-associated > Mammals > Digestive system > Large intestine > Fecal | place: USA...
AGGTTGATTGGTGTGTGTAGTAACTCAACAATACAACATATATTCAAAAACTGCTATTTTTTATGAAAAAAGTAGTGAAACACGTACTTAGGACTAGCCGTCGCGCTAGCGACTTGGTACAATTTTTGGCAGGACATTTGCTATAACAGAAATTCTGATTTGATATTTTAGCTGTTATCGGAATGTGGATATTTCTGCACCGGAGGAGATAATTGGAATGACAAACCGACAGTTGGAAATAATACTCTATTTGAATGAAATCAAAAAAACCACAATTCAGGAACTTGCGGATAAGTTTGAATTCAGTAAGAGAACCATCATGAGAGACATTGACCGGATTTCGAGTCTTGGAGTTCCGGTTTATACGCAGTCCGGTTATCAGGGAGGTGTTTCCATCCCTGAATCCTGTAAATTTCAGCAAAGCTTTTTTTCGTCAGAAGAAATTGAAGATTTAGTTCTGGCGCTTCATCTTATAGATAGGTTAAGACGAAAGGATACCAAAAGTAGTATTTTGAAAAAAATAGAGCTTTTGATCCCGGAGCTTACATTTTTAAAAGAACAGGATTTCATGGACTATTTACAGATAGAATTATTTCAGGAGCCGCTTTATAAAGACGAAACGGTTTTTCGCACGATTAACAAGGCATTGGATGAAGAGGTCCTTATAGAGATGGAAATTAACAGACAAAAATACTGCGCAGCACCTTTGAGTTATGCACTTCGAGCGTCCGGATTATATTTATATGCTTCAGACGGAGCGCAGTTGTTTGTATTTCCAATACAGGATATCGTGAATTGCAGGATCACAGATCAGAGTTTTGACCGCCGGGATTATCAAAAATTCAAGTAAGTTTAAGAGGAAGGTGACATAGGATGTCATCTTCCTTTTGTTATGATAGGGAATGTGGAGGTGTTTTCGATGAAAGAAAATATTTACGAAAAAAAGTCTGTACATTCTTTGATTCTTTATTTTTCTATCCCCGCTGTTTTTTCTCTGATCGTAGAAATTATGGCATCTGTAGTTGACACCGCATTTGCGGGTCATCTTGGAAAAACTTCGGTTCATGCATTGACGGCGATGGGCTTATTATCGCCTATATTAAGCATTTACACAGCGTTTCAGGCATTGTTTGCGGTCTCTGCATCCATTATGATCGCAAAGTATTTAAAAGATCAAAAGGTGCGGGATGAATACTTTATAACCGGTATTTGTATGACGTTCCTTGCAAGTGCAGGAGTTTCGATCTGTTCATATCTGGTGATGCCGGGGCTTTTATCTTTTATAGGTGCAGAAGGACAAATTGCAGTATTAGCTGAACAGTATTTAAAAATACAATTGTTCAGCAATGTGTTCAGTGCTCTTGGATATACATTGACAAGCAGTATCCGGGCATTTGGCTATCCAAGAGCAGAGATGCTGCTGACAGGGCTGGCAGTTTTTGTAAACATTGTTTTTAATGCAATATTTGTGTTCGCCTTTGATCGGGGATTTACAGGGCTTGCTTATGGAACGCTTATAAGTGAATTGTGCTGTTGTCTTACCTCTGTTTTGTGGTTATTTCGATACCGGCTGTTATGCCCCGGATGTCAGATATCATGGAGAAAATTTAAACAACATACATTTGAACTGCTAAAGCTTGGAATTGCACAGACGATCATCCAATCTCTGGCCGGATGCACAGCGTTTTTTGTGAATCAGAGTTTAATGCGGTATACAACACTTCAACATGTTGCAGTCTGGAATGTGATCCAGAAAATTTATACATTATTCTTGATGCCAATAGTTGGGATCACGCAAGGCGTTCAGACGATCATTGCATATTTTGATGGATATCAGGAGGAAAAAAAGAAAAGAAAAACGCTTATTACAACGATTGGATATACTGTTTTTTATGGGGTGGCGGGATTGCTGCTGATATTTTTTTTCGGGGAAAATATTTTATCGCTGTTTGCAAACTCGGATAAAATTTACCAACTAGGAAACGGAATCCTTCTCATTGTATTTTCAACTTTTCCTTTAATGGGAATCTTTTATACGATCATGACGTTGTATGAAGTGACGAGACATGAAGGAAAAGCGGTCTTTTTGATTTTGACAAGGCAGGTTTTTCTGATGATCCCGCTGACATATCTGCTGCCAAAAATCTTTCCGGAATTTCCATTTGCAGTATTTTGCGCCGTTCCGGCAGCAGATATAACAGCGACGATGATTGCAATAAAGAATAAGCGGGAATGGATTGACAGAAAATGAAGAAAAACATATCATGAGGACAAAACAGATTAGCTTGTAAAAAAGAGGAGAGTGAACAGATGATCCGTCTTCAGGATATTGCGGATATGGCAGGTGTAAGCAGGACAACAGTATCCAATGTTATCAACGGAAATACAAAACGGGTTTCTCAGGCAACGATAGATAAAATCACAGCAATACTGAAAGAACAGAATTATGTGCCGCATATGGGGTCAGTGATGCTGTCAGGCCATGGCTCAAAGATCATTGGCGCTGTTCTGGGATTTGAACGTGCCCATGGGATGCAGGCATTACAGGATCCTTTTGTTGGAGAGCTGATAGGAACCCTTCAGATGGAAGCGGAAGAAAAGGGTTATTATGTTATGCTCATAGGCGGGGAAGATATTCAGAATGTAGTTGATATTGCGTCCAGATGGAATGTGGAAGGGCTGATCGTTCTTGGCTATGATGAAGACCGTTACAGACAGCTGTCCCGAAAGCTGAATAAAAAGATGATCCTGATCGATACATATCCCAAAGGGGCTTATGATTTTCAGAATGTAGGCGTAGATGATTATTCAGGTGGATATCAGATTGGAGAATATCTGGACAGCTGTGGATATCATAAAGCGCTGTTTATTTCAGAAACAGGCAAGGACAGTGACTATTATCGATGGATGGGTTTTAAACAGGCAATGGAAAAAAAAGGACGCTTTTGCAGTAAGTCCCGTCTGATGGTGGTGTCCAGTAAAAGAATGCAAAGACTTCATGAATATGAAGAATTATTCCCTTGTTTTCTGGAAGCAAAAGCACTTGCGTTTTCTTCTGATTTTTCCGCAATAGAGGCAATTAATTTTTTTGTAGATCATAAGATCAGCATTCCTGATCAGATATCGGTTACCGGATTTGACGACAGCATTTATGCCAGCCTGGTACGTCCAAAACTGACCACTGTTCATCAGGATGTTTCGCAAAAGGCACATATTGCTTTAAAAAGACTTATGAAATTAATACATGGAGATACATTGGAAGAAATGAACGTAAAAAGTCCGGTGTATCTGGTTAAGAGAGACTCTGTCAGAGAATGACAGAGTTTTTCTTTTGTTCAATATGCATAAAATCATTGAATAAAGTTTGGACAAAATATTAGTTTCTCGAGAAACCTATTGATTTTACAGGGAAATCTGATTTATAGTAAAACTACCAGAAGGAAACAGGACAGATATTTATATTTTCTGTCAGAAATGGATCATGAATGGTGTTGTCGCTGGTGCAGTGAAGTAAAATAAATATAGAAATAACAGGAGGCTCAACATGGAGAAAAAATGGTGGAAAGAAAGCGTAGTCTATCAGATCTACCCAAAAAGCTTTAAAGACAGCAACGGAGACGGCATTGGAGACATTAAAGGAATTATAGAAAAGCTTGATTATCTGAAAGAACTTGGCGTAAATGTGCTGTGGATCTCGCCAATGCTTGAGTCTCCTCAGGACGATAACGGATATGACATTTCGGATTACCGCAGGATATATGAAGACTACGGAACTATGGAAGATTATGAAGAAATGCTTTCAGAGGCACATAAAAGGGACATTAAAGTTTTGATGGATCTGGTAGTCAATCATACGTCTGACGAACATAACTGGTTTATAGAAAGCCGTAAATCCAAGGATAATCCGTACCGTGACTATTATATCTGGAAAGACCCGGTCAACGGAAAAGAACCAAATAACTGGGGCGGAGTATTCGGCGGTTCTGCATGGGAATATGATGAGAAGACGCAGATGTATTATCTGCATCTGTTTTCAAAGAAGCAGCCGGATCTTAACTGGGAAAATGAAAAGGTGCGCCGGGAAGTTTATGATATGATGACTTTCTGGTGTGAAAAAGGGATTGATGGCTTCCGAATGGATGTTATCAGTATGATCTCAAAAAATCAGGCATTTCCGGATGGAGAGGTTAAGAACGGGCTTTATGGGGATTTTAATCCATATTGTGTGCATGGCCCAAGAATCCACGAATTTCTGCAGGAAATGAATAAAGAAGTGCTTTCCAGGTATGATATAATGACGGTTGGTGAGACTTCCGGTGTTACCATTGAAGAAGCTCAGAAGTATGCCGGAGAAGATCGGAATGAGTTAAACATGGTATTTCAGTTTGAGCATGTAGAAGATGCCTGCGGTGATCATGGAAAGTGGACAACGGCAAAATTTAACTTCAGGGATTTTAAAAAGACCATGATCAAATGGCAGGAAGAACTGCAGGGAAAGGCATGGAACAGCCTGTTTCTGGGAAATCATGACCAGCCAAGAAGTGTCAGCAGATTTGGAAATGATAACCCTGCCTACAGAGAAACATCTGCAAAAATGCTGGCAACCTGTCTGCACATGATGCAGGGAACTCCGTATGTATATCAAGGAGAAGAGCTTGGAATGACCAATGCGTACTTTGATAAACTGGAAGATTATCGTGACATTGAAAGCATAAATTTCTTTACAGAGCTGACAGAAGCAGGGATTATGACACCTGAATATATGATGAAATGCCTGATGCTCAGAAGCCGTGATAATGCAAGGACGCCTATGCAGTGGAATGCTTCTGTGCAGGGGGGCTTTACAAGTGGGGAACCATGGATCAGAATAAATCCCAACTATAAGGAAATCAATGCGGTGCAGCAGCTGGGTGATCCGGATTCAGTTTTTCATTATTATCAGAAACTGATCCGCCTTCGTAAAGAAAAAGATATCATTGTTTATGGAGATTTTGAGGCTCTTTGTCGTGATGACGATAAGATTTTTGCTTATACAAGAAAACTGGATCAAAAAAAACTTCTGACAGTCTGCAACTTCAGTGATCAGGATGCTGAGATGGAGATCCCGGAAGAATTTGCAGGAGCGCAGTGTCTGATCACAAATCTGGGAAGAACTGTATTTGACAGAAATTTTGTTTTGAGACCTTATGAAGCATTTGTATTATATAAAGAATGAAAGGAATATTGTGAAATGATCAGAAAGTACAGGTATGGTACACCTTTTGATACAGAGGCACTGACGGAAAAAATCGGGACGGCAGAGGGCGGTTTCCCTTATGGTAAAATCAGTCTGGAAAATGGATTTGCTTTTACCTATATCATGGATGAAGAGGATATTGTTTATGGTCTTGGAGAATCCAACCGTGGAATCAACAAGAGAGGCTACTGTTATATCAGCAACTGTACAGATGATCCGGAGCATACAGAAGACAAACGATCCCTGTATGGGGCGCACAATTTCATTATTGTAAGCGGAAAAACAACGTTTGGACTGTTTTTTGATTATCCGGGAAAGCTGACATTTGATATCGGTTATACCAGAACGGATACAATGCATGTTTTCTGTGAAAATGCAGATCTGGATATTTATGTGATCGAGGGTGAAACGGCATATGACATTGTGAAACAGTTTCGCCATGTGATCGGACACAGCTATATCCCGCCGAAGTTCGCTTTTGGATTTGGACAGAGCCGCTGGGGATATACGACAAAAGAAGATTTTTGCAAAGTGGCAAAGGGATACCGTGAGAACCATATTCCTATTGATATGATCTATATGGACATTGATTATATGCAGGATTTTAAGGATTTCACAGTAAATGAAAAAAATTTCCCGGATTTTCAGGGCTTTGTTCAGGAAATGAAGGATCAGGAAATCCGAATGATCCCCATTATTGATGCTGGAGTGAAAGTGGAGCCGGGATATGAGGTTTACGAGGAAGGTGTCAAAAACAATTATTTCTGCAAGAGAGAAGACGGAAGTGATTTTGTGGCGGCTGTCTGGCCCGGCGATACACATTTTCCGGATGTATTGAACAAAGATGCCAGGAAATGGTTTGGGGATAAATACCGTTTCCTTACAGATCAGGGAATCGAAGGCTTCTGGAATGACATGAACGAGCCCGCAATTTTTTATTCTGCGGAAGGTCTGGCAGAGGCGAAAAAGCTTGCGGCAGAATTTGCAGAAGATACCGAGGGCAGAGTGCATGCATGGACCATGCAGGCAAAAATGAAAGATATTGCGAATAATCCGGAGGATTACAGACGTTTTTATCATAATGCAGATGGCAAAAAGATTCGTCATGACAAGGTACATAATCTTTTTGGGTTTAATATGACAAGGGCAGCAGGAGAGGCATTTGAACGAATTGATCCGGACAAACGCTTTCTGATGTTCTCCAGATCTTCCTACATTGGGATGCACCGTTATGGCGGGATCTGGACAGGGGATAACAAATCCTGGTGGTCTCACATTCTTCTGAATCTGAAAATGCTGCCATCTTTGAATATGTGTGGATTCCTGTATACAGGCGCGGATCTCGGAGGATTTGGGGCGGACACCACCCGAGACCTTCTGCTACGTTTCCTGGCGCTTGGCGTTTTTACTCCGCTGATGCGTGATCATGCAGCTGCCGGAACAAGAGAACAGGAGTGCTATCAGTTTGAAAATGTGGAAGATTTCCGTCATGTGATCGGTGTGAGATATCGTCTTATTCCCTATCTTTACAGTGAATATATGAAAGCGGCGCTGAATGATGATATGTATTTCAGGCCACTGGGCTTTGTCTATCCCAATGATAAAATGGCGGTTCGTGTGGAAGATCAGCTGATTCTTGGAAATGAGATCATGATCGCACCGGTTTATGAACAGAATGCAAGAGGCCGTTATGTTTATCTGCCGGAAGAGATGAAATTTGTTAAATTTCTGCCGGATGGAACTATTTCAGAAGAAATTCTTGAAAAAGGAGTCCATTATGTGGAGGTGGCTCTGAACGAAGTAACGCTTTTTATTCGCAGTGGAAAATGCATTCCGATCGCAGAAACAGCAGAATGTGTAAAAGAGATTGATACAGAGCATCTGCAGCTGATCGGATATGAGGAAAGCAGCTATATTTTATATGAAGATGACGGAATCCATAAAGAGTATGACAAAAAAGAAAATTACAGGGTGTTGAAGAATTAAATACACGATCAAAGCTTCAGGCAGTTAGTCTATGAAAATAGGATAGCTGCCTTTTCATTTTGGAGAAAGGCGATTATAATATACATAGATAGGATTCTTGATGACAGATGTAATGGAGGTAAATATGCTGGCTTATACATATGTTGAAAAAGGTAAATTTGAACTCAGAGAAAAACCGAAGCCGGTTCTTCAAGATGACAGAGATGCAATTGTTCGTGTGACCATGGCAAGCATTTGTACAAGTGATCTTCATATTAAACATGGATCGGTTCCCAGAGCAGTACCCGGAATCACGGTGGGACATGAGATGGTTGGTATCGTGGAAAGCACTGGCGCAGCAGTGACAAAGGTAAAACCAGGAGATCGAGTAACGGTAAATGTAGAAACTTTTTGTGGAGAGTGTTTTTTCTGCAAAAAAGGATATGTGAATAATTGTACGGATACTAATGGCGGATGGGCATTGGGCTGCCGTATTGATGGAGGACAGGCAGAATATGTGCGGGTTCCTTATGCTGACCAGGGATTGGATCGAATTCCGGATGAAGTGACAGATGAGCAGGCTCTTTTTGTAGGAGATATTCTGGCAACCGGATTCTGGGCGGCGCGAATCTCCGAAATCAAAGAGGAGGATACGGTCCTGCTTTTGGGAGCGGGTCCTACGGGAATTTGTACTCTGCTTTGCGTTATGTTAAAAAATCCCAAAAAAATTATTGTATGCGAAAAAGATTCGAAACGTCGTGAATTTATAAAGGAGTATTACCCACAGGTACTCCTTACTGAGCCGGAAGATGTACACACCTTTGTGAAAGATCACAGTGATCATGGCGGCGCGGATGTGGTTATAGAAGCGGCAGGAGCCGAGGATACTTTCCGCATGGCTTGGGAATGTGCAAGACCGAATGCCATTGTTACCGTGGTGGCGTTGTATGATAAAGCACAGATCCTTCCTCTTCCGGATATGTACGGAAAGAATCTGATCTTTAAGACGGGAGGGGTTGATGGATGTGACTGTGAAGAAATCCTCCGGCTGATCCGAGAGGGGAAAATCGATACCACTCCTCTTATTACACATAAATATCCTCTTGCACAGATTGAAAAAGCATATAAGCTTTTTGAAAACAGAGAAGATCATGTTATAAAAGTAGCGATTGTGTAAAAAGTAAACCGTCTTTCCGGTAATTTCCGGAAAGGCGGTTTTTGTGTGTGGAACGGATTTATTTCTTTTTAAAAAAGATCTGATTAAAGGTTCTTTTATCGGATTTTGCATAATAAGCAAGTCGGGCAAGAGCAAGGACTAATTCAATACAGTGAGCGCGAGGGAAGAGATAAGAGTAATTTTTAGCAACTTCTGCCGCAGCATCTGGAATTCCAAGCTGTTTCTGCTGCTCTGGAGTGAGCGGATGTATGGCAGATGCTTTTCCCTTGCGGATAAATTCAGAAGCTTTGTATGCCCTTGGCCGGTCAACGCCGTTTTCTACCAGATAATCAAAAAAATCTTCTCTGGTATAACAAGGGAATTTTTTAAACGACTCTGAAGAAATCATTTTTATAAAAGAGAAAATATTGATATCTGTGTCACCGGGTTTTTGCCAGGAAAAAGAATTATGAACGCTTGCGTTCAGGGCAATCATATCTTTGTAGGTTTTCGGTTTCAGCTGGTGAAAAAGCAGTTTGCAGGAATTATCTAAAGCCGTTGTATTATAAATATCACGCCAGGAGATATTGTGAAGTTCGTTATTCTTAAGCTCATTGACATAAATCCCCATTGCTCGTTGGAGATGTATAAGAGAATCCAGAATACTTGATGGATACATGAGTACTGGCTTAATAAGATGTTCCTTTAACTCCATAGTACTTCCTGTGATGCAGGGTTCTCCATTATCAAGAAAAGTTGCAAGATCCGGATAGTCATTGAGGTCAGAACCAACAGGCAGGATTCCGAACCCGAATTGGGAGATTCCAATTACCTGTTCATCAGGAGAATAAGTATAGCTGGAAGAGGTTAACCGATATATTCCAATAGGAACGATGCAGTTTTCCGGATATAACGAGCTTAACACTCTTTTGGCAAAGGGCAAAAAATCTGTGTTGATATTGTAATCGAAAGAAATCGTTTTTTGGGCGGTATCACTCCAGATACTTTCAGGGGAAAGATTATAACCATCTGCAATAATATTTTTTTCACAATGTGGACATTTTTTCTCAGGAAGGTCAATTCCAAAAAGATGAGTTTTTACAGATTCAAAATAGCCACATTTTGGACAGTAATAGTGAACCGGCAAAGGGTTAAAGCTGTTTTTTCCAAGCAAAAAATAAAGAAAAGATCCGGATGTGACGCCTCTTGTATCAATAATAGAAGAACTTTTTTCGGCTTCGTTAGACAAACATCGAAAAATTTCAAAATCATCTATAGAGTCAGAGGCAGATAAACAGGTAAGCTCTTGTTCATAGCGCTGCTGTATAGGCTCAGGTATTCCGGCCGGATAAATTTCAGCAAGCTGTTTTTCACATGCAGTTGAAATATTTTCTAATGCATTTTTTATATGAGGTATTTTCATGACGGTGTCCTCCTTAGGAATAATGTAAATATACCATATCACAGGAGGATTACTAAATGTGTTCCTTTTGCTGTACCTAAAATGGTACAGAGTATGTTTGCGAAAAGAGATAGGAGCGAGTATAATGATAAAAAATGCGGAGGTGAGTGACATGATTCCTCAAAAAGCAACAGCTCTTTGTATTTATGATATTTTAAAAACTTATACAGATGAAAACCATATATTGTCCGTAGAAAAGATAAGAGAAAAACTAAAAATAATCTATGGAGTAGAAATGGAACGCAGAGCGGTTTACAGAAACATTGATGCTTTGCGAAGCATGGGAATTGAAATACAAGGATATCAGGAAAACAGAGAAGGGTATTGCTTGTTGGATCGGGAATTTGAACTTTCTGAAATCCGGCTATTGTGCGATGCGATAGTTGCTTCAGATATGATAACAGAAGATACAGGTAAAGCCATTATCAGGAAGCTTATAAATACACAGAGTATTTTTCAGGGAAGACTGCTTCAGAAAACAGTTTTTGTAAAGTCAGAGAAAAAAATAATGAATAAGCAGATATTTTACAATATTGATTCTTTGAATATAGCAATTAATCAAGGATGTAAAGTAAGCGTAAAAATTATGAAATATGGAGTTGATCAGGAATTTGAAGAAAGAGAAGACAGTCCGATTGTGATCAGTCCCTATGTGACCTTGTGGGCAGATGGAAATTATTATATTGTTGCAAGGAGAGAGGCTTCAGAACAGTTGGAGCATTTCCGCATTGATCTTTTAAGAGATATCGTGATCTTGGAAAGAGGGGTCGATATGGTGTTTGGTGGAATTAATCCAGGACAGTATGCGGAAAAATATATTCTTCAGAATGGTGAAAACCAGGAAATCTATGAAGTAGAATGCAAAAAAGACCGATGGCAGGAAATTGCAGAAAAATTTGGAAAAAATGCGGTATTAATAAAAAAGGATCATATGATTTTTTTCTTAAATGATAGCGAAAAAATAACGGTTCGTATAAAAACAGTACCTTCAGTAATGCGGGAATGGATTTTGAGTCATGTTGAAGAATATGAGGTGGTAAGCCCAAAAAAATTTAAAGATGAAATACAAAGGACGGTTATGGAAGCGTACAGAAAATACTGCAGCTGACGGATATTGTGATTTATCAGGGTATTTGTTAAAATGAAAGAAAACTTAAGGAGGCAGATTATGAAAAAGAATACAGCAAGACTGATGTCGGTTCTTTGCATAATGGGAATTTTTGGCGCGGGACAGACTGTCCTGGCGGAAGGGCAGTTTTCCTATGCAGATCTGGCAGATTATAATTTTTGTTTTAGCAGTGGCGTTGGATCCTGGTCTACAGATTTAACGGTGAATGAAGACGGAACTTTTCAGGGAAACTATCATGACACGGATATGGGAGATTCTGGGGCGGAATATCCCAATGGAACCAGATATGTCAGTAATTTCTCCGGAAAGTTTACAGAGATGGAAGCGGTAAGCAGTTATGCTTATATGGCACAGATTGAGTATATACAGTGTGAAGAAACACCAGGCACAACAGAAATTTCCGATGGAATGAGGATTATATACAGTGAACCATATGGAATGGATCACGCAGAAAATATTCTGTTTTATAAACAAGGAGCACCTGCAGCAGAACTTCCGCAAGGATATTTGAACTGGGTCCAGACACTTCCGGGAACGATAGATGAGAATAATCAGCTTTGCTTTCCGGGAATTTATAATGAAGCGGCAGAGGAAGGTTTTTTCAGTACAGAGAAAGAATCCTCTGAGATATCGGCTTCTGGCATTGACGCAGAATTAGAGCAGACAGCAGCTCGTGCTGCAGAACTGGAAAGCCGCCTTAGTGCAGAACAGGATCTGGCTGCGATGACAGAACTTTCTAATCAACTCTTTTTTATCTGGGATGACCAATTGAATTCTATGTGGCAGAGAATCAAAACCATACTGCCAGCGGCAGATATGGAGCGTCTCAGAGATGAAGAACTGGATTGGATTGCAGAAAAAGAAGCGGCGGTAGCTGCAGCAGGAACAAATGCAGATGCTTCTATGCGTGCATTGATTGAAAACGGAAAAGCAGCGGCTATGACAAGAGACAGAGTGTATGTTCTGGCAGAATATTTGAGATAAAACACATAACAGATTGGGACGGTGATGGAAACCGTCCCATATTGATATAAGCCAAAAAAGTAACTGACAAATTCGGGAGATTCCCGAGAATTTAATAAGGATACAACTCCAAAAGTTTCTGTTCATGTTTTTATCGTGTCCCTTCCCAATGGTTATGATACAGAGGTTGGAGAATTAGGCAATACGTTTTTGGGCGGTGAAAAGCAGACAATAAGAGGAGGGCTCTGGTTTTTGTAAGGAATTTAATATGAATACGGCATATTTAGTGTAAAAAATGGATCATGGTCGACTATCGTAAAATAATATAGGTGTAAAAAAGATGCGGTTTTCCGTATCTTTTTTTGCTTAGGTAGATATATTAAATTAAAAAAACGAGGATTTAAAAATCAAGGATATGTGATGTAGATAAAAAGAAAGGCTCTGCACTGTAGACCAGTGAGAGCCCGAGGTGCTAATTTTGATGTATTAAATTGTATCATACAGTAAAAACGTGTATACCGTGTTCTTTATAATATGTAAGATAAGATTTTTCGACTGTATTATTGGTTATGATATTGGGGATTGAATCCATATCACATAAATAAGTAAATGTTCTGAGGTTGAATTTCCCGTTGTTCGCAAGAAGATAGATCTGACTGGAATTTTCAATCAGGTGATTATAAAGAGGAAGCTGTGCTCTATTGATAATAGAGTAGCCATAATTCAGATCAATTCCATCAACAGTGAAAAATGCTTTGTCAAAATATAATTTTTCCAAAGACTGTACGGTATATTCATCTAAGGTTTCTACATGATTAGTACCGACGTGTATATTTCCCCCAAGAAGTAAAATAGAAATTCGGGGATTTGATGCCAGAGCCATGACTGCTGTGACGTTTGTGGTAACAACTGTAATTCCTTCCTTATCACTGTTATTCAGATAGTGGCATAGGAGATTACAGGTCATTCCGGCACCTATAAATACTATGTCATTGGACTGTATAAGTTCAGCGGCTTTTTTGGCAATGGCATTTTTTAATTCCAGGAAGGAATCAGATTCCAAATGTGCTGGTGAGTAGTTGGGATCTGAAATTTTTTCTTGTATTTTTTGGGCTCCCCCATGTGTTTTGATCAGAAGACCTCCCTGATCCATGGAATTAAGATCACGACGCAGAGTTGCAAGAGAGGCTCCGGTAAGTATGCTTAATTCTTTTGTTGTTGCAATGTTGTGTTCTTTCAAATATTCAAGAATTATTTTTTGTCTTTCAACCGCTAACATATATTTTACCTTCCGAATTATAATCTTAGAGAGTTCCCTTTTCGATTTTTATCAAGCGGCTTGTACCGAGACGTGAAGCACCAAGAGAAATAAATTTTTCGCCATCGTCAAAGGAAGAAATACCTCCAGCAGCTTTGATTTTTACATCAGATCCTACATGTTTTGTAAAAAGTTTGATGTCGTCAAATGTAGCACCGCCGGTAGAAAAACCTGTAGAGGTTTTTATGTAATCAGCACCTGCTTCGGTGACAAGCTGACACATTTTAATTTTTTCTTCTTCTGTAAGAAGACATGTTTCTATAATTACTTTCAGTATAAGATTGCCGCAGGCAGCCTTAATCTCTTTAATTTCATTTAAAATGAAATCGTATTCTTTTGCCTTCAGCATTCCAACAGGGATGACCATATCGATTTCTTCTGCACCGTTTGCGATGGCATCTTTTGTTTCAAATACCTTTACGGCAGTTGTGTTATACCCGTTGGGAAAACCGATTACTGTACAGAGTGTCAGTTTATCTCCGACATATTCTTTTGCTTGTTTGATATACGAAGGGGGGATACATACAGATGCGGTTCCAAAATGAATTGCATCATCACAGATAATTTTGATATCCTCCCAGGTTGCTTCCTGTGCTAACAGGGTGTGGTCTACAGTTGCTAAGATTTCTGCGTGAGTCATAGTGAAAACTCCTTTCATGTGGTTTGTGTATATATATTATTTATAATTTGATGACAATTGCTTTTTTATGATCGTTATGCGGGATGAGTTTAGGATATGTTTAATATACTAGGATTATAATTCAGAGATTTGGTTTTGTCAATATAAAAATGATTGAAAATGATTGTTTTTGCAAAAAAAGAGGTGTATAAAAATGAAAAATATGCAAAAACAATAAAAATATCACAAAAAAGACTTGAAAATATAAAATAATTATGATAATATGTGCTCATACAGAAAAAGACGAAAAAAACAATCAAAAACAATCATTTTGAAACCAGGGAGAAAGCTTTCTAAAAAGAAACACAAATTTTATGTATTGGGAGGAAAAAACATGAAGAAATCAACGAAAAAATTAACAGCAGTTATGGCAGCGGGTGTTATGGCAACATCACTTTTACCAGTAACAGTTTTTGCAGCAGATGACAGTTTTTCTGTTGGATTTGCTCTTAGAACAGCGAATGGTTCTTATTATGCTGCAATTGGAGATATTGTAAGTAAGAAATGTGAAGAGCTTGGTTGGGAGTGCACCGTATTGGATGCAAACAACGATACTACAAAGGAGCTGGAGAATATGGAAACACTGGTTGCTTCTGATGTAGATTTGATTTTCCTGGATTGTGTAGATCCAAGTGCAGCTACTGCAAGCCAGCAGGTTGCATCTGATGCACAGATTCCAGTCATCAATCTGGATTCTGGTGTAGATGATATGAGCATGCAGGTAACTACGGTATATTCTGACAACGAGCAGAATGGTCTTCAAGTAGGCAAAGCCTATGCAGAAACGCTTACAGAAGATGAAGAAATTAGTGCAGTTCTTCTTAGTGGAAATACTGGTTCTATTGCAGGTACACAGAGAAGAGATGGTATGTTTGCTGGAATTATCATGCAGAGAACTGGATGCACAGAAGAAGAGGCGTGGAAAGCAGCAGAAGAGATGGAAGCATCTATTGTAAGTTCTGGTAAAGCAGTGAATGAAGAGGCTAAATTTGAGATTACAGGACAGGGTTGGGGCAACTGGACAATTGACGAAGGCCTTGTTGCAGCAGAAGACCTGATTACTGCTAATCCAGATGTAAATCTTGTTCTGGCAGAGAATGATCCAATGCTGATTGGTGCTATGACAGCGCTTGATAATGCAGGTATTACTTATGGTGAAGATGGAGTTGTTAAGCTAATTAGTGCAGCAGATGGAAGCAAAGATGGATATGATTATGTAAAAGAAGGCAAAATTCTGGCAATTGGAGAAAATAGTCCGGTTAAGATCGGTGAGCTTGGTATGGAAATTGCACAGGATATTCTTGTAAATGGAACAGATCCGGAAAGTTATGAAGATATCACTATGACAGAAGCAGTTGCTGTTACAAAAGAAAACGTAGAAGAGCATTACGAGTATGGATTCTGATTGGAATAATTTATTGTCAATGACAGAATGAAGGGATGGGGCTGTGTGTACGGCCCCATTCATATAGAGGTGTGCTTATGGAAAATAGCAAATATCGTTTGGAAATGAAGGAAATCAGTAAACAATTTGGTGGCATTCGTGCCTTGGATCGGGTATCTATACAATTGAAGCCAGGTGAGATTCATGCTTTGATTGGGGAAAATGGAGCCGGTAAATCAACGTTGATAAAAATTTTGTCCGGAGCCTATACCAAGGATTCTGGAACAATTTATATAGATGGAGAAGAGGTAACGGTAACTTCTCCGCTGGATGCAAAAAGAAAAGGAGTCGCAGTTATTTATCAGGAATTTATGCTGGCACCAGATCTTACAGTTGCAGAAAATATTTTTATTGATAAATTAGCGGAAAAAGGAAAGCTGATCAATTGGAAAAAACTGAATGAGGAAGCAGGAGAAAAACTGAAAGAATTAGGATTTGGAAATATTTCTCCAAAAGAGAAATTAGGCAGACTTAGTGTTGCTCATCAGCAAATTGTTGAGATTTGTAAGTGTTTGACCAGAAATGCCAGGATTCTTATTTTGGATGAGCCGACAGCAGTTCTTACAGTTGCAGAGATAGAAAAGCTGTTTCGCTTGATTCGTAAGCTAAAATCAGAAGGTGTTAGTATCATTTTTGTTTCTCATCACATGAATGAAATTTTTGAACTTTGCGACTCTTATACAGTATTTAAGGATGGGCGTTATGCAGGCCATGGGAGAGTTTGTGATGTAACAAACAATGAATTGATCCATATGATGATTGGAAGAGAATTGACGCAGATGTATCCATCCAGAAATGCAAAAATTGGAGATGTAGTACTTAAGGTAGAAAATCTTTCGGTAGCTAATAAGGTGGAAAATGTAAGCTTCGAAGTGCGTGCCGGGGAAATACTGGGATTTTCCGGATTAGTAGGTTCGGGAAGAACAGAAACTATGCTTGCTATTTTTGGTGCAGATAAAATTGCATCTGGTAAAGTCACCTTTTTGGGAAAGGAAGTATGCTTTCGCGAACCAAGAGAAGCAGTCAGCAGTGGCTTTGGATATCTCTCGGAAAACAGAAAGAGTCTGGGGCTTTTGATCAATCAGAGTATTCGTGTTAATACAACCTTAAGTTCTTTAAAAAAAATTACAAAACACGGATTTTTGAGACATAAACAGGAAAAAGAATATGTGAGAGATTTATTATCAAAAATGTCTACAAAATATGGATCTATAGAAAATAATGTATCCAGTTTGAGCGGAGGAAATCAGCAGAAAATAAGCTTTGCAAAATGGATATCAGCAGATTGTCGTTGTGTAGTATTTGATGAACCTACCAGAGGCGTAGACGTAGGTGCAAAAGTGGAAATTTATGAGCTTATGAATCACCTTGCAGAGCAAGGGGTTGCAGTGATTATGATATCATCAGAAATGACAGAGATTATTGGTATGTGTGATCGTACTATGATCATGCATCAGGGAAGAGTAACAGGAGAATTAGGAAAAGAATATCTCAGTGAAGATACAATTATTAAATATGCGATGGGACAGGAGGAATAAGAGATGAAAAAAGAAAACAAGACAGTACGTTTTCTTCTGGACAATAATACGTACATTATATTTTTGGCATTATTTTTAATTTGTTGTCTGATGTCAGATAAATTTTTCTCATATCTAAATCTGAGAAATATCCTTTTACAGCAGGCAGGACCTATTCTTGTAGCAATTGGAATGCTGATGGTAATTCTTACAGGAGGTATTGATCTTTCTGTAGGTTCTGTTATGGCAGTAGGGTCTTCGCTTGCTGCAGTTATGATGCGGGATGCAGGCATTCCGTGGGGATTGTCTATATTGATTGCAGTGCTCTGCGGATTGATACTAGGAACTTTTACGGGAATTCTTGTAGCATATTTAAATTTTCAAGGATTTGTAGCCTCTCTTGCAGTAATGACCATAGCTAGAGGGATTGCGTATACAATTACAAATGCAACACCAGTAAGTTTGAAAAATGGCACATTAAATTCTCTGACTTCAAAAGAATTTGGATATCCAATTATATGGATTACGATGGCAATTATCATTATATTTATTATTGTAGAGAAATATACTGCGTATGGAAGAATTGTAGTAGCCGTTGGAAGTAATACTGAGGCAGTGAAGCTTTCTGGTATTCGTGTTAAGAGATATATACTATCTGTATATGTAATAAGTTCTGTGTTAGCAACATTGGCAGGTGTATTTGTTGCAGCGAGATCTAATGTGGGAAATTCTACAATTGGAGAGGGTCAGGAACTGGATGCCATTGCAGCATGCGTTATCGGTGGTGCGAGTCTTGCGGGAGGAAAAGGTTCTATAGCAAAAACGGTAATTGGTGCATTGACATTAGCATTGATTGGAAATATTATGAATCTTTTATCGGTTCCTGCGTATCCACAGAGAATTATCAAGGGATTTATTATTATTATTGCAGTTCTTCTTCAGGTAGTAACAGATAAGAGTGAAAATTAGCACAACAGGAGGAATTATTATGAAGGCAGCAAGATTTTATGAAAAAGGAAAAATGATTATTGAAGAAATTCCAGTAAGGGAACCTGGTCCTAAGGATGTTCTGATTAAAATCAAATACTGTGGAATTTGTGGAACAGATGTACATATTTTTCATGGAGAAAAAGGCTCGGCAGAGGTGAATCCTCCAGTTACGTTGGGACACGAATTTTCTGGAGAAGTAGTGAAAACAGGAGAACAGGTGAAAAAGCTGAAAGTGGGCGATAGGGTCAGCGTTGATCCTAATACTTATTGTGGAACATGTTATTTCTGTATGAATGGAAAAAAACATCTTTGTCCAGATATGAAAGGTCTTGGAACAGCTCTGGATGGGGCATTTGCAGAGTATATTACGGTTCCGGAAGAAACTGTCTGCATGATACCTGATCATGTAAGCGATATGGCAGCGGCAATGATTGAACCAATTTCTTGTTGTCTTCACGGGTTTGATATGACAGATATTAAACTTGGGGATAACGTGATGATTGTTGGAACTGGAAATATAGGTTTGATTATGGTTCAATTAGCGCGTTCCGCAGGTGCTGCATCTGTTATTGCCGTAGAACCGAATGAAAAACGTCGTGAAAAAGCAAAACTTTTGGGTGCAGATATTGCTGTCAATCCGTTAATGGATGATTTGGAAACAGTTATTAAGGAAAATAAAATCCCGAATATTGATAAAGTGATTGACTGTGCAGGTCTGACATCAACTGCTGAATATTCTGTCAGATATGCTGGAAAAGGGGCGACAGTTATGCTTTTTGGATTAACTGGTCCAGATGATGTTATGAAATTGAAACCATTTGAAGTGTTCAAAAAAGAATTGACAATCAAAGGATCTTTTGTTAATCCAGATACTTTTGAAAGAGCAGTACGTCTTCTGGCTGCGGGAATTGTAAAAACAGAAGAAATCATCACAAAAGTAGAAAAATTAGATGATATTCAACATGTATTCGAAACAAAAGAATATGCAAAGGATGGAAAAGTCTTGATTCAGTGCTTCTAAGGAGGATAAAGATATGGAGATTAAGAGAAGACTTACTAGAGGCTGGTGTTCCCCGGAGCGATATGTACAAGGACCAGGAGAATTTAATAATATAAAGTTTTATACAGATAAGTTTGGGAAACATATTGCAGCATTTATTGATCGTTTTTTATATGAAGAATTTTCAGAAAGACTCCGTATAATTTATAAAGACAGTGATTGTGAACTCCGAGTTGTCTCTTTTGAATCAGAAGTTACCAGAGAATTGATTGATATACGGGCTGAAGAACTTAGAGAATGGAAACCGGATCTTGTGATTGGTATTGGAGGAGGAAAAACAATAGATGTTGCAAAAGCTGTAGGAACAAAACTGGGCCTTCCTTTTTTTGCAGTACCGACCATTGCTGCGACAGATGCACCAACAAGCTCCCTTTCCGTTATTTATAGAGACGATGGTTCTCACGAGGGAGAATTCTTTTATGATCATAGCCCAAGTGTCTTAATCGTAGACAGCAGGATTATTGCGGATGCCCCAGTACGTTTTCTTGTTTCGGGAATGGGGGATGCTCTGGCTACATTGATAGAGGCAGAATCGACAGCAAAATCAGATACTCCGAATTTGGTTTATCATAAAAGTGGGGGAACCAGACAGACTCTGGCAGGGAAAGCAATTGCACGAGAATGCTATACATCACTTATGAAATATGGTGTTTTAGCTAAAATTGCATGTGAAAATCATGTAGTAACAGAAGCATTGGAGAATATTATTGAAACGAATATTCTTCTTAGTGGTCTTGGATTTGAGAATAATGCGACATCTGGTGCACATTCTGTGAATGATGGTCTGACTGCAGTAGAAAACAGTGATAAGACTATGCATGGAGAAAAAGTTGCATTTGGCTGTATTGTTCAACTGATTGCAGAGTGCGCAGATGAAAAATATCTGAAGGAAGTACTTGCTTTCTGTATGAGTGTGGGATTGCCGGTATGTCTGGAAGATCTTCATGTGAATAATACTGATGAAAATATCAGAAAGATTGCTGAGGCATCCATGCATAGTAACTGGGGGAATATGCCATTTTTCGTAAATGAGGACGTCGTTTTTTCAGCTATAAAAACTGCAGATATCTATGGAAGAAAATTCCGTGATAACTGGAGAAAAGAAGGTGAAATGCATGAAGTATAATGATAGAGAAATAAAAGCCCTTGCAGTACAGATTCGGAAGAATATCCTTCGTGCGATTGCATCAAAGGGAACGGGACATGTGGGAGGTTCCTTATCAATTGCAGATGCGCTGGCAGTTCTTTATGGCAGTGTAATGAATATTGATCCCGCAGATCCTGGAAAATCAGATAGGGATTATCTGGTGCTTTCGAAAGGCCATTGTGGTCCGGCCGTGTATGCAGCACTTGCAGCAAAAGGATACTTTGATGAAAATATTTTGGATACATTAAATCAAAATGATACTATTCTTCCGAGCCATACAGATAGAAGTAAAACACCAGGAGTAGACATGACTACCGGATCTCTTGGACAGGGTGCTTCTCTTGCGGCAGGGGCTTCATTTGCAGATAAGCTGGCAGGAAGAGAAAATTATACATATCTAATTTTGGGAGACGGAGAGTTGAACGAAGGGCAGGTATGGGAAGCAATGCTGTTTGCTGCACATCAAAGGCTTAACCATATGATTACGTTGGTTGATGCCAATGGAAAACAGCTGGATGGAACAACCGATGAGATATGTTGTCTTGGATGTATAGAGGATAAATTTAAATCTTTTGGGTTTAAAGTTATTTCTGTAGAGAATGGAAATGATACGGAAGAAATCTTTTTTGCACTAGAACAGGCAAAACAAGAGCAGAAAAAACCTGTGGTTCTTGTACTTCATACAGTGAAAGGGGCCGGGGTGAAGTTTTATGCTTCTATGAAAAATTGTCATTCCACGGCAGTAAAGAAAGACAGCCTTCCGGAATTCTACCGAGAATTGGATTCTCAAAAAGAGGGATGAAAGGGGGATGAAAATGGCTGAATTGAGAAAGGTGTTTGCAGAAACTCTGGAAGAATTGATGGTTGAAAATTCAGATGTGGTTTATCTGGAGGCGGATCTTGCAGGGGCAATTGGGACTTCTTCTCTGTTTCAGAAATATCCAAATCAGGCATTTGATGTGGGAATTATGGAAGCCAATATGGTTGGCGTAGGAGCAGGAATGTCAGTAAAGGGAAAAATCCCATTTGTACATAGTTTTGGTACTTTTGCATCAAGAAGATGTGCTGATCAGGCATTCTTATCAGGCTGTTATAATCATGCGAACCTGAAAATTATAGGATCTGATCCAGGAATTACGGCAGAGGCTAATGGGGGAACGCATATGCCTTTTGAGGACGTTGGAATTTATCGTTCCTTTCCGGAAATGACGATTTTGGATGTGGCAGAACCTACATTGCTTCGCAGTCTGCTCCATAAGATTGCAGAAACGTATGGTATGGTATATCTTCGTTTTCCGCGAAAACAGGTGGAATCATATTATGAAGAAGATCAGAAATTCCAAATTGGAAAAGGTGTTGTAGTACACGATGGAAGCGATGTGACCATAATTGCATCAGGAATTGAAGTATATGAGGCAATTTGTGTGGCAGAGGAACTAAAAAAAGAAAGAATTAGTGTTCGGGTTGTAGATATGTTTACAATTAAGCCGCTGGACAATAAATTAATTTTAGCGTGTGCTGAAGAAACAGGTGCTATTGTAGCAGCAGAAAATCATAATAAAATAGGTGGATTGGGATCTGCAGTGGCTGAAGTTTTGGCAGAAAATATGTCAGTACCGTTTGTAAGAGTGGGAGTTCCGGATTGTTTTGGTGAAGTAGGAAGTCGTGATTTTCTTTCACATAAATTTGGTATTTCCAGAGAATATATTATGGAAGCTGTTCGAACAGTTTTAAGAAAAAAGTATAATAAAGAACACAGCAAATGACAGACAGTTAAATGGTGAATTATATTTGAAAAGAGGAAATTATGTCATACCTGATGGGAATCGATTTAGGGACTTCTAGTGTGAAGGCTCTGATTACAGATGAAAAGGGAAAAATAAGAGGCCTTGGACAAGCTGGGTATGAGGTGAAAACATCTCAGCCTGGTTATGCAGAACAAGATCCGCGGGAGTGGTGGAAATGTACGAAAACAGCTGTACAACAGGCATTGGAAAGAGGCGGAATTAATGCAGAGGAAATTCAAGGAATTGGTTTTTCTGGGCAAATGCACGGGCTTGTGGCGATAGATCGAGATGGAAATCCTGTTTGTGACAGTATAATCCATTTGGATCAGAGATCTGTTCTGGAAAAAGAGGAGATTTATGAAAAAGCAGGAAATTTGATTCGGGAAGAGCTTCTGAACTGCCCGGGAACAGGAATGTTAATCTGCTCTCTTTTGTGGTTGAAGAGGAACCGTCCTAAAGAATACGAAAAAATAGATACTGTTTTTTCTCCAAAGGATTATATTCGTTTTCGACTGACGGGTGAAGTGGCTTCAGATTTCTGCGATGCTAGTGCAGCTCTTGCTTTTGATATGAAAAACAGACAATGGTGCAGAGAGTTGATTCATCGTCTGGATTTGAAAATGGATATCTGGCCCCTAATACTGAAATCTCATGAAGATGCAGGCTTTGTTTCTAAGGAGGCGGCAGAGGAAACCGGCTTGAAGATGGGTACAACTGTAGTTACTGGAACAGGAGATTGTGCAGCACAGCTGATAGGAAACGGAGTGACAGGAGAAGGAATTATTTCATGTAATATCGGTACTTCTTCACAGATTGCAGCGGTAACGAATGCGTCAGTAATGGATGAGGAAATGCATTGTCAGCTCTGGTGTCATGGTGTTCCAGATATGTATATTTTTCAAGGCGGAGCAATGAATGGGGGAAATACATTAAGTTGGCTGAGGAATAAAATTTTGAAGACAAGCTGTTCCTTTGAAACCTTGGCTGAGGAAGCTGGTAAAGTTGTTCCGGGCTGTAATGGAATATTCTTTCTGCCGTATTTAGCGGGAGAGCGCACTCCTTGGAATGATCCTAGGGCAAGGGGCGTGTTTTTGGGGCTTGGTTTGATTCATGATCAGGCTGCAATAGTACGGGCTGTAATGGAAGGTGTAGTGTATAATCTTCGCATATGTAAAGAAATTTTTGATCAGAAGGACATTCTCCAGGAGCGTCTGATTTCTTCTGGCGGAGGTGCCAGAGGAAATACGTGGAAACAGATACAGGCAGATATGCTGGATATGCCAGTGTATACAACAGAAGTAGATGAGGAAGCTTGTCTTGGTGCGGCTATTCTGGCAGCAGTGGGAACGGGAATGTATGCATCAGTTTCAGAAGCCTGTAAAGCAATGGTAAGCATTCGTTCAGAAGTAACGGAACCAATTCAGGAGCATGTGAGGTATTATCGAGAACATCAGGAAATTTTCTGCGAAATCTATGAGAGAGTTCGTGGAATATACAGAAAGCTATAAGTGGATTATATAGAAAATGTATAAAATAAAGAAGGATGTAGAAAATAGATGTTTTCTACATCTTTTTTTAGGTGAAGAGCCATTAGGTGACATTATCACAGACAGATCTGTCTGGAACGTGTATGATACAGACATAAAGTACAAGGAGGTATCCCATATGAGGTTAAAAGATAAAGTAACGATCATTACAGGTGGAAGCAGAGGAATTGGTTATGCAACAGCAGATGCATTTCTGAGAGAGGGAGCTACTGTAATTCTGGCAGCCAGTTCTCAGGAATCTGCAGATAAAGCAGTGGAAAGCCTGAAGGAAAAATATCCGGACAGGATCATTGCAGGCATCAGCCCGGATCTCAGCAGTCTGGAAAGCGTGAGAAAGGAATTCAGGGAAGCGACCTCCAAATATGGATGTGTGGATATTCTGGTAAATAATGCAGGGGTATCAGAAAGCACCCCGTTTGTTGAGTATACAGAGGAAGCCTTTGACAAAGTTATGGATCTGAATGTAAAAGGCGTATTTAATGCAACGAGAGCCGCGTCTGAGTGTATGGTGGCAAGAGGAAATGGCGTAATCCTGAGCACTTCTTCTATGGTAAGTCTTTATGGACAGCCAAGTGGAATCGCGTATCCGGCATCTAAATTTGCAGTAAATGGACTGACAGTTTCACTGGCAAGAGAACTGGGACCAAAAGGAATCCGGGTGAATGCAGTGGCGCCGGGCATCACGGAAACAGATATGATGAAGGCAGTGCCAAAGAGCGTGATCGAGCCAATGATTCAGCAGATTCCACTTCGCAGGCTGGGACAGCCGGAAGATATTGCAAACGCTTTTGTGTTCCTTGCTTCTGATGAGGCATCTTACATTACCGGCGTGGTACTCAGCGTAGATGGAATGGCAAGAACCTGAAGATAAGAAAAGACAGCAGATAAAAGGCTGGAGGAGGAAATAGAATGGGATTATTTGATTTCTTAAAGGGAACAGATTTTAATGAGGGAATCGAAACTTATAAAAATACAGAGGATGCGGTTCTTCTGGATGTAAGGACACCGGAAGAATATCTGGAGGGAAGAGTACCGGGAAGCTGGAATATCCCTCTTCAGGAACTGAAAAAAGTAGAACGGCTTATAGATAAAGCAGCTCCTCTTTTTGTTTACTGTCTGAGCGGAGCCAGAAGCCGGATGGCAGTGGCGCAGCTTCAGCAGATGGGATATGCAAGGGTTACAAATCTTGGCGGTATCAACAGCTACCGCGGAAAGGTGGAAAGATAAAATGAAGGTTGTCATTATCGGAGGTGTTGCGGGAGGAGCAACTGCTGCAGCAAGAATACGCAGACTGGATGAAAAAGCACAGATCACTGTTTTTGAAAAATCGGGATATGTCTCCTATGCAAACTGTGGACTTCCCTATTATATAGGAGGGGTGATCACAGATCCGGAAGAGCTGACATTGCAGACACCGGAAAGCTTCTGGAAGCGTTTTCAGATTGATATGAAGGTAAGACATGAGGTTACACGGATTTACCCGGAAAGAAAAACGGTGGAAGTCAGAAATCTGAATACAGGTGTATTCTTTGAGGAAAAATACGATAAGCTTTTGATCGCTACAGGCGCAAAGCCGGTATGGCCTGATCTTCCCGGAACAGATCTGGACAATCTTTTTACTCTTCGTACGGTGGAAGATACGCTGAGGATCCGTGAATTTGTGGACAAAAACCATCTCCGGTCTGCAGTTCTGGCAGGCGGTGGTTATATTGGACTGGAACTTGCGGAAAATCTTCGGGAACTGGGAATGGAGGTAACCATTGTTCAGCGTCCGAAGCAGCTGATGAATCCTCTGGATTCTGATATGGCAGCTTTTGTACATGGAAAAATGAGAAGCCGCGGAGTGAAGCTGATGCTTGGGCATACGGTAGCTGGTTTTGAAAAAGGAGAAACAGGAACCAGAGTACTTCTGAAGGATGAACAGCCCTTGGAAGCAGATATGGTGATCCTTGCGATTGGAGTCTCTCCGGATTCTCATCTTGCCAGAGAGGCCGGGCTGGAACTTGGCCTGAAGGGAAGTATTGTAGTAAATGACAGAATGGAGACTTCAGCCCCGGATATTTTTGCAGCAGGCGATGCGGTAGAGGTGAAGCATTACATCACCGGAGAAAGAGCGCTGATCTCTCTTGCAGGACCGGCAAACAAACAGGGACGTATTGCTGCAGACAATATCTGCGGAGGAGACAGCCGTTACCCGGGCTCTCAGGGTTCATCCGTGATCAAAGTATTTGATATGACTGTGGCATCTACAGGAATCAACGAACGTACTGCGCAAAAAGCAGGAATTGATTATGATAAGGTTTACTTATCTCCGGCAAACCATGCGTCCTATTACCCGGGCGGAAAGCTTATGACCATGAAGGTGATCTTTGAGAAGGGCAGCTACAGACTTCTGGGAGCACAGATTGTTGGCTATGACGGAGTCGATAAGCGGATTGACGTTCTTGCTACAGCAATGTATGCAGGCGTTACGGCAATTCAGCTGAAAGAACTGGATCTGGCTTATGCGCCGCCGTATTCCTCTGCAAAAGATCCTGTGAACATGGCAGGATTTATGATCGAAAATATTGCAGAAGGCAGACTGAAACAGTTTTTTACAGAGGATGTGGAAAAGCTTCCGCGGGATGGAAGTGTGATCCTTCTGGATACAAGGACACCATGGGAGTATAACAGAGGGCATATTGAAGGGTTTATCAATATTCCGGTAGACGAACTTCGCGACAGACTTTCGGAACTGGACAAAAATAAAAAAGTATACATTATCTGTCAGAGTGGACTGAGAAGCTATATTGCATACAGGATACTGACACAGGAAGGCTTTGACTGCAGGAATTTCTCAGGAGGTTTTCGTTTGTACGAGACTGTGACAGGCGATCGTGAGGCAGCCGGAGAAGCGCTTCCGTGTGGAATGGAGATCAGCAGATAATATAAGGACATATGAAAAACAGCCATCACTTTTCGGTGCTGGCTGTTTTTGTCTGCAGATTTTAAATCATCATGGAAATTTCTTGCGGCAGCTTCTGCTTTTATGTTAGAATACAGATGCTTTACACACAATAAAAACAGGAGGTACTGAAGATTGTTTTCAGGAATTATTGAAGCATACGGCAAGGTCGTAGGTGTGCTGAGCAACTGGATGTACAGTTATATTCTGATCATTCTGCTGGTTGGAGCAGGGATTTATTTTACTATAAGGACAAAGGGAATCCAGTTTCGTGCATTAAAAGAGGCGATTCGGGTGGTTATGGAACCAAAGGAGGATGAAAAATCCATTTCTTCTTTTCAGGCATTGATGATCTCTACCGCATCCAGAGTAGGAACCGGAAATATCGCGGGGATTTCCACGGCTCTTTGTCTTGGAGGTCCGGGAGCTGTGTTCTGGATGTGGCTGACTGCACTTCTGGGAAGTGCATCTGCGTTTATCGAAAGCTCATTGGCTCAGATTTATAAAAGAAAGGCGGCAGACGGAAGCTCTTACGGAGGACCGGCTTATTATATTCAGGCTGTTCTGAAAAAAAGATGGCTGGGCATTGTATTTGCATCGGTTTTGATCCTGACTTATATGGGTGGATTCAACATGGTGGCCTCCTTTAATATTTCAGATTCTTTCCGGAGATATGACTTTTATCAGCCGGGGACAACACCATTGATTGTAGGAGTGGTTCTGGCATTGATCTTCGGTATTTGCATTTTTGGAGGAAGCAGACGCATTTCCAGGATCACGGAAGTGATTGTTCCTTTGATGGGGATCTTCTATATCGGAGTTTCTCTTTTTATCGTGATCACACATTTGAACCTTCTTCCCGGAGTGATTGCATCGATTTTCAAAGGAGCATTTAACCTTTCGGCTATTTTTGGCGGATTTGCAGGCTCCGCGATCATGCAGGGAATTAAAAGAGGACTGTTTTCTAATGAAGCCGGTGTGGGTTCTGCACCAAACGCCTCTGCTTCTGCAGGAGTATCCCATCCGGCCAAACAGGGACTGGTTCAGATGCTTTCCGTTTATATTGATACGATCGTGATCTGCAGTGCAACCGGGTTTATGCTGCTTTGCTCCGGAGTTGCTCCGGAAGGCGGAATTGCGGGAATGCCTTATGTTCAGGAGGCGGTTGCAGGATCCCTCGGAAGTTTTGGAAGTGTATTTATAACAGTGGCATTGTTTATGTTTGCTTTTACAACGCTGATCGGAAATTTTTACTATGCAGAAATGGGGCTTCGCTATATTTGTGATAAAGCTCCGGGAAAAGCTCTTTTGAATACGTTTCGGGTGGCGGCAGCGCTGATCGTATGCCTGGGCGCGACCATGGACTTCAGTGTTGTATGGGATACGGCAGATGTTCTGATGGGATTGATGGCTCTGATCAATCTTCCGGTGATCGTGATTTTATCAAAACCGGCGATCCACTGTATGCAGGATTATTTCCGGCAAAAAGCGCAGGGAAAGAATCCTGTGTTTAGAGCAAAGGATATTGGGTTGAAAACAAAAACAGACTTCTGGAATGATTGATATCCAAAAAAGTTTGTATTGTAGATATAATAAATAAAAAGCAATGGATCATCCGGGGATTTTCAGGCAGCCTGCCAGCTTGAGAATCCCCGGATTGTACTTTATCTAGAACATGTGTTAAAGAATTGACAATCCACTAAATCTGGTATAAACTTGGCTTGTAAAAGAGGAATTACACTAAATAACCATTAACACAGTCCTGCAGGAAAAGAGATAAACCCGCAGGACATTTATATGAAAGAGGTGCTGAAATGAAAGATTTTACACAGTGGGAAGGCTTTAATGGAAAGCGCTGGAAAGAAAAAATTGACGTTCGTAACTTTATCAGAATGAACTATACACCATATGATGGCGATGCTTCTTTCCTGGAAGGACCGACAGAGGCAACAGATAAGCTCTGGGGTAAACTTCAGGAGCTCCAGAAGGAAGAACGTGCAAAAGGCGGCGTTCTGGATATGGAAACAGAGGTTGTGACTTCTCTTACCGCATATGGTCCTGGATATATTGATGAAAATCTGAAAGACCTGGAAACTGTTGTAGGTCTTCAGACTGACAAGCCGCTGAAACGTGCATTTATGCCTTACGGCGGTATCAAAATGGCTGAAAAAGCATGTGAAACTTACGGCTATGAAGTAAGTGACAAAATTAAAGATATCTTTAACAACTATGAGTTCAAAACACATAATCAGGGTGTATTTGACATTTACACACCGGAGATGAAGGTTGCCCGTCACAACAAGATCCTTACCGGTCTTCCGGATACCTATGGCCGTGGACGTATTGTAGGCGATTACAGACGTGTGGCTCTTTATGGTATCGATGCTCTGATTGAAGGTAAGAAAAAAGACTTTGCAGCAAGCGACCGTCAGGGTATGAGACGTTATGACTTTCAGCTTCGCGAGGAGATCGCAGATCAGATCCGCGCTCTTGAGGGAATGAAGGCTATGGCTCAGGCGTATGGTTTCGATATTTCCCAGCCGGCTAAGGATGCAAGAGAAGCATTTCAGTGGCTGTACTTCGGATATCTTGCAGCAATCAAGACTCAGAACGGTGCTGCAATGAGTGTTGGACGTATTTCTACTTTCCTTGATATCTATATTGAAAGAGATCTTAAGAACGGTACTCTTACAGAGAAAGAGGCTCAGGAGCTTGTTGACCATATGGTAATGAAATTCCGTATGGTAAAATTTGCACGTATTCCGTCTTACAATCAGCTGTTCTCCGGTGACCCGGTATGGGCAACTCTGGAAGTAGCAGGTATGGGAATCGACGGACGTCATATGGTAACCAAGAACGATTTCCGTTTCCTTCATACTCTGGAGGATATGGGACCGGCTCCGGAACCAAACCTTACCGTACTGTATTCTTCCAGACTGCCTGAGAACTTTAAGAAATATGCAGCAAATATTTCTATTACAACAAGTTCTATCCAGTATGAGAATGATGATGTGATGCGTCCGGTATGGGGCGATGACTACAGCATTTGCTGCTGTGTATCTGCTACAGAAACAGGTAAAGAGATCCAGTTCTTCGGCGCTCGTGCAAACCTTGCAAAATGTCTTCTTTACGCGATCAATGGCGGTGTTGATGAGAAGACAAAACAGCAGGTAGGACCTCAGTATCAGCCGATCACTTCCGAATACCTTGACTATGATGAGGTAGTGAAGAAATACGATCAGATGATGGACTGGCTGGCTCATCTGTATGTTGGAACACTGAACATGATCCACTACATGCATGACAAATATTATTATGAAGCAGCAGAGATGGCTCTGATCGATACAAAGGTTGACCGTTCTTTTGCAACAGGTATCGCAGGATTTTCTCATGTAGTAGACTCTCTGTCTGCAATTAAATATGCAAAGGTGAAAGCAATCCGTGATGAGGATGGAATTACAACAGACTTTGAGGTAGAGGGTGACTTCCCACGCTACGGAAACGATGACGACAGAGCAGATGAGATTGCAACAAATCTTCTGTCCACCTTCCTTGGCAAACTGAAACACATCCATACATACCGCGATTCCAAACCGACCACATCTATTCTTACCATTACTTCTAACGTTGTTTATGGTAAGGCTACAGGATCTCTTCCGGATGGAAGAAAAGCAGGCGAGCCTCTGGCCCCTGGTGCTAACCCGTCTTATGGAGCAGAGCAGAACGGACTTCTTGCTTCCCTGAACTCTGTTGCAAAACTTGACTATGAGGATGCCCTTGACGGTATTTCCAATACACAGACGATCAACCCGGATGCTCTGGGTCATAACGATGAGGAGCGTACAGACAATCTGGTTCATGTACTGGACGGATACTTTGATCAGGGTGCGCACCATCTGAACGTAAACGTATTTGGAAAAGAAAAGCTGATCGATGCTATGGAGCATCCGGAAAAAGAAGAGTACGCAAACTTTACGATCCGTGTTTCCGGATATGCGGTTAAATTCATCGACCTTACAAGAGAGCAGCAGATGGATGTTATTTCCAGAACCTGCCACGCAGAAATGTAAGAATGGAAAAAAAAGAGATCAAAGGATATGTTCACTCACTGGAAAGCTTCGGGTCGGTTGACGGCCCGGGCGTCCGGTATGTGATCTTTTTAAGCGGATGCGGGATGCGCTGCCAGTTCTGCCATAATCCGGATACCTGGAAAATGGGACAGGGACAGGAGTATACACCTGCCGGGCTTTTGAAAAAAGCTCTCCGCTATAAAAATTACTGGGGAGAAAAAGGCGGGATCACAGTCAGCGGAGGTGAGCCTCTTCTGCAGATTGATTTCCTGACAGAATTTTTCCGTCTGGCAAAAGAAGCGGGAGTTCATACAACGCTGGATACCAGTGCGAATCCCTATACTGAGGAAGAACCTTTTTACTCCAAATGGCAGGAGCTTATGAAGTACACAGACCTTGTTCTTCTGGATATCAAACAGATCGATGAGGAAGAGCATGTGAAGCTTACCGGATGTACCAATCGGAATATTCTTGCCATGGCAGAAAAGCTTTCCGAGATGCATAAGCCTGTATGGATCCGTCATGTGCTTGTGCCCGGCGGAAGCGATAAGGATGAGTATCTGCACAGACTTGCGGATTTCATCCATACTCTGGAAAATGTGGAAAGAGTAGAAGTCCTTCCCTACCATACGCTTGGAACCTTTAAGTGGAAAAAACTCGGGATTCCATATCCTCTGGAGGGAGTGAAACCTCCTGCAGAGGAAAGGATAAAAAATGCCAGAGAAATCCTGGGTGCATAAGCGTTTTCTATTATAAAAGAATACCCCTTGTCCTTGTATCATCAAAATGGATACAGAGACAAGGGATTTTTTGTTTTACAACATCCTTAAAAATATCTGCAAAAACCCTGTATGAAAATGAAAAAAAACGGTGAATAGAGTTGGCAGAAATATTTTCGTCTGCTACAATAAGGGTGAAAACATTATAAAGGTGGTGGTACATATGGAGAAAACCAGTATAAAAACAAATACCACTACAAAAGATAAAGCAGGATTTACTTCCGCAGAACTTGAGGAAAAATTCCTGAAAATTGCAAAACATACTACCAAAGATAGCATAAGATTTACCAGAATCTTTAATGATCAGGTGAAAATTTTTAGATACACCAGAAAAGCAGTTATGGAGACCATAAGTATTTGTAAAAACAGGAATTTATTAAAAGAATATCTGGAATCCAGGGAAAAGGAGGTTGTAGATATTATGTCTTTTTTGTTTGATGATGAGTACATTATGAGATTATATGTGGAAGACAAGGTTCAGGAGGCAAGAGAGGAAGCGGAAAAAGAATTAAAGGAAGCTGCGAAGGAAGCTGCGAAGAAAGCCGCGAAGGAAGCTGCGGAAGAAGCCGAGAAGGAAGCTACGAAGAAAGCGGTGGAGGAAGCAAAAAGAAAAAACATAGAAGTGGCACAGAGGCTTTTTTCAATGGGCATGGAAGTGCAGAAGATATCGGAGGTTATTGATGTGGAACCTTCTCAGGTGGAAGAATGGATCAGAGAAGTTCAGAACGAAAAACATTAAAAATAGAAACTCAGTAAAAAGGATCCCTCGGTTCTGTATGAGCAGTGCCGGGGGATTCGGTATACAGGAGGCGGTATGAAGATATTTCATTTGTCAGATCTGCATATAGGTCTGAAGTTAATAAACAGGGATCTGAGAGAAGATCAGGAATATATTTTTGACCAGATTGCAGACTATGTAAAAAAAGAAAACCCGCAGGCGCTGGTGATTGCCGGGGATATTTACGATAAGGCAGTTCCGTCTGCAGAGGCAGTGGAAGTATTTGACCATCTGATAGCGGAGCTGACAGAGGCTGTTCCGGATATGACCATTATGATTATCAGTGGAAACCATGACAGTGGTCCCAGGATCAATTGCTTCCGCGGTGTACTTTCCCGACAGAATGTGCATATGATCGGATTTCCTCCACGGAAAGAAACAGAAAAAATAGAAAAAGTAATCCTACAGGATTCTTATGGTCCGGTGAATTTTTATCTGCTTCCATTTGTGAAGCCCTCTATGGTGAAGGAAATCACAGGGACAGATGAAAATGGAAATAATCTTTCTTATAACGAAACCCTTCACCGACTGATCGAGAGGGAAGAAATCGATCAGGAGCAGAGAAATATCCTGGTAAGCCATCAGTTTTATCTTCCTGTTGGAAAAACAGCAGAAGATGTGGAAAGAATGGATTCAGAGATTCGTACGGTGGGGAATATCGATGAGATTTTTGCGGATATCCTGGAAAGATTTGATTATGCAGCGTTGGGACATATCCATAAACCAATGAAAGTGGGGAAAGAGATTTTTCGGTATTGTGGAACACCTTTGGCATGTTCAGTAAGCGAGGCGGAGCAGCAGAAAGGAATACTTATGGTGGATATTTCCGAAAAGGAGAAGCAGCCTGATATCACTGTTCTTCCTCTGAATCCTCTGCGTCAGGTGCGGGTGATCAGAGGAAAGCTGGAAGAGGTTCTGAAGCAGGGATGTGAGGATTATGTAACGGTAATTCTTACGGATAAGGTGGATCTGAATGTGATCGATATGCAGGATCGACTGAGGCTTGCTTTTCCAAAGATTCTGAAAATCCGAAGAGAAGGAACGAGAAATTCTGCCACGCAGATGCGTGTGACAGAGCAGAAAATTCTGGATCCTTTTGAACTGTGCTGTGCATTTTTACAGGATACAGATGAGGCAGAAAAAGAACTTCTTAAAGATGTGATCCATACGGTTCAGGAGGTGAAGTAGAATGCGTCCCTTAAAGTTAAAAATGCAGGCGTTTGGCTCTTATGGAAGAGAGACGGTCATAGATTTTAAAAAGCCGGAACAGAACCTGTTCCTTATCACAGGAGATACGGGTGCGGGAAAAACGACAGTTTTTGATGCCATTGTATTTGCCCTGTATGGAGAAGCCAGTTCTTCATTAAATAAAAAAGAAGGTGTGGTGCTTCAGAGCCAGTACGCAGAATTGAATCTTGAGCCGTACGTGGAGCTGGAATTTATGGAAGGGGAGGATCAATATACCGTCCGGCGTGTTCCAAGACATTTAAAGACCATTACAAGAGGTGCGGCCAAAGGGACAGGAACCCGAGAAATCACCGGATCTGTTGCTCTTTTTATGCCGGATGGAACAGAATATCCCCCTAAAGAAGTTAATGCAAAACTTCAGGAAATCACAGGCCTTACCAAAAGCCAGTTCATGCAGGTAGCTATGATCGCTCAGGGAGAATTTATGGAACTTCTGAGAGCGAAATCTGATGATAAAAAGAAAATTTTCCGGAAATTATTTAATACGGAAATGTATGAACAGATTGCCAATGAGCTGGGAAACAGAAAAAGGGCTCGGGAAAAAGATATCGCAATCATCAAAACACAATGTCAGAGTGAAGTGGCGAGGCTGAAGTTTTTTTCTCCGAAAGAAGAAAATGAAAGTATATTCGGCTGTACAGAACATCTGAAAGAACTGAAAAACAGGATTGCAGACGGTGAGATCACAGTGATGGCGGAGCTTCTGGAAGCGTTAGAAATATACCAGGCCTGTCTGAAAAAAGAACAGAAAAAGGCAGAAAAAAACAGTGAAAAGGCAGCAGAACAGAGAGATCAAAGAAGGGATGAATATACAGAAGCCCAGCAGCTGACCCGATTATTTCAGCAGCTGCAAGAAGCGGAAAAACAGCTTGAAGAATACAGACAAATGTCTGACTCTATGGCAAAAAGGGAAGTTCTTGCCGGAAAAATCGCAGACGCTTATGAGCTAAAACAGGTTTATGAATACTTTAAAGCCGCAGTCAGTGAGGTGGAGCGAAAACAGTCAGAGCTGAAAAAACAAAAGGAAATCCTTCCAGAACAGATTAAAAAAGAACAGGTGACTTTGGCGGAGGAAACCAGTATGCAGAAGGAGCTGGACGGAGCCCGGGAAGAATTCAGCAGAGTTTCTGAAAAGGCAGAAAAGGCCCTGCAGCTGTTTCAGCAGATTGATCAGGCGCAAAAAAAAGTTTCGGAAGGTGAACAGAAGCTTCAAACAGCACAGGCACAGGAACAGACCTGCAAACAGGTTTCTGAAGAGCTGGAAAAAACAGAGAGCAGCCTTCGGGAGCAGGCGGAGCAGCTTGCTGATGCAGGAGAAAAGCTGGCAGTCTGTAATGGACAGATGACAGAGATCAAGGGAATGAAAGAAGCTCTGAAAGCGCTTGCGACTATTTATGGGGAAATAAAGCAGTATGGGGAAAGGGAAAATAATCTGAAGCAGAAATACAGAACTGTCAGGGGAAATTACGAAAAAAAGCAGGAAGAATATCAGCGGCTGCGGCGTGAATTTCTGGATGGACAGGCGGGATTTCTGGCTGCAGAGCTCGTACCGGGAAGTCCCTGTCCGGTGTGCGGCTCTACAGAGCATCCCAATCCCTGTAAAGTAAAAAAAGAGCATCAGGAGCTTTCACAGGAAATCATTGACGATCTTGAAAAACAGACCGATATGCTTCGCAGAGAGCAGGAAACACTGGCGACAGAAGCACAGTCAAACAGAAATTTAAGAGAAACAAGAGAAAAGGATTTTCAGGAAGATTTTAAAGGCCTTCAACAGAAAATGAGAAAGAATATTCCGGAACTTCCGGAAAAATTTTCCCCTGGGGAAGCACAGGAACTGCTGCGTAGCTGGATGCAGAAGGTTCAGGAAAATGGGCGGAAATATAAGCGCGAAGTGGCGCATCTGAAAAAAATCCAGAAAGAGCTGAAAGAAATCCAGGAGCAGAAGATAACTTCCAGAAAACGGACAGAGGATGTCGAAAAGCTTGTGCGAGAAGCGCAGGCAGCTTATGAAGGGGCAAAAGCAGAGCTTGCAAGTTATGCAGTAACTTCTGATTTCCAATCCCGGGAAGAAGCGGTAAAAGCAAGAGAAATGGCTTTCCGGAAGAAAGAACAGTGGAGAAGCCGTTATGAGGAAGCGAAAGAAGGAAGAGAAAAAGCGGCAAGAGAACGGGTTCATTCCGAGACGCTGATCCGGAAGTTTGAAACAGAGCTTCCACGTTATGAGGCAGAAGCCGCAGACCGCAAAAAAAACTGTGAATCTGTGGCAGAGGAAAAAAATCTTACAGAAATACAATGGAAAAATCTTACAGAAGAATACAGCAGGGAAGCGGCGGAGAGCTTCCGAAAAGAAGTTCAGGACTTTCGCGAAAAACAGACAGCGGCAGAAAGCCGTGCAGAATCCATGCAGTCAGCAATTGGCAAAAGAACAGAGCCTGCACTGGAAGAGATTCAGAGACAAATGGAACTGGAAGAAGCAGGATTAAGAGAAGCGGAGGCTGTAAGGGATCAGATCCGCTCGGTATATAAGGACAATCAGGGGGTTTATGATACTCTTGCGCCAAAGCTTCAGGAACGGCAGAAGCTGGTGGAGGAACATGCAAAGCTGGATCATCTTTACCGTCTTGTTTCCGGGAATGTCAGCGGTTCCAGAATGGATCTGGAAACCTACGTTCAGAGATATTACCTGGAAAAAATTCTTTATGCGGCTAACAGGCGTTTTCAGGATATGTCTGCCGGTCAGTTTGAACTTCGGATGTACGATCTGGAAAAGGCAGGAGAAGGAAAAAACAGGGGACTGGATCTCATGGTCTACTCTGCAGTTACCGGAAAGGAACGGGAGGTACGAACGCTTTCCGGAGGAGAATCGTTTATGGCGGCGCTGGCTCTTGCACTGGGAATGGCAGATCAGATCCAGGAAAGCTCTGCGGCTGTAAATCTGGATATGATGTTCATTGACGAGGGATTTGGTTCACTGGATGAACATTCCAGAAATCAGGCTGTAAAGGTTCTTTTAGAAATGGCAGAGGGTTCAAAACTGATCGGAATCATCTCCCATGTGACAGAGTTAAAGCAGGAGATTGAAGATCAGCTGATAGTGACAAAGGATGAGACTGGCAGTCATGTAAGATGGCAGATCAGTTAAAAAACAGACGGCCGGGAATCCGGCAGAAAGGAATGTATATTGATATCAAAAACAATGCGCGCGATTTTACATGCATTATCCTACAGTAATGTGGAAGTAGATGCTGCCAGAAAGCTGGCAGATCTGAAAAAGCTCGATGCAATGCGGATCTTTTTGAAAAAACTGGATACAAAGGTATATAACGGAGACCATGAGGTTCCGGTGCGTCTTTATTTTCCAGATGAGGAAGCTATGAAAACAGAGATGTCTCAGGGATTGTTGTATCCTATTCTTCTGTTTTTTCACGGCGGAGGCTGGGTGACAGACAGTGTGGAAAACTATGACCGGGTGTGCTCCCGGATGGCGCAGGACACCGGGCATATTGTGATTTCCGTAGAATATCGTCTTGCTCCGGAGCATCGTTTCCCTACAGGACTGGAGGACTGCTATGCAGCAGCCAGAACGCTTTATATGGATCTGCTGAGAGAAGATCAGGACAAGATTACGATTATGGGCGACAGCGCCGGCGGAAATCTGGCTGCGGCAGTATGCCTGCTTGCCAGAGCCAGAGGAGAGTTTATGCCAAAAAGACAGATCCTGATCTATCCGGCTCTGGGAAACTGCTATACAGAGGAATCCCCTTATAAATCTGTCCATGAAAATGGAACCGACTATCTTCTGACTTCAGAGAGAATGGAAAATTATCTGCTTCTTTACGAAAACAGTAAAGAAGACCGGCAGAATCCGTATTTTTCTCCTCTGATGGAGAAGGATCTGTCCAATATGCCGGACACCCTGATTCTGACTGCGGAATTTGATCCTTTGCGGGATGAGGGTGAAGAGTATGGAAAGCGACTGGAAGAAGCAGGAAATTATGTGGAGGTTCACAGGATTCCAAATGCTCTTCATGGATATTTTGCTCTGGGAATCCGGTTTTTTCATGTGCAGGAAAGCTTCCGCCATATGAACACGTTTCTGGAAAAAAGAAAAAGCTGATTCTTGCTTGTTTTTATAAAAAGATTTATAATATTTTTAATAAAACAAAAACCGGTATGGAGGAACAGGTATGAGGGCAAATACACTGGAAATAAAAAAACAGAATAAGATCCGTATCCTAAAATATATCTCCAGAAAAGGAAGTACATCCAAATCCGAAATTTCCACAGAGCTGAAGCTGAGTATGCCTACAACCCTACAGTATGTAAAGGAATTGATGGAGTCGGGACTGATAGAGGAGACCGGCAGCTATGAATCCACAGGGGGGAGAAAGGCAAAGGCACTGTCGGTTGTGGGTGATCTGGGATATGTAGCCGGTGTGGATATTACTGCCAATCATCTGACCGTAGTGCTGGTAAACACCAGAAAAGAGATTGTTGCCGCTGAGCGTTTCCGAATGTGCTATGCAGGTGATATGGAATATAACAGAGCGGTCTGTGAAAAGGTTTTTTCTCTGGCAGAGCAGAAGGAAGTTCCCCGGGAAAAACTGATGGGTGTGGGATTTTCTTATCCGGGTATTATTGACAGTGATCAGGAGATTCTTTTGCGGTCTCATATACTGGGGATTTCGAATGTAAGCCTGAGAAACTGGAAGCCGCTTTTTCAGATTCCCTGCAGCTTTGAAAATGATGCCAATTGTGCAGCCTGTGCAGAGCTGGATGACGCTTCAGAAAATGCAGTGTATCTTTCTCTGAGCAATACTGTAGGTGGTGCGGTTTATATGCATGGGCAGCTGTTTCCAGGAGAAAATCATAAAAGTGCCGAGTTTGGGCATATGGTAATAAAAGAAGACGGAAAAACCTGTTACTGTGGAAAAAAAGGCTGTGCAGATGTCTATTGTTCAGCGGCTGTGCTTCAGAAAGCAGGAGAGGGTAATCTGGAGGACTTTTTTGAAAAGCTTCGGAGAAAGGATGAAAAGATCCTTGAAGTATGGAATGACTATCTGGAAGATCTAGCTGTGATGATTGTTAACCTCCGAATGGCTTTTGACTGCGATATTGTTCTTGGCGGCTATGTGGGAGGCTACCTTGAGGAATTTCGTACAGAGCTGGATCTGAAGATACTGGAACAGAACAAGTTTGACCTTGATACTTCTTATGTAAAGATTGGCAGATATAAGCTGCTTTCTTCGGCATATGGAGCTACACGGAAGCATATTGATTCTTTTTTTGAGACAATCTGATACAGAACAATTCTGAAATACAAAGAGAAGAGATTTCTTATCATCGGGAAGATGAAAGAAATCTCTTCTCTTTTTTTGTGCAGTTTTCATAATTCCGGGAAATAAAAATTGTGGATAACAGGGAAGTTTTGAAAATCTATTGACAAATAAGAAAAACAGGATAATAATATAATTACTTTAATAAAACAATTAATAAAAGATAATAAAAAAGGAGAGAAAAACAATGGAAGGTAAAATGAAAACAGCAGTTATGCTTGGTATCGGAAAAATGGGATTTGAAGAGCGTGACATCCCACAGCCTAAAGATAATGAAGTTCTGGTACAGCTGGAATATGTAGGTATCTGTGGAAGTGACCTTCATTATTATGAAACGGGAGCTATTGGAGATTATGTGGTGAAACCTCCTTTTGTACTGGGACATGAACCGGGCGGAACAGTGGTTGAAGTCGGAAAGAATGTAAAGCACCTGAAGGCAGGCGACAGAGTTGCACTGGAACCGGGCAGAACCTGCGGACACTGTGAATTCTGTAAAGAAGGAAAATATAATCTCTGTCCTGAGGTGGTATTTTTTGCGACTCCTCCGGTAGACGGTGTGTTTCAGGAATATGTAGCTCATGAAGCAGATCTTTGCTTCAAGCTTCCGGACAATGTAAGCACTCTGGAAGGCGCACTGATCGAGCCGCTTGCCGTAGGATTCCATGCAGCGATTCAGGGAGATGCACATCTGGGGCAGAAGGCGGTAGTCATGGGAGCAGGATGCATCGGGTTGGTTTCCATGATGGCATTAAAGGCAAGAGGAGTGTCTGAGGTATATGTGGTGGATATTATGGAAAAACGTCTGGAGAAAGCACTTGAGCTGGGAGCAGCAGGTGTGATCAACGGGGCAAAGGAAGATGTGGTACAGAAAGTAAATGAAATCACAAATGGCAGAGGAATGGATCTGGTCATTGAGACGGCAGGTACAGAAATTACTACAAGACAGGCCATTCAAATCGCCAGAAAAGGCTCCAATATCGTTCTTGTAGGATACAGCAAAACAGGAGAAATGACTCTTCCAATGAGCCTTGTTCTGGATAAAGAACTTACCTTTAAAACAGTATTCCGCTATCGTCATATTTATCCAATGGCTATTGAAGCGGTAGCTGCGGGCAAGGTTGACCTGAAGGGAATCGTTACAGATATTTTTACATTGGATGAGGCTCAAAAAGCAATGGATTACAGTGTGAATAATAAGGCGGATATCGTGAAGGCTGTGATAAAAATTAAGTAATTTCCATAAAAAAAGAAAAGAACAGGAGTTATGATTATGGGAGAAAATACAAACGTTAAAGTGCCATTGATAAGCAAAATCGCCTATGGTATGGGTGACGTAGGCTGTAATTTCAGCTGGATGTTTGTAAGCAATTTTCTTATGATATTTTATACAGATGTATTTGGGATCAGTATGGGAGCAGTTGCTGCACTGATGTTATTTTCACGGTTCTGGGATGCGGTCAATGATCCGGTCATCGGTGCCTTAAGCGATAAAACACATTCACGATGGGGAAGATATCGCCCGTGGCTGCTGATCGCGGCGCCTCTGACCGCAATCGTACTGATCCTGACATTTTGGGCACATCCGCACTGGAGCAGTACGGCGAAGATTGTATATATGGCAGTTACCTACTGTATTCTGGTTCTTGGTTATACCTGCGTCAATATTCCTTACGGAACCCTGTGCGGAGCAATGACTCAGAATATAGAAGAGCGTGCAAAGATCAACACCTTCCGTTCCGTCAGTGCTATGATCGCTATCGGTGTGATCAATATTGTAACGGTTCCACTGATCACTGCACTGGGAAATGGAAACGATAAACAGGGATATCTGCTGATTGCCGTTCTTTATGGCTGTATTTTTGCAGGCTGTCATATATTCTGCTTTTCCAAAACAAAAGAAGTGGTGACGATTCCGGAAAAGGAAAAGATCTCTCTCAGGAGACAGCTGTCTGCAGTTATGCAGAACAAGCCCTATCTGATTGCAGCGGCGGGACAGCTTTTGTTTGGTCTTACTTTATATGGAAGAAATGCAGATGCTCTTTATTATTTTACTTATGTGGAAGGAGACAAGGCTCTGTTCAGTGTTTATTCTCTGTGCATTATTATTCCGTCCATAATTGGTGCAGCCTGTTTTCCTGTTCTGTTTCGTATTACTAATAATAAGGGAAGAGCGGCGTCTATTTTTGCATTATTTACAGGATTAAGCATGTTTGGCATGTATTTCTTTACGGTAAGGACTTCACCGGTTCCCTTTTATATTCTTTCCTGTCTGGCACAGTTCTTTTTCTCCGGATTCAATACGGCTATTTATGCGATTATTCCGGATTGTGTGGAGTATGGAGAATGGAAGACCGGACTGAGAAATGACGGGTTCCAGTATGCGTTTATCTCTCTTGGGAATAAAGTGGGTATGGCGCTTGGGACTGCGCTTCTGGCAGCTGTTCTGGGTCATTTCGGATATGTGGCAAACCAGCCGCAGAATGCAGTGGTTACTGCTGTTATGAAACATTCCTTTACGACGATCCCGGGAGTTTTATGGATCATTACTGCGGCGGTTCTGTTTTTCTACAGACTGAACAAACGATATTACAATCAGATCGTAAAGGAAATTCAGGACAGAAAAAAAGCCTGAACAAAAACATCTCTCAAATCCTTTCTTGCCTGATTTCAGAGTCTGTGATATATTTGAAACATCAAATGTGGATAAGGCGGGCAGATCGTGAAATCAGGATATTCAAAATGGAGAAAGCTGGATAATGCAGCGCTGGCATTTCCGCCGGCAACAGATAAAAACGATACCAGAGTCTTTCGGATGTATTGTGAACTGACGGAAGAAATAAGCCCCCGGATCCTCCAGGACGCACTTGACAGGACAATGGAAAAATATCCATTGTTCCAGGTGGTTCTGAGGAAGGGGCTTTTTTGGTTTTATCTGGAGAGAAGAGACATCCGGGCTGTGGCAAAAGAGGAAAAAAAGCCACCCTGCAGCAGACTGTATATCCCGGATAAAAAGTCGCTTCTCTTTGAGGTTTCCTACTATGAAAACCGCATTAATTTTGAAGTTTATCATGCACTTACAGATGGTACAGGGGCAAGGAATTTTTTGCAGGAACTGGTACAGAATTATCTGCTTCTCCGGCATCCGGAGGCAGAACTTCCCCATATAAAAACAGAGGAAAAAGCCACTTTCCGGGATCACGAGGAGGATAGTTTTTCTCAGTATTATTCCTCGGAAACCCCTAAAAATAAAGACAAAAATCCGCGGGCAGTACCCCTGAGAGGTGCTATGCTCAGTCATGAGGAAATGGAGATCCTGGAGATATCCATACCTGTAAAAGAGATTCTGGCAAAAGCCCGGGAATACGGAGCATCACTTACAGCGTATCTGTCAGCTGTATTTATCTGTTCCATCCATGAGGAGATCCCGAAAAGCCGGCAGAAACGGCCGGTGACCCTGATGGTTCCTGTAAATCTGAGGAATTTTTTTCCGTCAGAGTCCATGGCAAATTTTTTTGGCTGGATCGAGGTAGGATATACGTTTACAGATACCACTACCTTCCGGGATGTGCTGGAAGGTGTAAAAAAACAGTTTGAAGAAGAGCTGGTAAAAGAAAAGATCGCCATGCATATGAACGGTTATGTACGTCTGGAAAAGAATCCTCTGATCCGTGCGGTTCCTCTTGAAGTCAAGAAGTATTTTCTGATGGTGGGTGCAGCCTGGGGAAGCCGGAGGATTACGACAGTATATTCCAATATTGGCGTGGTCCGGTTCCCGAAAGAATATGAACCTTATATCAGAAGATTTGGATTTTTTACCTGTACGGAAGCTTTGCAGCTCTGTTCCTGTTCCTATGGAGACGAGCTTCTTCTGGGATTTACTTCAAAGATTCCAGGAGAGAGTATTCAGAGAAATTTCCTCAGATACCTGAGAGAAGATGAAATATCGTTTACAGAAGAACGAAATGATTTTCCGGGATGCCAGGAGGAACAGAAGCAGGAAGGAAGAAAGGCTTATCAGATTTTTTCTTTTCTCTGTCTGGCAGTAGCAGTGATCTGCGGAATGGTCAATTACATGATCTGGGATACGCTGAACTGGTTCTGGTTTGCGGCGGCGGGAAGCTTCTGCGCCTGGCTTGTTGTTTCTGTGGGATATACCAAACGGAGAAATATTTTGAAGAATGAAATGTGGCAGCTGATCCTGATTACGGTGATTGCTGTTTTGTGGGATAATTTTACAGGATGGAGAGGCTGGTCGATTGATTTCGTGCTTCCATTTGGGGCTATGGCAGTACTGGGTTCCATGCCGGTGATCGCCAAGGTGAACCATCTGGAAAAAGAAGAATATCTGTTTTATCTGATCCAGGCAGGTATCGCAGGATGCATTCCCATGATTCTGGTATGGATCGGGCTGATCCGCTTCCCGTATCCTTCGGTAATCTGTTCAGGAATCAGTTTTCTGGTTCTGGCAGGCCTGTTTATCTTTCAGAAAAAAAGTACAGTCAGGGAATTTCATAAGAAACTGAGAATGTAAAAAATCATAAAAAGGCTGTTGTAGGAACTGTGTCAGATGGGAGAAAAATTCCGTTGACCAGGGCGTACAGCAGTCTTTTGTCATTTAGTACATGATTTTTGTCTCTTGTGTATACCGTGTTTACAATTTCAGGTATAATGATTATAGTAAAAACAACAGGAGAGAGTGGCTGAAATGTACAGAACTGCAGTTTGTGATGATGATAAAAAAGTTCGGGATGAGATCAGAGATTTTATTTTGGAATGGAATTCAGAAGCAGAGATAAAGGTGTTTTCTTCCGGAGAGGATCTGTTGGAAAATTATCTGTCTTATGACGCGGTTTTTCTTGATATCGATATGCAGGGAATGAATGGCATTGAGACAGGCAAGGCGCTTCGTATCATAGACCGGGAGGTAAAAATTGTGTATGTGACGGCTTACAGGGATTATGTGGCAGGAGCTTTTGGAGTTCATGCATTTCAGTATCTTCTGAAACCTGTAAACAAAAAAGAAATTACAGATGTACTGGAAGAAATTTTTCGGTATACGCAGAGTTCTGATAAAACAGTGATTCTTGATTTTCATACGGCTGAGGGGATCATCTGCCTTCCTGTGGAGTCTATTTATTTTTTTGAGTATGAGAACAGAAAGATACGGATTGTGATAGATAAAGAAGAATATTATATGGTGGAGCGAATTGGGAGTGTGGCAAAACGGATGGAGAACTTCGGGTTTTCTATGCCCCATCAGAGTTTTTCCGTGAATATGCTCCATGTGAAAAATGTAAAAGGGCAGCACATTTATCTGGACAATGGAATGGAAATTCCTCTTTCCCAGAAAAAACAGAGAATATGGAAAAAGGAGCTGACGGCCTGGCTGTCGGCGCGCCTGGAATACCGGAGAGGATGAGCGAAAGAATCATTCATGATATCAGGAATCATCTGAATATGCTGGAGCAGTCAGTAAAGACGGATAATACTGATTATTTTGAAGATGTTCATGGAATGCTGAATTCTCTTGGGTTGAAATTTTATTCAGACAACAGAATGTTGAACATGATCCTGAATGACAAATTGAAAAAGCTGGAACCGGGACAGGCAGAATGCAATATGGGCGGTGTCAGCCTGGATTTTCTGACGGACATGGATGTGACAACAATTTTTGCAAATCTTCTGGATAATGCCATAGAGGCAGGCGAAAATAAAAAGAATTTCTGGATAAAAATAAGAGGAGAACAGATACAGGATTTTACAATAGTAAGAATATGGAATCCATCTTCAGAGATGTATGCCCCGGGGCATTCCGGCAAGCAGGGGCATGAAGAAATTGGCCTGGAAAATGTGCGCCATACAGTAGAAAAATATCACGGCGCACTGAATATAGAAACAAAGGACGGGATTTTCTCCGTGACAGCAGTATTTCCGGGAGAATAAGGAGGAGAATTATGAAATTTACGCAGACAGAGAAAAAACAGCTTATGATTTATGTGATCGTAGCATATGGGATCACTTATATACTGGGGCTTCTGATGTGGTATGGGTATGGAAAGGGACTTGATCTCAGCGCTTTTCCCAACGCGCAGATGCTGTATCCGGCAGCCGGTGTGATGCTGGCTTATTTAATTACCAGAAAGGGAGATAAAAATCTTCCAAAAGCTTTTTACATATTCTTTGTGGTTCTTACGGCAGTGCTGGTTGCCTGTACGGTGGCTTCTGTTCTGGCTCCGAAAAATATAGATCTGATGGGTTCACCGTTTTCTCAGTGGATGCTGATCCTGCAGTACGTTATGATAGGCGGCAGTATTGTTTTTTGGATCCTTCTTCTGGTATCCGGTAAAGAAAAGCGCAGAACCTATGGACTGAACAGCAGTCATTGGAATACATCTGTTCTTATGATACTGTTGTTTATTGGATTATATCTTCTCAGATTTGTACTTGCCAGCGCTCTGGGCGGCCAGCTTTCTGAATTTGGAAAAATAATGGCAAATCCGACTACCTGGATCATGTTTTTTACTGTTTTGGTGAACTTTTTCCTGTCAGTAGTGGCGTTCTTTGGGGAGGAATACGGATGGAGATATTATCTTCAGCCTCTTCTTCAGAGGAAATTTGGCCTGAAAGGCGGCGTGATCCTCCTGGGCTGTGTGTGGGCTGTATGGCATCTGCCAATAGACTTTTTTTATTACACTACGCCGGATATGGGACTGGCGGCTCTGGCGAGTCAGTTTGTTACCTGTATTACAATCGGGCTTTTTATGGCATACGCTTATATGAAAACCCAGAATATCTGGGTTCCGGTAATTATTCATTTTCTGAATAATAATATGGCGGTAGTCTTTTCGGGAACATATTCTGCTGAGGTGCTTCAGAATCAGCAGATTCACTGGGGAGACATTCCTGTGGCACTGGTAATGAATCTGCTGATCTTTGGATGGGTGATCTTTTTGAAGCCATTTAAGGAGAAGGAAGAAAAAATGCAGTCTGACTGAATGAAGCGCATGTAAAAAATTAAAACAGAAAAATAAAAATACGGGAGGAACGGATGATGATTCTGGCTTTCCTGTATTTTTGCTTAATGTCTGTTTTTTGTATTTATTTCTGTCCTGCAAAACACTGTTGTGTGTTTGAGAAATATGAAGTAGAATAGAAGAAATGAAAAGAAGAAAGATAAACAGAAAGACAGATACAGGAGAAAAAACATGGAATTTTATCAGCTTAAAATTATAAGAAAAGGAACAAAGCCGCCGGTTTGGAGAAGATGCCTTGTTCCTTCCGATATTACTTTTGCACAGATGGCAGTGATTCTGGAAGAAATCCTTGAGTACACATTTACAGACAGATATGAGTTTGAATTTTATCAGGAAAAGGTTCAGGTCAGAGAATATAAAGAAGATGAACTTCAGGTGACTTCCTATCAGTATGACTTTTCAAATGCTTCCGATACATTTGTAAATGATCTGCTGGATAAGATGACATGGTTTACCTTCCGGGTAAAGACGGATGAGCAGAAACTGCCGGAATACAGGGCAGAGGTGGAAAAAAAGTTTCCCGCAGTCAGTGAGGATGGAAGGGCTCTTTGTCCTGTAATTATGAAAGAAAAAACAGGCGCAGAGGAAGAGTTCTGGTCGGATACAGAGCAGAAAAATAAACGTCTGGCGGAGCTGTTCACACTGGAGGCAGGAGAACCGGATTACAGAATCAGCAAAGAGATTCATGAGGACATCTGTCAGGGAAAAGCTTCTCTGATTTTCAGCGAAAATGCGGAAAGCAAAACAGAAAATAATAAAAAATGTGTAAAGTCACTTTTGAAGGATATGACAGAAACCATAACAAAAGCGCTTTTTAAAGAAATGAAAAATATGCCTGGAAGCAGAAATCCCAAAACTGCAGAGTATCTTCAGGCATACGACGAAGAGGATCTGGTTTTTCTTGCCGGAGAAATAGGAATTTCCGGTGCAGAAGAACTGAAAAATCCGGAGCTTGCAATCAGGTTTGCAGAGGAAGTTTTAAAACCGGAGGTTATGGAAAAAGAGCTTCTGAGGTTGAACGAATGGGAATTCCGGGCTTTTGAAGAAGCAACAAAAAAAGGACTTTTTTATGTGGAAGAGAATGAATGGGAAAATCTGGAATGGGCCAGTGACATCGGATATCTTGTAGCTTACGATGACGGATATGCGGAGGTTCCGTCAGAAGTCTCTGCTGTCTTTAAGAAGATCTGTACACCGGAATTTTGTGAACTTCAGAAAAAAAGAAGCTGGCTGTCGGCATGTATGGTTATGGTGGAATATCTTTATGGTACAGCGCCGGCAAGAGTGGTATACAGAATGTACCGCAGGAGAAAAGAGTGCAGAGTAAGCTTCGAAGAATTTATAGAATTGTTCCAGTCTGTTCCGAAAGAGGAAAATATCTGCGTGCTTGACGGGGACAGGATAAGTCTGCGGGGGTTACTGGAAGAAAAAGAAATTTACCATATGCTTCTGGAGTACCAGGGAGACAGAGAGTTTTATATTCCTTTTGAGGAAGAGATCGTTGACTGCACATACCATGGATATCCTTCTCAGGCGCCGGTTTACAAAAGGATTCAGCATCTTCTGACAGAGGAACTTGGAATGGATATTGAGCTGGCGGAAGCCTATCTCTGTGAAATTTACAGAGTCTATTATACAGGTGGACTTATGTCTGAGGCCATGGATCAGCTGAACAAAAACGACGTTATTTTTGAGACACAGAAGCAGGCCAGAGAAATGGCAGAGCTTTTGATGGAGGCATATAATACAACCAGAAAAGTGGAACTGTGCGGACATACCCCCGATGAGGAAGGTATGGGAAACAGAAGAAACGAGACGGTATTTCCGGGGATGTTCCAGAATAATATGCCGGTGAGCAGCAATAAAAAAGTTTATCCCAATGATCCATGCCCTTGCGGAAGCGGGAAAAAATATAAAAAATGCTGTGGGAGAAACGGAAAGTGATGAAGCAAAAAATACGCAGGAGATTCTGCTTTAAGGGACATGTTCAGGGCGTAGGATTTCGATATAAGATGTATTATCTGGCACAGAAATATAATGCAACCGGATGGGTACAAAATGAATTTGACGGTTCTGTTACCTCGGAGGTTCAGGGAGATGAGATCTCCGTGGATATGATCCTTCAGGCACTTTTTAATGACAGGTATATCCGAATTGATGATATGGAGACAAAGGCTCTTCCGCTGGAAAAAAACGAACGGGGATTTGCTATGAGAAACTAAAAAGGAGGGACTGCTGTGATCTTTTATTTTTCCGGAACAGGAAACAGTGCATATGCTGCCAGTCAGATAAGCAGAAAAACAGGAGATCAGATCTGCTCAATAAATGAAAGGATAAAATCCCATAGATTTTATTCAGGAAAGGAACTGGAGACAGCGGTTTTTGTGGTGCCTACTTATGCCTGGAGAATACCAAGACTGGTGGAACAGTGGATCCGGAAATCGGATTTTCCGTCCGGAGTGAAGGCATATTTTGTAATGACCTGTGGTGACGGAATCGGAAATGCACCGAAATATGTAAGGAAGCTGTGCAGGGAAAAGGACTTTGTTTATATGGGATGCGCCCAGATCATCATGCCGGAAAATTATCTTGCCATGTTCCCGGTTCCGTCTGAGAAAGAAGCCTGCAGAATTATCCAGAATTCCCAGGAAAAACTTCAGGCTACGGCGCAAAGAATTGCAGAAGGGAAAGAACTGAAGCCGGAAAAAGACAATATGGCAGGCGCTGTGTGCAGTGGCCCGGTCAATGAGATCTTTTATCCACTTTTTGTGCATGCAGGGAAATTTCATGTGGATAACACCTGTATCAGCTGCGGAAAATGTGTAAAAGTCTGTCCGCTGGATAATATCAGCATGGCAAAGGGCAAACCGGAATGGGGAAAGAAATGCACCCACTGTATGGCATGTATTACTCAGTGTCCTGCAAAAGCGATAGAATATGGGAAAAAATCTCTTGGAAAGCCAAGATACCGCTGTCCTTATGAGAACCAGAATACCGAATACAGCAAGAACTTATGATGCGCTACATCAGGAAATTTTATAACAGGAGAGGTAATTAATATGGAAGAATTATATCAGGCAATTGAAAATAAGATCAAAAGCTCCGGCTATCCAAGACCGATTTCCGGAGAGGCGGTTTATGAGGATATCTGTGATCAGATCGATGGGAAAGAGAACGGTTCTTATGTACTTTTGTCCAAGTTTGAGGATGATGTGATCTTTGAATATCACATTACGGTCATGGATGATGAGTTTAATCTGGGAGTGCTGACCATGCGGCTTCCGGAGGGTGTTTTTGAAGTGAATTTTGATGAATAAAAAGCAGAACCACAGTGCCGGATAAGACATTGTGGTTCTTTTTTTTATGTAATGAATCATGCCAGCGGGATTTTGTCCGCCTTGCGGAAAAAGAAAATACCGATGAGGAACATAATGGAAAGCGCTCCTACACCCAGATTTACGCTGCCGGTAATCTGACTGATCATGGATACGACCATTGTTCCTGCAAAGGAAGCTCCCTTGCCGCAGATATCATAAATTCCAAAATATTCGCCGGACTTATTTGCCGGGATGATTTTTACAAAATAAGATCGTGAAAGGGACTGCACTGCACCCTGGAACATACCTACAGCAATGGCCAGAAGCCAGAACTGATACTGCTCTTTCAGAATGATCCCGTACATGGCGATCAGGAAATAAGCGCCGATACAGACCGTGATCAGTCGTGAGGAGTTGACCTTTCGGGATAATTTACCGAAGATCAGAGCTGCCGGGAAGGCAACGATCTGGGTTACCAGAAGCGCCAGCAGAAGACCGGTAGAATCCAGTCCCAAAGCAGTTCCATAGGCAGTTGCCATGTCTATGATGGTATAGACACCATCAATATAAAAGAAGAATGCAATCAGGAAAAACAGGATCTTTTTATTTTTCTTCAGCTCAGAGAAAATCCCACCCAGACGTTTAAAGCTTGCGGCAAGATTGTTTGCGGAGCCTGTTGCCTGGTAGTGTGTCTGCTCATAATGTCTGAGCAGCGGAAGACTCATCATGATCCACCAGATCGCTACCAGAAGAAAAGCCAGTCCCATGGCTGCTTTCATGGTGAGTCCGATCTTGTCATAAAAAAGAACAAGGACAAGACTCAGGATAAAGGGGATACAGCTTCCGATATACCCCCAGGCATAGCCCTGGGCGGAAACCTCATCTGCACGGTCATCAGAGGTTACATCCGGAAGCATGGAGTCATAAACCACAAGGCTCAGAGAGTAAGCGGATTTTGCAATGACAAAAAGCAGCAGGAACCAGATCCATGACTGGCTGAAACCAAGAAAGACACAGCCTATGGCTCCGATCAGAAGCGCTGCAAGGAAAATCTTTTTTCTCCGGCCCTTTGTGTCAGAGGCAGTCCCTACAATGGGACCCAGAACAGCAACGATGATGGTGGCGATGGAGACTGCATAGCCCCAGTAGGCAAGATAATTTACTTCCGAAATCCCTGCCTGATCTGCAAGATAGTTGAAATAGATGGGCATGATGGTGGAGACAAGAAGCGTAAAGGCGGAATTTCCAACATCATACAGGATCCATTTCTTTTCCATACTGTTTAGTTTAAATTTCATAAGTATCCTCCTTCAGCAGCTGTATCTTCTGTTATAAGTGAAAACTGCTGTTTCTGTATCCTATTTTATCAGATTTTGGTAAGTATAGCACGTATAATTGTGATTCTTATCAGAAAAAAGTCAAAATCAGGTAAAATCTTGTTGAATTTATCAAAGGTAAATCTTTCATATGCCTGTATCAGATTCTTGTGGACAAAAATAGGATATGCTATAATACGAATCTGGATATCAGAAGGATAAAAAATATTTAGAAAGTAACGAAAATCACAGAAAAGTAATGGGGGAAGTAAAATGGAAAATCAGTTTTCGAGAACAGAACTTCTTCTTGGAACAAAAGCCATAGAGAAGCTTGCCGGAGCACGAGTGGCAGTTTTTGGCATTGGCGGTGTAGGTGGATATACAGTGGAGGCTCTGGTGCGGAGCGGTATCGGAGAGATTGATTTGATCGACAGTGATACAGTAAGCCTTACTAATCTGAACCGTCAGATTATAGCGACAAAAAGTTCCATAGGAAAATATAAAGTGGATGTAATGCAGGAAAGAATCATGGATATCAGTCCGGATGTGAAAGTGCATGTACACAAATGCTTTTATCTTCCGGAAACGAAGGATGAGTTTGATTTTTCTCAGTATGATTATGTAGTGGATGCTGTGGATACAGTGACAGCGAAACTGCAGATCGTTGAGGAGGCGGAAGCGGCAGGAGTTCCTGTCATCAGCAGTATGGGAGCCGGAAACAAGCTGGATCCGACGGCTTTTCAGGTGGCAGATATTTATAAAACATCCGTGTGTCCGCTGGCTAAAGTCATGCGTCGTGAGCTGAAAAAAAGAGGGATAAAAAAGCTGAAGGTGGTTTATTCCTAGGAACTTCCGGTGATGCCTGATCCGGAACTTCTCCGCTCCTACAGCGAGGAAACCTCCTCTACGGCACCGCAAAAAAGGTCTGTTCCGGGTTCTGTGGCCTTCGTGCCATCGGTTGCAGGGCTGATTCTTGCCGGAGAGGTAATCAGGGATCTTGCAAAATAGGAGAAAGATTTTTTGCAAAACACATTAAATTTTTTTGGAAAATCTTCAAAATTTTTTACAGAAATCTGCTTGTACAATACCCTGTACTTGTTATAAAATAAATATATATTTCGTAAAATTTGAGGAGGAGAGTTGTATATGCGCAAAACAAAAATCATTTGTACTATGGGTCCGTCGACAGATAAAGAAGGAATACTTGAACAGCTTGCTATAGAAGGAATGGACGTTGCTAGATTTAATTTTTCTCATGGAGATCATGAGGAGCAGAAAGGCCGTCTGGACCGTCTGAAAGCTATCCGCACAAAGATCAACAGACCCATTGCTGCGCTGCTCGATACAAAGGGACCGGAGATTCGTATCCGGGAGTTTGCCAAAGGAAAAATAACCCTGACAGAAGGTCAGAAATTTACTTTGACAGCAGACGAGATCCAGGGGGATGAAGAGAGAGTTTCCGTTACTTATAAGGATCTTTATAAGGATGTGAAACCAGGTGACAGCATCCTTATCGACGACGGTCTGATCGGTCTGGAAGTAGAAGAGATCGAAGGTTCCGATATCCACTGTGTGGTAATCAATGGCGGTGTTGTTTCCAATAAAAAAGGCATTAACCTTCCGGGTGTCAATGTGAATATGCCTTTTATCAGCCAGAAGGACAGAGAGGATATCCTGTTTGGTATCCAGGAAGAATTTGATTTTATTGCGGCTTCTTTCACCAGAACGGCAGATGATGTTCTGGAGATCCGCAAGATCCTTGATGAGAACGGCGGACGTGATCTGAATATTATCGCAAAGATTGAAAACCAGCAGGGAGTAGACAATATCGACAGTATTATTGAGGCTGCAGACGGCATTATGATCGCCCGCGGAGATATGGGCGTGGAGATTCCGCTGGAGGACGTTCCGGTGATCCAGAAAGAGATCATCAACAAGGTTTATAATGCAGGAAAACAGGTTATTACAGCAACTCAGATGCTGGATTCCATGATGAAAAACCCGCGTCCGACCCGTGCAGAGACAACAGATGTTGCCAATGCCATCTATCAGGGAACAAGCGCCATCATGCTTTCCGGAGAGACTGCGGCGGGCAAGTATCCGGTGGAAGCGCTCCGTACCATGGTGAAGATTGCTCTTCGTACAGAAAGCGACATTGCATATAATAAAGAATTCAGTATTCTCTCCAGAGAACACGCATCTGCTATCAATATGACTACCGCGATTTCTCATGCAACCTGTATGACAGCCATTGATCTGGGCGCGAAGGCGATCATTACAGTAAGCCGTTCCGGAAATACGGCGCGGATGATCTCCAAATACCGTCCGGGTTGCATGATCGTAGGATGTTCTCCGGAAGAACATACCTGCAGACAGCTGAACATGTCCTGGGGCATCACTCCGGTTCACATCAAAGAGGAGTACAGCATGGAAATCCTCCTGCTTCATGCAACAGAGGCGGCAGAGAGAGCCGGATATGTGGAAAAAGGCGATGTTGTGGTTCTTACCGCAGGCGTTCCTCTGGGACGTTCCGGAAATACAAATCTTATTAAGGCAACAGTCGTAGGAGAATATTAAAAATAATAAAAGCCCTTTCAAGGCAGTGTATTGACTGTCTGAAAGGGCTTTGGCTTTTTTGGGGAACTTGAGATAAATGTTATTCCGTATAGGTATTTCCGTTTTCATCTGTCCAGGTTCCATCCCCATTGTCAGTATAGCCTACGCCATTTGCATCGCGGTAAAAATAATCCCCGTTTGTGGTTTCTTTTATATCGACGGTGCCGTTGCTGCCCTGGAGCTCATGCTGCCCCAGCTGGATTCCGAAATAGTAATCTTCATCGTTCCAGGTATGGTAGGAATTTCCATTGGCATCTGCCCAGGTTCCCTCTCCCTGATAACTGTATTGGGTTCCGTAATCGTCGGAATAGGTTCCGTCTCCGTTATCATAAAGGACTCTGGATTCGTCCTCGTCCTCACCTGGTGCTACAATTGATGCTACACCGGAAGCATTACTGAATCCACTGGTGTACGGCACGCCTTCTGGAAGAGTGTCATAATTTGATACAGACCCGTCACTGTCAGAATCACTGTCATAGTCTGTGGCTCCGCTTACCTGTCCACTATTTTCTATAAGGGATTCAGGAGTTATTTCTGTCTCTGCATTTTCTGCTGCGGCATTCTCTGTCGGGTTCTCTTCAATCGGGGGCGCTGTGGTTTTCTGCATGTTTACCAGTTGAGAAAATGGCGCATAATCCGGTGCGTTCTTTTCTTCTGAATCTGTATTCTTTTCCAGAGCAGTTTTTTCTGTATTCACTGGTACTGCGGTTGTTCCGGCAGAAACATTAAATACCAGGTTACCGCCTGCAAGGAGCGCCGTTACAAGAATTCCCGGCAGGATTCCTCTGCGAAGCTTCCGCAGGTTCACCATATACAGGATTCTGTCCTTAAACACCATCCCGCTGTCATTGAGGCTTGCCGTCACATAGGGGATCTGATTTTCCATGGCTACTGTCCGAAGAAGTAGTTGTCTGTAAAGCCTGTGGTCTTTTTTGGTTACCCGGTTCACAACTGCTGTGTCACACAGATTCTCAATATCCTTATCCGCTTCTTTCAGCATAATAAGAAGGAATGGATTGAACCAGTATATTGATGCGCAGACTCGAAGAAGCATCTTATACCAGAGATCCCGGTGACAATAATGGGTAAGTTCATGATAAAAAACAAGTTTCCTTTCCTCTGCTGAATATCCGGTTGCAGGAAGATACAGCTTTGTATGAAAAAGTCCTGCAAGAAGCGGTGTGGTAAGACCTGCATTTCGCCTTAGTTCCGGCATTTTTCGTACATGCTTCCTTCGACACGCCTCTCTGTACATCTGAATACTCACCGGATCACTGACCTGAATACTCATCCGTTTCAGATTCCTCATGGAAAGATAATATGACAGCAGTTCGCCTGCCAGTTTAAGCGCTGCCACGCTCAGCCAGATTACTGTAACAATTACAGCTGCAATTCTTGTCCATTTACCTGACTCATAGGTGATATATCCTTTTGGAGCTGAGCCCCCGGTCTGACTTTCCATATTATTGCTCACAGACGGCACAGCTTCTGTCAGCTGCTGACTCTCCTTGGGTCTGACAGCATGATTCTCTGTCTTCGGATCTTGTGCCTCCAAATGACTGCTTCTCTGCACTTTAAAATTTACCAGTGACAGAGTTGATGGCAGCTGTATTGGAATCATAAGACTGATTGTTACAAACAGCCAGGTAAAATATTTCCATCTGGCAGATACTTTACCTTTCGATAAAGCCGCAAACACTTTGACCAGCAAGATTACAACTGCTGCAATAATATTCAGTTTCAGAATATGCAGAACAAAAACTTCCATAATTCGCTATTCCTCCCTGTCCTCCAGTTCCCTGAGAAAATTACTGAGATCCTGGATTTCTTCTGAACTGATCTTTTTTCCATGATATAGTGTTGTTACAAATTTTTTCAGTGAATTTCCATAAAGTTTTTCAAGAAGACTCTGACTTTCATGGGTCTGATAATCCGACTGCGAAACCAGTGGTGTATATAGATTCATTTTTCCCTGTTTCGTCACTTTTACAAAATTTTTGTTTTCCAGTCTGGTCAGTAACGACAGGATCGTTGTTGACGCAAGCTTTTTCTTCGTATTGATTACTTTTTCAATCTCCGGTCTGGTCATTGGAGGAGTGCCATTCCAAAGAACAAGCATAATATCCAGTTCTGATTCGGGTAGTCTCTGATATGTTTTTTTCACCTTTTTTCAGCCCTCCTGTTACATATTCTCTATAAATCCAGTATTCGTTGTACTGGGAATAATTTTCTGATAATTTTATTTTACCATGATTTACGGAAATAACAAGGACTTCTGCATATTTTACAGAAGCCCTTTGTTTCAGCTGCTGACCGCTGTCAGTCTATCTCCGTATAACTGCTGCCGTTTTCATCGTACCATGTCCCGTCTCCATTGTTGGTAAATCCGGTGCCGTTTTCATCGGCGAAATAGTAATCGCCATTTGTAGTCTGGGTAACCGTTACAGTATTGCCCTCCACATCCTGAAGATGGTGCTGTTCCAGCGGATATCCCATATGATGTGTAGCATCATTCAGAGCTGAATACGTATTTCCGTTTTCGTCCGTATAGGTTTCATCCCCATTATCGGTATATTTCATTCCATCATCTCCACGATATTCATAAGAGTAGTCTTCGTAAAGAATATAATTGATTTCAATTGTATTTCCATTACTGTCAGTTAATGTCATAGGCGTAGTAGAAATAACAGCCAAATCATCACTGTTATCTTCGGAATTTGAAGAATTATTTTCTTCTGTATCGGAAGAATTTGAATCTTCCTCTGACTGCTGAACGGAAGCATCAGAATTTCCTGCTGCATTTTCCTCTGTCTGTCTGGTAAAAGATGGGTTTCCAGGGTAGGAGATATATTCTATAAATTTCCTGACATCACCTATATCAGCTGCGTCTTTTGCATATCCTACTGCCATATACAGGCTGTTTCCTTCTGAATAAATTGTCTGGTAGCAGGCCTCATAAGTGTCGTTGCATTTGGCAATTCCTGTTTTGACATCCTCCAGCGAATATTTATAAATATTTACATAATCACTTCCATTGGTATAGCTGGCATAAGTACCTTCCGTATCTGCATTCTCCCAGGCAGAACCAGTCGGCGGCTGCGTATAAAAATCATTATTTCCAGCTGCCATAACAGTTCCTGCTGAAAAAATCCCAAGTGTTGCTGCAGTCATAAGTGTCATAAACTTTGTTGTTCTTTTCTTCATAGTGGATTCTCCCTGAATTTTATTTTCTACATCTGTAGAAGTTGATTTTATTCTACATCTGTAGAAGATAAAAGTCAACCATTATTTCTACATTTGTAGAAATAATGGTTGACTAGACATTGACCAATGCCATGAGAAACGCAGCTAAAATATCCGAAGACACAGCAATACCGCAATTTACTTTGTCTGGCGATTGATATATTTCGCCTTATATTTGGAGTATACGATGGTCTGATCTTTGTACAGACCATAATAGCCGGATACGGCATAGCTGACCACCACGGCAATCAGATAAAAAGATACACCCTCAAATCCAAACAGCTCAAAGGCAATAAGGATAGAGGTAATGGGGCAGTTGGTCACACCGCAGAACAGAGCGGCCATCCCGGAAGCGGCACAGAGAGAAGGAGAAAGTCCCACAAGCTTCCCCATGACACAGCCGAAGGTGGCACCGATACAGAAAGAGGGAACGATCTCGCCGCCTCGGAAGCCTGCTTTCATAGTAATGGCTGTAAGAAGCAGCTTCCAGAAAAAATCGAAAGGACGGGTCTGTCCTTCTTCTACAGCTAACTGGATCAGTTCATTTCCTGCGCCCATGAAATCCTTTGTCTGAAGAAGGAGGGTGATCAGGATCAGAGCGGCAGAGGCGGCAAGGATCCTGAAATAAGGATTTTTCAGAAAACGCTTATAAAAATCTCCTATGCCTTTCAGGGTTACACAAAACAGAATACTGACAAGTCCGCAGCCCACAGCCACAAGAAGCATTTTTAAGCCGGTAAAAGCGGTCAGCTCCGGGATACCGTATACATGGAAGCTTTCCGGGTGTATGCCGATGCCGGCGGCAAATTTAGCTGCAATCAGAGAGGAAATCACACAGGGAAGCAGGGCGGCATAGTACATGATCCCTACGCTGACGACCTCCAGAGAAAAAACGGCGGCAGCCATGGGAGTTCCGAAAACAGCAGAAAAAGCGGCGCTCATGCCGCACATAATAATCACATGCTGATCCTCTTCGTCCAGATGAAACCAGGAACCAAGCTGATTTCCGATACTGCCCCCAAGCTGAATGGCGGCTCCCTCACGTCCTGCAGAGCCTCCTGTCAGGTGAGTCAGAAGTGTGGAGACAAAAATCATAGGGGCAGAACGGAGACGGATATTATCCTGGGAACGAATGGCAGAAAGAACCTGATTGGTGCCGCCGTCGTCTTTTCCGAATTTCTGGTAAAGGAATACAATGCATAAGCCTGCAATGGGAAGCAGAAGAAAGACCTGGAGATTTTCCATGCGGAACAGGGTGACCGTCTTCAGTGCATGAGCAAAAATACTGCTTACCGCGCCTACGACCAGCCCGGTGATAACAGCCAGAGCCAGCCACTTAAGAAGATGTACCGTGTACTTCCATATCTGATTCCAATAGAAAAGGACCCTATCCAGTCCTTTTTTATCCTGTATGTTCTGTTGTGTATCCATGATTTCTCCCCCTTATGTGTCAGAATAAAGTCCGGCGGTCGGGAATGATCCTCAGTCCCGGCCGCCGTTTCTGACTTATTCCTGTGTAATTCCGGTTACTTCATATCCTGCGTTTTTGATAACTTCGCGGATCTTATCCTCGTCTACACGCTCCGGCGCTGTAAAGACAGTCGTCTTTTTTTCGTGGGAGGAAACAACATCCTCCGCCTGAAAAGCGGCTTTGACAGCTTCGTTTACATGAGCCTCACAGTGCGGGCACATCATACCTTCTACATTTACAGTGATCTTTACCATAGTCTGATTCTCCTTTTCATTCTTATTTTCATTATAAGGGTTTTCTGTGTCAATGGAAACCATTTGTTTGATTTTTTTGTCTTTTGAGGCATCATGGATCTTAAAAAGATTCAGCCGCAGGGCATTTGTTACCACGCAGAAGCTGGAAAGGCTCATTGCCGCAGCCCCGAACATAGGATTCAGCGTCCAGCCGAAAATGGGGATCCACACACCTGCGGCAAGGGGGATGCCGATGATGTTGTAGAAAAATGCCCAGAAAAGATTTTCGTGGATATTGCGCAGGGTAGCCCGGCTTAAACGGATGGCGGCAGGAACATCGCTGAGCCGGCTTTTCATCAGAACTACATCTGCCGCGTCTATGGCAATGTCTGTTCCGGCGCCGATGGCAATGCCGATATCTGCCCTGGTAAGAGCCGGCGCATCATTGATCCCGTCTCCGACCATGGCAACCTTGCCTTTTTCTTTGAGGGAGCGGATCACACTTTCCTTTCCGTCCGGAAGGACTCCGGCGATCACCTGATCCACGCCTGCCTGCCTGCCGATGGCGTTGGCGGTTTTCTCATTATCGCCGGTAAGCATCACAACCCGGATGCCCATATTCTGGAGCTCCTTTACTGCCCGGGGACTGTCTTCCTTAATCACATCCGCAACAGCAATGATACCTGCCAGCTGGTTTCCTCTGGCAAAGAGAAGGGGCGTTTTTCCCTGCTCTGCCAGGTCCTCGGCTTTTTTGCGAAGAGAGGTGGGAACTGTTACACGGCTGCTGATAAATTTCATATTTCCTCCGGTAAGTGTTTCTCCGTTTACTTTCCCGGAAAGCCCATTGCCCGGAAGCGCCTGGAAATCTTCTGCGTCAGCGGCAGTAAGAGACAGGGCTTCTGCTTTTTTCAGGACAGCTCTGGCAAGAGGATGCTCGCTTTTTTTCTCAAGGGAAAGAGCAAGGGTGAGAAGCTCTTTTTCGGTAAATCCTTCAGCTGGAAGGATATCGGTCACTTCCGGCTGACCGCTGGTGATGGTGCCTGTTTTATCAAGGGCAACGATCTGAACTCTGCCTGTTTCTTCCAGAGAAACGGCGGTTTTAAACAGGATCCCATGTTTGGCGCCCATTCCGTTGCCAACCATGATGGCTACCGGGGTGGCAAGTCCAAGGGCGCAGGGACAGCTGATTACCAGAACAGAGATTCCTCTTGCAAGGGCATAGCCGAAGGTCTGTCCGGCAAGCAGCCATACAAGGGTGGTGATCACGGCGATGGCAATCACAGCCGGAACAAAGATTCCGGAAACTTTGTCGGCGATTTTTGCGATGGGAGCCTTGGTAGCGGCTGCGTCGCTGACCATTTTAATGATCTGGGAAAGGGTGGTATCCTCGCCTACATGAGTGGCCTCACAGCGGATGAAGCCGGACTGGTTTACTGTAGCTGCGGAAACCGTATCTCCGGCAGCCTTGTCAACGGGGATGCTTTCTCCTGTAAGAGCGGATTCATTTACCGCGCTGGAGCCTTCCAGAACAATCCCGTCTACCGGGATATTTTCTCCGGGGCGGACAACGAAGATATCTCCTTTTCTTACCTGTTCAATGGGAACCGTGGTTTCCTGCCCGCTGCGGATCACCACGGCTGTTTTCGGCGCCAGCTTCATGAGACTTTTCAGGGCGTCGGTGGTTTTTCCCTTGGAACGGGCTTCCAGCATTTTTCCTACAGTAATAAGAGTCAGGATCATGGCGGCGGACTCAAAATAAAAGTCCATCATATAATCCATGACAGCGTCCATGTTGCCGTCCACCTGAGCTTTTGTCATGGCAAACAGCACATACACGCTCCATACAAAGGACGCCATGGAGCCAAGGGCTACCAGGGTATCCATGTTGGGGGCTTTGTGCCAGAGGCTCTTAAAACCGCTGATAAAAAACTTCTGGTTGATGACCATGACAATACCTGCCAGAAGCAGCTGGAGAAGCCCCATGGCAATGTGATTATCCTTAAACCAGGCGGGAATCGGCCATCCCCACATCATATGTCCCATGGAAAAGTACATCAGTACCAGCAGAAAGCCAACAGATGCGATCAGACGTTTCTTAAGCACAGGTGTTTCGTGGTCGGCCAGGGCTTCCGCAGCTTCGGAAGGGGATACCTTCTGACCGGCAGAGCCTTTTACAGAAGCGCCGTAGCCTGCTTCCTCCACTGCAGCGATGATATCTGCCTCAGAAGCAGTTCCTTCCACACCCATGGAGTTGGTGAGGAGGCTTACGGAGCAGGAAGTGACTCCCGGCACATGAGAGACTGCTTTTTCTACCCGGGAGCTGCAGGCTGCACAGCTCATTCCGGTTACATTATATTGTTCCATTCAGATTCCTCCTTTTCGGATTTTTATTTCATCAGTTTCTGCAGAGTTGTCATCAGTTCGTCAACGGTCTCGTCCTTTCCTTCCCGGATATCCCGGGCTACACAGGTATGGATATGTGCGGAAAGCAGCTCTCTGTTAAAAGCATTTATGGCTGCGTTTACGGCAGCGGACTGGATCAGGATATCGTTGCAGTAGGTATCGTTTTCTACCATTTTTATGATTCCCCGCACCTGTCCTTCAATACGCTTCATCCGGTTGATAAGCTTTTTCTTCTCTTCCGGAGAACGGTGGGTGGATCTGGTGCAGCAGCATGTGGTCTGGTCTGACATATGAGTTGCCTCCTTTTATTGAAATATACCCCATAGGGGTATTCTTTATGTGGATAATATATACCCCTACAGGGTATTTGTCAAGAGGGAAAACCATATATAAAAAGTGTATAATCCTTCTGATGCCTGTGAGCCTTTCTCATGTGTATAATTCCAATAACCGTACTGTGAATCTGGGATACGGCTATGGATTTGCACTCAGCTATCACCAGACCCTGAAAAAGCTGAAGATTGCAGGGACAGATTATTACCAGCATGTGGATGGAGACGGCACAGTTCACTATTTTTATTATGATACAGAAAAAAAGAAATGGCTGGACGAATCCGGATCCGAAGCCTATGTGACAATCCATGCAGATGCGGCAGAACAGCTTGTGATCCATGATAAGGAGAATAACCAGCTTCTGTTCCGCAACGGTTATCTGGTAAAAGTAAAAGACAAAAACGGAAATGTCCTGACAGTATCCTGGTCGAACAACAGGATTATCGGAATCACAGACGGGGCAGGCAGGAAGACGGTACTGTCCTATCTGAAGGACAGCAATGGAAAACTGACGTATCTTCAGTCTGTCACAGCTCCCTCCGGCAAAAAGAAACAGTTCAGCTACAGCGGCGGAAATCTGGTGGGCATCACAGATATAGACGGAAAAAGAGTATCCTATATCTATGACAGCAGACATATGCTTACAGATGCGGCAGACATTGACGGTTACCATGTAAAATATGAATATTATGGAACATCTCCCTATCGTGTGAAAAAGATCACAGAGTATGCAGGGACAACAGAGGGAAACAGCCTGACCCTGACTTACGGTTATAACAGTACAAAATTTACAGACAACAAAAACCGCGTCGAAATCTGCCGGTTTAATAACAGCGGCAACCTTCTCCATATCCATGACGGCTTCGGCCATGCTGCCAGTGCAAAATACAACCGCAGCGGAAACCATGTGAACTGCCTGGAAAACGCCACAAAGCTCCAGACCAGCGTGGTACAGCTTTTGAAGGACCCGATCATCCAGGCGGCAAAGACCGGATGGAACAAATACATTGGAACAGGCGGGGCAGGCTCTATTACCATCAACACAGATAAAGCCAACTGTAAGGTGGGAGACCGTTCTCTGAAGCTGGACAGCACCACACTGGACGGATATATCTGCTGGCTCCAGGATGTTACTCTGAAAAAAGGAAGCACCTATACCTTTTCCATGTATGTAAAGACTGCGCTGAAACAGACCGCGTCAGACGGCGGCGCCATGCTGAGGATACGTTACATTAATGGCAGGGGAGCATGGATTCATGCAGACAGTGAGAAGCTGACTGGAACTACAGACGGCTTTGTAAGGCTTTTCCGAACCTTTACTCTGCCGGAGGACGCAAAGGATACCTCAGTCCGTGTATACTTCTACCTGAATCACGCCACAGGCACGGCATACGCCGATATGGCACAGCTGGAAACCGGAAGTACAGCCAGCCGCTGTAACCTTGTGGATAATGGAGACTTCCATTTGGGAAGCACTTATGGATTCAAAAAAACAGGATATTTTGAAGACGGACTGACTTCTGTAGGAACCTCCAATCTTCTTCCGATAAACCGTGCCATTACTGTTACAGCTGCCGGAACTCCTTATATTTATGACACGCCTTCTCTGAATGGAAAGAAGATAGCCAGCGCTGTGAAGGGAACCCATCTTTTTGCCTCTGTTTCCATGAAAAATGAGGGGCGTGAGTGGTACCGTGTAGAAAATGCAGCCGGGCAGAAGGGATATTTCCCGGGAACCCAGGCCCGTCCATACCTTTCCGGCAATAACGGGGACGATTGCGGAGCGGTAGGAATATCAGGAGCAATTTTACGTGCAGAGGCATCTGATACGGGCGCTGTTGTGGAGGAAGTGATCCCGAAAGGAACCGGCGTGGTGATCCGTTCAACAGTAAAAGATGCATCCGGCCAATCCTGGTATTATGTAGGAATGCAGATAGACAAGAAACGTTATTATGGATATATCAGACAGAGCTCCGTGATCCGTCTGTGCAGAAATTATCCTTTATGTACGATGAAACAGGCAGACAAGGTATTTTACAGTCCGTCTCTGTCCGGAACAGCAGCCTCTTCTCTGAAAGAGGGACAGAAGATCCGTATCAGGGGTGTGCTGCAGAATGGAAATCAGAAATGGTATGCAGTGCTTCAGGGGAAGGAATTTGGTTTCCTGCACAGCCGTTACTGCCAGCTGAATATGGAGCCTGTGCTGGATAAGCTGATCTCACTCTCCGTTACATCAGGCGTTGGAGGCCTTGACAGTCATATCTTCCGTTTTTATGGGGATCCGCAGGCAAACAAACGCCTGACAAAGGTGCTGGATCTGACCGGAAAGAAAGGCGATACCTATATGGTAAATGCCTGGGGCAGGGGAACCTCCCTTCCGGAGACCGACAATGACAAGAACCGTCGCTTCGGTGTGGAAGTAGTGTTTGTGGGAGCTGACGGAAAGAACGACGTTCATTACACCAACTTCAGCCCGGACATCATGGACTGGCAGTTCCTTGGCGACGTCTATGTGGCAAAGCAGGATTATACCAGTATAAAAATCTCCTATATTTACTGTAAAAATGCTAACATGGCATTCTTTGACGGTCTTTCCCTGTACAGGGAGGAATTTGGACAGAGCTATACCTATGATGACAAAAATAATGTGATCTCTGCAGTGGACGCCCAGAGGAATGCATCCCGGTTTGAATACAATGAAGGCAGCGACCTGACCGGCATTACAGACCCCCAGGGAAATAAGTTCAAGTACGAGTATGACAAAAAGCACAATGTGATCAAAGGAACCTCTGCCATGGGAGTGGTAAGCCGTCTGCGGTATGACGAAAAAGGAAATATCACCAAAAGCGGCACCGTACAGCCGGATGCCCAGGACAACGGGATCTGGGTCACAAGATCCTTTACCACAGACAAAAATCATGTAGCGGCAGTGGCTGATGCGGAAGGAAATGTAACCAGATACAGCTGGGATCCGGCATCAGACAGGCTCCTTTCCCTGACTGACGGAAGGTGGGGAAAACTGACTTATGGTTATGATAGTGCAGACAGGATGGTGTCTGTGGAGCAGCAGGTGACTGTGGACGGTGTGAAACAGACGGTAAAAAATACTTACGGATATACCGGAGATGACCTGACTTCCATTGACCACAACGGTTTCCGCTACGGATTTTCCTATGACGGATTTGGCAGTACCACTGCAGCTTCCATTGCAGGGAAACAGGTAGTTGGTTATACCTATGAACCAGGGAACGGAAACCTTGTAAAGACCACCTATGCCAACGGCCATGAGATCCGTTATACCTACGATGAACAGGACCGCATGACAGCAAGTTTTTTTAAAGCCTACCCAGGTGCGGCAGAGCAGAAGCTGAACACCTATGTCTATGACAAGGAGGGGAACCTCTGCCAGGTGACAAACCATATGTCCGGCAAGACTTACTATCTGGACTATGATCTTCTTGACAGACTGATGCGTGTCAGGGATGAAAAAGGCTCTTACTATGAGTATACCTATGATTCCAACAACCATATGAGAAAGCTGTTCCAGCAGGGAAGCCAGGGCGGCGCGGCCCATGTGACAACAACCTATTCCTACGATAAGGACGGCAGGGAGAAAGAGACCAGGGTATCCGGGAAATTCAGCCGTGTGACCGATTACGACAGTCTGGGAAGAGTTCAGGGGCTGTATATGAACGTGAATAATGCAGCGCTGGCTGCTACATTTGAATATGGAAACAGTACAGGCAGCTCTTTGTCAGCACGGCCAAGTTCCATCGGAGTTAATGGAGAAAGGTATTTCTATGAATATGATGCAAATGGAAATATCACCAGTGTTGAATTTCTTCCGGCATTGAACAGCACGAAAAAACCATGGAAGGAAACCTACCAGTACGACGAGAGAAACCAGCTGATCCGTGAGAACAGCCAGCAGCAGAACAAAACCTTTGTTTATGCTTATGACCTGGGAGGAAATCTGACTTCTGTGAAAGAATATCCGTACACAGAAGGCACGATCACCGCAGCTCCGCTGAAGACTGAAACCGGAACCTATGCTTCCGGATGGAAGGACCAGCTTGTAAACTGGAACGGCACAGCCATGACCTACGATGCCATCGGAAACATGCTTACCAGAGGAAACACCACCTACAGCTGGACTCTGGGAAGAAAACTGGCGGCAGTGGACAACGGAAGGAAGATTCAGTATTTCTATGACCACACCGGATCCAGAACGAAAAAAATCGTAGATGGTGTGGCAACAGAGTACCGCATGGCAGGCGACCTCCTGATGTCCGAGACCACCAACGGACAGACCATGTGGTTTACCTATGATTCCAATGCAAACCTGTTCTCCATGGTAACCGGAGGCAAACATTACTTTTACCAGAGAAATCTTCAGAATGATATCATCGCCCTTGTTGACGAGTCCGGAGATACCGTAGTAAACTATACTTATGACAGCTGGGGAAAAGTCCTGAGCATCACCGGAAGCAGGAAAGACACCATAGGTCAGCTGAATCCTTTCCGCTACAGAGGCTACTACTACGATAAAGAGACGGGAATGTACTACCTGAAGAACAGGTATTATGATCCGGAGTTGAGAAGGTTTATCTGTGCGGACGGACAGGTGAACAGTGGAAGTCTTGGGAAAAATATGTATGCATATTGCGAAAATAATGCAGTAAATCTTGCAGATTACAGTGGCTGTTCTGTGATTTCAATAGGAAGTTGGCTGGGTAAATTAGTAGCTGGCGTGATAAAAAAAGCAGTACTAGCAGTAGCTAAAAAAGCAGCATCAGCAGTTGCGGGATTTGCTGCAGGATTTGTGGCACATAAAGCTATAGATTTCGTAGGATCGATTGATTTTTTTGCTTCAAAAGAAAAAGAAGAAGTAAAGATAGACGCAGGCGCTATATTGCGGTCTAAGAATCAGAGGAAAGATTTTCCAATTTATAGATACGGTGGAACAAACCCAGGTAATTTAACTCCTAAAAAGAAGGATTGGGACACAGGGCTTTCGTTTTCAACAATTTCCCCACGACCTGGACGTGAAGCAGCAGTTACAACCATAAACAAGTTGAATGAAACAGGAGTGTTATATGCATATAGGGATAAGCCCACTCATGTGACAGTTCTTCCAGTAGGAGTGCCGTTACAAACTTGGATAGACGCGGGTTCAAATTCTATTTGGACTCGGGCAGTAAAAAGTGTAGTTGTAAAATGGGATGGAGGATATTGATATGACAGTAGATATTGATACTTTATATGAAATGTTGGATGAAGAACAACCGATAGAGGTTCAGGAAGCTGCCCTTAGAGAGGCGAGAAAGATAAAATCCTTATCTGTATTTATGCAGCCTGTAGAATATAAATGGTCATGGGAAAATTGTGCAAAAGTAATCTGTGAAAAAACAGATAAAGAATTAGATACTTACATATGTGAGATGCTTGAGTGGCTGCGGGATCTCAATTGGCCGGGAGCATTTTTAATTATGGAAAGACTGGAAAAAATGGATTCTCAGTTGCTGGTGCATGCTGTTAGTTATCAGGTAAAGCAGGCGCTCCTGCTAAAAGATAATGAATGGCTGACCTATATGTCATATCTTCTGAAAAATAAAAAGTTATATGATGCACTTTCTGAAAATAACAAGTGTCAAAAAATAATGAAAAGATATTATGAATCTTATTGGGGAAAATTAGACTACTGATTAGTTTGATTGTAAATAATAATATCAGAACATTAGTTTTGAAGGAGGCGGTATACCCTGCCGCTTCCTTTTCTATACCCTTTTTTAGGGGAAATTTACAGAAAACGGAGGAAAATCAGAATGAAATACAAGATTTTTACAGCCCTGGCTCTTGCCGGAAGCGCCTTGGCAGAGCTGTTCGGGGGCTGGGATATGGCGCTGGAAACTTTATTGATTCTTATGGCTGCGGACTGGATCACAGGCGGGCTCCTTCTTCCTGCGGTCTTTGGCAAAAGCCCAAAATCCCCTAATGGGGCGCTGGAAAGCAGAGCCGGGTGGAAGGGACTTTGCAGGAAAGGGATGACACTTTTTTATATTTTGATCGCAGCCCGTATGGACAGGCTCCTTGACATGGACTACATAAGAAATGCAGTGTGTATCGGTTTTATAGCAAACGAGCTTCTTTCTATTGTGGAGAATGCAGGGTTTATGGGTGTCCCTTTGCCTGCCATGATAAGAAAAGTGATTGATATACTGAAGGAGAATGCAGAAAAGGAGGCGGCGTGATATGAACGGATCAGAGAAGCTTTTGGAACTGGCAAAAGCACAGATCGGTTATCAGGAGAAGGCCGGTGCAGTTGGCCTGGATGACCCGGATGCCAATGCCGGGCAGAATAATTATACGAAATATTCCCGGGACGTGGACTCCTGGGGACTGATGGGGTGTCAGGGACAGCCCTGGTGCTGTACCTACCAGTTCTGGCTGGAGGCAAAGACTTTTGGAACAGAAAAGGCCCTGGAGCATTTCTGTATGACCAGGCAGACCTATAAAGGCTATCATTGCTTTTCTACTTATCAGGCTTTTGAAAGAAAGGGGAGGACTTCCTCCAGACCGCAGGTTGGGGCGCTGATCGTTTTTACCTACGAGCACATAGGCCGGGTGACTGCGGTAAGAAACGGCAGGGTGTATACAAATGAGGGAAATACCTCTGCACTTTATGGAGACAGAAACGGAGGCACAGTGAAGGAAAAAAGTTATGCCTTGAACGATCCTAATATTAAGGGGTACTGTCTGATCGATTATGATGGGGAAACGGAAGTGCCGGGGGCAGAGACAGGAATATCGTTTGGCCAGATCAGGGTGTTCCAGAACTGGCTGAACACATGGTATGGAAACCTTCTTAAGCAGAAATGCGGTGCGGTTCTGGAGGCGGATGGAAGGTTTGGCCCCAGAACCAGACAGGCAGCCCTTGTGGTGTGGAAAGATATCCTGAACCGTCTGTACGGCAAAAAAATCCCTTTGTCCGGAGAACGTTTTGATGAAAAATGTAAAGAGGCAGCGGGGACAGCCCTTGTCCGGTATGGAAGCAAAGGCACGCTTGTGGTGCTGGCAGAAGGATTTCTGGCAGAGAAAGGGATCTATCTGGGAAATATAGACGGGATATTTGGAACAGGTATGGAAGAGGCAGTCCGAAGATTCCAGACAGATCACTTGCTGGAAACAGATGGGGTGATCGGGAGGAATACCTGGACAGGGTTATTTGCGATATAGATTTTTTGAAAAAAATTTAAGAAATTTTCTATTCGTCCCGTTCTATTGGACACCCTTTATGGTATAATGAAAAAAGAACAAACGTTCTGATAGCCGAAGGGCTGCTATTTTACAAAAGATAAGAAAAGGGGGACTTCAGATCATGAAAGAATTTAACCGAAAGAGATATGAGATGGGCCAGAGGATCCGTAAGCTGAGGAAGCGCTGTGATCTTTGTCAGGAAGCTCTGGCGGAAAAACTGGGGGTGTCACAGGTGACAGTTTCCCGTATAGAGAACGGGGATACGAAGATGGATGTGGAGATGCTGGTGCGTCTGTCAGTCATACTACAGGCGCCTTTAAATGTGATCGTTGGGGTAACAGATGAATTGACAAGCCCGGAGATACCGTTGTAAATTATACTTATAACAGGTGGGGAAAAGTCCTGAGCATCACCGGAAGCAGGAAAGACACCATAGGTCAGCTGAATTCCTTCCGCTACAAAGGCTACTACTACGACAAAGATACGGGAATGAAGAGTTATACGAAATCGCAGGGCAAGACGAACATATGTAAAAGAAACAAAAAGTTCTCTTATTGAATTTGGATTATCATCAGGAATTGGTTTTGGTGCTTCAAGGAAAATTTCATATGAATATTCAGAATGGAGAGGACGCCATATAGGAAGTGGTATGCATTATAGAGGTCCGGGGAATATTATATATTTTGATCTTTATATAAAAAATGGTGAGGTTCAAGAGTACGTGCGTTGATATATTTTTAATATAACATTAATCTGGGAAGACTGAAAAGATAGAAAGTACTTGAGTTTCCGCAGTTTTATCCACAGAGCTTCAAACCAACCGCCTCGGTTATAAACAACTTTCAAAAAATGCCCAAAATATAAGGAATCCTTTCCCTTTTTGATGTAAAATTTAATCGCC
>Ga0129308_1000393_pt1 | contig 68512 bp, 62 predicted proteins | sample L827metagenome_FD_94440 | JGI IMG/M metagenome (GOLD analysis project Ga0129308, IMG submission 94440) | Ring-tailed lemur group fecal microbial communities from Wisconsin, USA - L827 metagenome | ecosystem: Host-associated > Mammals > Digestive system > Large intestine > Fecal | place: USA...
CAATGCGACGATATTTTGCTGGACACACAATGTGGTAAACAAGATTACTGACATTGTGTGATAAATGAATATATTCACTTTCATTCATTTGCATCGCCCTCACTTTCATATGATAATACAAAACCTCTTACGTGATTTTGGTAATGGATTGTTCCAATCCATTATATCATATTTCATTCGGCAATACGTAGCAAGCTGCGGGGAAATGCCCAAACAATTCTTTCGTATCCTTCACTCGGATACTTCAGAATTTATTATAAATTATCGATTTGATAGTCAATGGCAGTAACTTTTATCATTTCTGGACCTTCATGAAACAATTTTAAATGTTCTTTTGAATGAGGATAAGCATCTAAATCCTCTTGAGTTGCAAAATCTATCATTTGAATGACATCTCCAAAATCTGGTCCTTTACCATCATTAGGATTATCTGTTATATTTAATCCTATATGATTATTTACAATAAAAGTACATTTTCCTACCTCATTTAATAATTCTACTAGCCTGTTAATTTCATTTTTATTCTTTAATGTAAATATTGAAATATGTCTATACACTTCTATACCTCCTAAGCTATATGCATTCCACCATCAATAAAAATCTTTTGTCCAGTTGTATGTCCAGCCAAATCTGAACAAAGCCACAATACTGCATTTGATACTTCTTGTGGTGTTGCAAATTTTCTCATTGGAATAACGTGTTCTTTCAAGATTTCCTCCTGTTTTGGATCAGCAGAAATTGTATTCTTTGTAAGCTCTGTACCACTTGTAGGACCAGGACAAATTGCATTGACCCTTATACCAAATTGTGCATTTTCTAATGCTGCCATTTCTGTTAAAGCTAGTACTGCTGCTTTTGCAGGTCCATATGCTGCAAAACCAGGAGCCATTTTATATCCGCCTATTGAAGCAGTGTTAACAATTGAGCCAAATCCTTGCTTTTGCATTTGGATCAATTCATATTTTAAACAAAGAAATACACCTTTCATATCTACATCAACTACTAAATCCCATGTTTTTTCAGAAATTTCGGTTAACGATTCATAGGGCATTCGCACACCATCTGGTCCAATACCAGCATTATTAAATGCACAATCGATTCGTCCATATTTCTTCACAATATATTCAATTGCATTTTTAACCTGTTCATCACTTGAAACATCACATTTGATATATTCTGCATTATTACCAATTTCTTCAATAGATTTTTTTGCTATTTCATCATTATCTACTGTTAAAGCAATAACTGTTGCTCCCTTTTTAGAAAAATCAATTGCTGTTGTTTTACCAATACCACTTGTTCCTCCGCTAATAACAACTATTTTATTTTTAAAATTCACTTTTTTCTCCTCCTTGAAATGCTATTAATTGAAAGATAGTAACTAAGGTTACCGTAATAGTCAAAAATAAAAATACTAATAATGATCCTGTTATTGTTCCATTTAACAATTCTTGATTTTGCTGTGAAAATGCCAGAATCGCTGCACTAATAGACGTTCCTATTCCACCTGACAACTGCATAAGTGTTTGTATCGTTGCATTTCCATCTGCCTGTAAATTTTGTGATAAATGTGATAGTGCACATGTCATTGTATTTCCTACAATCAATCCAATTCCTATACTGTATATAAAATAAAGAACAATACAAATAATATACGTTAAATGGTTAAATGCTAATACAAAGGCAATCGTTGATAATATGCTACATATAATACCTAAAACAATCGGTTTCTTTGCACCAAACTTATCTAAAATCATTCCACCAATTGGTGAAAAAATCGCTCCTACAATAGCACCCGGTAATAAAACTATCCCTGCATCAGTTGCAGATTGTTCTAAAACTATTTGAACATAGGTTGGCAGCAATAACCCAAAACCTAAAGTTGTCATTTGCAAGAACATAATTGCTAGAGTATGAAAAACAAAACTCTTTTCTTTGAATATATCAAAATAAATAAGTGGGTTTTCAATATGAATTTGTCTATAACTAAAATAAATTATCAATACTAAGCCAACAATAAAATACATTATAACTTTAAGAGGTTCCTGAAATATTTTATCAAGATTAGAAAATCCACTTATCAATGATACAAAAGAAATTCCAATCGCCATAAATCCTAATAAATCTAATTTTGTCTGCTTATCAATATCATTTTCTTTTATACAAATATACCCTGTGATCATTGCAAATAATATAATAGGTAACACACCAACAAATATAAATCTCCAATTTAAATATTGTGTCATTACTCCACCAAATGTTGGTCCTATCGCTGGTGCAGCCGCTGTAACAAATGATCCACAACCCATCATAAGTCCTAACAGATGTTTAGGTGATTCTTCTAAAATAATATTATACATCATAGGTAATGCTATTCCTACACCACTTCCTTGAATCAATCTTCCTATTAATAAAAGAGGAAATGAAGAAGCTATAATATCAAGGATTAATCCCAAAGAGAAAAGAATTCCGGCAGTTAGAAATAATTTTTTTGTTTGAAAACGTCTTTTTAAAAAAGATGAAATAGGAATAAAGATACCCATCATTAATAAGTTTCCAGTTGTCATCCATTGCACCGTAGATGTTGATACTTGAAATTCTTTCATCAATGTAGGAAATGTGATATTTGTTGCAGTTTCTATTAGTACTCCACTAAATGAGAATAAACCTGCAGATAATATAGCTAATAATTGTTTGACTGTTAGTCTTTCAGTATTCATCTATAATTCTTCTCCATTACTTTTAATGACTTTCTTATACCACTCAAACGATTTCTTTTTATATCTTTGTAATGTACCATTTCCTAAGTCATCTCTATCAACATAAATCATGCCATATCTTTTAGACATTTCACCTGTTGATGCACTGATTAAGTCTATGCATCCCCATGCTGTATATCCTAATAAGTCAACTCCATCTTTTTCTATAGCATCTTTCATTGCTATAATGTGTTCTCTTAAATACTCTATACGATAATCATCTTCAACTGTTCCGTTAATTAATTCATCTTTGGCTCCTAATCCATTTTCGACAATAAATAATGGTTTTTGATATCGATCATATAAACTATTAAGTGTAATTCTAAGACCTAATGGATCAATTTGCCATCCCCATTCACTTACTTCTAAATATGGATTTTTTAATGTAGCAAAAACATTACCATCAGTTTTATTATTAATTTTTTCATCTGCACTAGTAAGCCTGGATGAATAATAACTAAAGGAAATAAAATCAACCGTATTTTCTTTTAACAATTCTTTATCTCCTTCAATAAAAGGAATTGAGATATTTTTTCTTTCCAATGCCTTTAAAAGATATGCTGGATAGTATCCTCTTGATTGAACATCAATAAAGAAATAATTCTCTCTATCTTTTTCCATAGATTTCCATACATCTTTAGGATCAGGTGTATAAGGATATGTATTTCCACCAGCTAACATACATCCTATTTTATTTTCTGGATCAATTTCATGAGCGATTTTAGTTGCAAGTGCACTGGCAAGCAATTCATGATGAGCTGCTGTATATAAAACTTGATCTTTATTTTCATCATCATTAATTAATATACCGGCACCGGTAAAAGGTAAATGTAATAACATATTAATTTCATTGAAAGTCAACCAATATTTAACTAGTCCTTTATACCTTGTAAAAAGAACTCTTACTAATTTTTCATAGAACATAATCATTTTTCTGTTTTTCCATGAACCATATTTTTTGGTAAGATAAACAGGACAATCAAAATGCGTAATAGTTACCAGTGGTTCTATATTGTATTTTTTTAATTCTTTAAAAACATTTTCATAAAATTTTAACCCGTCTTCATTAGGAACTTCTTCATCACCGTTGGGAAATATTCTTGTCCAGGCAATAGACATTCTAAACACTTTAAATCCCATTTGGGCAAACAAATGAATATCTTCTTTATAATGATGATAAAAATCAATTGCATCTAATCCCGGATAGTAATATCCTTCTTCTAATTCCAGCATTTTTCTTTTTCCGGCTGATACGGCAAATCTTTCTTGACCATGAGGCTGAACATCCACATTTGCTAGACCTCTACCATCTACATTATAGGCTCCTTCACATTGATTGGCGGCAGTTGCTCCACCCCATAAAAAATTATCTGGAAATCCCATTTTATTGACCTCCTTTTTTTGATGCAATTGTTACAATCTGATGTTTATATAAATTTTTTTCTGCTATATCTAGCATAGCTTTAGCTAAATCTTCATATGTAACATAGCTTTGTCCATCGTCATTGTAGATGATTTCACAATTTTGACCAACAAGATATTCTCCCGTATAAGCTCCTTCTAAATCAAATCTTCTTGAAGGACAAACAACTGTCCAATTAAAGTTCTTCTTTTTTTCTATTTCATCAACACCTAAGCGAATATTTTTAGATATTTCTTTTAATTTTTCAGGATGTTTATCCGATTGATATTCATAAAGTATATGTGAACCATCAGTGTATAAACTCCCTGCACCGGCAATAGTAATTAATTTCTTTTCCGTATTTTCCAGTAATTCAATATATTTTACAAATGCCTGTTTATTAATAATTGGATCTGTTTTAAAACCGCCACCAAAAGCACTAATAATAACATCTAAATCCTGTATATCATTAATCAATAAATCAAACAAATTCTTTTCTACAGATTCTACTTTCTGCTTAAGACAAACACCCCCATATACAAATGCTTTGACATCAATCTCTCTATCCAATGCTTGTTTTACAATACGACTTCCCAAATTTCCATTAGCTCCAATAACTCCTATTTTCATGATTCATCTTCCTTTCTTGATAACTCAAAAATAACCGGTCTTAATCCATCACTGCAACAAACAATATGTTTTTCATCCATTCCTAAGACCTTTCCTCCACCTGCTAAAACACTTATTGGCATAAATAAAGACTGCCATGCCATATGACAAAAGCCCTCAGGCATTGCATTACCGAAAGGATCGCTAGAAATAAACTCATCTCCTTCTTTAAATACAGGGCAAGCATGATAATTTTCATTATGTCCATACGCCATTGCCAAATCTTTGAAACACATTGTCTTTAATACTTTAATCTTTACTTTTGCCATATCAACACCCCACAGCAGCACAGCCACCATCTACAACAATATTTTGTCCTGTTATCATTTTGGCTTGTTCACTGCATAAAAATGAAACAGTTTCGGCAATTTCTTCTGGTGTAGATAGTCTTTTCAAAGGAATAATAGTAAAATCTTCATCAAAATCTAAAGATGCCATTGCTGGAGTCATAACTCCTCCAGGCGCAATACTATTAACTCTAATATTATATTGTCCCCACTCAACAGCTAGCTGACGTGACATAGCTATAACCGCACCCTTTGAAGCACTATAATGAACAGAAGCCATTGTTCCAGCAAAACCTCTAATAGCTGCTTCGGAAGCAAAATTTAAAATGACTCCTCCAAATTTTTGCATACTTTGTTTAACTGTTTCCTGCATGACAAAAAACATACTTTCAACATTAATTTCCATCATTTTTTTAAAATCATATGGTTTTACTTCTAATGCTGGAGAGTTTTTCATAATACCGGCTGTTTGCACTAACACATCTATTTTTTTATATTTTTTTATTATTTTTTGTATTGTTTCCTGAATTGATTCAATATGACTTAAATCAACCACAAATCCATTTACATTATACTTTTCTATACATTGTTTTATGGCTTCTTTATTAACATCTAATATAATGACCATATCTTCTTGATAGAATTTTTGGACACAGGCTTGACCAATTCCGCCTGCTCCACCTGTTATTACGACAACTCTTTTCATCTTATTTTCTCCTCTAATCACTGCTTATTCATTTGTAAAATTGTAATAGACATTATTTTTTTGATATGTTATAAATGACTTATTTATACCTTTATAAAATATATATCAATGTTCTATTTTTCTACTTTTAAAATCACATCTTCTAAATTGACTTCTTCTACTTCAAATGATTGAACTGATTTCATATCATGAGTATTAGTAATAATAACAGGTGTTTGCAGATTAATATTCATTTTTAATAATTCATCTCTATCAAATTCAACTAATAATTGTCCACGTTTTACTGTATCACCCTGTTTAACATATGCCTTAAAATATTGACCGTTTAAATTAACTGTATCCATTCCAATATGTATCAGTACTTCTACACCATCATATGAAGTAATCCCTATGGCATGTAAAGTAGGAAATAAGTTAGTAACTGTTCCTGATACAGGTGCAAAAACCTGATTCCCAGTAGGAATAATGCATACGCCTTTCCCTAATAATTCATTTGAAAAAGCTTCATCTTTTACTTCTTTTAATGCTACAACTTTCCCTTCAATTGGAGTTACAATATCTATTTCATCATTTTTTAATTCGACCTTTGTTTCTTCATCTTTATATGTTATATAACTTGCTACAAATGAAAATCCCATAGAAATAACTAATGAAATTCCAACATGCATTAAAGTCATTCCTGTATTACCACCACTTTGGATAAATCCAGGTATTGCAAAGATTCCCATACCGGCCATTTGATAGAACAAAACATCAACAAAACCTAGATACATAGCGCCTAATGCCGAACCAATACATGAAATTACAAATTGTTTCATTCTTGGTAATGTAACACCATAGATAGCTGGTTCAGTAACTCCACAAATCCCTGAAATCCAAGCTGGTAAAGCAATATTTTTTAATTTTTGATCTTTTGTTTTTAACCAAATAGCAAATACTACTGCAGTTTGAGCAAATGAAGCACAGAAATTTAATGAGAAAATTGGCGTTGCTGCTCCTGACATCAAAGTAATAATAGCAGTAATCGCAAAGATTGTATGTACTCCAAAGATTACCATGACCTGCCATAAACTACCTATTAGCAATCCTGCTAATACTGGACTAAATCCATAAACAGTTAAAATTCCATTTAATAAATATTCTGATACAACATTAGCAACTGGACCAATTACCAAAAAACCGACAGGTGTTGCAATTGTTAATACAATTAAAGGTGTAAAGAATGTCTTAATAACATCAGGAATAATTTTATTTAAACGTTTATACATAAATGCCGCTAATGCATTTGTAAGAATAACCGGTAAAACTGTTCCTGTATAAGAAACATTAATTGTATAATCAAATATTGATAAATCTATATTCTGAAGTCCTGGATACATAAGACCCGCTCCAATAGCTAGTCCTAACATTGGATCCATATTAAATTTTTTTGCTGATGTATATCCTACAACAACAGGCATAAACGTAAATAATGCATCAGCAATGCCATAAATCAAAGTATAAATACCACTTTGCTCACTCATCCATCCAAAGAAAACAAATAATGCTATAAAGCCTTTCATCATACCTGCACCTGTCATAACTGCAAGTGATGGCATAAAAATTCCTGTAATCATATCAAAGAACTTATCTTTGAATGATTTATTGTCATTTTCTGATGGTTTAATATCTCCACTAATTCCAGCCACCTCACAAACATCCTCGTAAACATCATGAACATGATTTCCAATGACAACTTGATATTGCCCTGCACTTTTTATTACAGTAACAACACCATCCATATTTTTCAAAACATCATCATTTGCACTTGATTCATCTTTTAATACAAAGCGCAAACGAGTCACACAATGTGATAAAGATGCTATATTTTCCTTACCACCAACATTCTTAATAATTTTTTTTGCTAAATCTATATGTTTTCCCATACATTTTCCTCCTTTTTCACATACATCCTAGCAATCTATTAAAGCGTTTTCATTATAGTTCACGTTTTATAAATTTTCTTGACAAAACAAAATAAATGTGATATGTATTTTTTCTAAAAACAATTAAATAGATTTTTCAAAATTATTCATATTTATTAATTATTACATCATCTTTTCATTTGGTTTAACTAAAGTATAAAAATAAAAGATTATTTTGATTTCCTTTTTCAATTTTATCCATTCTATTTTCAAACTTTATATTAATATAAAATAATCTAATTATTGAGCAAATAAAAAGCCACAACAATGTGTAGCTTTTTCAATTTATTCAATAATTTTATAAAACAAAGCAGTTTATTTAAACTGTCTATAATTCATGAATATTATATAGAGACTATTAAAAATCAAGAGCAGACCCATCTTCAAATTATTTTTGATAATCCTTTTTTGTTTATCTTAGTAATACATATATTGATATCTTCCTAAAATCATATCTATTACATATCTTATCAAGAGACTACGTTCTTTACTATCTGTTTTTAATGAAGGAATAATAAGTGAGTTATCAAAATTATTCAAAAAATGTTTTTGAATCCTATCTGTTGATATGATCCATTTTTTTACAGGATATTTCATTAATTTATAAAATAAACGGTGATCGTGTTCTAAAGCATGACCGTCAACACTTATGACAATTAACAAAGATTTTTCTTTCATTACATAATCTTTTTTTAATTTTTCATCTAATACAATGACTTCTTTATCTAAAAAATCACATCCGTATTGCATATATTGACATAATAAATTTGAATAAGCTACTCCATACATAAATATATATTGTGCTTCATTGATCTCATTAACTAAAGAATTAATGATATGATAATCTATCAAACATAGATTGTTTTCTAACGTTTTAAGAGAGTTATGTATATGTTCTTGAAATTCAACATCTAAATTATATTTTTGATTTTCTAATACAAGTTTTTTAGTTTTCATTTCTTTTGCACAATCATCTTTAAATGCAATAAAATTATCATAGCCCAATGTTTTACAAAACTTTGAGATTTTTGCTTTTGAAACAAAACAGGCTCTGGCGAGTTCATCAATAGTCATATTTTCTATATCATCTATATTCTTTTTTATAAATTTTGTAATAAGATGATTTATATCATTATGTTCAGTATTATATAAAATATCGTTTAATTTATTCATCAACATACCTATCACCATATTAATTATATATTTTTTTTAAGATAAATTCTATTGCTTCTATATTACTCTTTAAAATACTAATATTTAATTTTACTAATTTAATCATATTTATATACCATCATTTCCTTACTTTCAATATGAAGTACATTCCATTAATACCTTTCATAAATTTAATTATATTGTTACTCTCTTGCCTATAACTTATAAAATTATACAATTCCTTTGTAACATACATTAAACTAGCTTAATCCTGCAACTCCTATAAAATCAGGATTTAACCAATTATGTAAATAAGGACGTAATTTCCCATATAGAATTTGTGAATCATCAAAAATAACACCTTTTCAACAAAATATCCTTATTAAGTTGTTCTTCATTCCCGATAACATCTTCATATTCAACGCTTGGCAAATCTACTGAAGATATATCACTTTTAGACTCACAAACGACCATATTACCAAACTTACGCTGTTCCCAAGTTTAAGCAAAAAATATACCTCATATTTTTCTATTCCATATATCCATTTTTATACTTTCCAATCAATTTATCCCTGACCATCATTGATGTATAACCAAGTAAATTTTGCCTTTTCCATTTCTTCATGTCAAATCTATCTGGATTATTCATTGATAAACCAATACCCCATATGCAATCTTTTACTGCACATTCTGCTAAAATTGCATCATTAGTGTTTAAAAATTGTTTTTTTATATCAATATTTTGAGAAAATTTTGCCAGTTATCCTTCATAAACTACTAATTGCCTTTTTCCATTCCAATAATTATCATCATAATTTGAAACAAGTCTACCTAACTTCTTAATGCTGGAAACATCATCAATATTCATAATTTTTGAAGCAATATCATAATCATGAAAATAAATTGCTTTTTGATACATCATGTATTGTTCCATTGATGAAAATTGAATATTATTAATTTTAAAATAAGATATATACCAATTGCTTAAATATCCATTTATTTCATTTGAATTATGAAAACAAATTATTTCCATTTAAATCTCTCCCACTTTTTTACAGCTAAATCAAGTTCTAAATCATGAAGTCCATAATATGCTTTCTTTAAAAAAATCTATTGGAACTTTATTTATTAATTCTAAACTTGATATATTGTAATACCATTGATAATATGCGTAAAATTCTCCAATCCAATTAGGTAAAAAAAAACAACTCATGCTTTACTGGGTTTTAAAACATATTGTTCAGTTTCAGAAAAATAGTTCCAAAGACTTATAGCATCCATTGTATTAACGTATGCCATTGCTTCATCAATATTTTTCTCGTTTTACTTGTCATATATGTTTTAATAAAATCTTCCGTATCTTTATCTCCTTTAAATTATCTACAATTTTGACATTATTTTCTTCTAATAACTGTAACGCAGATTCATAATCTCCTTTTTCCATTTGACCGATAGTTGTTGGAAAGATTGAAAATGTTGTTCCATCTTTCAATAAGAATGTAAGTTTTAATTTATATCCTTTTTGAGCCCATCCTTCCATATGTGATACATAAGATAAATTCAACTTTACTATATCTGTTGTTCTCATACAGACATCGGCAACTTCTCTATCATTCTTTAAAATGCGGATAACTTCTCTAAATTGATTAAAATATCCTCGAACATGATAATAACGAATATACTGTTCAGTAAACTCCAACACTTTATTTGTTCCCATGATAGGTGTTAAAAATATCATAACAACGATAAATATAACAATAGAAATTCCCATATTTGTATAATATGATGTATTTAAATACTTTGAAACAATACCAATATACCCTACTACACCAAATATTCCATATAATGATAGTAATAGATAATTTTTTATGACACCTTTCTTTGTCATCTTTTCTCCAATTAAAATTTTCTTTTCCATAATTTTCATCCTCCTTACACTTACCATTATATTCAAAGCAAAATTTAACATAATGGATTAGGCATGAACACGTTTTTTATGGCACAAATAAGTTTAATATATATTTGTTTTATAGTGAAATAAATAATTTTATTACATAAATCATTAATTCTTATATAACTCATTGAAAATATTTTTTATTTCACAAAGTAACACAAAACAATGATCAAAGATATAACTTATCACATCCAAGATACCACCCATATATTTGTATTTTAATTACGCGAATAATAAAAGTTCTTATCATTTTAATATACAATGCAATTTAATTTTTAGAAATGACATATAGCATAATTAACAATATAATAATAGAACTTATAATCATGAACTGCTTTTTTATTTCTTTTTATTGGCATTCCATATTTTGAAAATGTTCATTATAAATCAATATAAACCTATTCTTATATTTATTTCCTAATGGAAGATTAATTTTATCAACCATATTTACATCTTTTTGACTAATATTATCTATTTTATCCATATTCACAATATAAGATTTATGTATTTGGACAAATCTATCATCTAACAATTTCATTATTTCTTTTAGTGACTCACGCAATTTCAAAGTCCTTTTTCCTGTATAGATATAAACATAATTTCTCATTGATTCAACATAAATAATATTATCTTTTCTAATTCTATAAGTTATTAAATGACTTTTCAATATGATCATATCTTCTTTATATTTTAATTTGCTTACATATTTTCTCAAACCGTTCTCTAAATCTTTTTGAAAATTTTGATAGCGTATATAATAATCAATACTGTATTTCTGGTAATCATATATTTCTGCTTCATTTTTTAATATAAAGAAAACAATTTCTGATTGAAAGTGATTAATATATTTAATGTCACTGATAATTTTTAAGTCAAATGTAATATTTTCTTCGTATACTTCATATATATTTACTGCTATATTCAATTCGTTAAAGCCACTTATAAGAGTATCCAATAATTGATTTTTTAACGAAGATTGTAAGAATACATTAATCATAACTTTTTACCTCAATATCTTTAAGATGTTCATACAATGATTCTTTTTTTTCTAATGCTAATAAGATCTCATATGGATCAAAGACACTTATATCTTTTGATTTTATATAATTCACTGCATTTAAAAAATTATCAACTTTGTAGTTTAACATTGAATCTATAGATATTTCATTTCCATCTTTTAAATAAATATCAAAATAAATCACATAAGCATCTTGATAAATAAATGAAGTTGAAGTTTTTCCAAAACTTATACAAATTTTATTGATCTCTTCATAATTTATAGACAAACTAGGTGATTTTGTAAAAATATAATTCCATTTTTCAAATGATGTCGTTGGTATATATATATCCATCTTTTCTATAGTAAGTTTCCAAGATGGATATATTGCAAGGGGTACTATATTATAAATAAAGTAACAGATAATAAGAATATCAATATATATGCTAATTGATTTAAATATTTGATTCACTAATCCAATAGCTAACAAATAAAACAATGCATAAATAATGACTGGAATTATCCTAAAAAACAATGACCTATTTTCTTTTTTTACTTCAAATAGATATTTCATAAACTATCTCCTCCTATTTATAATAATTATAAACCCTTAATTTTAAAAAATCATAACTTAGGGATATACACAACATTTCAGGGACAAAAACATATAAAACTAACATAATTAATCTGTACTATAGAAAATCATAACATTTTAACAATATCGAATATATCTATCATTTTTGATAACATTCATTTTTTATACACGTGTATGCCATTTGTATGCCACTTTCTAATTATCTGATTTAGATCAAATAAAAAAAGCATAATTTTTAATAATTAAGAAGCAATTAAATATCACTTCATATTCTAAGAAAATCATGCTTTTATTTTACTGTTACTTTAAGTTTAAAATTGAAATTATATTAATTATATCGCTATTTATTTCTTTGTTTCATCTGTGGGAAAAGAATCACTTCTTGAATAGATTCTTGTCCAGTTAATAACATCACAAGTCTATCAATTCCCATTCCCATACCACCTGTTGGAGGTAAACCATATTCCAAAGCTTCTACATAATCTAAATCCATTTCAACTCATAGATTATTTTTATACGCATTTTTACGTGTTTTTCCATGTTATTACATGCCCAAAAACATATAAAATCCCCTGAATTTATATATATTTATTTAATTTTGTATGCCAGAGTGTATGAAACTAGATAATTAACGTTGAATACGCGATGTTCACGCGTGCATTAATTTTTTTCTTTATATTTCGTCCCACTTCCCCTGTCAACTGCAGTGAGTTTTTCTTCATCAATTAACCTCTTTAATAATCAATATACTTGTTCTTTAGAAATATTTAATAATTATATTACCATTTTTATAAATATATTTTTTCTTCTAAATATTGTATTCTTTTAAATCTATTCCTATTTCCATTATGATTAACTCATAATTCTATCCACATTCATCATGTACAGATAATTAAATTTCAACATAAATTAATGATTCTAAAAAATTTATGATTGCTTTAAAAATATCCTCGATACTTTCATCAATCCACTTTTTATCAGATGTACGAATTCTTTTTTGATATATTTTCGTATCAAATGTCATTTTAACTCTTTTAATTATATCGTTAATATTATTTTCTCTCATTCCATCATCATAGTAAATATATGATTCTAAACATATTTGTAATTGATCAAGATTAATATGTGTCATTAGATAATACATATCATATATATCTTTATACCTTGTTGAGGCAGGTCCAAACTTTAATAATGAACGTAATTTTTCTACAAACATTTGTTCACTACTATTAATTAATAAACTTGCTCCATCTTCTGTGAATGAAATATCAAAACAATATTCTTCTTGACTTATCTCAAACTTTTTATGTACTCCCAAATCAATCTTGCTGATTAATTCATATCCTGTCATATCCATTATCTTAATAATTACTCTTTTACCTCGGTAATCTTGTTGGCTTAATTCTTCAATATTTCCAATGCGTATAAACTTTATTCCTTCAATATTATTTAATTTTTCAATAAATAAATCAATTGAGGAATCTGATAAAGAATATTTTATAAAGTCAATATCTAAATCTTGTGTTGCTCTTCGTACATTCTTAGTTTTACTACGCATTACAACTCCACCTTTAATAGTCACATTCCTACTTAATGTACTATTTGAAATACCTTTTAATAATAAATCTTGACATACTTTAGCACTTGCATTAGCCTCACTATATCCATTATTTTTTTCTTCTTCTATCAATTCTAAAAGTTCAATCATTATAAAATCTCCAATTGTAAAGTTTCTAATACCATATTTGTTTTTGGTAAAGCATATGCATATTCTTGAATAGTTTGTATATCTAATTCATTAATTATTTTTCTATAATTTAATATAATCTCTTTATAAAAATCGAATGGCAGATTGTTTTTATTTCGTATTAGTTCTATTAGCATTCTTTCCTTATTATATATTTTAATTTCTATACTATTATAATGCATTTTAATAGCTCCTAACTCTAATTCTTTGCTATTTTCGTACTTTTGTTTAACTCTTTTATCTCGAATCCTTGTGATTTCTTTAGAAGTTGCTATAAAATACAAATTTGGAATGACATCAGTTAACCCATGATAGTAAAAAGCACTATTTAATGTAAAAATAGCATTTGGATATTTCATAGAAATGACTGATAATTCTGATACATATTTTGTATTCGAATAAACACCTTTTTCAATTTTAAAAATTTGTTCATTAGCCAAAGCACACTTTAGTTTTCTATCCGTGCCAAGTAATTTAATAATCTGTGAATAAGTATATAACATATATATGCGACCTCCGTAAGTAATTAACTGTATTTTTAAATTTTTTACAACCATTTACTTACATTATACAAATTTAAAATATAAAGTCAATTATAAAATTGAAATATTATATCTATTAGTTTTTTCTTTATAAAATCATGCAATCATATTTAATTGACAAATAAAAATAACGCTCCTCTATTCAAACATATATGTTTCCAATTTATGTATGCCAGAATATATACTTCCTCTTGAGAATATTCACACACAACAAAACAACTGATAGAACACAGATAATATTTTTTATCATAATATTTCTGAATATTAAATTGTTAGATAAATTATCATCAGTTTTATCATTGAATACAACTTTTTCTTCTTGATTATTTAAAGATTCTTCTTTTTTTATCAGAATTTTGTAAACTGCATCCTGTTAATAAGAGAACTGCTAATACTAAAAGTAATTTTTTTACAATAATCATCCTTTCGTATATACATTATCAACACACAAAATTGATAAAATCTATACTTGTAATTCATAATTATAAGTTAATATATTTTATTCATGCTTTAAAATGATTTATATAAAATTAATATTGCTAATAAATTTTATCAGAAAATTTTTTATTTAGTTCATTACGTTTCTTATACATTTCCATTTTTTTATATGCTTCAAAATTGGTTTTATCTAATAATACATTTTTATCATATAATGTAGATGTTATTTCATATAATTGACATAATAACAATTGTTTTTCTATTGTTTCATTATCTTCTTGTTTATATTTATTTATTATATAATTCATATAAGCTTTTTTATTTTTATATTCTTGGAAAGAATCATCTTTTTTAAATAACTGTTTTATCATGTCAATAAAGTTTCCCAAGACTATTATGAATGAAAACAATATGACAATTAATATTAATATATTTGAAAACGATATGTTAATATCTTTTATATATTCGCTCTTTATTATAAATACTCCTATCAAAAAATATACAGACATGTAAAAGCAAAAAAATCTACTAATAAGATTCTTAATTCTATAAATATCTAACAAGCCAAAATCATCTCTATATCTATTTAATAATAAGTATATACCTTCAAATATAGTCATTATAATCAACCATAAAACAATCCATTTAGGCTCCCAAATTAAATTATAATATTCAACTAGTTCTGAATTAATCTCTATAAACTTTATTGGAATTAGAAAAAAAACTATTGTCAAAAAATTTATGAAAATAATCGCTATCTCCATATTAGTAAAACCTCTTGGTATAAAATCTTTTAATTCATTTTCGGCAACATCTAAAAATTTATCTATCATTTTTTTATCCTCCTTATTTGTAATATAATTTTATAATAATTAATTGTATTATACAATGCATGGCAGAAAACACTTCTTATTTCTGTATAAAAAATGACCTAAGTTCATTTAATGAACTCAGATCATCTTCATCTATCTCTATTATTTTGTTGTCATAAAACCTCAAAAATTTATACATAATATCTCGACTTTTATTTTTTTACGGAAAATTTATGGCATTTCTACGAAAAAAAGTAATTTTTACAGCAAAATCAATGATTTTTATCTGCTATGTGTATGATACTTATACAATGTAAAAACATTGATTATATTGCATAAATTTCAATTATGTACATGTTGTATAGCACTTATATAAGGCTATAATCATTTATTTCGTTGCTTCATTTGTGGGAAAAGAATCACTTCTTGAATAGATTCTTGTCCAGTTAATAACATCACAAGTCTATCAATACCCATTCCCATACCACCTGTTGGAGGTAATCCGTATTCCAATGCTTCTACATAGTCCAAGTCCATCTCGTTTGCTTCATCATTTCCAAGTTCCTTTTCTTTTAATTGATTTGCAAATCTCTCATATTGATCAATTGGATCATTTAATTCAGTAAATGCATTCGCATACTCATTACCACAAATAAACAATTCAAATCTTTGTGTAAAACGAGGATCATCTAAATTCTTCTTTGCAAGTGGAGAAATTTCAATAGGATGACCATATACAAAAGTAGGTTCAACAATAGTTTCTTCCACATATTCTTCAAAGAAAGCATTAATAATATGTCCATATCCAAAATGTGGTTCAATTTCAATATGTCTTTCTTCAGCTAAAGCTTTAGCTTCTTCAAAAGTCATATCACCAGCAAAATCAATACCAGTTTTTTCCTTAATCGCATCTGTCATGGAAATACGTTTAAATCCTGGCGCCAATGAAATTTTATTTCCCTTATATTCAAGATCATAAGTTCCACAAACTTCCATAGCTGCATTAGAAATAATCCCTTCAGTTAAATCCATCATCCCTTCAAGATCACTAAATGCTTTATAAACTTCGATTGTTGTAAACTCAGGATTATGTGTTCTATCCATTCCTTCATTTCTAAACAAACGCCCAATTTCATAAACCGCATCCATTCCACCAACAATCAATCTCTTTAATGATAATTCAGTTGCGATTCTTAAATAGAAATTCATATCTAAAGTATTGTGATGTGTCACAAATGGTCTAGCTGCAGCACCACCTAAAATAGGATTTAAAACAGGTGTTTCTACTTCAACATATCCTTGTTGATCAAGATAATGTTGGATAGAACGAATAATCTTAGGTCTTGCAAAAGCAATCTGACGTGATTCTTCATTCATAATTAAATCCACATATCTTCTTCTATATCTTTCTTCTACATCACTTAAACCATGATATTTTTCAGGTAAAGGACGTAAGGCTTTTGTTAAATGGATATATTTTGAAGCCTTGACAGATAATTCACCAGTATTTGTCACAAAAACAGTTCCTTCAATACCAACAATATCTCCTATATCACTCTTAATCAAAACTTCATAATCTTCTTCACCAATAACATCTTTTCTCACATAGATTTGGATTTGTCCATCTCTATCTTGAATATGCATAAAGCAGACTTTTCCTTTACGACGTTTTGTCATAATTCTACCAGCAACTTTCACTTCAATTGCCATTTCTTCTAACTCATCATGTGTTTTTCCAGCATATTCTTCTCTAATCTGTTTAGAAAAATGGGTAACATCAAATCTTTGTCCAAAAGGATCAATACCTCTTTCTCTTAAAAATTCTAATTTTTCACGTCTTACTAACTCTTGTTCGCTAAATTGTCTTTCTTCCATTGTTTTCTCTCCTTTCCATAAAAAAACTCCCATCCCTAAGGGACGAGAGTATCGTGTTACCACCCTAATTCATTGTTATATCACTACAACAACCTTTTCAACTCCTATCAGAGTCTAGCCTGTAACGCGGCACACGTTATTTTATCACTTTTTGATCCAAAATACAGCTCCTAGTCTTTATTCATTATCACTATTATCATCCATTTCCACCTTCAGGACTCTCTGTTCACAAGTCATGATAACTACTTGTCTATTCATCGCTTTTTTCTATTCGTTTTGTATTATATAAATAATCTTTCTCATTGTCAACAATTTTCAACTTTATCAAATACAGATTTATCGCCACTGTGAAGATATTCACGATAAATTTCTAATATTGTTACTAATTCTTCATATGTTGTGATTCTTGATAAACGATTTTTAATAATACTTGCTGACTTTAATCCTTTGATATACCAAGGAGCATGTCCACGCATTTGCCTTATAGCATTTTTTTCACCCTCCACGCAAATCAATCTTTGAGCATGTTTCAAGCATTGATCTATCTTGTCATCTGCTGATGGTTCATCTAAAAGAATCCCTTTTTCAACATATGCTACCATCTGTTGAATAACCCAAGGATTGCCCAACGCAGCTCGTCCAATCATCACCGCATCACAGTCTGTTTCTTCTAGCATTCTTTTTGCATCTTCTGCAGTTTTCACATCACCATTTCCAATCACTGGAATAGAAACTGCTTCTTTGACTTGTCTAATATAATCCCAATTGGCATGCCCTTCATACATCTGTGAACGTGTTCTGCCATGCACAGCAATAGCACTGGCTCCTGCTTTTTCAATTAATTTTGAGATTTCTACACAATTGATTGAATCAAAATCATAACCAATTCTCATTTTTACAGTTACAGGTTTGCTCACAGCCTCAACAATGTTTTTAACAATATCATAAACCAAATCAGGATACTGTAATAAATAACTTCCTGCATGTGCTTTTAAAACTTTATGAACAGGACACCCCATGTTAATATCAATAATATCACAATTAGAATTCTCATCAACAAAACGAGCAGCCGTCACCATCGACTCCACATCACCACCAAAGATTTGAATACTCATAGGATGCTCATTTTCATCAACATTTAACATTTCTCTTGTTTTTTGATTACCATAACAAAGCGCTTTGTCACTGACCATTTCACTGACAACCAGCCCAGCACCAAACTCCTTAATAATCTTTCTAAATGCCACATTTGTAATTCCCGCCATAGGTGCCATAATTATTCTATTTTCAATTTCAACATTTCCTATTTTCATAATTTTCACCATTACACAATATACCATAATTTTTTGATAAAACAAAGATAAATAAATGATATATTTTATATGTCAGGAGGTGATAGTTTCATTCCATAAAAATATAATCATATTTATTCATTATATACAATATTATTTTCTCTTCTCATCGTAATGTTATGCATTGAAATGAAGGATTTCTCCCAGTCCTTCATTTTTTTATGATTTCATGTATAAAAAAAAGTAAACAGTCAAATATATATATAGATAACTTACACTTTCCCCTCTATTTTTCCTCCCCATTAAAATAGATGTAAGTTATCTATAATTCCTAATATTGGTAACCCCAAAAAAGTAGGCATCTCCCCATCCATGCCTACTTTTTATTTTTAACATTTGCTATTCATAATAACAAAATCAAAAAGAATTTCTCATTTTATATAATCCTATACAACTAATCAACTATCATAAATATAAAAAGATTATTGACAATTTAGAAATTCTTTAGATTTCTTTACATATATCTTTCATAAAGATTTGATACACTTGCTTTGAGGTGATGAAATTGTTAGAAATCAGACATTTATCAAAAATATATCAATCTAAAAATGTCATTGTGAAGGCATTAGATGATATTCATCTTAAAATACAAGACAAGGGTATGGTCTTTATTTTAGGAAAAAGCGGGAGTGGAAAATCAACACTTTTAAATGTTCTAGGCGGATTAGATCAATTTGATGAAGGTGAAATCATTATCTGTGGGAAATCTAGTAAAGACTTTAAACAAAGTGATTTTGATTCTTATCGTAATACCTTTATTGGATTTATTTTTCAAGAATATAATGTTATGGATAATTTTACAGTTAAAGAAAACATTGCTTTAGCTTTAGAACTTCAAGGAAAAAAAGCCGATCAGAAAAGTATACAGTATATTTTACAAAAGGTTGATCTCGCACAATTGGGTGATCGTAAACCTAATGAATTATCTGGTGGACAACTGCAAAGAGTTGCTATTGCAAGAGCTTTAATCAAAAATCCTGAAATCATTATGGCTGATGAACCAACAGGTGCATTAGATAGTCGCACAGGACAGCAAGTTTTTGACACATTAAAGAAATTGTCAAAAGACAAGCTTGTCCTCATTGTCTCACATGACAAAGAATTTGCTAAAAATTATGCTGATCGTATTATTGAATTAGCTGACGGAAAAATTATCAGTGATACAAGTAAAGAACATATTGCTCCTAAGCAATTGAATGAAGGCATTTCTTTTCTAAAAGATGAATTTATGAATATTCACGATACTTCTCAATTATCTGATGAAGATATCCAAAAGATTGTTGAAGAATTGAAAAAGCATCAGGGCGAAACTATCATTTCTTTTAATCAAAATACAAATCAAGAAATTAAAAAAGCCAATCATATTGATGAACAAGGACGTTTAGAAGTTTTTCAATCAACACAAGATCACCATTTAAATATTAAAGATTATACAAATAATACAATCTCTTTTATAAAATCTAAACTTCCTTTTCATAGTTCCATGAAAATTGCTCTATCAAACTTAAAATTAAAACCATTCAGACTCTTTATAACGATTATGTTGTCAGTTATTTCCTTCTCATTATTTGGTCTAACAAATACGTTATCACAATATGATAAAGAAATTGTGACCTTTCGTTCTATGAAAGATAGCCACATTAACTATATTTCAATTGGAAAAACAGTTAAAGTGGGAGATGATCAATATGCATATGATGAAAATAGTCAGCTTTATAAAAGTGACTATCAGCTACTTCAACAAAAATATCCTGATCTCCATTTTATCAATACGTTTTCAGGTAAAAATTTAGGATCAAATTTTGATTGTTCACAATATATTGAAAGAGCCGATAAATTTTCAGAATCAAAAGAATTATACCAATCAAGTCTATCTGCTTTAGGGCAAATCAATCAACAAATAATTAATGAGAATCATTTTACTTTGATAGGACAGCTTCCACAAAATGACCATGAAATCGTGATAACAGAATTTTTTGCTGAAACATTTAAAAATTTTGGGTATCAAACAGAGAATGATGAAGGAAAAATGCAAACTTATTCCATTAACTCTACTAAAGACTTCATTGGAAAAACTTTAACACTCACAATTAATGCAAAAAAAATTGATTTTACAGTCTGTGGTATTCTTGATACACATATTGATTTTTCAAGATACGAGCCATTAAAGGATGAACATAATGATAGCTTTTCACAATATTATCTCTATTCTGAATTGACATCACTTATCTTAAATAGTTATCATTCTATGGGATACGTCAATGATTCACGTTTAGAAGAAAGTATCAATAACTATCACGTTTATTCAGCAACATCTCATGGTCACTATATGGAGTTATCTGTGAATAATGAATTTTATTATCAAATAGATTATTTTTATAATGAAAAAGATATTAACAAAAGTCAACTCGTTGATTTCAACAATGATGGCGATATTTATCTCAATTATCATACTATCAAAGATATTCCTATTAGCCAAAATATGACCTTTTATGATTATATAAATCAAAATTTGATTAATCCTACCAACGAAAAAGAAATGAGAAGGATGATTGTTGAAGCTGTCAAAAAATATCAAAAGGAAATAATGAATTCAAAACTTATTTTAAATCTTTATACCTTTGAAGGTGATACAGATATAATCGACAAAATTGCTGGTGTTTATATAGGGAATATCAATAATGAAGAACATGAATTCGTTTTAAAAGAAGAAGTTATTCAACAATGCAACTTTCAACCAGAAGGATATGCTCATGCTATTATTGCCCCAATGTGTGATGATACAATCTTAAAAGATATCATTGCCTATACTTATGATGATGGTATAGACAACACAAACTATACTCTCAACAATCAAGTCATTCCAATGTTAGTAAGTGTAAATTCTATCGTCTATGTTTTAAAGAATGTTTTCTTCTATGTAGGTGTTGGTTTTGCCATTTTTGCTTCTGTGATGTTCTGTAATTTTATTGCAACAAGCATTGCAAATAAAAAACGTGAAATAGGTATTTTAAGAGCTGTTGGTGCTCGTGGATTAGATGCCCTTAAAATATTCTTAAATGAAAGTTTAATGATTGCATTGATTAACTGGGTTCTTGCGACTATTGCTTGTTTGATTGCGACAAATCTTATTAATCAATATATTCGCCAGGAATTTGGTGTACTCGTAACTATTCTTAACTTTGGACTTTTACAAATTGTTTTATTATTTGTGATTTCAGTTGCTGTTGCATGTATCGCTTCAGCTTTACCCGTTTATCGTATTTCACAAAAAAAGCCAATTGACGCAATTAAAGATAGAAAGTAAAAACAACGGGATATCCCGTTGTTTTACATTTCATCTAATAATTGTTGAAGTTCTGTTTCATCAAAAGTATATTTTTCATTACAAAATTGACATCTCATTTCACAACCATGATCTTCATGAATCATTGCTTGAAGTTCATCTTGACCTACCGTCATTAATGCAGTACGCATTTTTTCTTTTGAACAATCACATTCAAAGAATAAATCTTGTGAATCTAAAATTTCTACATCATCAAAAATCATTTGTAAGACTTCTTCTGGCGTTTTTCCTTCACGAATCAAAGAAGAAATAGGTGGAAAATCTTTCATTTTATTTTCAATATAAACAATATCATCTTCTGTTGCTTCAGGTAACAATTGAATAATAAAACCCCCACTAGACAGAATCTCATTTGTATCATTGACTAATACACCAACTGAAACAACAGAAGGAATTTGTTCAGACACCATAAAATAATAAGAAAAATCTTCGCCAATTTCCCCTGTTTGAAGTGGAACTGTTCCTACAAACGGCTCTTTTAATCCCATATCTTTAATGACTTGAAGAGTTCCTTCATGTCCCACTGCTACACCAACAGCCAATTTCCCTGTTTGATTATAAGTATAATGCACTTCAGGATTAGCTACAAATGCTTTAATTTTCCCATCACTATGAGTAGATGCAATCATTGTTCCAATAGGGCCTCCACCATTAATTGTAACAGTCATTTTCTCTTTGTTTTTATTCATAGCTCCCATCATCAGTGTTGCTGACATCATGCGTCCTAAAGCAGCCGATGCAGTTGGCCATAACTGATGTTTTTGTCTCGCTTCCTCTAATAAATCTGTTGTTTGACAAGCGAAAACACGACAATTTTTTGATTCTACAATACCTCTTACTAAATAGTCTGACATTTTTTAACCTCCAAATGCAAAATAGCTAATCATTGGTAATAACATACTTAAAACCAAAATAATCACTAATATTTTACTGATTGTCCCTCGTTTCATTTTGTCTCCTTCACAAAAATAAGCGCCAAGCGCTTATTTCATTTCATCTAATAAATCATCATCTAAATCGACTGGCTTTGGTGGTTTTGGTGCATCAGGAAAAACAATATCTTTTGGACTTTCAATTTTTCCATCATGCATTTCCATCATTTCACCAGTATTGTAAAGTGATTCAATTTGTTCATTGTTTAAAGTTTCATTTTCTAACAATGCTTTTGCAATAATTTCCAATTTCTCCTTTTGAGCAACAATAATCTCACGACATTGATTATAACATTCATCAATAATCTTACGAACCTGTTGATCAATCTCAAAAGCAATTTGCCCAGAGTGTGTATTACTTGTTGAAGAATAATCTCTTCCTAAGAAAACAGCATCTTGACCTGAGGCATATTTAATTGGACCTAAATCAGACATTCCTAATTCAGTTACCATTAATCTTGCAATACGTGTTGCTTGTTCAATGTCATTGTGAGCACCTGAAGTCACATCACCAAAAAACACTTCTTCAGCTACACGTCCACCCATAAATCCAGTGATGCTTGCCATTAACTGAGATTTTGTTTGAAAGTATGTTTCTTCTTTTGGTGTCATCAAGTTATATCCACCTGCTTGTCCACGTGGAATAATTGTCACCTTTTGTACTTTATTAGCATCCTCCAAAGTTAAACCAATAATCGCATGTCCAGCTTCATGATAAGCCACCAAACGTCTTTCTTTTTCGGTATAATTACGCGATTTCTTGGCTGGTCCACCAATAACACGGTCGATTGCCTCATCAACATCATCTAAAGTAATCAGCTGATGCCCTTGACGGACTGCCAACAAAGCAGATTCATTTAAAACATTAGCCAATTCGGCCCCAGAGAATCCAGGTGTACGTTGGGCAATATTTTCAAAATTGACATCTGGTGCAAATCTCTTATTTCTAGCATGAACACGTAAAATCTCAGCTCTTGCTTTTTTATCTGGGTTGGCTACTTGAATTTGTCTGTCAAAACGTCCTGGACGAAGCAAAGCGGGATCCAATACGTCAGCACGGTTCGTGGCAGCGAGAATAATAATTCCTTCATTTCCACTAAACCCATCCATTTCAACAAGCAACTGATTTAAGGTTTGTTCACGCTCATCGTGTCCACCACCAACACCAGTTCCTCTTTGTCTACCAACAGCATCAATTTCATCGATAAAGATAATACATGGTGCATTTTGTTTAGCTTTCTTGAACATATCACGTACACGTCCAGCACCAACACCAACAAACATTTCAACAAATTCAGAACCTGAAATTGAATAGAATGGAACATTAGCTTCTCCAGCAACTGCTCTTGCGAGTAATGTTTTACCAGTACCTGGAGGTCCAACTAATAAAACACCTCTTGGAATTTTAGCACCCATGTTCACGAATTTCTTAGGACTTTTCAAGAATTCAACCAATTCTGTCAATTCCTCTTTTTCTTCATCTGCTCCAGCAACATCTGTAAATCTTGTCTTACTATCCTTTTCTAATTTAGCACGAGAATTTCCAAAATCAAAGGCTTTGGCATTGGCTCCACCGCCACCTCCAATACTTCTCATCACAAACACCATGACACCAATTAAAAGGATATATGGTAAGATACCTAAAATAATATCCATCAGCATATGCTCACTCTTTGCATCTAAGACTGTTACTGAAATATTCTTATCAGTCAATAGTTGCATTAAAGAATTAATTTCTTCGTCAGTATCTGGTACATTTGTTTTAAAAGTGTGTGTCACTTCTTTTCCGTTCTCAGTTGTTTTATACTGCCCTTCTACAGTCGCAACATATGTTCCTGGCATAACTGTCATTTTCTCAATCTTTTCTTCATTCACAACCTTAACAAATTCAGTGTAACTCAATTGCGATGATTTTCCTGAATTCATTAAAGGAATCAAAGATGATAAAAGAATAATGACAGCCACCCAAGGCAATATTGCCTTTAATAAACTCTTATTCTTATCGTTCATAAATTCTCCTTTATTATTGATAACATTCTTCTTTTAAGATACCCACATATGGTAAGTTTCTATACTTTTCATTGAAATCCAATCCAAATCCTACAACAAAAGCATTAGGAATCTCATAACCAACATATTTTGCTTCAATTGGATATGTTCTCCCTTCTTTTTTATCCAACATGGCAACAATCTCTACTGATGCCGCACCACGTTCTGTCAACATTGATCTGACAGTTGTTAATGTTTTACCAGTATCTAAAATATCTTCAACCAATAAAATATGTTTTCCTTTCACATCTTGGTCTAAATCTTTCTTAATTGTAATAGTACGAGATTCAATGCCCTCATAACTGCTGACATCCATATAATCAAAAGTAACATCAAGATTCACATATTTTGAAAGCTCAGCCAAGAAAGGAACTGATCCTTTTAATAACCCAACCAAGACCAAGTCCTTATCATGATAATCATTCATGATTTTCTTCCCTAACTCTTTACATTTTTGAGTAATTTCTTCTTGTGTATACAAGATTTCTTTGACATCCTTATGCATTCTATTCACTCCTTGTATAATAGTCACCCTATTTTATCACAAATAGATTAGGATTTGTAGTCAAATAGTCAATGTTTTTTGCAATATGTGGGACTAAAATAATCGTTTCATCTTTATTTAAAAGAACAGGCCATGTTTTTCTTTCCAACATTGGTATTTTTGCATTCATAAACAATCGTGATAATTTCTTTGTACCCGATGAAGTCTTTATACGATCTCCTGTTTTCATTGTCCGAATGGTAATTGGATAATCCTCCTTACACAAATAAACACCTTCATTGATATGACCTTCTTCTTTCAATGAAAAATAATCACAAACAAAAGGCTTATATTCTTCAAAGCAATAATAATATCCCTTATTTTGACTTTTTGTGATATATACATTATCGTATTCTTTTATGAACAGATAATTAACTGGTAAATTCATTTGTATATTTGGTTTTAGACTGTTCATTTGATGTTTTATTTCTCTAATCAAAGCCTGTGAAATTCTTTGAGACTCTAAAATATCATTTAAAACAAGATATAAGAAAATATCAATCACATCATCAGGTATTTCTTTCCATTGAATACTATGATGTTGCTTATAGTATTGATAATAGGGTTGCACTTTAAACTCTAAAGCCTTGATTCTTTCATTATGTTCTTTCGCTTTTTTGATCATATTCTCTTTTTGTTGAAGTGTGTAATGTTTTAATACTATGTTACGAACTTGATCTCTTTTAAAGTCTGTTTCAAAGTTTGTATAATCATCATGGTAAGGAATCTTCAATTCATGACAAGCCTTTAAAATATCAGACTTGTACATTGTCATCAATGGTCTTAAAACTGTCATTTCCATGACTGTATTAACTTCTTTCATTCCCAAATAATAAACAGTTTCATGTTTTTCTAATTGCATATAGATTGTTTCTAAATGATCATCTAAATGATGAGCCAATAAAACACCACCACAATGATTTCTTTGATAAATTTCCTGATAAAAATGATATCTCAATTGTCTTGCTTGATCCTGAAAATTACCTTCATGATAATCACTTTCTTGACATTCTTTATAATAAAAAGGAATATGACGCTGAGCACAATAATCTCTTACTAACTCATAATCAACATCACTATCATAACGCCAATGATAATTCACATGAGCCACATATAATTGGTATCCTTCCCGATACAACATTTCTAACAAATACATAGAATCACAGCCACCAGATACTCCAATAACATATGCAGTATCCTTTCTTAGTAATTGTTTATTCATATTCATCACTTCCGATTCCCTATTATAACAAATCCAAAACAAAAATCCCAATATTTTGGGATTATTGTTTACAAAGTTTTAAAACAATTAATGTCATATCATCATTAATATCTTCTTGATTCGCTAATGTTGTTAAAAGATGAGCAATTTCTTTGGGATGATCTTCATCAATCAGAAACTTATGTTCCTCTAAAAATTCCTCAAAATGATTTGTAAAGCCATCTGAAACAATAAACACAATATCATCATCAAACAATTGCATCGTCTCTTTCATTGTTTCTAAAGGAGAAACAATCCCCATAGGAAGTGACTGAGACTTCACTGTAATAATTTCATGATCTCGCAGAATATATGTTGGACAAGCTCCATATTTCACCAAGACTGCTTTTCCTAAAACCAAATTAATTTGAATCATATCCAACGTTGTAAACATATCATTGCGATTCTTAATCTTTAATAAAGCGTTCACTGATTGAACTGTATCTTTCAAAGAAATTCCATTTAAAATCAACTGCTTAATCACATCTAATGTCAAAGTCGAATCATCACTTGCTTTCTGACCTTGCCCCATACCATCGCTCAATGCAAAATATTGATACTCATTCATAGAAAACATCGTATAACTATCTCCACATGCCATTGGATCCTTTGCGCATTGAGACACGCCATATTGCACATAAAAACGTGTATGATGTTTTAAAACAAGATATGTATAACCTAATTGATGCATTGGTGTTTTGAGTACCTCAATATCTAAAGTTTCATTTAAGTATGTTTCTAAAATTGGAATAAATTCATTTTCAATCTCATCCTTAGTTATTTCATAAAGACCTATTTCTATATAATAAACTGATTGAGATTCATAATACTTCTTTAAATGAGCAATTTGAAAATGATAGCCTTGCATATGTTCTAAAATATGATTTTCTTCAATATGCCCTATCTTTAATTGTGCTGAAAATTGATTAAAAACATCATTTAATAAAGAAAACTGATGATACAAGTCTTTCTTCATTGTTTGATATTCTTGTTGCACACGATACACTTTACGATAATCTTTTTGATATTCATGGATACTCTCCAAGTATTGTCTTGGTTTTAAACAATAACTATATATAAAATCTTCATCTTCTTCATTATACTGTTCTTTTAATCCTTTATTCATCAATTTCACTAAACGATTTGGTCCATATCTTTGACTAAAACATGTTTCTTGACTTGAACAGTTTTGACAAATATCTTCATAAATATAGCCAATATATTCTAATGAATGATTATGTGCAGGTGTCTCATTAAAAAGTGATGTCATTTGTTCAAAAAGATGACAAAACGAATCGACCTGTTGACTTAATTGTTGTTTCATCGTTATTTCGTGAAACGAAGATGACAATAAAGGTTGAATGGTTTTCATTGGAATACATAAGAAAATCAAACCACTCACAACAATAATCACTGCATGATATTCATAAGAAAATTCCAAAAAGAAGGGCAGAATCATATGTGATAAAAAATATAGACAAACAATGGTCCACTTGCTATGACATGTGATCATATAAAAGAAAAAAAGAGGAATTAAAAAAGCAAGAATATCATCTTTATAACGAATATCCATCAACAACATCAACATTGAAGCATAAAATAAACCTGGTAATAGATCATCTAAACATTCATGAGCAATCATAATTAAAATAAAAACTCTCACAATTGTCATGGTAATTGTTTGTGAATATGGCAATAAGCTCATCATACAAATTAACACAACAACAGATAAAGATTTGACTCTCTCATGGGTCAATAGTTCCGCTTCTCCATGAATAAATAAAGGAGCCAAGTAAGAGAAAATAACAATATTAAAATATGTTAAGATTGTAAGTAACAGGGTAGATAATAGATCTATTTGAATATAAGCATAATAAACTCCTGCAATCAATGTTAATAGATAAGGAACATATCTTGATTTCATAGATTGAAACAAAATACAAAACTCTAATAATAAATAAGATCCTACACATATGAAAAAAACAATATATGGTGTCTGTAGAAAAATAATGCTCCCCAATAATCCTACTACAAAACTTAAAAGGGCTTGATACCCACATAAAAAACATAGATAAAAAAGGGGCATCATAAACAATAAAGATGTTTGATCGATTTGAACAATCGATAATAAAAAAGATATCAATGCTATGTAAAAAACAAACTGTATTTTTATTCTTTTGGTACGACTTGGATTTATAATCAGCTCCATAATTTCACCTCTCACAAGCATTATAAACACTTGAAGATAAATTATTTGTCATATTAGTGCTATAAAAACAATAAAATATAAGAATACTTTCGGCCTCTTCTTTTATTATGAACTCTTTGTTTTTTAAATGACATAAATCATCATTTTAAAAACAAAACCTATTAAAATTTTAGTTTCCTATAATTTTATTGTATAATTACAGTTGATTTGCACTTTATTTAAAAATATCATTCATTTGTTTAAGATGAAAGTTATCTCTTTTTTGGATGTGCTATAAAATCTTCATTTGACATTATTATAAATAGATATTCAGGATCAACAAAAGAATCAATATTATTGATCTTGCTGTGTCTATAATACTGAATGTTTGGCTCACATCTGCTCCTTTTATTGAATACACAAAAGATCAAGAGTTATTGTCTCACTTCTTATCACATATTTTCAATAAACATGAAAAACCTCTTGATAAACTCAAGGAAACCAAACTCATAAAATAATCTGGGAAAGAAAATACAGAATAAAAGAGGTTCAATTTGAACCTCTTGATGTGATGAAATTATTTAAATTCTCATCTTGTCTTATTCATAATAAAAGTAAAACAAAACACCAGTTTCAGTATTTTTAACACCATAATCAAAATGATGCAAATCTAAAATAGATTTACAGATAGCCAAACCTAAACCAGTTCCTACACCACTACGTGATTTATCAACTTTATGAAAAGTCAACCATATCTTTTCTAATTCGTCTTCAGGAATAGCTGAAGCTTCATTTTCTATTTCAAAACCTTTTTGATTTAAAGTAACTCTAATTGTTTTACCTTCATCTGTATATCTAATTGCATTCGTAATGAAATTTTGGATCACCATTTCCATCTTAAATTTATCAGCTATAACAGGTGAAGAATCTAATTGTGTGACCAATTGAATATTCTTCTTTTCAATCAGATACATCAATGAATCCATACACTCATCAACAATATCTAACATATCTATTTCTTCTAATGATAAACTAATATTTTGTGATTCAAGCTTTGATAAATCAAGCATTGCTAAAACAAGTTCATTGATTTTCTTTGTTTCACTTTGAATAATATCAATATATTCATTTCTTTTCTGTTCATCTTTCTCTAATTCAACAAGTTCACTAAAACCATTAATAATACCTAAAGGAGTCTTAATTTCATGTGTAAAATTAGAAACAAAATCTTTTCTTAGAATTTCTAATTTTTGAACTCTTTCTATCTCCTGATGTAAATTATTAATTGTCTTTTCCAATTCTTTACTCATCTTATCTATACTTCTAGCTAAATCACCCAATTCATCATGCCTTGTCATGTCAATAGGATAATCAAATTCTTTTCTGGAAATATGTTTAGCTGTTTGTTCAATACGACGAATAGGCTTAATAATCATATAAGCAATCAATATACAAATACAAATAATTAAGGTAAAGGCTAGAATATATGTAGAAGAATTATCATGCATATATTGTTGAAATGATTTTAAGATAAGATGATCATATTCTTGTGTAACAAAAATATATCCCGTTGTAATTTGATCTAATATGTCTTGTTCTTCTAATAAATCATTGTCATCTGTCAACAAAGTCCAATCCTTCAGTCGCATCATGACTGTTGAATAATACTTTCCTTTATATTCATAAGGTGGTATGAGATAATAATCAGCATAATTATATTCCGAAGATTTAAATTCTTTAGCACTGGCTTTAAAAGTGACAAAATGTTTTTCAATTTTCTCTTGAAGACTATTCATCGTATCTCGGTAATCCCAAAGTAAAATGGGTGATTTTTGAAGTTCTTCATTACTCCAATAAGATGATTCTATAATGTTTTCAACAATATTTGTATTAAAAATAATTTCAAAATCTTGCCCTGAATAAGAACTCACATATCCTTCTAATTCGATATTCCCCTCTATATTTTCATCATCATAAATCTTTTTCCCATTAATTTCAAATGATTGAATACCTTTTAATCCATATAAATCAGCATATCCTTCAACATCATTATCAGAAGCAATGATGACCTTAACAATATTTTTATCATCTTGATTATCTATCAAATAGCCTTTTAAATATCCTAATTGTCGCTGGTTAAAACATGATAAATCTAAATAGGCGGGCCAAGGCTGTTCTTCATTTTCACTATTGACAATCATACAAAGAGTTGGCAATCCAACGCCTTCTCTCGACATATCCAATATTTTTCCGTGACTATCAACCAAACATTTAACCTTTGTATCATTTCCTGACAAAGCGTTACTATACAGCTTTAAGAAGCGTTCAGATGATAAGTCTACCTTTCCAATAGCAATTGTTTCCATATAAGATTTAGAAAACTTATCAAGACTACGAATCGTTGCATCAGCATCAGTTTCTAAATTATTCTTAATATAGCGATCAATACCCAAACGTATTTCATTTCCTAAAACAATCGCAAAAGCAATAAAAACCAGACCACTAATCTTAATAATCAAACTAAAGTTCCATTTTTTCATGATTATTTTCCTTTAGAATCAAACATATAGCCAATTTTGACAATTGTTTGAATATACGAAGAAGCTCCAAGTAACTTCTTTCTCAACTTTTTGACATATGTATCTACAATTCGCTGATCTCCATAATAGTCATATCCCCAAATATGATCCAATAATTGATCCCTTGATAATATCTTTCGCTTATTTTCGATAAAATAAATTAACATTGAATATTCTTTATGTGATAAGGCAACCTTTTGTTCATCGATAAAAACTTCATGTGTATCTTCATCAATATGAATCATACCCTCATCTAAAGAATGATTCATTTGCTTCAATCTTTTTAATAACGCAGAACACTTGGCATACAATAAAGAAGGTGTAAATGGCTTAGAAATAAAATCATCTGCCCCCAATTCATATCCCTTTAACTTATTTTCATCTTCACTTAAGGCACTAATAAACAAAATAGGAATATTACTCTTTTGACGTATCAATTTGCAAACTTCGTATCCATCAATACCTGGCATCATAATATCTAACAACACCAAATCAAAGCTCTCATCTAACAACGCCAAAGCTTCATAGCCATCTGAAGCTTCAACCACATGAGCCCCCTGCTTACTAAAATATTCAACAATAAATAATCGTATGAGTTTTTCGTCTTCCACCAATAAAACTTTCATAGCCACACCTCATTTCCTCTTCATTATAATATAAAAATGTGAAAATATTATGAAACATCGAAAAAGAAAAGTGATTTTCCCCAAATCACTTTAACTTCTTGATATATCCTTCATCATCATAATAATAAGATTCATCAAACTTCATAAAATGAAGTCTTTTTAAAAGTTTCTTAGAACGAATATTATCATTATAAACATAGCATACAACCTTTTTAAAATGATATTCATTTTTCATATAATCACAAAAAGCACTCACAACCTCTGTCGCATAACCATGTAACCAATAATCACTATCTAAAGTATAACCTAATGCAAAAACTTTTCTTGTCACAACTTCAACAAATAAATCACCAATCATTATATGATTATCTTTTAAAACAATCGCTAAATGATAATTATCCTTTGGTTGGTTCCAAGATGTCATTTGCATGCATTGATTAATTCGTTTTTGAGCATCTTGAAGACTGTAGGAATTCCAAGATTGATATCTCGCAACTTCTTCTTTACTACGATATTCACTCATTCTCTTGGCATCTTCTAACTGTAAATGTCTTACATAAAGTCTTTCTGTTTCTAATAACATAAGCTTCCCTTATTTCAAATGATAGTATATAAATAACATGCGATCCTTTCCATTCATATCCTTTATGATTTCATAAGGAATATTCGGAAAATAATGTTCAACAGCTTCCTCCATTAATTGACGCTGATCAAAACCCATTTCAAAAGCAAGTAATGCACGCTCTTTGATAACCTCTTTGACTTGAGAAAAAATCTTGCGATAAAAATACAAACCATCATGACCACCAAACAAAGCAACATGTGGTTCATTATCTTTCACAACACTTTCAATTTCTTGATGAACAGGAATATAAGGTGGATTAGAGACAAAGATATCAACTTTAATGCCTCTTTTCATCAGTGGTTCTAACATATCACCTTGATAGAACTTTATATCAGCACCTAATTCTTTCGCATTTAATCTCGCAACTTCTAAAGCTTCTTCACTAATATCTGTTGCAATCACATTTAATTTACTCTCTTCTAAAGCCAATGAAATTGCGATCGCTCCTGAACCTGTTCCCACATCACATAATTGAATAGACTGGTCATCTTCAAAATAATCATCTATTTTATAAAGAATATTTTCTACCAGTTCTTCTGTTTCATAACGAGGAATCAAAACTTTTTCATTCACAATAAAGTCTCTTGAAAAGAAGGTTTCTTTTCCTTTGATATATTGGATAGGCTCCCCATCCATATATCTTTTCATACCTGCTTGAAAAGCTTCCAACACATCCTCATCAACTTCTTCATCCATCATCAAATACAACTGATGAGGTTCTTTATTCGCAAGGTGATAGAATAGCACTTTCGCAACATGACAATCCTTATCTTTGTCATCAAGCATTGCTTCACTTTGGCGAATTAATTCCCTTACTGTCATTATTCTTGTTCTCCTGCCAGTTTTAATCTTTGATCTTCATTAATCAAAGCTTCAATAATATCTTCTAACTTTCCTTCCATAATTCGATCTAACTGTTGAATTGTTAAACCAATACGATGATCAGTCACACGATTTTGTGGATAGTTATAGGTTCTGATTTTTTCAGCTCTATCACCACTTCCAATCTTGCTGCGTCTTTCACTGCCTAAAGCTTCTTCTTGTTCACGAAGTTTCATTTCATAAAGTTTTGTACGCATAGCACGCATGGCTTTATCTTTATTGTCATGTTGGCTACGTCCGTCTTGTGATGTTGTCACTGTCCCAGTTGGAATATGTGTAATACGAACTGCTGAATCAGTCTTATTAATATGCTGACCTCCTGCTCCTGATGCACGATAAGTATCAATTCTTAAATCACCTGGATTAATTTCAATATCAACTTCTTCAGCTTCAGGCATGACTAGCACTGTTGCTGTGGAAGTATGAACACGTCCTTGTGTTTCTGTCTTAGGCACACGTTGAACACGATGTGATCCGGATTCAAATTTCAACTTTGAATATACTCCTTCACCTTTCACCATAAATGAGATTAATGAATATCCCCCTGCTTCACTATCTTGTGCTTCCATGATTTCAATTTTCCAGCCTTGTGCTTCAGCATATTTCACATACATTCTATATAAGTCACCAGCAAAGATATTCCCTTCATCTCCACCGGCAGCACCACGAATTTCTACAATAACATTTTTATTATCATTTGGATCCTTTGGAATTAATTCTAAATGAAGTTTTTCTTCAATCAGAGGTTTCTTTTCTTCCAATTCACTTAATTCCAATTCAGCCATTTCTCTAATTTCAAGATCATTTTCTTTCAACAATTCCTTAGCTTCCTCAATTCCACTTAAAATAGCTTTATACTCTTCATACAAGCGATAAGCTGATTCAAGCATCGCTTGTTCTTTTGAAGCTTCTGTCATTTTTTGAATATCATTAGCAATACTTGGATCCATAAGTATTTCATTCAATTCTTCATATCTTCTTGCGATTGTTTCCAATCTTTCTATCATATTATTCATACTTTAACCTCCAAACCGTTTCCATTATAATATAAAATGAAAAAAAAAGAAACTCCCAATACAAATTAAAAAAGAAAGCTTTTTACAATATATTTTCTTTTATTTCCAGATATCTTTTATTTGACATGATTTCCTTGATTTTTTATACTAACTTATAGTGGAGGTGTAAACATGATAAAGGCTATTATATTTGACATGGACGGTTTAATGATTGATAGTGAAAGAGCAACTTATCAATGTTATGTTGAGGTTCTCAAAAAGATGAATCTTACTATGTCAGAAGATTTTTATAAAAAACTTTTAGGCAAGACTTTAAAAACTGTATATGAAATTGTATATGAAGAATATGGCGATGATTTTCCTATGAATGATGTTTTAGCTCAAGTACATACATTACTAGCTGATTCCTTTGAAAATCATGGTATTCCCAAGAAACAAGGTCTCATTCCATTATTAACCTATTTAAAAAATAGCAACTATTTAACAATTGTCGCAACTTCTAGTACAAGAAAGCGTGTTGACCATATTTTGGCATTAGCTGATCTTGAACAATTTTTTGATAATTCTATTTGTGGAGATGAAGTGACACATGGGAAACCTCATCCTGAGGTATTCCTGAAGGCTTGCGAGAAGCTCAATATCAACCCAGAAGATGCATTAGTTTTAGAGGATAGTGAAGCAGGTATTCAAGCAGCATATCGTGCTCATATTCCTGTGATTTGTATTCCTGATATGAAATATCCAGAACACGATATTGAAAAACTTGCTACAAAAATCTTGTCTTCATTAGATGAAGTTATTGACTATTTAAAGGAGGAAAAGAAGTCATGATAAAAGCAGTTATCTTTGATATGGATGGTTTAATGATTGATAGTGAAAATATTTCTTTTATGTGTTACCAAAAAATCTTAGACAAGTACCACTTAACACTATCTCGAGATTTATATATGTCTTTTTTAGGAAAGACAATTGAGAATGCTTTTCTTATTATTGAAGAAAACTTTGGACTTAAGCTTTCTATCGAAGATTCTCTACAGGAATTTAAAGGGATTATGGAAGAAATTGTTGAACAACAAGGTGTTTCCCTTAAGAAGGGATTGATTGATCTTTTGAAGTATCTCAAAGATAACCACTATCAAACAATTATTGCGACATCTAGTGGACGACCAAGAGTTCATCAACTTTTACAAGATACACATGTGCTTAACTACTTTGATGACATTGTATGTGGTGATGAAGTTAAAAAAGGAAAACCAAACCCTGATATTTTTATAAAAGCTTGTGAAAAGCTTGGCGTTTCTCCTAATGAAACTTTGGTTCTTGAAGACAGTGAAGCAGGTATCCAAGCTGCCTACTCCGCCCAAATTCCTGTCATTTGTATTCCAGATATGAAGTATCCTGATCCCCAATATCAATCAATGACAACACAAATTCTTGAATCCTTGGATCTCGTTATTCCATATTTAAAAAAAATCAAACAAATATAAAAGATTTTCTTTACCATTTCTTTTAGAGTATATGTAGGAGGAAGTTTTATGCGACAATTTAAAAAAGGATGTATTGTCTTAGTTGGTTTATGTATTTTTGCTTTCATTTCAATAGCGATTATTAATATTTATATGTGTCAATCTACCAAAGATCAATTTTCACAAGATTTACAAGAAGCTGATTGTATTTTGATATTAGGTGCAGGTATCCGTCAGGATAATACTCCAACACCAATGTTAAATGATCGTTTAGAGGAGGGTATTACATTATATCATCAAGGAAAAGCTCCCAAGATCATTATGAGTGGCGATCATGGACGAAATGACTACGATGAAGTCAATGTCATGAAGAACTTTGCTATTGAAAAAGGTGTGCCTTCATCTGATATATTTATGGATCATGCTGGTTTTTCGACATATGAAAGTTTATATCGTGCTAAGGAAATCTTTCAAGTGAAAAAGGTGATTATCGTCACACAAGACTATCACCTCTATAGAGCCTTATACATAGCCAATCAATTAGGTATTGAAGCCGTTGGTTACCCATCAAATCCTCGCCCATATAGTGGGCAAAAAAAACGTGACATCCGTGAAGTGGTCGCTAGATGTAAAGATTTCTTTGCTTGCATTTATCAACCAAAACCAACTTATTTAGGTGATACAATTCCTGTCAGTGGAAATGGTGATGTAACAAATGATCATGCTATTTGATATTTTTCGTATAATTATAATGATTTTTTTCATACCCATGTGCTTCATAAAAGCGATGGGCTTTTTTTCTGTATGTTGAAGTTGAAAGTTCTATTTCCTCTAAATTTAATTCTTTGGCCTTATTTTCTATCCATCGAATCAACTGATCTCCTATTTTCATACTGCGATAGTCACATGAAACAACGAATTCAACAATCTCTCCTGTATCATGATGATGATGCAAATAATGATGAACATATAAGCTTATAAAACCAACTATCTTTTGTTGATGTTGATATACATAGTAATAGACATTTTTATTTTCTAAACTCTCTTGATAACATTGGATAAATCTTTCTTTATTGATCCAATCTTGTTCTAATTCACATATTAATGCATAAACATCTTCTAAATGCTCCTTCTTGGCAGCTATTATCATAATCTCATGACCTCCCTCATTTCTCTTACATTATAACATAACCAAATTTTATATTATATTTTTATCAAAAAATTCAATCATTCTATAAGAAATTTCCAATATTTATTTATAACTCTCTTCTTAATATATAAAAAAGATCTCATATATATGAGACCTTATATAATTATCCTAAATCCTCGCCATTTGTTTCAATAACTTTTTGATACCAATAGAAAGATTCTTTTCTTCTTCTCGCAAAATCACCAGTACCATCATCATATCTTTCTACAAAGATAAAACCATAACGTTTTGCCATTTCACCAGTAGAAGCTGAAACTAAATCAATACATCCCCATGGTGTATATCCTCTTAAATCAACACCGTCTAAAACAGCTTCATGCATTTGTTCAATGTGACTTCTTAGATAATCTATACGGTAAGTATCTCTTACTTTTCCATCTTCATCAATCTTGTCATAAGCTCCTAATCCATTTTCTACAACAAAGATTGGCAATTGATAACGATCCCAAATTTCATTTAAAGAGAATCTCAATCCTACTGGATCAATTTGCCATCCCCAATCAGATGCTTTCAAATATGGATTATTGACACCACCTAAGATATTTCCTTGACCATTTTCTTTAGATTTATCAGCAGTTTGGCAATTAGACATATAATAAGAACATGTATAGAAATCAACAGGTCCAGCTGCTAAAATAGCATCATCGCCATCTTCCATTTTCACTTCAATATTATTCTCTTTAAAATATCTCTTGATATAATTTGGATATTTTCCACGACATTGAACATCACTACAGAACCAATTCATTAAATGACCTTTTCTTTGATTTTCGATTTGATCGGCAGGATGACAAGTCAAACCATAACTTGTTGCCATAATTTGCATACAACCAACTTGATAATTTGGATCAATTTCATGAGCCATTTGAACAGCCAAAGCACTTGCAATAAATTGATGGTGTAAACCTTGGAAACGATGATTTGGTACATCAATTTGTCCCATAAAATCCATTGGTTTAATTTCATTTAAAATACCTTGTCCTAAGAATGCTCCCATAGCAGTCGTAGCACTATTGATTTCATTAAATGTCAACCAATATTTCACTTTTCCTTTATAACGTGTGAAAATAGCGCGACAGAAATTCAAATAACAATCTATTTGTCTTCTGTCCACCCACGAATTCCATTTCTTTGTTAAACCAAATGGAACTTCATAATGTGAAATCGTAATCAATGGTTCAATATTGTATTTTAAACACTCATCAATTAAATTCTCATAAAACTTTAATCCTTCTTCATTTGGTTCACTTTCATCACCATTTGGAAAGATACGTGTCCAAGCAATAGAAAAACGATACATCTTAAATCCCATTTCAGCAAACAATGCAATATCCTCTTTATATCTGTGATAATGATCAATTGCATCATGTGAAGGATAAAAAGTACCTTCTTCTAAAACTGGTGTAATTCTCTTGCTTCTGGTTGCAGTTCCACCAGTACAAATATCAGGACAAGAAATTCCCTTTCCACCTTCTTGCCATCCTCCTTCTAATTGATTGGCAGCTGTTGCACCACCCCAATAAAATCCTTTCGGAAAACTCATAATCTTTACTCCTCCTTTAATTTATGTTTCCATTATAATTGAAATTTTAATATTTGTTATATATTTTCAAAATATGAAAGTGCTTTCTATATAGAAAAACGACCCTATTTGAGTCGTTTACATTCTTATTGTTTGTATAGCAATACAACCTGGACCACCTTGTGCTATAAAAACAGGTGATAAATCATATAATTCCACAGCAACATTCTGAAAAGTATTTTGAATTTGATGCACAACACTTTTTGCCTGATCTAAAACGCCTGCATGTGAAACATAAATCTTATAGTTTTCATCAACATTCATCTCTTGGAAAGATTTAATGACTTCTTTAACTGCCATCTTCAATGTTTTTTTAATTGTATATTTTTCTAATCTTTTCGCATCCTTTGTCTTTATCATGACAGGTGTAATTTTTAACATACCTCCTACTGTTGCAGCTAAAGGTGTTAAACGTCCTCCTCTCTTCAAAAAACCAAAGTCCTGTGGAATTAAAAAAGATCTTTCACTTGCAATACTCTTATATAATTCTTGTCTTATTTTTTCTAAATGAAATCCTTTTTCTTTTAATCCAATTGCTTTTTCCACAAGATATCGTTGTGGTCCACACAAAGTCATTGAATTCATTACATGAATATTATCCCCATGTTCCATTGTCTCTTTTACACCCAAAACACTTTGATATGTCCCAGACAATCCGTCCGCCATATTAATCACTAAGATGTCTTCATCAGTATATTTTTCAAATATTTCCATGACCTCACCAATTGATGGCTGTGATGAACTTGGTATATTTCCTGCTTTCACAATATCTAAAAATTCTTTACTCTGAATATCAACAAATTCTCTGTAGCTTTTCTTATTCACAATGACATTGAGAGGTAATACATCTATGCCTCTTTGTCGTCCTTCCTCTGGTGTAAATAATGACCCTGTGTCTGTTATAATTCTCATTAGTCTCTTCTCCTCTTATGTATCTTGTAATTATAACTTAGCAAAGAAATACAATCTTGTCAATATAAATAGTTTTTAAAACTACATAAAATAGAGAAAAAATCTATTTAAATATATTTTATAAATATTATCATTTATTATTTAAATTATTTTTATTTTATGATATTATTATAATAGTAAAATACTTTTTTCACTAAAGCTATGCAAACGTCGTTTATGTCAAAGTTCTTCTCAAACAATAATAAAATCGTCTAATAAAAGTGTAAGATGTCGTAAAGCAAAGGAAGTGGATTATATGTTTACATTTATAAAGAAGATTTTTAGGAATACCCAAAAAAGCTATTTAACCTTGTTAGTCATTATGACAGTTCTCGCTTCATTCGAGTTTTGCAGTTTGGCCATCTATTCATCTGTCAATGCCTTGAATTTAGAACCATTTATGGCTATGACTATCAACATTTTACCTACAATTTCAACATTTATTGCACTTGTATTCAGCGTTTTTATAATAAAATACTTTATTGAAAACAAAAAGCAAGAGTTTGCTGTATTATTATTATCTGGTCGTTCACCAAAAGATCTTTTTGTTTATATTGTTGTACAATTTGGTTTGATTGCCTGTCTATCCTTTATAATTGGTATTGGTGGTGGTCAATTATGTATGAAAATTATTCAAATGATATGTACTTCTTTATCCGTATCATTTCAATTTCACTATTCATTTATAACAACAATTTTCATATATGTATGTTTTCTTTGTTTAACAATTTTATTTGACTCAGCCATTTGTGCTCATCAATTCGTAATGATAGATAAAGATCTTGTCAATTATCTTTCACAAAGACATACAAATGAAAAATCTCCATACAAAATTTCTTTAAGTGCTATGTCAAGTCTGAATGGACAACCGACAAAAAAGAGAATTCCATTTTTTTCTATAATTCAATCTCTCTTTATTTTAGGACTGACGGTCTATAGTTGTTATGCTTTGATAAGGGCTCATCTTGATTTAGAAAATGTTTATCTTTATTATCTACTTGCTTTGAGTGGTATGGAAGTCATTGTGAATGCAACAATTCCTATGTTATATGATGTTTGCCATTCTCTACTCATAAAACATCCTATTTTGATAAATGCTCTTGCAAGTTTCAATGATTTTTCTTCAACAATGATTACACTTGTGAATTTAAATGCTTTACTTATTCCTACAATGGCATTTATTGTCATTATGTCTGGACAAAATCTCTTTTTACAAGTCGTTGTGATTCCTTGTTTCGTTATGACCTTAATCATGTGTTGCTTATCTTTCATACTTCGTTATTATTTCTATGAGCAACATATACGTCAACATATTGCCATATATCATGCAATTGGTTATAACAATCAAAAACTACAATCTATTTTACTTATCAAAAATATTTTATTTGCGATATTAGGAATTATTCTTCCTTTGATGTTGTTTGTTATATTAGTTTATAAAGCTTTTTTAGAAAATTATCTGTCTTTAAAAGTTGGTCTGTATTTATCAATATTGTATATTGTTTTGTATTTATGTATTTTGATTTATATGTTTATGAAAGAAAAAAGAATGTTAATGGAGGTTACAAATCATGTCAAATATCTTAATAGATGCGAATAATATTTCAAAGATTTATGACCCTGATATTTATTTAAAAAGAGGGAAAAATGTCTATGCATTGAAAAATGTGAATTTTGTCTTAGAAAAGGGAGACTTCACTTGTATTATGGGACCCTCTGGTTCAGGGAAAAGTACCTTATTGAATTGCTTGTCTACTTTGGACTATGTGACAAGTGGTCACATTCTTCTAAAAGGCGTAGATATGACAGCTTTACATAAGAGCCAATTATGTCAATTTAGATATGAAACACTAGGTTTTGTTTTTCAAAACCACAATCTTATTCCTTATTTATCAATTTTTGATAACATTGCAACACCAGCTATGTTAGGAAATATGAGTACAAAAACTCTTCAAAATAAGGTTTTATCTCTAGCAAAGGAATTGGAAATTGAAAAAATTTTAGATAAGTTTCCTTATGAATGTTCTGGTGGTGAATGTCAAAGAGTCGCTATTGCAAGAGCATTAATCAATGATCCTGAGATTATTGTTTGTGATGAACCAACGGGCAATTTAGATTCTAAAAACTCTCATAAAGTTCTTAATATTTTATCAAAACTCAATCAACAAGGAAAAACAATTCTTTTGGTGACACATGATGCTATGATTGCAAGTTATGCGAAAACAATGATATATTTATATGATGGACAAATCAAGACTGTTATTCATCGTCATCAAGGTAAGCAAATTGATTTTTATAAAAAGATTCATGAAATTGTTTCTCAAGATAGCCTTTTAAAAGAATTTACACAGGAACCATGGGAAAAACAAGATAATGTTTATCAAGAATCTCTTCAAGATAAAAATAATACTCAAAAAATTGAAAAAGATATATCCTTCCTATCTCGACAAAAAGTCTATATGTATTTAAAAGGGCAAATATATGATGAAGAACTTATAAATAAATATACACCTCTATGTATTGAAGGAACAACTATCACATATATGAATAAATATAATGATGCAGTCACCTTTGATCTATCAGATATTCATGAAATAACTTTAGACTTATCTTCAAGATTCTTAAATTTTGGTTTTTTTAGTCAATTTGTTTTCAATATTTGCGTTGATATGACCAGTCATTTAGGAACTTATCAGTTTAAGGCTATGAATAAAGATGATTTCATTTACATTATTCAGCATTTTCAAAAACTTGGTATTCCCATTGTTGATTCTCGTGATATTTTAGGCACTTATATCAAATATCCAAAAGACTATGAACGTCAAAAATTTTATCAAAGAACGCACAAAGATTTAACAGCATATAAAGGATAAAGGGTCAATTGACCCTTTTCACCTTCTATAGGATGTTATCCATGCTCTTTACTTTTTTGCATTCTTTTAAAGGTCATTGCAAAACAAAAACTAGCCACAATTCCTTTACAAATACTTGAAATAGAAATAGCCCACCATATACCATTTAATCCTAAAGGTGTTTGAATAAGAAACATGACTAAAGGGATTCTCGCAGCCGTTAAAATCATAGAAATCGTTGATGGAATATATGTTTTTCCTAAACCATTCAGTATGCCTCCTAATGTTCCTTCAATACATACAAATAGTTGAGAAAATGCAAGAATTTGTAAATAATCAATTCCTAAAGGGACAACATCTTTTTCACTAATAAAGATCTGAAATATTGGTCCAGCAAAGAAATATAACAATAGAGTTGTAAAAATCCCCCACATGATACATGTTTTCAACGATGATAAAGTTCCCTTTCTTACACGTTCGTCATACCCTGCTCCATAATTTTGAGCTGTAAAAGCATTAACTGCACTACCGAATCCATCTGTACTCATCCAAGTAATAGATTCTATCTGTGAACCAACTTTCTGTACTGCAATAGCAACATCACCATAGTTTGCTATAGTTCTGGCAATCACCATTGAAATAAAAGTAAAACACATACTTTGCAAGCCTGTTGGTATCCCAATTTTCAATATTTTTTGGAAACTTTTTATTTTTTGTTTATGGAGAATATGCACTTCATCAAAAAGAATATGATCTTTCTTTATGAAATACAACATAAACACAAAGACAATAATTTGAGAAATTATGGTAGCGATAGCTGCACCTATAACACCCATATGTAACCCAAAAATGAAAAGAGGATCAAAAATAATATTGCATAATAGGCCTATCGTTGTCGCAATAAAAGGATGATGACTATTGCCAATAGCTGTCATCAAACTTGTAAATATTTGATTCATAAAATTAATAACCACAAAGCCACATGTAATAGCAAGATAAATTTCAGCTTGGGCAATAACATCAGGAGAAGTCAAATGAAAAAAACCAATCATAGGTTGGTGAAACAACAATGCTATTAAGCCAAAAGCAATGCCAAACAATAATCCTAATTGTATCGTTGTGACAGCATAACAAACTGCCTCTCTTTTATCTCCTCCACCAATCAACTGTCCAACACAAACTTGACCACCCATCTTAGATAAAGTAATAAAGCCATTAGATAACCACATATACATTCCTGCTGTTCCTACTGCCGCTACAGCATTAGCACTAATTCTGCCAATCCAAATCATATCCGTTAAATTATAGGCCATTTGTATAAGAGAAGTGCCCATGATTGGCAAGGCCAGTTTCATGAGTGTTGCAAAAATAGGCCCCTCTAATAAATTTCTTTTTTTCTCCATGAAAAACCTCCTATAATAGAAAAGATAATTGCAAAGCAATTATCTTAGTCCTCTTCAATAACTCCCATTAACTCCAAAATTCTATTTAAATCTTTAATATCTGTATACTTAATTGTAATAGATCCATTATCAACCTTAATTTTTGTACGATATTTTTTTCTCAACAAACTTTCAACATATACATATTCTTTAGGTTTTTCTTCCTTAGGTTTTGACTTTCTAGCATCTTGAAGTTTAATTCCTTTCACAATATCTTCAACTTCTCTTACTGATAACTGTTGATCTATCGCCTTTTGTGACACTTCTAAAGCTCTCTTTTCATCAATTGTAATCAATGGCTTAATATGTCCCATTGTTAATTTTCCATCTAAAACATATTCTTGCATTTTTTTTGGCATCTTTAAAAGGCGCACAGTATTAGCAATATGTGCTCTCGATTTTCCAACTCTTTTCGCAAGCTCTTCTTGTGTTAAGTGAAGCTTTTTCATCATAGACTGATAAGCTTGAGCCTCCTCAATAGCATTCAGATCCTCTCTTTGAATATTTTCTAACAAAGCAATTTCCATCATTTGCTCATCAGTAAAATCAACAAGAATTGCAGGAACAGTTGCCAATCCAACAATTGATGCAGCTCTAAAGCGTCTTTCACCTGCAACAATATCATATCCCTGAACAGATTGTTTTAAAATAATCGGTTGAAAAATGCCATGTTCTTTAATAGATTGAGCCAATTCATTTAACTTTTCCTCATCAAAATGCTTTCTTGGTTGATAAGGATTTGGTCGAATCTCCTTTAAAGGAATTTCAACTTGTGACATTTGTGGTGCTTTCTTCTCAATGGCATCAATCACCGATTGTAAATCAGCCCCTTGTGATCCATCATTAAAAATAGCATCTAATCCTTTTCCAAGTTTTTTTGATCTTTTACCTGTTGCCATTTCTTTTCACCACTTCCTTCGCAAGTTTTGCATATGCTTTTGCACCTTCAGAATGACGATCATAATCAAATATGTTTAATCCTTCAGATGGTGCCTCTGATAATTTAATATTTCTTGGAATAGCAACATCATAAACCTTTTCTTTAAAATATTTTCTCACTTCCTGAGAAACTTCTATTCCCAAATTTGTACGAGAATCTAACATAGTTAATAAAACACCCTCAATCGTTAAATTTTCATTAAAGACCTTTTGTGTTAATAAAATCGTATTCAATAATTGTGTCAAACCTTCCAAGGCATAATATTCACATTGAACAGGAATCAATACAGTATCGGATGCTGTCAAAGCATTTGTATTTAACAATCCCAATGCTGGAGGACAATCAATAATCACATAATCATACTTGTCCTTTTCAACATCTAAGGCCTTTTTTAATCTCTGCTCCCTGCCTGATCTCACCTGTGCTAATTCAACTTCAACACCGGACAAATCAATGTTTGCTGGAACAATTTCTAATCCCTCTACATCAGTTTGTAAAATTGTATCTTTTAATGGAACATCTTGTGTAATCGCATCATAAACTGTCAATTCTAACGCTGAACGATCAACACCTATTCCTTGTGTCGCATTTGCCTGAGGATCAATATCAATTAATAAAACCTTTTTCCCCATATATGCAAGGGCTGCACTTAAGTTGACACTTGTTGTTGTTTTTCCAACTCCACCCTTTTGATTCGTAACCGCGATAACCTTTGACATTTTCTATTCCTCCTGTAATGATATGCTTGCTTATTTTAACATAACTCTCTTCTTTTTACACCTATTTTTTCACCCATTAAAACACGTGTTTCATCATGCTTTGACGAATTCCTTATAATATCCTCATCAACATCAATAATATTTGCTTTTATTAACACAACAATAGTAGAACCACCAAATTCAAAATAACCCTTTTCTTGTCCTTTAGAAAAACACTCTAAAGAATGATTGACAATCTTTCCCACCATCATCGCTCCAACTTCCATCATAATTACATCATCAAAATTCTTTGTATGTAAAATTGAATAAGAACGTGAATTTTGTTTATAAATTGGATAATAATCATTAGCAATCGGATTCACAGTATGAAAAATACCTTTAATATAACAATCTTCTTCTTTAGTTCCGTCATCAATAAAACAATAACGATGATAATCATCAACTGTCAATCTAAAAATGAAACATTCCCCACCTCTATAATCTCTTGCAAGAGATTCATTCTGTAATAAATCTTCCAATGAATAAAATGTATCTTTAATCTTAAAATGTGTATTTTCAAAAATAGGATAATATGTTAACTTAGAATCTGCTGGCGCAATAAAAACATTTTTATCTAAATTAATCGGACGTTTGTCCTTACGAATTCTTCTTACAAAAAAATCATTATAACATTTAAATTCCTGATCGATATATTCACTCATATCAATATGATTTTTCTCGATAAAAGGCTGAATTCTTCGCCTAGATAAAGAGCTCTTCATATAAGCTCCCCCAATGTCGGTAATAAAAGGAAGGGTAAGCAATTTCAGCACACATCTTCCTAACATATGACTATATAATAATTTTAAAAAATTGTTCTGACCTTGGTCAACAATAATCTCTCGACCTTTTCTATCAAATATTTTCATGATAAACTCATCAATCCTATCAAAATAAACAATCCTATAACAACTAAACCAAGAACGCCTTTTAATCCTGGTTTAACAACCTTAAAATCTACAACAAAGGCAACAGCAACGATAGCCAATACACTTCCATAAATATAAACCATATTTTCAAAGCTCGTCCAACGTGAAAGTAAATAAATCAAAGGAAAAATACCCGATGCCATAGTGACAGGTAAACCCTGATAATATTTTCTTTTTTCAGTTGTTTGTTGTTGCCTCATTTCTTCAACAACATTGAAATATCCCAATCTACTAACTGCACAAATGGAATAAAGTGCCATGACACAGAACCATAGAGGTGATGTCAATCCCATTGAATAACCTATAATGACAGGAAAAATTCCAAAACTATACATATCCACCAAAGAATCTATTTGAATGCCAAATTTCTTTTCTTCCTCTGTACGATCTTTTTTTGTACGTGCCACAATTCCATCAAAAGAATCAAACATTCCACAAAATAATAAGCATATTAAAGCATTCACATAATAACCACAAAAAGCAGCATGCGTTCCCAATAATGCACTCAATAAACTTAAATATGTTAATATAGTTGTGTAATTATAATAACCAATCATATTTTTCTCCCATTTGTTGATTTAATATTTGTATTATATCATACTTCTACAAGTTTTTATAGATATTTTCAAGAAATCACAGAAAAGGCTATATTCTCATATATAGCCCTACATTTCTACATTGATACCACTTGTTATTGTTTCACGAACACGATCTTTCATCTTGTGAATTGAAATCTCAATATCCAGATAACCATTTAATCCATGTTTTTGCGATAATGCTTCACTATAATCTTTTAAACGATAAACTGTAAAACCATGTCTTGTTTCATAAGCTTGTGTAAGATCATCAATTTCATAATGATTGACTAAAGGTGTTAATGTCACATTCTCAATAGAGTACATATTTTCCCTTTCCACAAAATCAAAAGACAACATTCCTTCCAATTGTGTATCTTCCTCCATCATTCCGCTCACAAAATTTCCTAGACTGTAGGCCACTAATGTTCGATGTCCATCATGACCTTCAATATACTCAATTGGCTGTAAAGTGTGAGGATGTGTCCCAATAATAACATCAACCCCTAAATCAGCCATGAACAGAGCATACTCTCTTTGAAAATTATTAGGAGATAAATCATATTCATTTCCCCAATGACAAGAGACCACAATAAAATCACTTATCTCTTTAGCATTTTCTACATCTCGTTGAATAAGTTCACGATCAAACAAATTCATATTATAAGTATGAGGTAAGGAATGTCCATTAGTCAGCTGATTATAAGACAAAAAAGCAATTTTCATTCCATTTTTTTCAATCACTTCAATCTCATCACGTTTTTTTTGAGAATCATATAAGCCAAGATATACCATATCATCATACTGTTGAAAAACAGAAAGAGAATGTAAAAGTGCCACTTCACCTTGATCTAATGCATGATTGGTCGCTCCATTGACAATATTAAATCCAACATCATGTAAATTTTGTGCCATGATGTCAGGTGTATTAAAACGTGGATATCCCTGCACCCCAAACTGTTCACCACCTAGAATGGTTTCTTGATTGACAAAAGCTAAATCAGCTTTTTGGATATCATCTTGAACATTGACATAATATTTCATAAAATCATAGCCCTCTGCTGTTTTAGCCTCATCTAGTAATTTTTGGTGCATTAAATTATCACCAACAGCGATGAAAGACACTCTTCTTTCATCAAGGGTTTCTTGTGGCAAATATTTTTGACATCCCCCAATCACTAGTAAAACACATAATATAAATAATGATTTTCTCATGACTGAGTAGTGCTCCCAAAGCCCCCATTTCTTGTTTCTGTTGTATCATCATCTTCTACAAGTCCATATTGCATAAAAATTCCTTGCGCAATTCCTTGTCCTGCTTTCACCTCAACAGTTTTTCCTTCATTTGAATCATTCGTCATTTTAATAAAAATATGTCCTTCATTATCCGAATAAAAATAATCACTATCAATCACACCAACCGTATTATTTAACTGTAAACGATACTTAAACCCTAAACCACTTCTTGGATAAATCATAAGAACCCATGATGGATTCATTTCACAACGTATTCCTGTAGGAATTTTGATTGTTTCTCCTGGTTTTAATAAAATATCTACAGGTGTATAAAAATCATAACCGGCCGATCCTTTGGTCGCCCTTTTAGGCAACTTTAATGCTTGATAAACATCTTGAATCATCTTTTCAGAAACATCTTCATTCCCATCTAAATAAGATGCTTTAAATTGTTCATAAGAGACTTTATAAAATTTTGCTGTTTTCATTATCTTTCCTCCTCATAATATTCCTCTAATGTGATTCCCTTATCATGCAACTGAGTTGCAAGAGATATACCAACATAACGTATATGCCATGGTTCATAACCATAATTTGTAATAGACACCTTATCTTGGGGATAACGCAGAATAAAACCATATTTATATGCATCACTTACAATAAACTTTCCAATTTCACTATCTGCAACAGACTCACTTAAACGATCTCCTGTTGTTTTATAAGAAACATCCATTGCTAAACCTAACTGATGCTCGCTTCGACCTGGATATGCACTATATTGAGAGGCATATTCTTCACCATAAACTTTCACCATATTTGTCCAATACTTCGTCTGTGTTTGATGTGTACGATATCCTGAAATAGAATAAAGCTCTATTCCTCGTTCTTTAGCTGCTTGATAAAACTGTGTATATGCCTCATTGGCTTCTTTTCGTAACATCTGATTACTGTTATCAATCACAGGCTCTAAATCATCAGGAACCCACCCTTCAGGTACAGCATGTAACTTATTGACCAAAACTGTGATTTCTTCAGGATTTTCTACAACATCTGCTTTCACATTCACAGGACTAAACACACCATTATCATAATATCTCACAACATCAACAATCAATGTTTGTACTGTTTCATGATTGGATTGATCCTTAACAGTATAAACAATTGTGTATTGTCCTTGTTTAGATGTATCAATTTCCTGATATTGTACTTTATCAATAAGGTCACCATCAATATCATCTTTCGCTTGTTTAACAAATGATAAATAATCAATTTCACTGTTCACAGCCACCTGTACTCTTGATTGTTTAAGTTCTAATGTTGGTGCATTTGTATCCTTTGTACACCCACATAATAGTAAAACAATAACCATGATGGAATACCGTTTCATTTGATTTCACCTCAACTTCATAACAAGTATTCCATATCATCATTCATTATAAACGATATTCTTATAGATTTCTTTCATTTTTTAAAAGAAAACATGATATTTTCATATCATGTTAGCGAACACCGCCACCGCCACCACCAGAGAAGCTACTTCCACCACCACTCACTGATGAATCACTTGTATGAATGGAATCATGTGACATTGTATGTACAATATGTGATGAATAGAAAAGATGTGATGTTGTCCATTCATAAGGATATATCTCTTGAACCTGCTTCTCATATTTATCATGAACATCTAATAAACTCGCATAAATCATATAGATTTCTCTTTGTTGAAGACTAGTATTTTCATCTTCTTGATAATCTTCTAGATAGCGTTTAAGTCCTGCTATTTTATGCATATCTTCTCTTAAACTTGCCGAAAAAACGTCACGCTCTTTCATAATAGTTTTCCCTAACCAATGACCTTCGGATTGTTCACTATATAACAGTCCTTGATAACGGTATTCTTTTTCAACATAGTCATCTATTGATGCAAACCATTCTTCTAACTCATGATGATGCATACCACACCATTCTTGAAATTCATGTGTCTCTAATATTTGATTGTCTCCTGCTGCTTCGACAAAAAAACTCAAAAGTTTCTTTTCAAGTGGATGTTCTAAAGATTGAACATTTCTCAAGTCAACTTCAAAACCATCTTCTTGGAAGAATAACAAAATTTTTTCTTCTTTTTTTTCAAAAATCAATATCTTATTTTGTATCCACTGAAGTAAAATTGCTGAAATCAAACCTTCTTTTTGAAGATCAAAAATGATTTCTGCTTTCTTTGCTAAATAATATATTTCAAATAAATTTCCATGACAAGGAATGCCACGATATATTTCTTCATTATCTTGATATTTTTGATTATCATCAAAGCGATAGTGAGCTATTTTTTGAGTTGCTCGATAATATGATACATAAATTAAAATCAAAATAATAACAAGACCAATGCATCCACATATTATCATCGCTATAAGTCCAGCATATGATTTATAGGCAAAAGCCAAATAATAACCATCTTGTTGATATAAATCCTCATCATATTCACTTTTGTCTAAAGCATCATCTAAAACTTCTTGAAAAGAACCTTTATTTTCAAAGACGTTTTGAAATATAGGTGAATCAATACGCATTAACAACTGAACTTTTCCATCTTCTCCAATAGCATCATCATTTTCTAAAACAATATGACCATCTTGATAATAAACTTTACCACTATAGCCAAATGCCCATATTTGACTGTTATTCTCATCAAAGTCATAAGGTGATGAAACTGTGATGAACAAACGATCAATATCTAAAGACATTTCAGAAAAAAAGGCATAATTGAAACCTTGTTTATCATCATATTGTTTAACAAAGTTAGAAATTTGATACTCAAAAGTATAAGTACGTTCACCATATTCACCTATACCAAAACATAATTCATAATGATCACCGTCTTGCAGAATACCACATTTACCAATCTTTTCATCAAAATCCCAATCAACATCCCAATCATCTACAGTTTGATAGATCAAGCCTGTATCATCCTGAACTTTAAGTCGCGAAACTACAGATTCGTCCATATGATCTAAAACTTTATAAACTTCTGTACCTTCATACACATTCATATTCCATACTTCTCTCACATAGGCATGACCCGAACTATCAATATCAACATCAATTGTCATTTTATTGATTTCTGTATCTTTAGCTTTAACTGGCACAAGTGATAGAAATCCTAACAAAAAAGCAACCAATACAACACTTATTTTCTTTTTCATATTTTCACCCCAAATTCACTACCATCATTATATTATTAAAATTATTTTTTTGCAACAAAATTATAAAAAGATACCCCATCTTTTCTCACAGGATATCTTTTTGACAATTTAACGGACACCGCCGCCTCCACCACCAGAGTAGCTGCTGCCACCACCACTTGATGAACTGCTTCCACCACCACCAGATGAACTATCGTAACTTGCCCTTTCAGCCGCAGCACGTGCTGATCTTGCTGCTCGCATACTCTCATCAGCAAACGATCTCAATAAGACAGTTGTATAAACAATATCAATTTGTGATTCTTCACTAAACTGTGGACACATACGACCAAGTTGCCTTTCAACTTTATGAGCTATTCCTAAAACAGAAGCAAAAATAAGATAATCTTCCCACATTTGTACTTCAATAACTTCCTTTTCATACATTGAACTCATTTGAGATAAAAACTTCTTCAACCCAATAATATGTTCCATTTCCTCTTTCGCTTCTAAAGAAAAGATTTTCTTTGTATATGGAAATTTGTAAAACAAAAATTTCAATATACAATTTTCTTCCCATAATAACCCTTTTGTGCGTAATTGATATTCAGCATAATAATCAACACGTCTAAACCACGAATCAATATAATCATAATTTTTCTTACACCATTTTTCAAATTCATTCGTTTCTAATAATTGATTACTTCCTGCTGCTCTACGCAAATATGTTAAAAGTGTTTTTTCCAATTCATGACTAGTATCAATATTGTGTTCGAACTCAATAGAAAAGCCATCCTTTTTAAAGAAAATAAAACTTGTCTCTTCTCTCTTTTCAAACTTAATTTTTCCATCTCTTAACAATTGCAGTAAAAAGGCAGTAATCAAACCTGATCGCTCCTTATCATCAATAACTCCTGCTACCTTTGCTAAATAATAAAATTCAAAGATATCTTGATCACAAGGAATATCTCGGTACATATCAATCGCAAAAGAAGGCTTTATTTTTTCATTGTTTTCAATATAAAGCTTTTCTCCTTTGTGACGTGCACGACTACGCAAAATTGTTGAAAGTATTAAAGAAAAAAGTGCCAAAAACATGACAAACACAAAAATGCCATAAACAATTAACCAACGTGTCAAAGATTTCGTGAAACCTGTAAATGAACCTTCTTGATATGTACTTCCCTCTTTCGCTTCTGCCAGAATATCATCAAAAGTCTCATTATTTTCATAAGACAATTCAAATATTCCATCAGTAATCTTCATTAACAGCTGCATTTTATTGTTTTTGTAAGAAAGACTTTCAGTCGTCTCCATAACAACTTGTCCATTATCAAAAACAACCGTTCCCTCATATCCAAAAGCATATATTTCACTATTCTCTCTTGAAAACTCATATTCTGGATATTCTAAAGTAATACGTGCTTTTTTTATTGGTAATTCTATTTCACTAAAGAAGGCATAATTAATTCCTTGAGCATCTTCATACTGCTCAATAAAGTTACTGACATCATATTCAAAAGTATACGTTCTTTCCCCATACTCTCCTATGCCAAAACACAATTCATAATATCCATATTTTTGGACCATACCGCATTTATTTGTTTTCTCTTGAAAAGATGCATCTACATTCCAATCACCAATATTATCATACTGGACGCCTCTATCATCAGTCACTTGAAAATGAGTCACTTTTTTTTCATCCATATTCTTCATCACTTTATAGACTTCTGTTCCCTTATTGACATTCATATGCCAAACTTCTTGAATATGGGCTTGTCCCTCATGATCCACAACAACTGTTATTGTCATATCTTCAATAGATGTACTTGCCGCAAAAATAGGAACAGGCATACAAAGAAGACAACACAATAATACAATCAATCCTATTTTCTTAATCTTAGAATTTAACATGCGGAACATTTTTATCCTTATCATCAATTTCTAAATAGGCATATGGCTTAAAGCCAAACATTGTCGCTATAAAACGTGAAGGGAACATCTCTAATTTATTTGTATATACATAAACCGAATCATTGTAAAACTGTCTTGCAAAAGCAATTTTCTTTTCAATATCTGATAATTGATTTTGTAGAGACATGAAATTTGTGTTTGATTTCAGTTCAGGATAATCCTCGCTTAAAGCGAATACCTTTGTTAAAGCTTTTGTCATTTCATCCGATGCCTGCATCATATCTTTTGGTACAGAAGCATTCAAATATGCATTTCTCGCAGCAATAACAGCTTGCATTGTTTCACTTTCATGCTTAGCATAACCTTTAACTGTTTCTACCAAGTTAGGTATCAAATCTGCTCTTTGCTTCATTTGTACATCGACTTGAGCCCAATTGGCTTTCACTTTATTTTTGGCTTGAACCAATCCATTATATGTAACAATCACAAATAATAAAATAATAATAATAATTCCTATAGGTATGATATATTCCATAACAACCCCTCCTTATATAATATAGTTTATCAGAATAAAAGATGATTTTCCACTAAATAAGTTATAAGAAAAAAGCTATAACATTTGAACTGGTTATAGCTTTCAAATTTATTTTAATTTTGTAATATCAACTAAAGATGTATCACCTTTATGACGTTTTTCTAAACAATTAATCAAAGCCTGTGCTGTATCTAATGATGTATAAATTGGAATTCCTGCTTCTACAGCAAATCTTCTGATCATAAAACCATCTTTTAGATTATTGTTTCTTGTTGGCATATCAATAATTAAATCAACTGTATCTGATAACATCAAATCAAAAAGTGTATTTGATTTAGCATTGATTCTATTGACAAGATGCACTGGAACATTATTTTTCTTTAAGAAATTGTAAGTTCCCTCTGTTGCATAGAGATCATAACCAAACATATAATATTGTTTAGCAATTGGCAAAAATTCTTCTTTAGCACTATCTTTGATTGTACAAATAATATTCTTCCTTTTTGGTAAGTTAATTCCAGTACCAATAAAAGCTTTATAAATGGCTTCATCAAAATCTTTAGAGATTCCTAGAACTTCTCCTGTTGATTTCATTTCAGGGCCCAAACTAATTTCAGCACCCTTAATTTTTTCAAATGAGAAAACTGGCATCTTGATTGCAATTGTTTCTTTTTCAGGAGCCAAACCATATTCATAGCCTTGTTCAGCAATACTTTTTCCCATAATCACATGAGTTGCAACATCGACAACAGGAATATCTGTTACTTTAGAAATATAAGGAATGGTACGTGATGATCTAGGATTGACTTCAATGACATAAACTTGATCTTCATAAACAATAAATTGAATATTAATCAATCCAATAACATGTAAAGCCTTAGCTAATCTTTGCGTATAATCAACAATAATTTGTTTAATCTCTGGTTTGATCTTTTGTGTTGGATAAACCGAAATACTATCACCACTATGAACACCAGCACGTTCAACATGTTCCATAACACCTGGAATCAAAACACCATGTTCATCACAAATCGCATCCACTTCTACTTCCTTACCCGCTAAATATTTATCAATCAGTATCGGATGTTCCTGATATTGACGATTGATAATTCTCATAAACTTTTTAATGTCACCATCATTTAAAGCAATTTCCATACCTGCTCCACCTAAGACATAGGATGGTCTTACAAGTACTGGATAGCCTAAACGATGAGCTGTTTCAAGAGCTTCTTCAGTTGTGAAAACTGTTGATCCTTTTGGTCTATCAATATGACATTTTTCAAGAATTTCATCAAATCTTTCTCTATCTTCTGCAGCATCCACATCATCAGCTGATGTTCCCAAAATTCTTACACCCATTTCCATTAAAGCTTTTGTTAATTTAATGGCAGTTTGTCCCCCAAATTGGACAATGGCTCCATCGGGTTTTTCAATATCAACAATACTTTCCACATCTTCTGGTGTTAATGGTTCAAAATACAATCTATCAGCAATATCAAAATCTGTTGAAACAGTTTCTGGGTTATTATTAACAATGATAGTATCATAGCCAGCTTCTTTTAATGCCCATACACAATGAACTGAACAGTAGTCAAATTCAATACCCTGTCCAATACGAATAGGTCCAGAACCTAAAACCATGATTTTCTTCTTTTCATCTTGTGGATCAACCTCATTATATCCACCATGAACAGAATAATAATATGGCGTTGAAGCATCAAATTCTGCTGCACATGTATCGACAGTTTTATAGACAGCAACGATATTGTTTGCTTTTCTCATTGTATGAATAGCTTCTTCAGTTCGATGAACATATGATGCAATGACACGATCAGGGAACTCTAAGCGTTTTGCATCTTTTAAAAGATCAATTGTCAATTCTTCTGTTTTTAATCTTTGTTCCATTTCAACCAAATGTTGAATTTTATCAATAAACCAAAGATCAATTTTTGTTATTTCATGAATTTCTTTAGCCCCAATACCTTTTCTTAAAGCCTCGGCAATCGCAAAAATACGGTGATCATCAACATCTTTCAATTTCTTTCTTAATTCATCTTTTGATAAACAGTCAATTTCATCAATATGCAAATCATAAAGATTTTGTTCTAAAGAACGAATAGCCTTCATTAAAGCTCCCTCAAAGTTATGACAAATACTCATCACTTCTCCAGTTGCTTTCATTTGTGTTCCAAGTTCTCTTGAAGCTCCTACAAACTTATCAAATGGCCATTTTGGAATTTTACAAACAATATAATCCAAAGTCGGTTCATAAGATGCATAAGTTTTTCCTGTAACAGCATTGATAATTTCATCTAATGTATATCCCAAAGCAATCTTGGCAGCTAATTTGGCAATTGGATAGCCTGTTGCCTTAGATGCTAATGCTGATGAACGAGATACTCGAGGATTCACTTCAATCACACAATATTCAAAACTGCAAGGATTTAAGGCATACTGAACATTACATCCTCCTTCAATATGTAAAGCTGTGATAATATTCAATGCCGAACTTCTCAGCATTTGATACTCTTTATCACTTAATGTCTGACTTGGCGCAACAACAATACTATCGCCCGTATGAACACCAACAGGATCTAAGTTTTCCATGTTACATACTGTAATACAGTTTCCTGCACTATCACGCATGACTTCATATTCAATTTCTTTCCATCCAGCAATACATCTTTCTATTAAACATTGCGAAACTCTTGATAAACGCAATCCATTAGAACAAATATCATGCAATTCTTTTTCATCATTGGCAATACCTCCACCAGTTCCACCTAATGTATACGCTGGTCTCACAACAACAGGATATCCAATTTTTTCAGCAAACTCTAAAGCATCATCAACATGATTTACAACAATAGAAGCGGCACAAGGTTCTCCGATATTTTCCATTAAAGTTTTAAACTCTAAACGGTCTTCAGCAAGCTTAATAGTATCTGTAGATGTTCCAATTGTTTTAACATGATGACTTTCTAAAAATCCTTCATCGGCTAATGCCATCGCAATATTTAAAGCATTTTGCCCTCCTAATGTTGGCAAAATACTATCTGGTTTTTCAACTTCAATTAAATGTTTAACAACAGGTACAGTTAAAGGTTCAATATAAACTTTATCTGCAATATCTTTATCTGTCATGATCGTTGCTGGATTGGAGTTGATCAAAACAACCTCAACACCTTCTTCTTTTAAAGCTCGACAGGCTTGCGTTCCAGCATAATCAAATTCGGCAGCTTGTCCAATAATAATTGGTCCTGAACCAATGACTAAAACTTTTTGAATATCTTTATTTTTAGGCATTGTGATTTCCTCCCATCATTTCTATAAATTCATCAAATAAATAGCTTGTGTCCAATGGTCCTGCACATGCTTCTGGATGAAATTGTACAGTTCTGATATTTTCATTAATATATTCAATACCTTCAATAGTTCCATCATTAACATTTTTAAACCAAGGTTTTGCAATAGTTTCATCAATCACATCTTTCACAACAAAATTATGATTTTGTGTTGAAATATAAACACGATTTGTTTTCAAATCTTTCACTGGATGATTCGCACCATGATGTCCATACTTTAATTTTTCTGTTTCAAAGCCATGTGCCAAAGCCATTAATTGATGTCCCAAACAAATTGCAAAAATAGGTATCCCACTTGCTTTTAAAATTTTCATTTCTTCAATAATACTCTGACATTCACTTGGATCCCCTGGTCCATTTGATAACATGATACCATCATAATGACCATCCAAGATGATTTGAGCAGGTGTAAAAGCCGGATACACAGTCACTTCACAACCACGTTTCACAAGCTCTTTTGCAATATTGTTTTTAGCCCCAAAATCATACAATGCCACTCTCTTTTCCCCACAACCAAGTGTATATGACTCATCACATGTTGTTGCTTTAACAACACCCCTTACTTGAAATGCCTTTATTTTTTCTAAAACTTCACTAAGATCATCATATTTCATTGTTGTAATCATCCCATTCATACAACCTTTATTTCTGATGATCTTTGTTAAAAATCTTGTATCTATGCCTTGAATACCTGGAATATCATGTTCAATAAGATAATCCTCTAGATCCATATTCTTTCTAAAATTGCTTCCTAATCGTGCAAGTTCATTCACAACAAATCCTTCTACAAATGGTTTCCTAGATTCTTGATCTTCTAAACAAACGCCATAATTTCCAATCAATGGATATGTCATGACAACACTTTGACCAGCATATGAAGGATCTGTTAAAACTTCTAAATATCCTGTCATTGAAGTATTAAAAACAAATTCACTAATAATTTCTTTATCTGCTCCAAAATGAATTCCTTCAAAAACCTGACCATCTTCTAAAATTAAATATGCTTTCATAGTACGCCCCCTTATCATAAAAAAACATATCAATAAAAATGATATGTTTCACCAGAGAAATATAAAAAATGAGAAAAATAGGCTTTTTTATCAAAAATATTTTTCTGAAACTTCACCATATTTCCTCATTCCTTTCTTTGTTGCATATAGTATAGTAAAATTTATATAATTATTCAAGAACTTTTTGTAATTTTTTATTATTATGTATGTAATTTATTGTTTTTTTCAAATTCATGTCTTCTTATGAAAAGATATGACCCCAAACTCTTTATTTTTACCTTCTTTCCCATTTTCCTTCCTGTAATGTTTCATTCTATCTCCCAATCTTGTCAGTATCACATTGAGACTGCTATCTCACTTTGCCTTCTGCTGGTTCTCAATCGTAACGATGACAAACTGCCTGTTGAGACATACAAACATGGTGATGTCATTCGTTGCCATAATTTGCTGATAAGAAATGAAAAGCATCAAATTTCTACAAATGTTTTTATTTGTCTTGTTATGCTATTTTCGTTATAATGATATCGAGGTGATATCGTGGAACAATTTTATCAAAATATGTTATCTTTTATACGTCAACATCCTCACATAAAAAGAAATATTCTTTTTATAACTCATTATTTTTCATATATCACTTTTTGCTTATATTCTTGTACTCTTATATATTTATATATTGCCAAAAGTCCTTTTCTTTTTGAAAGTATTTGGAAACCATTGACTGCATTCTTAATAGTGACTATTTTTAGAAAGATTATTAACCGTCTTCGACCTTACGATGTTTACAATATTGTTCCATTGGTGGAGCATAAACATGGTGAATCTTTTCCTAGTCGTCATACTGTCAGTGCTTTTATTATTGCATTCATTTGTTTACATGTACATTTCTATCTAGGTATATTTGCTTTGCTGATTGCTACAATCATAAGTGTTAGTCGTATTTTATGTGGAGTTCATTATATAAGTGATGTCATTGTTTCAGTTATCATTGCAGTGATGATTTATTTCATTTAATTAAAATTTTTTAATTATTTTATTGACATCTTAAAAAATAGATGATAATATACTTAAAATATTTTAAGTATTACCAAAGGGGGTGAATTATGCTTAGTAAAGAATTTCAAGCGGTCTATAACATTTTCAAAAAGAACTTTTATGCTTCTATGTGTACAAACTCAAAAGAACTCACAATGCAAGAAGCTTTCAGTTTAGATATTATTTATATGCTAGGTCATCCGACAATCTTAGAATATGCCAACTATATGGGAATCTCTCAACCTAATGCTACTTATAAGATCAATCAGATGATTGAAAAAGGATATTTAGTCAAAGAAGTTTGTGAAAATGATAAGCGTGCCTATCGTTTGACAGTCACTGATAAATTCTTAGCATGTTATCGTGATAATGATCGCTATATTGAAGAAGTCCTTGGTGATATTGAAAATATTTTTATGCCTGAAGAAGTAGAACTTCTTGAAAAAATGCTAAAAACTGTTTATAAACATATGACACAAGGAGAATAAAATGATAAAAATCATCACCGATTCAACATCTGATTTAGATATTGAAGATGCCAAAGAAATGGATATTGAAATTGTTCCATTGAAAGTTATTATTGATGGACAAGAATACAAAGATAGAGTTGATCTTCAACCCCATCAATTTTATGAGTTACTTAAAAACTCCGATGTTTTACCAACGACATCACAGCCTTCTCCACAGGATTTTTTAACAATTTACGAAAATGCTAAAAAAAATAAAGAAGAAGTACTTGTGATAACACTTTCTAGTCAAGTCAGTGGAACTTATCAAAGTGCTTGTATTGCGAAAGATCTTGCAGAATATGACAATATTTATGTATTGGATAGTTACAATGCTACTCATGGATTAAATTTATTGGTGAGAAAAGCTGTTGCTTTAAAAAATGAGGGAAAAAGTTTAGATGAGATTATAAGCATCTTAGAGGAATATAAACAGCGTATTCATATTTATGCTGTGGTAGACACTTTAGAATACTTTTATAAAGGTGGACGTCTTTCTAAAACAAGTGTTATTGCAGGGTCATTATTAAAATTTAAACCTGTTGTTGGTTTAAAAGACGGTACTTTAGCTTTATTTACTAAAGCAAGAGGAGTACAAAAAGCAACAATGAAAATTATTGAGCTTATTCATGAACATGGAGATATTGATTTCAATGAACCTGTTTCTATTGGTTATACAGGAAGTCATTTAGGATCAGAAAAATTTGAGGATATTTTGCGTCAAGAATTTCCGTTTCAAGAGGTCTTCCATGGATGTGTTGGTCCTGTCATAGGAACTCATGCTGGTCCAGAAGCTCGTCTTATTGCTTATATTGCTCAACACAAAAATGCCAAATAGCATTTCAACAAAAAAACACCATTTGAGGCATCCTCCAAGGAGGGTGCTTCAATGCCATTCGGACAATCATCCAGTTGTAAATGGCAAAACAAAAAAGCGTTATACAAACAGCAAAAATTGGCGGGAGCTTTGCTCTCGCTTCAAAATGATGTTTTATGTAACGACTTTAAAATTCAAAACCATACTGTTTTTATACCACTTCGCTAGACAATACAAAACAGCTTGTGACGGCGAACAATGATATTTTCTCTTAGCATACCAAAGGCGTTAAGTGGCTTACGCCATAATTTCACTTCGAGAACAAGGGTATTTTATTATATATCTGTTCCATACTTATTTCCTCCGTAATTTTCAATTTGTCTCTCAAATATAAAATAATTATATTATTGATTTGTAGAAACATCTACTGCATAGATGAGAGAAAAAGGAGTAGCATGAGTATCCCTACCGCTTCCAGATTGTGATTATGTATAAACTATGTCTGTATGAACGACCTTTCTTGTTCTTGCCTGTATGTTATCCATTGCACTCATCTTAGCCATTTGCCCGGTGCTTTTGAGTTCTTCTGTTATACTTTTTTTCGACAAACGCCTTCACCAGCCAAAAAAACATTTCTTCTGCCTGTTCATTTATACCCGCAAGACAGCTGTCCCATATACCGATAAGCTTTTCAAATGAGGCACGACAGATAATATTTGCCTTGCAGTTCATACCAAATACCATTGTTTTCATCATAAATGTACTCATTCATTGTGTAATCCTTCGTTATGATTTTCATTTTCCTACAATTCAATCACTCTAGCTGATTACAAAGCCTAAAGAAGAAACAACTTCCTTATGTATCACTCCCTTGAATGTATCTTTTGTTATTTGGGACATAACAATATGCTTATTTTTCAATAGTTTCTCTCAAATCCCTTGCTGTTTTCGAGCAAAAAAATATCCCAAAATAATTTCACAAAAAGAAATATCTCAAATTTTCAAAAATGACATGTTAATATATGGATATATGGAGGATAATAATATGATTGATATATTGATAAAAGCTTTTGGATTTATACTCATTATTGTGATTGGATTTTTATTAAAGAACAAAGGAATTTGTAAGAAAGAGCATGGACAATTCTTGTCGACAATTATTATGAATATAACTTTACCTTGTGCCCTGCTATCTTCTATTAATAACTTAGAAATGACACCTGTTTTACTTTTAGCTCTCATTATTGGTTTTCTTGGTAATGTTATAACAAATGTGACTGGCTACTTTGTCACGCAAAATGAAAAACCTATAGACCGTGCTCTAGCCATGATTAATATGTCGGGTTATAATATTGGAACTTTTACTTTACCATTTGTACAAAGTTTTTTTCCTGCTAGTGCTATTGCTTATGTTTGTTTATTTGATACTGGTAATGCTTTGATGTGTTTAGGAGGAACTTTTACAGCTGCAAGCATTGTTGTTTCTGCTGATGAAAAACCAACGTTTTATAGTATTATGAAAAAATTATTTTCATCCATTCCTTTTTGTACATACATTATTTTATTTCTTTTGTCTTTGTTTCATATTGCAATCCCTCAACAAATTTTAACAATCACAAGTATTGCTGGAAATGCTAATGCATTTTTAGCTATGCTTATGATTGGTATTATGTTAGAAGTCAAATTAGATTTCTCTGAAATCAAAACGATTAAAACATTATTATTTTGTCGTTATATGATATCCATTATGCTTTCGCTATTAGTCTATTTCTTATTACCAATCAATGTTATTGTTAAAAAAATGATTGTTCTTGCGTTATTTGCTCCAGTCTCAGGTGTTGCTCCTGTTTTTTCTACAAAACTCGGATCAAGAAGTCCTGTTCCAGCAGCTATAAATTCATTAAGTATTTTCATCAGTATTATCATTCTCACTTTCTTAATAATAATATTTGCAATATAATTCAACACAAAAAGAGAAGAACAAAATTATTTGGTCATAACTTTGTCTTCTCTTTTTCATACATATAAAACCTATCTTTATACCTTTAACACATCTTCTAATGAATATTCTTTTACTTCATCTGCTTGCTCATCTAATATTTTATATGTGTATATAATTGAGACAACTGAAACGATAAACGTTAATGCATCAGATACAGGCATTGAATAAAGAACCCCATCTAAGCCAAAGAAAATCGGTAATATTAAGGCAAATCCAACCCCAAAAACGACTTCACGAACCATTGAAAGAACAGTTGATAATAAAGCTTTTCCCAATGATTGCAAATAAATAAATGTTGCTTTATTGACACAAGCAAGAATAATCAAACATAAATAAACTCTAAAGGCCTTTAAAGCAAATTGTGTATAATAAATACTTTCATTTTTTGCTCCAAAAATCATAATAAGTTGACCTGGGAAGAACTCAACAATAATAAATGCAACAACTCCTACAATTGCTTCAGCAATTAATAAATAATGAAATAAATGCTTTGCACGATCAAATCTTTTAGCACCAAGATTATAGCCGACAATTGGTGTACAACCTGCTGACATTCCAATCACGACAGAGATAACGATTTGGAAAAACTTCATAACAATCCCGACAACAGCCATTGGAATTTGAGCATATTGTGTTTGACCAAAGATAGGATCAAGAGCACCATATTTTAAAATCATATTCTGAATAGCGGCCATACAAGCAACCAAAGAAATTTGTGATAAGAAACTACACATTCCTAAAGAAATAAATTTCTTTATAATTGTCCCACTTAAATAAAAGCTTGTTTTATCTAAATGAATAGCCTTCATATGACAGAAATACCAAATTGATAAAATTGCTGTAACAATTTGTCCTAAAACAGTCGCAACAGCCGCTCCCATCATTCCCCATCTCAAAACAAAGATAAAGATTGGATCTAAGATAATATTTATAATAGCTCCTGTCAATGTTGCTGCCATTGCAAACTTTGGACTTCCATCACTACGAATAACTGGATTCATACCCTGTCCAAACATATAGAAAGGAATTCCCATTGTAATATACAAGAAATAAATTTGTGAATGGTGGAACGTTTCTTCATTAACACGTCCACCAAAAGCAGTCAAAATCTGATTCTGGAAAATAAAATAAATAGCTGTTAAAATCAAACTTGAAGCCACACATAAAACGATGGCATTTCCCACACTCTTTTTTGCACTAGATGTATTCTTTGATCCTAAACATATACTTACAAAAGCACAACATCCATCACCAATCATAACAGCAATTGCTAAAGCAATAACTGTTAGAGGAAAGACCACTGTATTAGCAGCATTTCCATAAGATCCAAGATAGCTGGCATTTGCAATAAAAATCTGATCAACAATGTTATAAAGAGCACCAACTAATAGAGAAATAATACAAGGAATTGCATATTTACGCATCAACTTTGTTAATTTTTCTTCTACTAAAAAAGCATTTGCACTTGATTCATTCATCATAATAACCTCCTAAAAATATAAAAAAGCGCCTAACATAACTGGATTTACGCAATTATGCTACACGCTTGTGCTAGAATTATAACAGTTCAATTCACATTTTTCAAATGAAAATTTTCATTTTTGACTATCATTTTATATATAATTATTATATTCCTTTCATTTAAAATGTGACACGAAAACTAAATTTTCTCTTGATGATATTTGTGATGTCTTTCTTTCCATGCATGAAGAATTCTATCCAACATTTTATTCAACTCTTGTTGTTCTTCTATGGAAAGCATATCAAACATATCTTCATCATTTGATTTTTTACATTTCATTTTACAAATCCCTTTTTCAGTTAAAGAAATAACAAGTCTTCTTTTATCATTTTTATCTTTAGATCTGTTTATAAATCCATTTCTTTCTAGTTTCGCAAGAATCTCACTCAAAGATCCTGCCTCTACTTGCAAAATGTCTTGTAATTCTTTTTGTGATAAAGGTTGCTTCTGAAAAAGAATATTTAATATTTTTTCTTGACCTCTTTTTTTTCCTGTTTTATGAGTTAACAAATGTCCACATTTTATCATTTTACTTGTCAAATCATCTTGATAAAGTTGTCCTTTTTCTTCCATCATTTACTCCTCCATGATAAATGTCTTCATTTCTTTTTGAATTAAAAATATTGTTATTGTAAAAGCTGTCACATCAGCAATAGGTACTGCCACAAAAACTCCATACAACCCAAATATCCAAGATAAAATCAAAATAAGGGGTATCAGTAATAAACATTGCCTTAATAAGTTTAAAAAGCTGGATTGTTTCACCATACCAATTGCTTGAAAAAAATTAGCGCACATTGTTTGACACCCGACAACAGGCAAACAAAGAAACCAAATACGCAGAGCAATCTGCCCTAATTGAATAATATCTTTCTCTTGATTAAACATAGAAATAATCCATGATGGGAACAATTGAATCACAACAAAGCCAAGAACAGCTAAAACAGTTGAACCAATCACCGTATATTTCAATGTCTCTTTTACTCGATCAAAACGTTTGGCACCAAAGTTATAACTGATAATTGGTTGTTGTCCCTGTGTCATTCCTGTCAAAGGCATCAGCATCAATGTTTGAATACTAGTAATGATACCTACTGTCGAAATAGCCAAGTCTCCACCATATTTTCCTAATGTTCCATTAATAATAATATTTAATAAGCTCGTAGACATCTGCATAAGAAAAGCTGGTAAACCCGTTTTGATAACCATACTTACATATTTCATCTTTAATTTCATATGCTCAATTTGACATTGAATCAGACCTCTTTTGCCAAATAAAAAGCTTAATTGCCAAATCATGCTTAAAAATTGTCCTCCAATCGTCGCAAGAGCAGCACCTTCCATTCCCATATGGCATTGAACAATCAAAATATAGTCAAACAAAATATTAAATCCTGCTCCTAACATTTGAGAAACCATGGCATTTCTGGCATTACCTTGAGCTCTAGAAAAGTTATTTCCACACATTGCAACACATTGAAAAACTGCTCCATATAAGATGATACTTAAGTAGCTACGCGCATAAGGTAGAACCTTAGCACTGGCACCTAATATTCTTAAAATAGGATTCATAAAAATATTTCCAAAAATCATAAAAAACAAGCCAAATAAAATTGTAATCATTAAAGCATTCCCTTGATAATATTTGGCATCCTCATCTTCCTTCGCTCCTAAAGCAATTGAAAAACGTGTGGCACCACCAACACCAGCCATCAAACTTAATGCCATAAGAATCAAAGTTACAGGATAAGAAATAGTGATTCCAGCTAATCCCACTGACCCTAATTGTGGGGCATTTCCTATAAACATTCTATCAACAATATTATAGATTGCATTCACAAGCATACCAATCATTGCAGGCACAGACAATTCTACTAAAAGTGGTAAAATTCTCCCATTTTCCATCTTATCTTTATTCATTTTATCACTCCTTTAGGTACCTTAATATTATCATGTTAAAATTCTTTGTCAATAGGCAAAATCAAACTTTCATCAACAATATCATTCAAAATCATACTTCAATAAACAAAGTTTTAAACTATATAGAACAGTTACGCAAATAAAGTATGAAGATCAACTCTCCATACTTTTCCTATATTCCAATATATCTCAAAGTGTTATCCATCTATAGTTTTCACATGAAATGTTCTTTGCCTTCGTCCATCAAACCGACAAAAATAGGCATTTTGCCATATACCTTATATCATTTTTCTATAACTGACTATTCTTCTTCATTTTTGATAACTTTTTTTAATCTTTTCTCAAAATCACGACGAGAGAACATGATGATCGCCCCACATCCCAAACATTTCACTTTAATATCTGCACCCATACGAATGATCTTCCATTGATAAGACTTTTTACAAGGATGCTGTTTTTTCATTTCAACAATATCATTCAAATCATATTCCATCTCTTATCCCTCTCTTCTCAAATAAGCTTCTAAAGTATTTTCTAACAACATAGCAATCGTCATAGGCCCAACCCCTCCAGGAACTGGCGTGATATAAGAAACAATATCCTTCACATCTTCAAAATCAACATCACCACAAAGTTTATTATTCTCATCTCTATTAATACCTACATCTAAAACGATAGCTCCTGCTTTGACATAATCCTTATTAAAAAATTTTGCTTTTCCAATAGCTGCAATTAAAACATCAGCACGCTGACAAACATCTTTTAAATTCTTTGTACGAGAATGAGCTATAGTAACAGTCGCATTTTTTTGTAAACATAACATTGATACTGGCTTTCCAACAATGTTACTTCTTCCTACAACGACAACTTCTCGACCTGTTAAATCATAATTCATTTCATCTAATAACACCATCATTCCCTTAGGTGTGCAAGGTACCAAACCATTTTGTCCTAACACCAGTCTCGCTACATTGGTAGGATGAAAGCCATCAACATCTTTGATAGGATCGATCAAATCTAATATCTTATCCTCACAAATATGTTGAGGTAAAGGTAATTGCACTAAAATACCATCAACATCAGTAGCAGCATTTAATTCTTCAATTATGCGAATCAATTCATCTTCACTTGTAGAATCGACCAATCTGATAATCTCTGATTGTATCCCAACATATGCACACCCTTTTTCTTTGTTTCTGACATATGTTTGACTTGCTTGATTATCACCTACTAAAATCACTGTTAACTTAGGAATCCTTTTCCCTTCTTTTTGCAATTTATTTATTTTTTTCTTTAAATCATCTTTTCTTTTTTGAGAAATCATCTTTCCATCAATTATCATTATTGTTACCTGTTATGAAGTGACCTTTGTAAGACAAAATTGACAATTCATCATAAACTTTCATCAATTGTTCTATCATACATAGATACCATTACTTTTTGTTTATTTCTTCATTGCCATAAAGGTGA